>Ga0136846_1221326_pt1 | contig 14264 bp, 17 predicted proteins | sample HopSoiMetagenom2_FD_96841 | JGI IMG/M metagenome (GOLD analysis project Ga0136846, IMG submission 96841) | Grasslands soil microbial communities from Hopland, California, USA - 2 Assembly 2016 (version 4) | ecosystem: Environmental > Terrestrial > Soil > Grasslands | place: USA: Hopland...
ATTCTGCGTCCTCGGGGCTGAGGCTGATGCAGCCGTGGCTGACGTTCGCGTACCCGAGTGAATTGATCGCCCACGGAGCTGAATGCACGAAGAGGCCGCGGCTAGTGAAACGGACGGCGTAATCCACGTCTAGCAGGTAACCGTCGGGAGCATCGACAGGGATGCCCACGCTGCTCGAATCCATGACCACGTCGCGTTCTTTGGCCAATACGGTGTAGGTGCCGACGGGCGTCGGATAATCCGGTCTACCCATCGAAGCCGGGAACACCCCGGGCTCTCCCCAGTGCGGTCGGTGGTGCGGCGCCGGCAGTGCAGACGGCGGTCCCGCGTCCACGCCGTCGATGCTGACCGTGAACGTGTGATCAGAGAGGCTGGCAACACCGACAACGGCAGGACCGGTCGCGAACTCCATTGACAAGCCGCCCACCGAAAGGGCCACCGTGCTGTGCGCAGGCCAGAATCGGTCGGGCACCCATTGCACGACGTGGTTGTCGAGCCATTCGAACTTGCCCGTCATCGTGGGCGCCGATTTGATGTCGATGGCGCGCTCGGCAGCGCGTTTGTCGGCGACGGGAACGCTGAACGTCACCACTATCGGATGCGCCACCCCCACGACCTCGCCACGCGTTGGTAGTACCGAAGTGATGGCGGGCTTGTACAACGGGCTTGCCGCCGCGGGAGGCATATACGACCGGTTCGCCGCCGCCATGCTGGCGCCGGCCGGCCCTGCAGCCACAATCGCATTGATCCCGATCGCTGCAAGAACACACAGAACAACCCCACGCATGGCTTTCGATTCCTTCGACTGGCTGAGTTCCACTGCCGATTCACGGGTTTGGCGTCGGCGACGCCTGACTACCCGCCGCCGGATGGGCCCGGATCAAGCTCCGCGTCAGCGCGCGCCGTCAACCAGCAGGACCAGGAATAATTGGCTGACCATCGACAGGCGCTCCAGCTGGCGGCTGACTACTCGGCTGCTCCTTGCCGACGCCGGACATGTTCGTGAGCGGAGCGCCAACAGGAATCGGCGCACCCACTGGCAGCGGCGCACCCACCGGAGCACCGACGGGCACCGGCGCGCCCAACGGCGCACCCACCGGCACCGGCGCACCCAACGGAACTGGGGCACCCACGGGAACCGGCGCGCCCACCGGCGCACCAACGGGCACCGGCGCAGCCACTGGCACCGGCCCGGGCAAAGCCATCGGAATACCAGCCATGTCAGAGAGTGGAGCGCTGGCCGGACTGCACATGGCCGCTGCCGGAGCCGCACCAACGCCGTCGCCCGACGAGATCTGGACGCATGCGTAGTCGCCGCCGGTTATCCGCGGGGCGGCCGCAACCTCCGGGCTCAACGCCATAGCGACGCTGCATAATCCAGCGCCAACAGCAATTACAGTGATGTTGAATCGATCAAAGATCGTCATCGACGTCGAACCCCTTCATTAACGCTCACACATTCCGCATTCAAGTGGTGCAGCAGAGCCGCATGCCTTACAGAAGTCGTGGTTAAACGACCGCGTCAATATCAGCAGCTAACGCCGAACCACGCGCCACGCCGCACCGCACCGTTTCCAAATAGTGACGTTCGGCAGGAGCTGACGCGGGGCAGGCTTGAGGCGCCCGAAAAACCGCTGGAGGTGCATCGATCATGAACCGTGAACCCGCCCTGCAAGGATTTGCCGACGCGACAAGTCTGGAGTTACCCAACCGTTGCAACCGCGAAGCACACCCGTCACTGTGTTTCGGCTCAGCCGCCTGGGGCATCACTGATGTGGGAGATCACGCAAGAAGACAGGGGTTGGTATGTGATGAATGTGGAGTCCAAGCAGGCCGCGGATCCGTCGACCCGAGAGTTGATGGGCCAGCTGTCGTCGCAGGTGTCACGGCTGATCCGCGATGAGATGCGGCTAGCGGAGAAAGAGTTCCAGGAGTCGGCCAAACACGCCGGCATCGGCGCCGGCCTGTTCAGTGTCGCGGGCCTGCTGGCGTTCTTTGGCGCGGCGGCCGTCATCGCCGCTGCGGTGGCCGCCCTGTCACTGGTGTTGTCGGTGTGGGCCGCTGCGCTGATCGTCGGCGCCGTGCTTTTCATCGCAGCGGGCGTCGCCGCGCTGGTCGGTCGAAGCCAGGCACAAGAGGTCACCCCGGCAGCGCCGAGAACCGTCGAAACCGTGAAAGCAGACATTCAAGAGTTGAAGGATGCGCGCCATGGCAGGTCCTGATCCAATGCCACCGGAGCCCGGCCCCGATGCAGGCGTCGGCGATATTCAGGCCGACATCGAACGCACCCGAAAAGAATTGGGCGACACCGTCGGAGCGCTGTCGGCCAAGCTGGATGTCAAGGAACGCACCAAGCAGAAGGCCGCGGAGACCAAGGAGCGGGTGGTCGAAAAGGCCGAGACGGTACGGCATGTCGCGACAGAAGATCCGAAAGTCAAGGTGCCGCTGATAGCGGTGCTCGTGATCGGCGCACTCACTGTCGGAATCGTGGTGTGGAGGCGACGCCGTTAAGTCCTCACGGCAGCGGCGCGCACCACTTCAACTGTGTTCCGCCGGTCGGCAACCGCTCGATCGACAAATGGCCACCGGCGTCCTCGCGCGCCGACGCAAATTGGTCAGGCCGCTGCCGGTGACATCGGCGGGGATCCCCTTACCGTCGTCAACGACATCGATGCACAAATCGTCGCCCACAGTGACGTGGACGATGAGAGTCGTGGCGTCGGCGTGGCGGACCGCGTTGCTGACTGCCTCGCGAAGGACAGCTTCGGCATGGTCGGCCAGCGCCGCATCAACCACTGACAACGGACCTGTGTACTGCACCGTGGTGCGCAGATCCGACGTCGCGAACTGCGCCATGGCTTCGTCCAAGCGCTGCCGAAGCCGCGTTACTCCAGACGACGACCCATGCAGATCGAAGATCGCCGTCCGAATCTCCTGAATGACCTCCTGCAGATCGTCGACGCAGTCGATAAGCCGTTGCTGCACTTCGGGCGCACGTGCCCTTGGAATCGTTCCCTGAAGTGCGAGCCCCACGGCGAACAGGCGCTGTATCACGTGATCATGCAGGTCGCGAGCGATGCGATCGCGGTCGGTCAGGATGCTGAGCTCACGCATTTGGCGTTGCGTGCTGGCCAATTGCCAAGCTAGTGCGGCCTGATCGGCTAACGCAGCCATCATGTCGAGTTGTTCATTGTCGAATGGCTGCGCTCCGGCCGCGCGCACCGCGCCGCCCTGGCACCCATCACAGCGATGTCGCCCTGGGGTACGGGCCAGGAGCTGTAGTGCCGCCTGTCGGTACGGCGCCGCGGGATCGCTGCCGCCAGGGTGATGTCGACCTCGTTGGCCGGGTACCGATGGAGTTCGGTCGCGGCCAGATGATGCGGTTCGGCGGGGTTCGCTAGCCGATGGATTTTCGACTGCCATCCGAGCGCCGCCAATGCGACCACACAATGATTCAGCGCCGCACCGCAGCTGAGCATCAGGTCGCGAGTGTCGGGGTCGGTGTGGGGCAGGTGCAGATCCGGGTTGGCGTACAGATGCAGGCTGTGCTCGCCAACTCGCCACCGCCATGGCTGTGAGTTGTGCACAGACGATGCCCGAACGACCAGCGACAGCGCTGACTGCAGGGTCTCGAGGTCGGGAAAATGTGCGCTCATCGGTGTCACCTTTGGAGGAAATTGTGGTCTCCTCCACGGTGTCGGCGTGGGCCTATCCCGGTGCAGAGTACAAAGACCCCAGCTTTACGGACTTGCGCACTCGGGCGGGTTATTTGGCGTTGCGCCCGCGACGTCGACCATGCCGGAGAACGTTAGGTGTCGAGAAGGATCGCAAATGACTAGGCGGTTTAGTCGCACAAGAGTGGAGTGGTCCCGACTGGGATCGAACCAGTGACCTTCCGCGTGTGAGGCGGTTTAGTCATTGACAAGATGTCGTTTGCGCTGGTCAACGCGCTGCTATCCGCTCGAATTGGACCCGTCAGAGCACCTGGTCCGAAAGTTTGGCCCTATTTTGGCCCTATAGAAATGTGCCTGGGGCAGGCCGACCGCGGCTGCCAACCGCGCGATTCGGCGACGCCGGTCGCATTCGCTACCGCACGCTGGCCACTGCCACCAGACCGGCGGTCACCCTCTGACGGTCGCGCGCCGGTAACGCCCGTATCTCAAAGCGCACTGCCTCCTGCGTGCCGCTGGTCGCAGGTGGGTACTCGGCGATAGGACGGACTCAATATGGCCATGATTGCAAGAATCACGTTGCTGTCAGCAGCAATAGTCGGCGCACTCCTCGGTGCGCCCTGCGCCGCCGCGACGCCCGAAAGCGACTTCTGCCGAAGCATGGCCGGCGTGGGGTTCACCGGCGACTGCGCCACCATCACCGCGCTCGCCCGAGACGTATGCACGCAGTACAACCGTGGCATCGATTTGACCACGGTCGTACAGAAGTTGGACCTGGCGACCAAGAACGAGAACTTGTCGAACTACATCGTCGCCGGTGCTCAGCTGTACTTCTGCCCAGAACGCGCAGCGACGACCTAATTGGGGGCTGTTGAAGTTGCGGCGGCCGGCTCGGACGGGCGAGCAACGGATTTGGGCGTCGACCTCCTGCTCGGTGGCACGGCGGATCCGCCAATAGCTCAACCGTGCACGGGCTTCCCCTACCCGCGAATCGTAGTCGGGCGCATCGCGTACCAGCGCGAGCAACCTGGCCTTCCAGCTCGCCGCCGAGCGCGGGGACAGATCACCGCCCACGCTCTGCGAGTTCCACATGCCGACAGGCTAGGTGCGCAGCATGCAAGCAAAAATTGTCGTCAGGCAGGGATTATCGCTGTCGCTCAGACGATCTCACCGCAGACTTGATCACCCTACTAGCACGACCAGCCACACGCATACGCCGATAGCGAGCATGGCCAGAATCTGACCGATCCCCGATGCGAACAGCAACAGCGCCTTGATCGTCGTCCCGCGCCTAAGCGATACAAGGCCCACTGCGTTGATGTAAGCAACGGCATCGCGCGCAACCCCTTCCGAATCGGCGTAGCGGTCGTCAAGCATCTTGTTAAGCGTCTTGGGACGAAGTGCTGGTCAAGCGGAAACAAAGCGGCGACAGCACACCCGCCACTGAGGAGTAGGGAGACCACAGCGGCGACGAAAAATGGCTTGGCAAGGTCTGGGAAATTGTGGTTTTTGCCAACCAGTAGACCGAATACACCGAGCGCCAAGGTAACCAGACCTGCCGAGCTCGTGACTAATGTGGCGCCACGCGAGTGCACCGACTCCCGGCGGTCATTCTCGACCTTTAACTCTGGCTCAATGAACTCGGCGTAGATTTCGATGCCCGAGCTGGTCATGCGGCGTGTATTGACCTAGTCCCCGTGCTCAATTACCTTGCGTTCGATGGCCGCCGGATCTTGGTTCCTCAGCCCGACATCGAACTCGATCCACGACCGATCAGGAGGAGCGGTGCGGGCCCGTTCGTCGTGAGCGACGATGTCGCGCAAGATTTGAGCGGCGGCGCGGCGGTCACCGCGATGCGCCGCGTGGAAGTCTTAGCGCTCGGTGTGCTCGTGGTCAGCATCGCCCGCCGTGCGCCGATAGAGGTAGACCGTGTTGGATTCGCGCCCGCGCGTCATGGCCACGTATGCCATTGCGCGGGTGGTGTTTTCGCCGAGGACGGCCTGGGTGGTGTCGGCGGTGACGCCCTGGGCGGAGTGCACGGTGACGGCGTAGCCGTGGGTGATGTGCTCCGACAGGTAATCGCCGGTGAAGGCGGCGCGGGCGTCGTCGTCGAAGCGGCGGGCGGCGATGCGGTTGTGTTCGGGGTCGATGGCGTCCAAGGTGAAGCGTTCGTGGCCCTCCCGCTGATGCGGTTGACGGGACGCGGTGAGCCGCACACCGACATGATCGACAGCGGACTCCACAAGGGCGCGGGGGCTATGTTCGGTATCGACGGGCAGCTGTGCGCCGACGACTTCGATGAGGTCGGCGCGGGTGAATGCGGCCTTCTCGATGCGCTGCGCGGCGGTCACCAACCATTCCCGATTCAACGGTGTCAACGCGGCTTCTGCGCGGGCCTGGGGGGCCTGGCGCCACGCGGCGCCATCGATCGCCAAGCCGCGGTCATCGCCGCGCCACTGCGGCGCTAACACGGCCCACGGGAGCTGTTCGGGTTTGGCCGGTCGGGTCGCCTTGGGCGGCGGCGAGCTGTTCTGACGCCAGGTGGCGGGCGTCCGCCACGGCCAGGTTTCCGGCCGCCCATCGGTGGAGTTGGGTGGAGCGTTGCGACCACGCGGTGATGGTGTCGGCGGTGATGCCGGCGACCTCCGCCATCCCGGTGGCGGCCTCTGGCGCGTTCCATTCCACGCCGAGAGCGCGGTGTAGTTCGCGGCGCAAGGTGGCTTGGTAGATGACCCCGGCCGCTTTGGCTTCGTGATAGAGCGACGTGCCATCAATCGACACGAGTTGGCCGTCGTAGCGGGCCTGGCGGTTGGGCACGATCACATGGGTGTGCAGATGCGGATCCCCAGCCCGCGACGTCTCGTGCTGGTAGGCGATCGCCACCAAGCCGGGTAGCTTCACCAGATCCTTCTCCCCGATTAACACCGCCGCCACACTCGTTGGTTTAACGGATATCCAGCGTGCCGGTGGGGAAGCCGATACCGGGGTGGTGGCGCGCTGGCTCGACGGTGGTGTGGCACCGAACGGAGAGTGTGGTCGCGCGCTTGGAACCCGCGGCGTGCACGGCTTCGATCTGACGTTCTGCGCCCCAAGAGTGTCTCGCTGATCCGCTCTCTTAAGGCTGACGATGTGGCCGACAAAGCGATCCAGAACGCGCACGCCACCGCGATCAGTGAGGCCATGGAATACCTTGCCGCCCATGCCGGATACACCCGCGTACACAACCGGTAAGTGTCGCCGGCGCACAACCACACCGGGGTGCGGGCGTCGTGTTCGGTGTAGTACTCCCCCAACCCGCCGCCGGCTTCTCGGGCGTCTTTGGCGGCCTTGCCGACGGCATTGGCGGTGTCATTGTAGTAGTTGATCGACCAGCGTGAGAGCTTCGCAATCGTCAACACATCGCTCACCGCCACTCATCGAGATCGCCTGGCGCACAGCGCCTGCAGACAGCACACCCAACGTGCGCTAGCGCCAATCTCGCACACCTTTGTGCAAATGTGCCATAGCTAAACAGGGTTCGGTGTGACGAATTGCTATGAGCTGTAGGCTATTTGGAATGGCAAATACGGATTTAGCGGGAATGTCAGAGAACTCCGAGTGCTAGCAGCATTGAACAAGGCATGGTAAGAGCGCCCCGCGTAGTGGACTTCTTTGCGTTTAGTAATGCTGTTCGTAGTAACGCCGTTCGCGCCGACGGAGCGACACCCTGGGCGGCGACGAGTGCGGTGAAGTGCTCATCGGCACGAGGACGCGTCGTATGCCCTCCCCTGGAAGGGATTTCGTAATCATCGTTCCGCTCAATGCCGCGTGGCCGGGTTGGCTGAGCCAACCCGGCCGTCCGCCATCTAGCCCGCGGATCCCCGAAGCCTCAGCTGGTTGTCCATGCAGGCTTGCTTGACCCGCGCACCACCAACACTGGGTCTCGCCAGTAGGGCTTGGTTTCGGAGAACTGCACCGGTGGGGCCAGTCGGACCAGTTCGCCGTAGGGGGTTTGAGCGGTGATGGTGTCTGGCGCCAGGAGTTGGTGCTGCTCGCCGGTGGGCACCGGGACATCTTTGTCGAAGGTGCCCAGGGACATGAACCACATGGCGCAGCGGGCCAGGTTGACCCGCACATGGTAGCTGCCGCCCTCCTTGGCCCGGCGGATCAGCGCGGCCTGGATGCCCGCGGCGCCGATGTAGCCGGCGATGTAGTCGTTCATCACCTTGGTCGGCGGGAACTTCGGCTGTTCCGGGGTGCCTTCTTCGGTGGTGAACCCTGTGACGCACAGTGCTTCCATGTCCATTCCGCCGCGGTTGGCCCACGGCCCGTCGTGGCTAAATGCCTTGCCGGAGGCGTAGATGACGCCGGGGCGGCGCGCGGCCAGTTCCTCGGGCGACATCCCCAGGTCCGCAATCTTGTGCTCGCGATAGTTCTCGACGAACACGTCGGCGCCGGCGGCCAGTTCGTAGGCCCGTCGGAGTCCTTCGGGCTGAGCGAGGTCCAGCCACGCCGAGGAGGTGAACCCGGCGCAGGGGTCCTGCATAAGGCCCTCGTTCTCGAACTCCTCGGGGTGGGCCAGCTGCAGCACCTCGGCACCGTGCTCGGCCAGCGTGCGCGCCATGACGTTACCGGCGATCACGTGGGTGGCGGCCAGCACCCGCAGCCCCGACAGCGGACGCGCCGCAGGTGTGAACGGCTCGGGGTCACTGTCGCCGATCTTGATGATTTCCACCAACGGCTTGTCGGCCAGATACTTGCCCTGAGGGTGGACTGCCCACTCTTCGGGCGTGCGGACGATGGCGTAGACGACGCCCGCTTCGGCGGCCGCCTTGTCGAGTTCCTCACTGTCCCACTGGGACACGGCCTTGGCGATGCCGTCCTTGTCCGGCGAGCACCCCAGGAACGTGCACATGGCCTCCAGCATGCGCGGGTAGGCCCCCGTCGGCAGGAACAACCGACCGTCCTTGGTCCGGTACAGGTCGAACCCCATTGGGGGGCCACCGACCCAATACGGCAGCTGATAGGAGTAGCCGTTGACCGTGGGCATGAACTTGTACCCCGGGTTGATGCCGTGGATGGCCTTGCGCAGGTCAAGGGTCAGGTCCTGACCGCGGCCAGTGCGCTGGCGCCAGATATCGGCTATCCCCGCCGCCCCAGCCATGATCGGGATGCCGATGCACGCCCCGAGGCGATGCACGCTCGGGACGATCGGGTCTTCGCCGACGAAGGTGATTTCGCCGCCGGTGTCTTCGGCCGACAATCCGAGCTCATGCATCACGGAGCGGAACTCCGCGTTGATGTCGAAGCCTTTAGAAACCTTGGGCGTGTCTAATGCCGTGCTGGTCATAATGATGCTTCTCCTTTGTGGTAATGGACCGCAGAACGGGTCACTGCTCTGGTGATGTCGATCTTTTCGAGGTCATCCCGCTGCGACACTGGGCTCGATGTGCTGAGACGCGCCATCGCGCCTCAGCACACCGACGTGAATCAGCTAGCGGCGCTGGGCGCCAACGACTCCTCGATACGGCGCTTCCCGTTCTTGACTGAACGACGCGCGCTCAGCGCCGACGTAACTTCTGTGATCCCCACGACGACGAGCCATGACCCGGCGAAGATCGCGAGCACCACGATGGAGCTGATCGGCCAAACGATCGTCACCGCGCCGGCGATCACAGTCAGGATCCCGACAAAGATGTACCAGCCGCGAGCAGGCAATTCTGGAACATCAATCGCCAACACCGTCGCCGTGACACCTTGGAATATGAACCCAACGCCGATCCACGTTGCCAACAGCAACACGGCGGCGCCGTTGTGGAAGTCGCGAAAGGCGAAGTATCCCAACACGACCGACAGCGCGCCGCTGATGAAAAACAAAACGCGACTGCCCAGAGACATACCGACAGTGAACGCAGCGACGGCCTGAGCGACCCCTGACACCAGCAGGTAGACACCGAAGACCACGGACGCGACGACGATCGAGTCGCCGGGCCAGATCAGCACCGCGACGCCAAAGACGAGGGTCAGCACGCCCAGCGCGAGCACCGATTTCCATAGGTTGCGGACAACGGACGGGGTTTCGATAGTGGTCATTTCCCTACCTCCGTTCCGCTAGTTGGTCGGCCTCGCCACGGGCGAGCTCTGCCTGAACCACTGCCCACTCCGCGGCGTCGAGGCAATAAGCCGCGAGGTTCACCGCGACGACCGCGTCGTATTCCGCGTCCTCGGCCGCCCGCTCGGCGCGATCTTCCTTGACCTCGACCTGCCACTTCGCGAAATCGGAACGCATCTCATCGACCCGTCCCTCAATCGAGTTCTTGACCTTCGACCACTTACCGTTGGCGGATTCCTTGGCCTGGGTCGCGGCGGCCGCGAGCTCGATGTGCGATTCGTCGATCGCTGCCTCGAGCTCCTCGCGGCGCGCTTGTAATTCGGCACGGTTCTTCGCCTCCACCGCTGCGGCCGAGTCTTCGACCCGCTTGACCCGACTGGCAAGATCCAGCAAGGCCGCTGACAACTTCTGCATGTACATCTCCTTTGATGTGTTGCCGAAAGTTTCCCTTCGACAAGGGATTTCACTGGTTGTGTATGCTGATTGGTTAGCTGCGTTAGCTATCCGCCCGGCGTCTACGATCGGCAGGAGCGCACTTTCACGTCTTCGAATTCCTCCGTACGGACGGCAGCCTGACCGAAGTGATCGTGGTATTGGCAGGGACAGTCTTACGATCGGGTGGTGGCGACGACGGCCAACGCGTTGGGTGACTACCTGCGAGCGCGGCGCGAGCAGCTTCGTCCCGGCGACGTCGGGCTAGTGCCTGGCGCGCGACGCCGCGTCGCGGGGTTGCGTCGCGAGGAGGTGGCGACGCTGGCCGGCATTAGCTCGGCCTACTACCTGCGCCTCGAACAGGGCCGTGACACCCATCCGTCCGGACAGGTCGTGGAGGCCCTCGCCCAGGCGCTGCGGCTCGACCGCAAAGCGACCGAATACCTGCAGCAGCTGGCGAGCTCGACCGGCGGCCGCCCCCCTCAGTCCACCGTGCAGACAGTCACGCAACGCCTGCGCCAACTGATCGATCAGGTTCCCTTTCCGGCGATGGTGTGCAACAGATACTTGGATGTGCTGGCCGCCAATGGATACGCCCGCGCGTTAACGCCGGGAGCCACACCCGGACGCAACCGCATGTGCTCGGTCTTCCTCGACCCCGCCGCCCGGGAGCGGTTCGTCAACTGGGACGAGCTAACCGATATCGCGGTGTGCGAGTTTCGCGAAGCCGCAGGGGATTTAGACGATCCTCGGGTGCGTGCCCTACTGGACGAGCTCTCAGCCGGCAGTGAACGCTTTCGTGAGCTATGGGCGCGGGGGGACGTCGGCCACTCAGCAGGCATCGTCCACACGCGTCATCCGGAGGTGGGTGATTTTTTTCTGCATCGGACCCGGCTCGTCGTCCCTCACTCGGGCGGGCAACTGCTGCTGCTGTATCACGCCGAACCCGGCAGTGAGTCAGCCAGAGCGTTGCAGAAACTTCGATCTCTAGGCGTCTACTCCGCGAGTACGGATCACTTCAGGTCGAATCGAGACTCCTCCCAATGAACAAGCATCGTCCGGCTTCCTGCGCATCTCGACATTCCGATTCGACCATTGCGAATCGGGTTCCATGGGAGGCAATAGTGCGGGTACGGCTGTAATCGGCCATGCCGATCTGATCTTCGCCGCCAAAGGCGGGCGCCGCTATGCACATGAACCGTGTGGGATCTGGATCCGACTGAAGGAGAGCCAGGAAGATGACAACGATGCGGTCTGTTGTGGCCGGCACGGTCGGTGAACCATCCGAGGTTCTGCAGCTGCAGTCTCGCCCGATTCCGGAGCCCGGTCCCGGCCAGGTCCGGATCCGGGTGGCAGCTGCACCAGTCGAAGCCAGCGATCTGCATACCATCCGCGGCCGATACGGATTCACCCCGGAGTTTCCCACCGTGCCCGGAATCGAATCTGTCGGTGTGATCGACAAACTCGGTAGCGGCACAGACGGCTTGACCGTCGGGCAACGCGTCGTCACGATCGGCGTCACGGGCACGTGGCAGGAGTACGTCATTGCCGATTCCGAACGGGTCTTGCCTGTTCCCGCCAACATGAGCAATTCCACGGCCGCCCAGCTTCTCAGCAATCCGCTCACCGCCGTGATCTTGACTGGTGATCAACTCGATGTCCGACCGGGTGAATGGCTCCTGCAGACCGCGGCTGGTTCAATCGTGGGCCAGTCGGTCATCCAACTCGGAGCACACGTCGGCTTCAAGACTCTCAACGTGGTCCGCCGGCGAGCCGCGGTCGAGGACATCCTTGCGCTGGGTGGCACCGCGGTGATCTGCACCGAGGATGAGGACCTGCGCGAACGGGTGGCCGACATCGCAGGACACGACGGCGTGTCCAAGGCGATCGACTGCGTCAGCGGTCAGGTGGGTGCGGACGTGTCGCGTGCTTTGGCCCCGGGCGGTGAGCTGGTCGTCTACGGTGCGCTATCCACGCACCGCCAAACCGATCCCGACAAACTCACCATCCCCGTCTTCGCGCGTTCACTGATCTACGAAACCAAGACCGTTCGTGGGTTCTGGCTGTTCCGCTGGTTCACCGAGACGCTGAAGGATCGCATGACTGCAGCGATCGACCGGACAGTTCAGCTCGCCGACAGCGGCGCGCTGCGCGTGCCGGAGGGCCAGCCGATCCCCGTCGAAAAGTTCAGCGAAGCCGTCTATTTGGCCGAAGCTCCCGAACACGGGGGCAAACCGCTGCTGGTGTTCGAACCGTAAGGGGATGTGTCCGACACATCCGAGGCGAGCGCGGAAGCGAAGAGGGCGGCCCTGTTTGACCGTGCTCACCCGCTAGGGGCGGACAGTTTGCGAGACCCGCCGTTTTCGGGTCATGAAGCTGCGAGTGCCGCGAGCGCTTTTGCCGAATCACTGCCCGGTTCGGGATGGTAGATGAACATGTCGGCGTTGGAGTCGGGCACGCGGAGCCTCGTGCGGCGAAGATAGAGATCACCCACAACGGGATGTCGCATGTGAAGGATGCCGGTGCGGTATCCAACATCTGCGCGTGCCCAGAGTTCGCAGAACCGGTCGCTCGCTGCGGAGAGCTCGTCGATCAAGGCACGTAAGCGGGGATCGCCCAGATCGCCGGCCACGGACTCCCGTAACCCACTCACCGCGACCTCAGTTGCCTCGTCCCAATCGACGAAGAAATCGCGAGCAGCCGGTGCCAGCAGCCGCCACCGCAAGAAGTTCTCGCCGGGCGCAAACCCTGGTGACAACGCGCGGGCAATCGCATTGGCCGCCAACACATCCTGGTACCGGTTGGCCACGATCGCTGGAAGCGAGATCTGGTCAATCAGCTGATCCAGACCGTCAGCCGCCGTCTCTGCAACAGGTCGAGGGCTACGCGCCGCCCGCAAGCCCGAAAGCCGATAAAGATGTTCTGTGGCTTTGACATCCAGTCGCAGCGCCCGGGCGAGCGCATCGAGCACCTGTGAGGACGGGTGCTGGTCACGGCCTTGCTCGAGTCGCAGGTAGTAGTCGACGCTAATCCCGGCGAGCATCGCCAATTCCTCGCGGCGCAATCCCGGGACGCGCCTGCGAGGTCCGGAACCCAACCCGACAACATCGGGGCGGATTTGTTCGCGGCGTGCTCGCAGGAACTCACCCAGCGCGCTGCCCGTCGTCGACATTGCCCGATCTTAAGGCTGTCCCCCGCGATACCAGGATCAATAGGGCTTGCCCTCCGCGGTCCAAGGAGGAATTCGCATTGGCGGCGATGCGCTTCCCGTGGACGAGAGATCAACTCCATCAAGCAAGGAGGACACGATGTCCACGATTCATTTCCACCGGTCGACAGTATCTACCCCGCAGCAGTTCATCGCCGGGCTCACCGACTTCGGACCGGGCCGTTCCGAGGTCTTTCCGAATAGCGCCGATGGCGACCTCGAGGTGCACCACAAGGGCGCGCGTGACGCCGATGTCACCGAAGGCTCAGGCGGCATCTGGGAACGCCTGCACTACGACTGGTCCGACCCTAACCACGTCACGCTGACGACCACCGACTCGAACACATGGGGAGGCGCGTCGGGCTACGTCTACACCCTCAGCCCGCGTCCCGACGGCACCACGAATGTGGAGGTTGTCATTGTCCGCGAGGGCAAGAACTTCAAGGGACGCGTCCTGGCGACCGTACTCGGAACGATCGGCAAGGGCGTATTACGGAAGGCGTTCGTTCACAGCGTCAAGGCCATCCAGATGCGCAGCGACGCCGAAATTCGGCGATAACTGCTGTCAAATTAACCAGCCCAGCCAATAAAACGTATCCGTTTGGCAGGGTCACACAGCCGCCTAACCTCCGATGGAGAGGAATTGATATGCGCGCCATCCAGATTGAACGGTTCGGCGACCCCGCACAGGTGCTCCGCCTCGTCGACATCGAGGAGCCGCTGCCACCGGGCCCGCATGAGGTTCTGGTGAGCGTTGAGCTCTCGCCGTTGAACAAACACGACCTACTGGTTGTCAGCGGCGTACTGGCGCGACCACCCCTGCCCCACATACCCGGCGCAGAGGGGGTCGCCCGCGTGCTCG
>Ga0136846_1233809_pt1 | contig 14264 bp, 13 predicted proteins | sample HopSoiMetagenom2_FD_96841 | JGI IMG/M metagenome (GOLD analysis project Ga0136846, IMG submission 96841) | Grasslands soil microbial communities from Hopland, California, USA - 2 Assembly 2016 (version 4) | ecosystem: Environmental > Terrestrial > Soil > Grasslands | place: USA: Hopland...
AACGGGTTCTGAGCTCTGAGATGAAAGGGTGCCGAACGTTGGCACCCTTTTTCAATTGAGACAATGATGGACTCCTGAGCTATAGCTTCCCGGCAATGTTGTCGGCCAGGAGCGCAGCTTGTCGATCGATCCAAGTCTTTTTCACTGGTTGCAGTGCTTACGTCGGTGAGGGGAATCCAGGAAAGGAAGATGAGCGTCGAGATCGAAGTGAGTGACTAAAGTCGATGCCGACAGCAGTTTTTCTATCCACCTTGTTTCAGTTCAATGAGTACCTGGCGCGCGATTTCTTTCAGCGTTTCGAACACGCCTTGACCCTGGAAGGCAATGGATTCAATAACGGGTTCGTTCTTTTTTTGCAATTCCTGCTTTAGTTTGTCGACGGGAAGGATGTTGGGCAAGTCGCGCTTGTTGAGTTGCAGCACGTACGGGATTTTCTCGAAGTTGTAGCCGTGCTCCTGCAAGTTGGCCATCAAGTTGTCCATGGCTTCGAGGTTGGCATCCATGCGCTCTTCTTGCGAGTCGGCGACAAAAACAATGCCATCCACACCCCGTAGGATCAGTTTTCGGCTGGCGTCGTAGAACACCTGCCCAGGTACGGTGTAGAGGTGCATGCGGGTCTTGAAGCCGCGCACCGTGCCCAAGTCCAGAGGAAGAAAATCAAAGAAGAGGGTACGTTCCGTTTCCGTGGCCAGCGAGATCATCTTGCCCTTTTGCTGCTCGGCCGTCTTCTGGTAAATGTGCTGCAAATTGGTGGTTTTACCACCAAGCCCAGCGCCGTAATAGACGATCTTGCAGTTGATCTCGCGGGCTGCGAAATTTATGAAACTCAAACTTTCCCTCAGGACTTACGGCCAACTCCGCCCAACGATGGCAGCGCTGACGCAAATTTTGCAGTGGTTTCTAACTGATTGGTTTTATACCACATGCGCACGGAATCCGGCACCTTCCGCGAGGTTACTAATGGGGCCACCGAGTTGAATTGGGGAAGCGACTAGCGGCCGGGCGGCAGAGGGTAGTAGCCGTACTTCGCGCGCACGTCGAGACTGGGTACATCAACTTTCACCTCAATCTCGCGATAGGTACTGGAAGGCGCGGCTTTGGTCATATACCCGAGGGTGTACTGGTTGCGAGCGTCCCCCATGGCGCTGGCGTAAGCGCGCTCAATCGCATTCTGTGAGAACTCTGTGTACACCTCGCCACCGGTCGCGGCAGCATAGCGGGGCAACAGGTTGTCGTAACCCTGTCGAGGCAGATGCAGTTTGTTGAGCTGCCTATACACGGGCAGGGCGGACGAGTCAGTCGCTACCGCGTAAACCGAAATTTCATTCTGCAGCAGTACCTTCAACGTATCCGCGTAGCTGGCCGTGCTGCCCTGCTCCTTGCCGTCACTGACGATGAAAATCACTTTGCGCCGTGTACGGTCCTGTTTGCTAAGATCCAGCGCAGCTCTCAGGATTGCATCGTTAAGCACGTGCGCCTGCTTGGTGGGGGTGTTTACCGGCACAGGTCCGCCGGACGCGGGCATTCCATTGATTGTAGGACCTCCCGCCAACGGACCCGAGAGCACCGGTACTCCGTTGTTTTGCCCGCGATTCACTTTCAGACTGTTGAGTACGGTGGTCAATCTCTGATTGGGCTGGGTGAACTCGCTGACACGGGTCACTGCCGTGCTGTAGGTATAGACGGAAACCTGGTCGTATTGGCTAAATGCTCCCGTCATCGCGCTGAAGGTCTGGTTTACCTTTTGGACCGACGCGTCCGGCAGGCCCAGATCGTAGATAATTGCCGCCGAAAGAAAGAAAGGATCACTGGTGAAATACGTGAGTCTCTGTTTGACGCCGTCCTCGAGCACCGAAAAGTCTTGAGGCAGCAGCCCATCTACCATCCTCCCGGTGTTTCTGTCCTTGACCGTGACTGGCACAGCCACGAAGTTCACGTTTCGAATGATGGTGAAAATCTGATCGCGGCTATTGGTATTCGGGGCTGGGTTTGGCGTCGCGCCTCCCTCGGGCACGATTTTGATATTCGGAGTGGGTACACGGGGTTGTTCGGCTCCCGGAACCTCGTTACTCGGTGCGCTCTGGTCGGAAGGTGGTGTCTGATCCCCAGGTGTTTGGCCCGGCGTTGCGCTAGGCGCCGCTGTGGAAGACGGGAAGGGTTGGGGTGGCTTCGTGGCCGAAGGAGCGTCGGGAATACCCTGCTGGGGCTGCTGCTGGGCAATCGCGAGCATCGAGCTCAGGACCATAACCATCAGGAACCATCGCGTCGTATCCCATTTGCCTCGCAAGCTTTACACCCTCCCTTTTATCTCGACGGTCGCGGTAAATTCCTGCAAATCAGATGCCCAGACGGCTCGGATTGGTGCATCTAACTCGTAAGAGTAGAGTAATACACTCAGAGGAAAAAGGTCAGAAGAAATCCCCGCATGTTGAAAATCACTCGCTCGCCGAAGCTGGTTTCCTGCTGGTTGCTGTTGATCGCCGCAGCTGTATCTTGCCTCGCCCAAAACAGCTCGGACCAGGACCAGTCGATGGAAACCCTGAAGGTTAACGTCAACGTTGTCCAGCTGTTTTTCAATGTTAAGGACAAGCGCGGTGCGCTGATTCCGGCTCTCACCAAGAATGATTTCGAGGTTCTCGAAGACGGGAAGCCGCAGACCATCAAGTACTTCACGGCCGAGTCCAACCTTCCCTTGACCCTTGGCATGCTTATTGACAGCAGCGGCAGCCAGCAACGCGTGCTGGAAATGGAGAAGGAAGTAGGGTCCGCCTTCCTGAAGGACATTCTTCGTCCCAAAGATCTGGCTTTCGTTATCGGCTTCGATGTGAATGTAGACCTCCTCCAGGATTTTACGAACTCAGCTCCGGAGCTGAGCGCGGCTCTGAACAAGGCGCGAATCAATACCGGAGGGGGTGGCGGCTCACTGCCCGGCTTGGGCGGTGGCCCGGTTCCGACTTCGTCGATTCCGCGTGGAACGCTGCTGTATGACGCGGTGTATCTCGCCTCTCATGATGAGCTTGCGCATGAAGTCGGCCGTAAGGCCATGATCATCCTTACCGACGGAGAGGACCAGGGCAGTCAGTCCAATGTGAAAGATGCCATTGAAGCCGCTCAGAAATCCGATGCGATCGTGTATGTGCTCCTCATTGCTGACCGCGGGTTCTACGGTTTTGGCGGATACTCAGGCGACAGTTCGATGAAGAAACTGGCCGGGGAAACTGGCGGGCGGGTGATCGAAGTTGGTAACAAGATGGAGAAGCTGAAGAGCGCCTTCGACCAAATCGCCCAAGAGCTGCGCAGCCAGTACAACATCGGGTATACGCCGATAAATTCCAAGCTGGACGGCTCTTTCCGCAAGGTGGAGATCAGGGCGAAAGATAAGAACTACAAGATTCAGTCCCGCAATGGCTACTACGCCATGGCTCCTCGGGAGAAGGAATAATCGCTGAGCAGTTGAGCACACCGATTTACTCGTGACTGAGCGCGCCGGACGCTTCTAAGCCCGGTCCTTTACCCGGATGACGAACTTGAGGCCCGACCAGACCGCGTTAATCGCGCACACTTTTACGTCCACGAGGCCCGCTGCAAGGCCAATCTCCCGGACTTTGTTTTCGTCGAGATCGGTCGCCAGTCCAGAACTTTTCTTAGGCCATGAGACCCACAGCATTCCGGAGGGCGCGAGTCTCTTCGACCAGTGCGGAAACTTCTTTTTAAGGTCAGATTGGCTCTTACTCGGCAGCAACACAAAGTCGAGGGTAGTTTTAGCTGAGCTTGCGTCCTGGCATTCGGTGAGCGCTGTCTTGAGTTCCGACTTTACTTCAGGCGAAAGATCGGGGAGAGCGACTTTAAAACCCGGTTTGATTCCGAGCTTTTTCGGGAGCGGCGTTCCGGAATAGCCCGCCATGGCGGGCTATTTGGCGGGCGCGTAGTATCCCCGGCGCGCCCGAACGTGGTATTGCTTTTGATCCGCCAGGATCTGGATTGTGCGATAGCGGCCATCAGACCGGAAGTCTTCCGGTATATAAGCCAAGGCATACTGGCTGCGAAGTGCCTCTTGAATTTCCGTGAATGCGTTCGACACATCGCGCATCTGGAATGGGAAGAATGCCACTCCGCCGGTCGCGTCGGAGATGCGTTCCAGTATCTTGTCTCCTTGCTTCTTCACGCCGGAAACGTTGGTGCTGATAGCGTACACGATCACTTCGGCGCGCTGCGCCATCTCGATGGCTTCTTCCCGGGTTACCCGGCTCTGATTGTCTTCGCCATCACTTAGTAAAATAATGGCGCGCCGAACCGGGCCTTTGTGTTGAGCATTGCGCAGCTTGTCGCGGCAGGCGAAGTACAGCGCATCGTACATGGCAGTGCCACCACCCGCGCGCAACGCATGCACGCCGCGTGACAACAATTCAGTATTGTCCGTGAAATCCTGCGTGACTTCGGGAGTGGTATCAAAGCCGATAATGAATGCCTTATCGTATCCAGGCCGGACGATCTGGTTCATGAATTCGATTGCCGCTTCCTGCTCAAATCGGAAACGATCACGAACCGAATTGCTGGCATCAACGAGCAGACCCACCTGCAATGGCAGGTCCGTCTCCGCCCGGAAGCTGCGGATCTGGCTGGCCGGCCTATTGTCGTCCACGACCCGGAAATCGTTTTGCTTAAGATCTTTGATGTAACGGCCGTGCTTGTCCGTAACGGTGAATACGACATTCACCTCATTGACTACCCTCTTGATCGTGGGAAGTGATGGATCGATGTCGTCGTCGGAAGAGGGCGCGGCAGCGGCAGGCGCCTTCGTATCCGCTTTCTTTTCCTCGGTGGTCGGAATTGACGCGGAAGCATCTCCCGCCTGAGTTGTCGGCTTGGTCTCTTCGGGCTTCGTAGCCGCAGGGCTTGCCTGCTCCCGGGTAGCTGCCGGTGGTGCCGACTGCTGGTCCTTGGCCGCCTGGTCGACTGTCTTCAGTTCGTCAATCTGGTCGCGGCGGGGCGTAGTTCTGGCCGTAGGATCGTTCGCCGACCGTCCCTGCGATGCTGGAGGAGGCGACTCCTTCTGCTGCTGTTTGGTCGAGGATGGCGCGGAGGGCAAATCCGAGCTATTGGAGTCCTGCGAGTTGGCAAAGGGCACCAGCAGAAACATTGCTGCCCAGAAGAAAGTCCGGCGAAGTCTCATGGAAGCTGTTTAATCATTATAGCCAATCCCATACTACTCTCGCGCCTCGAGCACGTTGAGAAAGCTGACCAATTCATCGGGAATGGGACTTGCGTATGAGAGAGGCTCTCCGCTCCGGGGATGCACGAGTTCAATACGGGAGGAATGAAGAAAGTTCCGTGGCAACGAGAGAGCTCGACCGCCACCCCGATGGCCGTGGTTTCGAGGCTGAAGCTCCCGCGCAGCGCCATAAAGAGAGTCGCCCACCACCGGATGGCGAATAGACGCGAGATGCACCCGGATCTGGTGCGTTCGGCCTGTCTCAATCTTTACCTCGAGAAGCGTGAATTTCCCGTACTTCGAATCAATGCGGCGAAGCACCGAGTAGTGGGTTACGGCCTCTCTGCCTCCTTCAACGCGGACAGTCATCCGCGTTCGCCTGACCGGATCGCGAGTTATGGGAGTAAGGATGGTGCCGCGATCCCGCGTTACGAAGCCGTGCACGAGTGCAATGTAGGTCTTCTTCGCGGAACGTTGAGCGAACTGCGACGCGAGCTTCCGGTGCGTTTCGTCGTTCTTGGCGACAACCAGCAAGCCGCTCGTTTCTTTATCCAGACGATGAACAATGCCTGGGCGCAATTTACCGCCGACGCCCGAAAGATTTCCGAAGCGGTGGAGCAACGCGTTGACCAGCGTGCCCCGATTTCGCGCGTCGTCCGTTGCACCCGCTCCCGCATGCACCATCATGCCGGCCGGCTTGTTAATTACGACCAGATCGTCATCTTCATAGATAATGTCGAGCGAAATATTTTCTGCGACAGCCCGCAAAGCAATCGGCTGCGCAGGCCCAAGCACTTCGACCCGCTCTCCACCGCGGAGGCGTAGCGACGCTTTAGCAGGCACGCTATCCACCTGCACTTTGGCTGCAGTGATTAGTTGTTGTACGCGGGCACGGCTGACTTCAGGCAATTGCGAGACCAGGAACTGATCGAGGCGCTTGCCCGCCTGCTCATCCCGTACGGTTAGGCGGATCGGGTAGTTTGGCATGCCGGGTGGAAATCAGGGTACAACAGAACGCGCAGCGGCAGAACGCTGTGGTGTCAGTTGCGACGCGACCTAGGCGTCATTCCTGTATCCAGTAAAGCTGAAGTATTACAAACCCGGGCAGGAGTGGATGTCGACTTCCCCAAGCGCGGCGGGTTATCGGGTTGCGGTCGCAGGCGCCGCTTTCGCCGACTTACGCAACCAGAGCACACCTCCCGCGACAACCAGGAGGATCGAAATCAATTGCGTGCCGGTCATGGCGCCACCAAAAACTTCGCCACGCCCTGGATCGTCGCGCAGGAACTCCAGGAAGTACCGAGCGAAGCCATACAGGAAGAGATAAGCTCCAATGACCTGGCCATCGAACTTCTTTTTGTGCAATAGCCACGTGAGTAGAAAAAAGTTTGCCAACTCCACGGCGGATTCGAAAAGCTGCGTAGGCTCGAGCGGAACGTTCAGCGGCGTTCCCACCCAGTACTGTGCGAGAGGATTACGAAATGTCACGCCCCAAAATGTGTGAGTGGGTTTGCCCCAGCAGCACCCCGCCGCAAAGCATCCCACGCGGCCTATGGCATGACCCAGTGCGAGCCCAGGCGCGAAAGCGTCACACGTCGCGAGTGCGGGCAACCGATTCTTTCGGATGTACCAAGCGGCCGCAACCAGCGCAGCCAGAAGCCCACCCGAGAACACACCCCCAGCTTGCATCGTGTTAAAGCTAAAAATCTCGCGCGGATGAGCAGTGTAGTAACCGAGGTCCACGAGGATATAAAGAACCTTTGCGCCCACAATCCCGCACAGGACAACGAGAATCCCGAGATTCCAGGCCTTTTCCGGATCGATGCCCTGCCTGGCGGAGTTGCGGACACTAATCCAAAGTCCTATGAGCACACCCATGGCGACGAGAAATCCATAAGTGGGCATGCTGAATCCGCTGATGTGAAAGAGTCTGGGAAACACTTCTTTTTAGATGCCTGAGTAGTGGGATTTGATACGGGTTCAGTTTATCAGGAGGGCAGAGCCGTCATTAGTCGTCGCTCGTTGGCCAAGCAAGCGGCGGGACGCCCGATGGCAAGCATTCTTGAAGCTTTACGGGCACACTTGAGCCCAAAACATCTTCGTCAAAGACGAGATGAAAGGCGGTAGTGCTGTGACTGCTTGAGGTCTTACGAGGAAGAAGGGACCAGCGGCTGATGAAAAAAGTGAAGCCGACCCGCACAGCCGTGTGGTAGGCCGAGAATGAACCGTCGTTAAGACGATGGGAACCCGCCGCGACCCTTTAGGCATTTCCGCTTGGCGGAACATCGCACACCGGATCGTTTTTACGAGTCGGATCCCCGTTCATTCGGTGTTGGTTCAAAAATCGGTTACCACCATCACCAACTTCGCAGGCCGGCTTTACATCTTGGATGCTAGGGAATCAGGTGGCGATTCGCAAGAGGCAGCAGCTAAAAAGATGGCAGTTGGTTTGCTGATTGATGAGTATTGATACGGCAAACGGGACAGGAGAACTCCGCACATACGTAGCGCGGGGAACGTTCGTTTTTACTTTTTTCGTGGCGCCTCGTCCAAGACTTCGTCCAGAACACCAGACAGCCGGTGCGCCCGCTTTGCGTAATCCAGATTGCCACTTTCGGACTGGCGCTTCAGCACGTGGTACTCATCGGCAATATTCAAAGCAGCCAATACCGCCAATCTCATCGTGTCCACCGTTGAAGTGGCTTCGGCAACTGCACGCATCTTGCCGTCGACGTACTCTGCCAATTTGAGAATGTAGTCGGCGTCCGAGCCGCGCAGGTTGTAGGCTTGATCAAAGATCTCGACCCGCACGCTGCTGTTCTTTAAATCCCGGATCGCTTGTTCCTTAGGCATAGTCGCCATTATTCAACTCCTGCGCCGGTTCTCGGGATTCGATTAGCCCGCGGCCGCTTCTTCAGCGCCCATCGCGTCAATCTGGCGCAGCATCTTCTCAACCCGGCTGCGGACTTCTTCCCGCTCTCGGCGCAGCGTGATCATTTCTTTCTTCAAGCTATCGACTTCCTCTTCCCGCTCTTCGATCTGCTCGCGTAGGCGCTGAACATCGCGCTCGGCAACTGCTCGCGCGTCCCTTGCCGCCTTATATAGCTCAATGGTGCGATAGACTTTCTCTTCAAGCGCCTGAAAATCGTCGGCAGGAACCTGCGCCGATACCTCTTCGACTGCTCTCACAGACATGGTGTGCTTCTTCCCTGAGAAGATTTGGAACCCGTGGGCGCAGTATACCGCAGAAAGCTGTGGATCAAGCCCCTTTCCCAACTCCTTTGAGCAGAGTTTTCTGTTCAGATGGTCACGCCTTAGCGCTATATTGCTACGCAATCTTTGTTGTGCAAACAAGGGCAGGCGTAATCCGCCGCAAAGAGTCATGTTCAGGGCTGTTCTGCTGTTTTCGTCGATCTGCATCATTTGGCCTTCGATTGCCTTTTCGCAGGTGCCTCTCGGCCCCGACGCTTCCACCAAAGTCGGTCGAATGTTGGACAGCTTGCCCGCGCATGACACGCTGAAATGCACCATTCACGATTGGAAACCTTTTCTGGATTTTACCTTTCGCTTTGACGCGGGATATTTCGTTCGTTGTCCCTATGAAGAATTTGGCGGCGAGGAATTCAGGCTGGCAACCTATACCCGGGTAACGCCCCAGGGTGGTTCGCCGATGGTGTTTGCGGAACTCATGGCCGTTCCTGCTGTTCCGCCGGAGATGGCAGCAAAAACGAATTTGAAACGCTTACATGCGGAACTCGACATGAGCGGTGGTTTTTCCATGGGCGAAGGTGAATACCAGGTCGAGGTGCTGGTCACCGACAATCGAAATCGCTTTTGCCGCAGGCGGTGGAGCATCAAAGCCGCGCGCAGTCATAGTCAGGCTGAAATTGCACTTGCGCTGGAGGCGAACACCGTCTCTCATATATGGCCTGATCCATGGGATGGCAAACTCGCGGACAAAGGGGAAGGTTACCGTGTGACGATACTGCTGGATGCCATGCCGATGAATCCCCGCGAATCGAAACTGCGCGTGTGGGACCGCGCATTTCTGATGCAGTCACTGCGATCCATGCTGCAGCACCTGCCTTGTGAATCGGTACGGCTGGTGGCGTTCAATCTTGATCAGCAGCGAGAACTCTATCGTCAGGAACACTTCGATAGCGAAGCATTTCGCGAGCTGGCGAAGACTCTGCGGACGACGGAACTGGGTACTGTCTCGTACAAGGCTCTTCAGCGTGGGCCAGAAGGGGTAAGCTTCTTATCCGATCTGGTAAGAAAAGAATCCGCTGGCTCACAACGGTCCGACATCGTGGTGTTCCTGGGGCCTACGACGCGGTTCGGTCAGAAGGTTCCAGCAAACATGGCGCCTCGCTCGCAAAGTCAGCACTTCTTCTACTTCGAATATTTCCCTTTTCCTGGGGCGAATTTTCCTGATTCCATTCAACACCTCATATCTGTTCTGCAAGGGACCACATACCAGATGCATTCGCCGACCGATTTCAGCAAAGCTATGCAGAAAATGCTGGGTCAGCTTGATCGTGAACGTGAAGCGGAGAAGAGAGAAGCGGCGCCTTCGCCTTCGCTTAGTCCTAGAAATTAGATGAACTGCCGAAGCCGGGTGAAAGCTGCGCAGCCCTGCCCAGCGACAAAGCGCTCCTTGAAGCCGAAGATCAATACTGAAGATCAATACTGAGGAGTGATGACTGCTGACTGAGGGCTACTTCCGCAGTTTACGTAGTCTTCGGGCAGCTTCGTCGAGTGTCTGATCTCGCTTGCAGAAAGCAAACCTTACCTGGCGTGCACCGTCGCGCGGGTCGTTGTAAAAGCTTGAACCCGGAACCGCAGCCACACCAATGTCTTTCACCAGATGCTGGGTGAACGCCAAGTCGTCCGCAAATTCGAACCCGCTGATGTCTGTCATCACGTAATACGCGCCTCCTGGTTTGAAGCATCGGAAACCCACTTCCGCCAGCGCAGGAATCAGGTGATCACGGCGGGTGCAATAGTTTTCGGCAAGTTTTTGATAGTAGCTGTCGGGCAGGTCCAGGGCGGCTGCTCCAGCTTCCTGCAATGGAGCCGGCGCGCCCACAGTTAAGAAGTCGTGCACTTTCCGAATGGCGTCGGTGATGTTCGACGGAGCGATTGTCCAGCCAACTCGCCATCCCGTCACGCTGTACGTTTTGGAGAGGCCATTAATCGTGACGGTGCGGTCCTGCATGCCGTTGAGGCTCGCAATGGAGACGTGCTGAGCGCCGTCGTAGATGATGTGCTCGTAAATCTCGTCAGTGATGGCCAGCACGTTGAATTCGACGCACAGATCGCGAATGAGTTCCAGTTCTTCGCGTGTGAACACCTTCCCCGTCGGATTGTTTGGGGTGTTTAGGATTATGGCTTTGGTGTGATTGTGAAACACAGCGCGGAGTTCGCGCTCGTCGAAGGTCCACCCAGCCTCGGCGCTCGTGGGCGGCCGCAATTTCACAAAACGCGGCTTTGCTCCCGACAGAATGGAATCAGGCCCATAGTTCTCATAGAAGGGCTCGAAAATCACGACCTCGTCTCCAGGATTGCATACGGCGAGCAGAGTCGAAATCATGGCCTCAGTAGAACCGCAGCAAACCGTAATGTTCTTTTCCGGATCTGCCGAAATTCCCTGCCAGTCCTTGGCTTTGCGGGCTATGGCCTCGCGCAGGCTCTTGGCGCCCCAGGTGATCGCATATTGGTTAATGTCGGAAGCGACCGCGTCTTGTGCCGCTTGTTTGATCTCGGCGGGAGCAGGAAAGTCAGGGAAACCTTGTGCGAGATTGACCGCACCGTGCAGCATCGCCTGGCGAGTCATTTCGCGAATTACAGATTCGGTGAAGTGCTCGACGCGTCCACTGAGGAAGTGTTTGGGTTGCGCAGCAACATCTGCCATGGTCTGAAAAGACTAGCACAGCCCGGGAATTGTCGATTTTCGATTTCTGATGATGATTACAAAAATCGTACTTCGTAAATCGTACTTCGTAATTTCATTTCAATTCGATGCTTTCTCCCGAGAAGACCCATCCTTCCCGCCCATCTTTGAGTTTTACTCTTACCGCCATGTACCCATTCTTGTAGACGACTTGTCGAACCTCGACTTGATCTTTAGGGCCGAGCACTTCGATGAAGTCTGGACCAGGATAGACGACGGGAGGAACCTCGTTTGGGTAGACGTGCACAGCGCCAGTGATGGCCAGCGAGCGCTTTTCCGTGTCCGAAGAATGACAACTGGTCATACCAAGGCTGAGCGTCAGGGCCGTCGCAAGCGGCGCTACCAACGCGATACGATGCGAGTTCATATACGCTCTATGCGCGCAGAGATCCGCCCAATGCTTCCAGCGTTTGGATGATCTGTCCCGACCAGCGTGCGACTTCATCCTCCCGCAGTGTACGCTCGCCTGATTGGAATTTCGCCCGCAAAAGCAGAGAGTACTTGCCTTTCGGGACCGAGCCTCCGCGGAAAATTTCCACGGGCTCAAAGCTGCGCAGTTCTTCTATTCCAAGTCCATTCACCGCGTTCTGAATTTTCTCGAAGCTGACGGAATCATCAAACAGGAACGAGAAATCTCTCTGCACCAACGGATAGCGCGCTAGAGTCTCGTACCGAAGCTTGCGCAAATCCCGGTGATAAAGGCGATCGAGATAGATCTCACCGACAAAAACGTCTTGCCGCAGCTTGCGGGCTGCGGCAACTTCGGGATGAATCTGCCCGAATTGCGCCACCACGTCGCCATCCATGACAGCTCGAGCGGCGCGTCCCGGGTGATAGTACGCTGGCGTTTGCGCGTCGTAATGCAAGGTTGTGCGCTCGAACCCGTCCAGCAGAGTCTGGACGTCACCCTTCAAGTCGTAGAAGGAATAAGGACGCGCAGCTTGAAAAACGCTGGCCGGCGATGCACTCCCGCTTGCCCCCAGCGAAGCACGTCTCGTTTCCGCTGAGTTCTGTCCAGATAACTCGTAGATACTCCCGAGTTCGAACAGACGCACATCATTGATCCCGCGGTTCAGGTTATAGCTCAGCATGTCGAGCATTCCCGGAAGCGGTGAAGTGCGCATGATCGATGCTTCCTCACTAAGCGGGTTCGCGAGCTCGACGGCTTGCGCTGCGGAAAACTGGCTGGCGTCTTTTATCGAAATGAACGCCAGCGACACAGTTTCGTTGTAGCCCAGCGCCAGCAAGGACGAACGCACCTGGCAATGCTTCTTCGCTTCTGGTTGCTCGACCACTTCGCCCGAGAAGGCTGGCAAGGTGTTCGGGAATTTGTTATAGCCGTAGGCGCGAGCGATCTCCTCGATCAGATCGATCTCGCGCTCGACATCCAGTCGCCAAGAGGGAATTTGTACCGTGAACTCGGTTGCGTCCGTCTTTTCCGGAGTGATGTCGAACCCCAGCCGCTTCAGGAGCCGCACGATCTCATCACCGGGGGGCTGGTCTCCCAAAATGCGGCGCACTTCTGAACCGTGCAGCGCAACCAGAGCCTGGTCCATTTGACGGGCGATTACGTCCACAACTTCGCCGCTCAACTCACCACCCGCGTTGAGAATCATCTCCGCGACGCGGTTCACCGACAGAACGGTCGAGTCGAAGTCTGCACCTCGTTCGAAGCGGTGCGAGGCATCGGTGTGAATACCGTGTCGCCGCGACATCTTGCGGACCATGATCGGGTTCCACCAGGCGGACTCGATGAGGACATTCCTGGTCTTTTCCGTGATCATGGTGTCGAACCCGCCCATTACGCCAGCAAGTCCGACGGGCTTGCGAGCGTCGGCTACGACCAGGTCCTCTGTACTGAGCTTGCGTTCAACGCCGTCGAGCGTCTTGAGCGTCTCCCCTTCATGCGCTTTGCGCACAATGATCCTGCGGCCCTCGAGAAGGTCCAGATCAAAGACGTGCGTCGGTTTTCCGATCTCCCACAGAACATAGTTGGTGGCATCCACGGCATTATTGATGGGCCGCTGGTCGAGCAAACCCAGGCGTTGCACGACCTGGGCAGGCGAGCCCTTGATGCTTACATTTCGAATTGCGCGAGCAGTGAACCGCGGGCAAAGATCGGGCTCCTCGATTTCAATTGGGATTTCTTCCGATCCGGTTCCTTTGGGCAGCTTGGGCTGGATTGGCTTCAGCGGCAAATCGTAAATCGCAGCCGCTTCCCGCGCCAGACCGTAATGGTTCATCTCGTCGGGACGGTTGGTCGTAATTTCCATGTCGAAGACGGTGTTTTCGCCTTCGCCGGCAATCCCTTCTACTGCTGCACCAACATTGGTGAGGTCTTCTGCAAGACAAGCATTGTCGACCATGAGGTCAACGAAATCCCGCAGCCATTGAGCAGAGATCTTCATTCGTCTATTACCGGCCCCTATGTTCCTCGTGTCCTTTGTGATCAAAAACACACGAGAAAACCAGGACGGTGGTCATTACCTGAACTGCTCCAGGAACCTCATGTCCCCCTGGAAGAACAACTGAATATCGTCCACGCCATACTTCAGAATTGCAATGCGGTCGGCGCCCATGCCGAATGCGAACCCTGACACCCTCTTTGGGTCATAGCCGTTGTCTTTTACGAACTCAAACACGTTGGGATCCACCATCCCACACCCCAGGATCTCGATCCAGCCTGTCGTCTTGCAAGGGCGGCACGGCTCGTTCCCGCGCTTTCCGCTTCCGCCACAAATGAAACAACTCACCAGCATCTCGGCACTGGGCTCGGTGAAGGGGAAGAACGATGGACGAAATTGCGTCTTCACGCTCGATCCGAACAGAGCCTTCATCGCATGGTCCAAGGTGCCCTTCAGATCTCCAAATTTGATGTTGGTATCTACCGCGAGTCCTTCGACCTGATGAAACATGGGCGAGTGGCTGGCGTCGGGCGGATCGTTACGATACACCTTGCCCGGAATCACGATGCGAATTGGCGGTTTCAGCTTCTCCATAGTGCGAATCTGCACTGGAGATGTATGGGTGCGCAGCAGCAAACGATCGCGCTGCGGTTTCGATTCCTGCCCTGCGATGAAGAGCGTGTCCTGCGTGTCG
>Ga0136846_1209660_pt1 | contig 14261 bp, 11 predicted proteins | sample HopSoiMetagenom2_FD_96841 | JGI IMG/M metagenome (GOLD analysis project Ga0136846, IMG submission 96841) | Grasslands soil microbial communities from Hopland, California, USA - 2 Assembly 2016 (version 4) | ecosystem: Environmental > Terrestrial > Soil > Grasslands | place: USA: Hopland...
GAGGTCGAGGACGAGGAGCGTCTCGTGGGCAGCGGCATCCTCGGTGCGCGTGAAGCGCGGAGCGAGCGGCACCTCGCGGGGACGACGCCGGGCCGCCGTCCGCGTGGAGACGTCGAGGATCTCGATCTTCTCGGGGTCGTCGGGACCGTTGAAGACGGTGACTCGCAGCAGCGGGAAGTTGTTGTCGGGCAGGGGAACGGTCTCGTAGCGGGCGGCAAAGGGGGCCGGCACCGCGAAGACGTAGGCGGAATCGGTGAGCGTCGCCCATTCCGTCTCCGGCCGCGCGCGTCCCTCCACCCTCACGCGGCGCCGGAAGTTCTCGCCGCTGAGGGTGAGGGTCAGCTCCGACTTGAGCATCGGCCTCCCGAAGTCCAGGGTGGCCATCACGTCGCGGCCGCGGTGGAACGCACGATCGCGGACGACCGGCCGCTGCACGGGCCCCGGCTGCTCGTCGGCCACGCGCTCGAGGAGGTACGGCACCTCCGTCCCGTCGCCGCTCATCACGCGCAGGTCGCCGAGGTCCTCGCGAGCCCCTTCGTAGACCTCGCGGTCGAGGGTGACCGCGATCCGCCCCGGCGCCGGCACCACCACCGGCCGTTCCACCACCCCCGCTCCCGCCGCCACCGCGGGGACGAGCGCGGCGATGACGACCGCCGTCACACGCGCGCGGCTCACGCCGGCTCCCGGCTCATCAGGCGCTCGCGGAAGCGCAGGTTGAGATAGGCCCCCGCCGCCAGCAGCAGGGCCAGGGCCAGGAACGACAGCATCCGATAAGGGATCGAGAAGCTCTGCAGGTCCCAGAACACGACCTTGCCCGCGGTCAGGGCGAACAGGCCGTAGGCGGCGTAGAACAGCGGGTGATTGCGCAGGGCCAGCCCTCCGGCCAGGAGCGCCGTCGCGAACACCGTCCAGAGTACGGATACGGCCAGCCCGGCGCTGCGGGTCGCGGCCTGGGCGGCCTCGGCATCCCCCGCCCGTGCCGCGCGCGCCGCCTGCTGGCCGAAGGCGCCCGAGGTCTCCGTCGTGAGCACGCCGAACAGCAGCAGGAGGGCGACCGTGGCCAGGATCGGCCGGATCGCGCGGTCAGGAGCGCTCGCGTCGCGCGCGATCTCGCGCGTCAGGAGGACGGCGACTCCCAGGCATGCGATCACGAAGAGCCACGTGCCGAAGGCGGCGTTGAAGACGGGATCGAACGGGTGCGGATGGAGCGGAGCGTGGCGGGCGAACAGGCGCAGGGTGGCCAGGGCGAGCACGACGTACCCGCCCACCCGGGCGAGCACCGACTCGAAGCGCAGGCCGAGCCACAGGAGCAGCACGCCCTCCACGGCCCAGGCCAGCGTGATCCCGTAGAGACCGAGCTGGACGGGTACGGCGACGGTGAGGAACGAGGCGGCCAGGCCGAGCACGATGCGCGCCTGGCCGAGGTCGCGCGCCTCGCTTTGCAACGAGGCCAGCCCCATGAGCAGGTACAGGACGGCGAGGCCGACCGAGGCGAGGCCGAGCACCTTCGGGTTCGTGGCGTACAACGTGCGGAAGAGGATCGTCCACACGAAGAGCGCGGTCACGAGATGGGCGAGCGCGTCGGACACGCTCAGCGGGACGCGCCGGATGAGGCCGCGCACCACCAGGGAGAGGAGATAGACGGCGGCCACCGGGAAGGCGATGAGATAGGCGTCCCCCGCGCGCGCGGGCCGGAAGAACGCATCCATCCAGGCGGTCACGGACAGGGCCGCTCCCGCCACCCCGACCAGCTCCGCCCCCGCCCATCGCCGGCGCACGAGCAGGGCCACCGCGGCCTGGGCGAGCAGGAAGAGGAGCAGCGCGGTCGGGTTGTCGGTGGCGTGGCAGAGCCCGATCGAGACCAGGGCCGCCCCCACGAGGACGGCGCCCTCGACCGCGGACGGCGGCGTCACCGCTCCCATCACCCAGGGCACCGTCGAGACGAGGACGGCGCCGAGGACCCAGGCCGCGGCCAGGCCGAAGGCCGGCGGCTCATAGAACTCGCCGCACCAGGCGAGGAAGGGCACCGCCATCGTGAACAGGGCCAGGACCGAGAAGCCCCAGTGGCGGCGCGCCGCCTCGCGCATCACCGCCCCTCCCAGGCCCAGCGCGAGCAAGGCGAGCAGCTCCGGCCGGTCCGCTCCGGCGGCGAGGACGGTGAGCCCGAGACCGGCGATGCCGTAGACCGCGCCGAGGCCGGCGCCGCGCTCCTTGGGCGCCATGCCGAGCGCGAAGAGCGCGGTGAAGAGGACGAGGCCGAAGGCGGCGGTGGAGAAGTGATCCGGTGTGAAGAAGCGCGCATACCAGCCGCCGTAGAGCAGGATCGTTCCCGCCATGGCCAGGGGCACCGTCTCCGGCCAGGGGCGGCGATGGTCGAGCACGAGCGCGCCCGCGTCGAGCACGGCCAGGAACACGAACAGCGCGATGGCCTTGTCCTCGCCCGTCGAGACGAGGAGCGGCGTCATGTAGCCGCCGATCCAGGCCAGCGCGGCCAGGATCCGTGTGTCGAGGGCGGCGGAGAGCACCACCGCGCAGGCGGTGATCAGCACCATCAAGAAGCCGGAGGCCTCGCGCGGGATGAGGTGGTAGTACCCGTGGGCGGCGAAAGCCGAGGTGTAGAGGCCGGCCAGTCCCGCGCCCGCGAGCGCCTGTCCGAGTGGCCGGTACTCGCGCCGCAGCAGCCGCACGCCCAGCGCGAGCAGGCCGAGGCCGAACACCGCCCCGCTGAGCACGCGGCCGGTCGGGCCGACCCAGTTGTTGTCCCAGGCGAGCTTCACGAAGAGGCCGAGCGTCACCACGAAGGCGAGGCCGGCCCCCGCGGCCAGGATCTTCGGTCCAAGGTTCGCGGCGAAGTCGCCGGCCGGTCGCGGCGGCGTCGGGGCAGGACGCTGCGGCGCACGCGGCGGAGGCGGGATGGGCGGCGCGGGGCGGGTCGCAATTGAAGACGGCAGGACGGGAGCGGGAGGCGCCACCTCCGGGACGGGAGCCGCCGCGGGCGGAGGTGCCGCGGGCCGAGGCGCCGCGGGCTCGGCGGACCGCGACAGGCGCGCGAGACGGCCATCGAGGCCGGCCAGCTCCACGCGAAGGCCGGCGATCTGACGGTCCAGCGACTGGATGCGCGCCAAGGCGACGATTGCGAGGATCGGCGCGACGAGCACCACTGCCACGACCGCCAGGACGACGACGATCACGGGTTCCATGGGGCCTCCCGGCGGCGGCACGCGGCCCACCGCGCTCTCTAGACCCTACGAGTCCCGGGCCTCTCCGAGCCCCGGCCCTGTGATGCTTCGTGAACCGTCCGACCGGCCCTTGCGCACGCGCCCAGGGCCGCCCGGCCGCGCGTATGTTACCGCAGCGGTTGAGGATGCGTGGAATCGGCCTCCGGCATGGACCCGACCTAGTAGGCCTGGGCGAAGTAGACCTCGCCCTCCGAGTCCTTTCCGCAGCGCACGCACGCGCCCTTCACCGGCGTGCCCTCGATGGGGATGACGCGCACGGTCGCGCGCGTCTCCTCCTTGATCTTCGCCTCGCACTCCGCGGACCGGCACCAGCCGGCCACGATGAACCCGCGCTTGTCGGCCATGACTTTCTTGAACTCGTCGTACGAGCCGACGTGGCTCGTGTGATCGGACAGGAAACGGCGCGCCCGGTCCAGCAGGTCCTTCTGGAGCCCGTCCAGGATCTCGCGGGCCCGCTCCGCCACCGACGCGACGGGGACAAAGGACTTCTCCCGGTTGTCGCGCCGGACGAGCACGCACTGATCCTTCTCGACGTCCTTGGGTCCGACCTCCAGCCGCAGGGGCGCGCCCCGCATCTCCCAGTCCGCGTACTTGAAGCCGGGCTGCTGGGTGTCGCGATCGTCGAGGTGGACGCGGAGGCCGGCCTTGCGCAGGGTCGCCATGATCTCGCGCGCCTTGGGCAGCACGGCCTCGTTCCAGTCGCCCTTGCGCGGCGGGATGGGGACGATCACGACCTGGTAGGGCGCCACCCGCGGCGGCAGGATCAGCCCGGCGTCGTCGCCGTGGGTCATGATGAGCCCGCCGATCATCCGCGTGGAGGTGCCCCAGGACGTCGACCAGGGCAGCGCCCGCTGCTGGTCCTTGTCCAGGAACTCGATGCCGTAGGCGGTGGCGAAGTGCTGGCCGAGGTTGTGGCTGGTCCCCGCCTGCAAGGCGCGGCCGTCGCCCATGAGGGCCTCGATCGAGTAGGTGCGCAGCGCGCCCGCGAACTTCTCGCTCTCCGACTTGCGGCCCCACACCACGGGCATGGCCAGGACCTCCTCCGAGAAGCTCCGGTACACCTGGAGCATCTTGAGGGTCTCCTCCTCCGCTTCCGCTTCCGTCGCGTGCAGCGTGTGACCCTCCTGCCAGAGGAACTCCGTCGTGCGCAGGAACGGACGCGTGACCTTCTCCCAGCGCACCACGTTCGCCCATTGGTTGATGAGCACGGGCAGGTCGCGCCACGACTTCACCCACTTCGCGTACATCGAGCAGATCATGGCCTCCGAGGTGGGCCGGATGGCCAGCGGCTCCTCGAGCTCCTCCCCGCCGCCGATCGTCACCCACGCGCACTCCGGCGAGAACCCCTCGACGTGCTCCCTCTCCTTCTCCAGGTAGTTCTTGGGGATGAAGAGGGGGAAGTAGGCGTTGACGTGGCCGGTCTCCTTGATGCGGCGGTCCATGTCCGCCTGCATGCTCTCCCACACCGCGTAGCCGTAGGGGCGGATGATCATGCAGCCCTTCACCGGCCCGTAGTCGGCCAGCTCCGTCTTGAGGACGACGTCGAGGTACCACTGCGAGAAGTCCTCGCCGCGGGGGGTGATCTCTTTGGACACCTGCTGCTCCTTGTTATTCATCGACCCCCCACCCTGTCCTTCCCCCCGTAGGGGGAGGGAAGTTCCGCGGGATCACAGTTTCCATCGGCATCAATGCCGTAGCGGCGATCGCCTGCGCGCACCGTTCGATCGGTCATTCGTCTGCCTTCTGTGGCTGGCCTTCTTTCTTCGGGAAGGCCAGGGACAGGACGATCGCGGCGGCGATCACGCCCACGATGATCCCCAGGGAGAGGGTGATCGGGAAATGCCCGCCGTAGAGCCGGTTGAGGAACGTCATCTTCGCGCCCACGAACATGAGGACGATGCCCAGGCCGTACTTGAGCATGTAGAACTTGTCGATGGCCCCCCGCAGCAGGAAGTAGAGGTTGCGCAGGCCGAGGATGGCGAAGATGTTCGACGTGAAGACGATCAGGGGCTCGCGGGTGAGGGCGAAGATGGCGGGCACGGAGTCGACCGCGAACACGATGTCGGTCAGCTCGAGGAAGAGCAGCGCGATGAACAGCGGGGTGGCGTTGAGCCGGCCATCCTTCTTCAGGAAGAACTTGTGCCCGTGCAGCTCCTCCGTCACCGGCACCACCCGCCGGAAGAGGCGGATGATGCGGTTCCCCTCCGGGTTCACCTCCTTGTCGTCCGCGAACATCATCTGGAAGCCGGTGTAGATGAGGAACACGCCGAACCCGAGGATCACCCACTCGAAGCGCAGGAGCATCGCCCCCAGCGCGATGAAGATCCCGCGGAACACGAGCGCGCCCAGGATGCCGAAGAAGAGGACGCGGTGCTGCAGGCGGGTGGGCACCGCGAAGTAGTTCAGCACCACCACGAACACGAAGATGTTGTCGACGGAGAGGGAGTACTCCACGACGTAGCCGGCCAGGAACTCGAGGGCGGCGCGATGGGCGTGGAAGGCGGGATCGAAGCCGGGGATGGCGACCAGCCTCGGGTCGTGCGCGAACCGGTAACGCATGAAGGCGTAGAAGCCGCCCAGGAAGGCCATGGCCAGGGCGACCCAGATCGCGGTCCAGGTCGCCGCCTCGCGGATGGCGACGGTATGGGCGCGGCGGTGGAAGACGCCGAGGTCGACCGCGAGCAGGAGGCAGACGAAGACGAGGAAGCCGGCGTAGAACCACCAGTACTCGCCGAACGGGAAGAGGGAGACCGGGCTCGTCAAGCGGCACGCCCGGGCACTTCGTCCACTCCGACCAGGCGCGGCCCCCCGGCGGCGAACAGGGTGTGGCCGTGAAAGCGGGCGTCGTCCGTCTCGGGAAAATCGAGGCGGAAATGGCCGCCGCGGCTCTCCTCGCGGAACAGCGCGCAAGAGGCCATGGCCTGGGCGACCGCCACCAGGTTGCGCGCCTCCGCCGCCGCGCGGTCGCGGGACCGTCCGGCCACCGCCGTTTCCAGTGACGACAGGAGGTCGAGCAGCGTGCGCAGGCCCGAGGCGTCGCGCTCGAGGCCGAGCCCGTCCCAGGTCGCCTGCCGCAGCGTCGCGACCACCGCCGCCGGATCGGCGGCGGAATGCTTCGTCGCGGCAGGAGCGATCGAGGCCAGCCCCGCCGCGCCCTTGCCCGCCGGCCTCTCGTCCCCGACCATCGCTTCCGCCGCCCGCGCCCCGAACACGAGGCCCTCCAGGAGCGAGTTGCTGGCCAGGCGGTTGGCCCCGTGCACCCCCGTGCCCGCCGTCTCCCCCGCCGCGTAGAGGCCGGGCAGGGTCGAGCGGCCGTGCAGGTCGGTGGCCACCCCGCCCATCACGTAGTGGGCGGCGGGCGTGACCGGGATCGGGTCGCGCGTGAGGTCGAGCCCGTAGCGCGCGCAGGTGGCGGCAATGCGCGGGAAGCGGATCCGGACATGCTCGGGGTCCAGATGGCGCAGGTCGAGGGTCACCGGGCCGCGCCCGGCGCGGTTCTCGCGCGCGATCGCGCGCGCGACCTGGTCGCGCGAGGCCAGCTCGTCCGTGAAGCGCTGGCCCTGCGCGTTGAGCAGATGGGCGCCCTCGCCGCGGACGGCCTCGGAGACGAGGAACCGCGGGGCGCCCTCCACCGCGAGCGCGGTGGGATGGAACTGCACGAACTCCATGTCGATCAGGGCCGCTCCCGCGCGCCGGGCCATGGCCATCCCGTCGCCAGTGGCCACCGGCGGGTTCGTGGTCTCGGCGAAGACCTGTCCCGCCCCACCCGTGGCGAGGAGGGTGGCGCGGGCGAGCACCGTCGTCTCGCGGCCGTCCTCGGAAAGGAAGCGGCAGCCGACCACCGTCCCCTCCGCGGTCACGAGGTCCACCGAGCAGGCGAAGGAGCGGACGGAGACGCGCGCCGTCTTCTGCGCGCGGTCGAGCAGCGCGCGCACCATCTCCCAGCCGGTGGCGTCGCCCAGGGCATGCAGGACGCGGTTGCGAGAATGCGCGCCCTCGCGCGTGAAGTGGAACCGGCCGCCCTCGCGGTCGAAGCGCGCGCCCCAGGCCGCCAGCTCGCGGATCCGCTCCGGCCCCTCTTCGACCAGCACGCGCGCGGCCGGCCCGGAGACGATCCCGGCGCCGGCCTTGAGCGTGTCGTCGAGGTGCAGGGCCGGCTCGTCGTCCGACCCCAGCGCCACCGCCACCCCGCCCTGCGCGTACCCGGTGTTGCTCTCCGTGGGCTGATCCTTGGTGACCACGAGGACGTCTCCGTGGCGCGCCAGGCCGAGGGCCGCGCGCAGGCCGGCGATGCCGGAGCCCAGCACCAGGAACTCGACGCGCGTGATGTCCTCTGTCATGGCGATCGGCGAGCGCTCAAAGGAACGATTCTATCAGCGCCACGTTCGTGCTTGCCTGCGCGCGCGATGGTGATATCGTCCGCACGGCCTCGCGGTCTCCCCCACTCCGCCTCCCGCTCTCCCGGAAAGGCATGTCATGTCGTGGCGCAGAGTCGTTGGCCTTGCCCTGCTCGTGGCGGGGGCGAGCGGGACCCTTCATGCCCAGGACAAGGAGCCGGCGAAGAAGCCGGTCCCCCTCTACACGAACGAGGACCTCGAGCGCATCTCGCCCCACCGGGACGAGACGGGGGTGAGCTCGCGCCCGGAGACGCCGGCGCCGGTGGCGGCCCCGGCTCCGCGCGGCCGCCGGGGATCCGAACAAGGGCCGGCCCACGCGGAGGCGTACTGGCGGCGCGAGGCCGAGCACATGCACGATCGCCTGCAGAGGGCGCGCGATCGCATCCAGGACCTGCGGGCCCGGATCGCCGCGCGGGAGGCCCAGACCTCGTCCCATTCGCGGCGCACGGCGAGCTCCGCCGACACCCAGACAGACACCTGGCGGCGCCAGCTCTCCGCGATGGAGGAGCGCGTGCGCGAGACGGAGTCCCGGTTCGAGGACCGCGCGCGGCGCGAAGGGGCGCTCCCGGGGTGGCTCCGGTAACGCCCGCCTCGGGTCGCGCGCACCTCGGGGCGGCGCGTCAGTACCGGTTGAAGCGCTCCAGCGCCTTCCCCATCGACTTGGTCTCCTGGATGAGGGGCACCATCTTCGTCTCCTTGTCGTCGTACTGCTTGAGCAGGGCGACGACCTGCGGGATCGACTCGCGGGCGACGACGACCACGCCCGTCTTGTCGGCGACGATCCAGTCGCCGGGGCGGACGAGCACGCCCGCGCAGGTGACGGGGACGTCGCGCGCGACGGGCACGTACCTCCCGACGGAGGTGGCCGGGGTCTGGCTGCGGCTCCACACCGGGAACCCGATCTCCTCGAGCTCCTCGATGTCGCGGGCCCCCCCGTCGATGACCATGCCGGCCAGGCCGCGGACCTTGGCCGTGGTGGCCATCAGGTTGCCGACGCCGGCCGTCTCCAGCCCGTCCTCCAGGACCTCGACCATGACGCTGCCGGGCGGCGCCTGGTCGAGGGTCTGGATCTGGAGGTTCGGCCAGTCGCGGCGATCGGTGCGCAGCGCGCGGCGGAGCAGGACGGTGACGGCGGGACCGATCACCTTGGCCTTGAAGACGGGCTTCATGTCCGCGGACATGAAGCCGCGCACGCCCGTCGCTTCGTCCACCGCGTCGGCCACGTTGCCGGTGCTCGCCTTCCTGAAGGCGTCCATGACGTCGGCCGTCGAGGCCGCGGCCGACGGCGCGGACGGTGCGGACGGCGCGGACTGAGCGCGCGCGGACTGAGCGTGCAGGGCCATCGCGCCGGCGACGATCAGCACGCACGCGCATCCTGACGACGCGGCCAGGGCGAAGGGACGTCGTGTCTTCATCGCGGGACCTCCATTTGCGGACGGCGGCGCCTGGACACGTTAGCACCAGAGGGCCGACGTGGTGTTACCCTCTCGTCCCCATGCGCGAGATCCCGCTGACCATGCGCGAGATCCCGGTGACGATCCCGGGACGACCGTACGTTGTCCACCTCGGACGCGGCCTGGCCGAGAGGCTCGGCGAGGTCCTCACTCCGCTCGGACGCGCGCGCCTGGCCGTCGTCTCGAGCCCGCCCATCTGGGAGCGGCACCGCTCGCGCATCGCGCGCGGCCTGGAAGGCGCGGCCTGGACGGAGGTGGTCGTCCCCGACGGCGAGAAGAGCAAGAAGGCGGCGACCCTCCAGCGCATCTACGACGCCTTCGTGGAGGCGCGGCTCGGGCGCGACGCGCTCGTGATCGCGCTGGGCGGAGGCGTGGTGGGGGACATGGCGGGTTTCGCCGCCGCCACCTACATGCGCGGCGTGGACTGGGTGCCCGTGCCGACCACCCTCCTGGCCATGGTGGACAGCTCTCTCGGGGGCAAGGTCGGCATCAACCATCCCCGGGCCAAGAACATGATCGGCGCCTTCCACCAGCCGCGCGCGGTGATCGCCGATCCGCTCTTCCTGGAGACGCTGGACGCGCGCCAGCGGCAGGCGGGCGCCTACGAGATCCTCAAGTGCGGCATCATCGGCGACCGCGCGCTGTTCGACGCGCTGCGCAGCGCGCCCCCCGCCCTCGAGGGCTGGCCCGCGGCCGCCCTCGACGATGCGATCGCGGGCGCCTGCCGGCTCAAGGCCGAGGTCGTGTCACGCGACGAGCGCGAGGGCTCTCTGCGGCGCGTCCTCAACCTCGGCCACACGCTCGGGCACGCATTCGAGGCGGTGACCTCGTACCGCCGCTTCACCCACGGCGAGGCCGTCGGGTGGGGCCTCATCGGCGCCGCCGCCATCTCGCGCCGGCGCGGGCGGCTGCCGGAGTCCGACTTCGAGACGATCGCCGCCGCCGTGGACGGCCTCGGGCCACGCCCCGGTCTTGCCTCGCTCTCCGCGGAGCGCGTGCTCGACGCGGTGGCGCGCGACAAGAAGGCGCGGGAGGGCCGGGTGCCGTTCGTCCTGCCCGTCGCCATCGGGAAGGTCGAGATCGCGGCCGACGTCGCCACCGGCGAAGTCCTGGCCGCCCTCGACGAGCTCCGGGCCCGGAGCGCGCGCCGTCCAAAGCGGTCCTGAGCCCGGGGGCCCCGCCGCGCGATCAGGCGCGGAGCGTCGAGGGCCGGTCGCGTCCCACGGCTCCGCCCATGAGGAGGACCAGTATCGCCTTCTCGACGTGGAGGCGGTTCTCGGCCTCGTCGAACACGATCGACTGCGGCCCGTCGATCACTTCCGCCGCGACCTCCTCCCCGCGGTGGGCGGGCAGGCAGTGCAGGAACACCGCGTCGGCGGCGGCGGCCGCCATCAGCTCCGGAGTCACCATGTACCCCTGGAAGGCCTGGTGGCGCGCCTCCTGTTCCGCTTCCTGGCCCATCGAGGTCCACACGTCCGTGTACACGGCGTCCGCGCCCTCGACCGCCTCCATGGGGTCGGTGGTCACCACCGGAGGCGCGGTCTTGAGCTTCTGGGCCTCGCGCACCGCGCTCTTGACGATGAGCTGGTTCGGCTCGTAGCCCTGGGGCGTGGCCACCCTCATGGCCACCCCGAGCTTGACCGCGCCCAGCATGAGGGCGTGGCACATGTTGTTGCCGTCCCCCACGTAGGCGAGGGTGAGCCCGTCGAGACGGCCCTTCTTCTCGGCGAGGGTGAACAGGTCGCAGAGCGCCTGCACGGGGTGCAGGAGGTCGCTCAGCCCGTTGATGACGGGGACGGTCGCGTGGCGGCTCATCTCCACGAGGTCCTCGTGCGAGTACACGCGGCCCATGATGCCGTCCACGTAGCGGGAGAGGACGCGCGCGGTATCGGCGATGGTCTCCCCGCGCCCGATCTGGATCTCGCCCGCGCCGAGGTAGAGGGCGTGGCCGCCGAGCTGGAACATGCCGACCTCGAAGGACACGCGGGTGCGCGTGGAGGGCTTCTGGAAGATCATGGCCAGGGTCTTGCCGCGCAGGGCGTCCGCGTAGGCGGCGGGATCGGCCTTGATGCGGCGCGCGAGGTCGAAGATCTCTTCGATCTCCGCGCGCGTGTGCGTGAGGGAGACGAGGTGCTTGAGCTTCATGGGCCGTCGAGGATGATAACCGACGGCACGCCGCCGCGCGCTCGCGGCTGATGCGCATCGACGCCGTCGTGCTCGCGGCCGGGCGGGGCACTCGCATGGGGGGGCCCAAGGCCCTGCTGGCCATAGGAGGCGAGACGTTCCTCGCCCGCTGCGCGCGCCTCCTGCGCCGCCCGGGGGTGAACGAAGTGTTCGCCGTGGTCGGCCACGAGGCCGAGCGCGTCGCTCGCGACGGTGCCGCCGCCGGCCTGTCGTTCGTCGTCAACGCGCGCTACGCGGACGGGATGTTGACGTCGATCCTGGCCGGCCTGGAGGCGGCCGCCGCCGCGGACGCCGTGCTCGTCCATCCCGTCGACCATCCGCTGGTGGAGACGGAGACGGTGGACGCGGTGGTGGCGGCGCTCCGGCGCGGGGCCCGCGTGGCGGTGCCCAGCCATGACGGCCGGCGCGGCCATCCCGGGGGGTTCGCGCGCGCGGCCTGGGGCGCGCTCCGCGCCGCCCGTCCCGAGGAGGGCGCGCGCGGCGTGCTGGCCGCCCATCCGGAGTGGATCGAGCACGTGGCCGGCGGACCCGGGTGCCGCGCCGGCATCAACACCCCGGAGGACTACCGGCGGCTGGTCGGACCCATCGCCACTCCTATAGACGATCGATAGGAGTCAGAAGATCCCGCGGATCCAGCCCCCGTCCACCGCGATGGATTGGCCGGTGATGTAGCCGGCCCGCTCGGAGGCGAGGAAGGCGGCGAGGGCGGCCAGCTCGCGAGGCTCGCCCAGGCGGCGGGCGGGGATGTCCTTCTCGAGGCGCGCGTAGAACTCGGGGGGCGAGATCCCCTGGCGGGCGCCGGAGGCCTCGGCGAGCTCGGTCAGCCGCTCCGTCTTCGTGTAGCCGGGCAGCAGGTTGTTGACGGTGATCCCGTGGGCGGCGACCTCGCTGGCCAGCGTGCGCGCCATTCCCGTGACCGCCGCCCGCAGCGAGTTGGAGAGGATCAGGTTCTCGACGGGCTGCTTGACCGTGATCGAGGTGACGTTGAGGACCCGCCCGAAGCCGCGCTCCTTCATTCCGGGGAGCACGGCCCGGATGAGCTCGACCGCGCTCGCGAGCAGGATGTCGAAGGCGCCTTGCCAGGCCTCCGCCGGCGTGGAGTCGAACGTCCCCGGGGCCGGTCCGCCGGAGTTCGTGACCACGACGTCCACGCGGCCCATCGCGCGCAGGGCCTCCTCGGCCAGGCGCCGGGCCTCCCCCTTCTTCGAGACGTCCGCCACCACCGGCACCACGAGCGTCCCCGCCGCCGCCGCCACCTCCCGTGCGGCCTCGCGGAGCCGCGCCTCCTCCCGCGCGCACATCACGACCGACATGCCTTCCGCGGCCAGCTCCTCCGCGATCGCACGTCCGAGACCGCGGCTGGAGGCCGCCACCAGCGCCACCCTGCCGCGCAGGCCGAGGTCCACCTCAGCGCCCCCTCAGGTAGGCGTCCGTCCCGTCCAGCCAGTCCTGGCGCGGCGGGGAGAAGACGTCGAGGTCGAGCGTGTCCTCGAGGGCGAGGGCCTTGTGGGGCAGGTTGGAGGGGATGGTCAGCACTTCCCCCGCGCGCACCACGAGCGTCTCACCCTCGTCCTCGCCCAGCCAGAACTGGAGCGCGCCCTCCAGGATATAGGTCACCTGCTCGTTCTCGTGCGAGTGCCGCGGCACCACGCAGCCCTTCTTCAGGTACACGTGGGCCAGCATCAGCCGGGTGCCGGTGACGAGGCGGCGATCGAGGAGGTCGTTGACCTTCTCGCGGGGAACGTCGTTCCAGCGGTGATGGCGGGCGGTCGTGGGCATCGGTTCTCCTGGTCGGGGCCGGTCCGGTATAAACTATCCCGTTTATGCCCTTGCGCAATGTCGCCATCATCGCCCACGTCGACCACGGCAAGACCACGCTCGTGGACGCCCTCCTGCGCCAGAGCGGCGACTTCCGCGCCAACCAGGCGGTCGTGGAGCGCGTCATGGACTCGAACGACCTCGAGCGCGAGCGCGGGATCACGATCCTGGCCAAGAACACGTCCGTGCACTTCGCGGGGACGAAGATCAACATCGTCGACACCCCCGGCCACAGCGACTTCGGGGGCGAGGTGGAGCGCGCCCTCAAGATGGTGGACGGCGTCCTGCTCCTGGTGGACGCCTCCGAGGGGCCGCTGCCCCAGACCCGCTACGTGCTGCGCAAGGCGCTGGAGGCGCGGCTGCCCACCGTGCTCGTCATCAACAAGATCGACCGCGCGGACGCGCGGCCGCAAGAGGTCCTGAACGAGGTCTACGACCTCTTCATCGACCTCGACGCCACCGAGGAGCAGCTCGAGTTCCCCGTCCTCTACACGAACGCCAAGACGGGGACGGCGCGCCTGGCCGTGGAGGGCGAGGAGAAGGACCTGCGGCCGCTGTTCGAGGCCCTGGTCGCCCACATCCCTCCCCCGCGCGCGGCCGGCGACGATCCGCTGCAGCTCCTCATCGCGAACCTCGACTACAGCGACTACCTCGGGCGCCTGGCCATCGGACGCATCTTCTCCGGCCGCGTCGCCGTCGGCGACCAGGTCGCGGTGGCCAAGGCGGACGGGACGCTGCAGACGACGAAGGTCACGAAGCTCTACGCGTTCGAGGGGCTGGAGCGGACGGCGGTGGACAAGGCGGACTGCGGCGAGATCGTGGCCCTGGCCGGCTTCGAGGGGATCGGCATCGGGGAGACGGTGACGTCGGTCGAGAACCCGTCGCCCCTGGACATCCTGCACGTGGACGAGCCGACGCTGTCGATGGTCTTCTCCGTGAACACCTCCCCCTTCGCCGGCCGCGAGGGCCGCTGGGTGACCTCCCGCAACATCCGCGAGCGGCTGGACAAGGAGCTGCTCACGAACGTCTCCATCCGCGTGGAGCCCACCGACTCCGCGGACTCCTTCCGCGTGATGGGCCGGGGCGAGCTGCAGCTCGCGATCCTCATCGAGACGATGCGCCGCGAGGGCTTCGAGCTGTCGATCTCGAACCCCGAGGTCATCACCCGC
>Ga0136846_1225384_pt1 | contig 14261 bp, 14 predicted proteins | sample HopSoiMetagenom2_FD_96841 | JGI IMG/M metagenome (GOLD analysis project Ga0136846, IMG submission 96841) | Grasslands soil microbial communities from Hopland, California, USA - 2 Assembly 2016 (version 4) | ecosystem: Environmental > Terrestrial > Soil > Grasslands | place: USA: Hopland...
CGCTCTGCAACAACGTCCAGTCGTCGATCCCGGGCGCGCGTTTCGCCGTGATCGACTTCAAGGACGTTCCCGATCGTCCGGCGACGAACGGCGTGTTGATCCTGACACCAACGTTCACGTCGAGCTGCGCGGTCGTGCAGACGGCGATCAACACGATGTCGGCAAGCGGCGGGGGTGACTTCGCCGAGGCGTACAACTGGGTTTTCCATGACGCGTACTCGGACGCGACCCTGAACGCCAGCCGCAACCCGAACGCGGTGCAGTTTCTCGGCGTGCTCGGCGACGCGCCGCCGCACAACAGCCCGGCGCCGACCGTGGCGCCGAGTTGCGGGAATCAGCCGCCCGCCGACGCGGGGATCAGCTCCGACAGCGAGATCGCGGGGCTCAACGCCAACGACATCACGCTGCTGATGATCCATTTCAGCACGCCCGTGAACATCCCCATTGCCTGCTACAGCCAGTTGAGCGGTGCGACGGGAGGGAACGCGGTGGAGTCGGGCGGCGACCTGTCCAACGAGATCATCGGCCAGATCCAGGCGGCTGCGGCGCACATCACCAGCGTGAATCTCGTCGTCTCAGGCGCATGTCCTCCGGTCGGCCTCAGCTTCAACCCGACGCCGCCGTACGGGCCGTTCACGGCCCCTGTCGACATCCCGTTCGTCGAGACCGTGACCGCGCCGACGGCTCCCGGGGTGTATGCCTGCCAGGTGACCGCGGTCGTCGACGGCACGCCGCGGGCCGTCCAGCAGCTCAACGTCACGGTGACGCCCGGAAGCCCGGCGAGCCTGGCGCTCGCGCCGAAGGCGGACGTCAACACGGTCGACGACACGCATTGCGTGACGGCGACCGTCAAAGACGCGTTCTCGAACGCGACACCGGGGATCCACGTCGTCTTCGGGGTGACCGGGGCGGTGACCACGTCCGGGAACGTCGTCACGAACGCGTCCGGCCAGGCGCAGTTCTGTTACACCGGGCCGGCGCTCGCGGGGATCGACGCGATCTCTGCATTCGCCGACACGAACAACAACGGCACGCACGACACGGGTGAGCCGAGCGACACGGCGTCGAAGACGTGGGTCCTACCGGCGAGCACTCCGGGCTGCAAGGTCACGAACGGCGGCCGGATCACGGCCTCGAACGGCGACAAGGCGACGTTCGGCGGCAACGCGAAAGCGGACTCGTCCTCGGGCGAGGAGCAGTACCAGGATCACGGCCCGGCCCGCAGCATGAACGTGCACTCGACGACGATCGTCGCGGTCACGTGCAACACGGCGGGCACTGCCGCGAGCATCTTCGGCACTGCGACCGTGAACGGCGGCGGTTCCTTCGACTTCCGCATCGACGTGGCCGACAACGGCGAGCCGGGGCGGAGCGACACGTACCGGATCCGCCTCAGCAACGGCTACGACTCCGGCGTGCAGACGCTTGCAGCCGGCGGCAACGTCCAGATCCACTAGCGAACCGCATCGGTGCGACAGGGCCCGCTCCGGCGGGCCCTGTCGTCGGGTGTGCCCGAGTAGGCTTGCCGCGTGGCGCTGAGCTTCGTGACCGCGGGCGAGTCGCACGGCCCGGCGCTCGTTGCGATCGTCGCCGGCCTGCCCGCGGGTCTCGTGCTCGACCGCGATGCGATCGACGCGGACCTGCGCCGCCGTCAGGAGGGCTACGGGCGGAGCCCGCGGCAGCGCATCGAGTCCGATGCCGTCGAAGTGCTCGCAGGCCTCCGGCACGGCCGGACCCTCGGCACGCCCCTGGCACTCGTCGTGCGCAACCGGGACCACGAGAACTGGAAGTGGGGGATGAGCCCGTGGCCGCCGGAAGGTGAGCCGTCGGGCAAAGGCACGAAGGCCGTGACGCTGCCGCGTCCGGGGCACGCCGATCTCGCGGGCGCGTTGAAGTACGGGCTCGCGGACGTGCGGGACGCGCTCGAGCGGGCCAGCGCGCGCCACACGGCCGTGATCGTCGCTGCGGGCGCCGTTGCGAAGGCGCTGCTGCGCGAGCTCGGCGTGACGGTCACCAGCGGCGTTCTCGGCGACGATCTCGAGCAGCGCGTCGATGCGGCTCGCGCCGACCGCGACACGGTCGGCGGGGTTGTGGAGGTACGTGCGCAGGGAGTGCCGCCGGGGCTCGGCTCGTACGCGACGAAGGAAGCACGGCTCGACGCGCGCCTGGCGGCGACCCTGATGGGGACGCAGGCGGTGAAGGGCGTCGAGATCGGCGACGGCTTCGGACTGGCCGCGCTACGCGGTTCCGAGGCCCACGACGAGATCCTGCGCGACGACCGCGGCGTGTACCGCGAGACGAATCGCGCCGGCGGGATCGAAGCAGGTGTCTCGAACGGCGAGGAGATCGTCGTGCGGGCCGCGATGAAACCGCTGCCGACGCTGATGCGGCCCCTGGCGTCGGTCGACCTGCAGAGCGGCGATCCGGGCGAGGCTCTGGTCGAACGAAGTGACACCGCGGCGGTCGAGGCCCTCGCGGTCGTAGCCGAGGCGTGCGTCGCGTGGGAGCTCGCGGCCGCCGCGCGCGACAAGTTCGGGGGCGACGCACTGGGCGACTTCGTCGCCGCCCACCGGGCATACCTGGAGCGAATCGACTGGCAGCCACGCACGCGCTGAACCGCCACCTCGCGCTCGTCGGGTTCATGGGCGCAGGCAAGTCGACGCTCGGCCCGGAGATCGCCGAGCGTCTCGGGCGTCCGTTCATCGATCTCGACCGCGAGCTCGAGCGGGACCTCGGCACGACGATCCCGGAGCTCTTCGAGCAGCGCGGCGAGGCGGCGTTCCGCCTGCAGGAGGAGGGGCACGCGATCGCCGCGCTGCGGCTGCCGGATCCGGCCGTGATCGCGCTCGGCGGCGGCGCGGTGGAGACGCCGTCGATCCGGAACGAGCTGCGCGACCGCTCCTTCACCGTGCTGCTCGAGGTCGATCCGGAGACCGCGTGGGAGCGGAGTGGCGGCAGCGGGCGGCCGCTCGCCCGCGACGAGTCGGAGTTCCACGCGCTCTACGAACGCCGTCGCGCCCTCTACGACGAGGTCGCAGACGCGCGCGCGTCCGAGATCGATGATGCGGTGCTCGCCGCCGCAGGCGTGTACGTCCGGCTCGGCGCCCTCGAGCGGCTGGGCGCGCTCGTGCCCGGTGCCGGCTCCGTCGCTCTCGTCTCGGACCCGCATGTCGGCGGCATCTACGGCGCCGCCGCGCAGGTCGGGCTCGGCCCTCGCGTCGAGTCGGTGCACGAGATTCCCGCCGGTGAAGCGGCGAAGACGGCGTCCGTCGTCGAGCGGCTCTGGAGCGAGCTGCGGCTCGATCGCGACGGGCTCGTCGTCGCCCTCGGCGGCGGGAGCACGACCGACGTCGCCGGCTTCACGGCGGCGACCTACCTCCGCGGCGTCGACTGGGTCGCCGTGCCGACGACGCTCGTCGGCCAGGTCGACGCGGCGATCGGCGGCAAGACCGCGATCGACCTGCCGCAGGGCAAGAACCTCGCCGGCGCCTTCCACTGGCCCGCGAGCGCGATCGTCGACCCCGCCGTGCTCGAGACGCTGTCGGAGGAACAGTGGCTCGAAGGGATGGCCGAGGTCGTGAAAACCGGGCTCCTGGCGGGGGAGCCGCTCTGGGAGCTCCAGCGGCCGCAGCTCGTTCAGCGCTGCGCCGCGTACAAGGCGGCGGTGTGCCTGCGCGACCCGGCCGATCGCGGAGACCGCGCGGTGCTCAACCTCGGGCACACGTTCGCGCACGCGCTCGAGGCCGCTGCCGGGTACGAGGGTGTGACGCACGGTCGCGCGGTCGCGCTCGGACTGCTCGCCGCGCTCCGCCTGTCGGGGCGCCCCACCGAGATCGTGGAGGCGATTCTGGCGCCGAGGCCGGCGCGGGTCGACCGCGAGCGCGCGTGGGAGGCGCTGAGGCGCGACAAGAAGGCACGCGGCGGGCACCTGCGCCTCGTCCTGCTCGGCGACGGCGGGCCCGTCGTCGAGCGCCGCCCCGAGACCGAGGTTCGCTCGGCCCTCGACGAGCTGATCGCCCAGTAGAGTCCGGCGCCATGCAGGTGGTCGTCCTGAACGGGGTCAACCTCGACGTGCTCGCGCGCCGCGACGCCGCGGTGTACGGCGGGCTGTCGCTGTCCGAGCTCGAAACACGCATCTACGAGTGGGCGTCCGAGCTCGGATGCCACGTGCGTTGTCGTCAGACGAACCACGAGGGCGAGTACGTCGCGTGGTGCCACGACGCGTACGAGTGGGCGGACGGCGTGATCGTCAATCCCGGCGCGTGGTCGCACTACTCGTATGCGATCCGCGACGCGCTCGAGCTGCTCGAGGCACCGATCGTGGAGGTTCACCTCTCGAACATCGACGAGCGCGAGGATTGGCGGAAGCACTCGGTGCTGGCCGACCTCGCGTCGAAGCGCGTGATCGGCAAAGGGCCTGACGGCTACCGCGACGCGATCGAGTTCCTCGTGGCGCAGGTCGGCGCGACGTCGTGACTGCGCGCATCGACCGGTTGCGGGCCTCCCTCGAGGAGCCGCTGCTCGTGACGAACCCGATGAACGTCTACTACCTCTTCGGCTTCAAGAGCTCGAACGCAGCCTTGCTCGTCGAGCCCGACCGCGTGCGCCTGTTCACCGATTTCCGCTACGCCGAGGCGGCCCGCGCCATCGACGGAGTGCACTTCGAGGAGACGCGGCGCGCGCTGCTCTGGGATCTCGCCGACCGGCTGTCGGGGCCCGTCGGCTTCGAGGCCGACCACGTCTCGTACTCCGGCTGGGAGACGCTCGGTTCCGGCTCGACCCAGCCCGTGCCGAGGCGCGGCCTGGTCGAGCGGCTGCGGGCGGTCAAGGACGAGCAGGAGCTCACCGCGATCAGGCAGGCGTGCGAGGTCACCGACCGGATGTTCGACCGCCTCGCAGGCGAGCGCTTCGTCGGTCGAACGGAGCGTGACGTCGCGTGGACGATCGAGCAGCTGTTCCACGACGAGGGAGCCCATGCGGTCGCGTTCGAGAGCATCGTCGCTTCGGGGCCGAACGCCGCGCGCCCGCACGCGCGCGCGACGGATCGAGAGATCAGACCCGGCGAGACGGTCGTGATCGACACCGGCTGCGTCATCGACGGGTACAGCTCGGACTACACGCGCACGTTCGTGACCGGCTCCGTCGACGGCGTCGTCAAGGAAGCGTACGCCGTGGTCCTTGCCGCGCAACAGGCCGCGCTCGACACCATTCGCGCAGGGATCGCCGGCGTCGATGCCGACGCGGCAGCGCGGAAGGTCGTCGACGAAACCGCCTTTGCGGGCATGTTCGGCCACGGGCTCGGACACGGTCTCGGGCTCGAGGTCCACGAGGCTCCGCGGATGTCCACGGAGTCGACGGACACGCTCGCGGCCGGAAACGTCGTCACCGTCGAGCCCGGCGTCTACCTCGAGGGCCGCGCAGGAATTCGCATCGAGGACAACGTCGTCGTCGCCGACGGCGGCATCGACAACATGACCGGGCTCCGCAAGGACCTCGTTACGGTCGGCTAGCGTTCGGTTCCGTGGCCGAGACCGTCAACACGAACCAGTTCAAGAACGGCATGCACATCGAGCTCGAAGGCGGTGTCTGGCGCATCGTCGACTTCCAGCATGTGAAGCCCGGCAAGGGCGGGGCGTTCGTGCGAACGAAGCTGAAGTCGCTCGGCAGCGGCGCCGTCGTCGACCGCACCTTCCGCGCCGGCGAGAAGTTCTCGCGCGTGCGGACCGAGACGAAGGACATGCAGTACCTCTACGACGCGGGCGACGAGGTCGTGTTCATGGATCAGGACACGTACGAGCAGACGTCACTGCCGCACGGCATGGTCGCGGACGCGCTCGAGTTCATGCAGCCCTCGAGCTCGATCCAGATGCTGCTCGTGAACGGCGAGCCCTCCGGAGTGCAGCTCCCGTCGTCCGTCGAGCTCGCCGTCTCCGAGACCGAGCCCGGCGTCAAGGGCGACACCGTCTCGAACGTGATGAAGCCGGCGACGCTCGAGACCGGCGCCGTCGTGCAGGTACCGCTGTTCGTCAACACCGGCGACCGCATCAAGGTCGATCCGCGCGAGAAGCGGTACATAAGCCGCGCGTAGCGCGCGCACGTAAGCGCTGCGCGCTTACGTGCGGTCTGGGTACGGCGCTTCGCGCGTAACGCGCGCGGGCACAGCCCGCACGCTTCTTGGTGGTTGGCGACGGTTTCGTCCGTGCGGCGCGGCCATGCTTCGCGTGGTCGCGTCGCATCGGTTCGTCTCCCGCTAAGCCCGCTTTGCTTGGCTTAGCGTCCGGCCTTCGCGGCCGCGTCAGTCGAGCGCTTTACTGAGGGCTGCTGCGGCGTCGTTCAGGATCGGGTCGCCGTGCGATGGGAGGACGAGGTCGATCGGTAGTGCGGCTAGGCGCTGGCGTAGGTCGGCTTTCAGGTCGGTTGCTGCCCACTCGCGTTCATCCTTTGGGAACCACTCGACCGGCAGCTCGATGCCGCCGGGGCGGCCGATCAGGAGGTCGCCGGTGACGAGGGCGCGGTGGCGCTCCAGGAAGAAGAGCGCCTCGACCCAGTCGCCACCCTTGACGGTCTCGGCGCGCACGCCGGGCGGGAGCTCGCCCATCGTCTCGGGACGCCACAACTGCCCGTGGTACCGGTCGAGCACCGCTGCGACGCTGCGCTCGTGCCAGTGAACGGTGAGGAGCACGTGCAGCGGCCGGCCCGCGCGTTCGACATCCCGGTCGAGCGCCGCCCAGAACCGTTCCTCCTCGTCCTCCGGGACGAGCGGATCGACGACCACCACGGCGTCGTCGAGCTCTGCATAGACGGACGCCACCTCCGGGCCCCACTGCTCTGCGTGGTCCCATTCGGGGTGCGTTCCCGTCCAGCGCCAGAGCCCGGGGCGCAGCTCCTGGACATCCATCCGTAAAACCTAACGATGCAACGGCGCTAGGCTCCACGCATGCCGGGCCTGGCCGACACCACCGTCCGGCTGCTCGGGCAGGAGCCGCTCGCCGGCCGCCTGCCGACGGCCGAGCAGCTGCGCATCGCGGAGATCCTGGACAAGGCGGGCTTCGCCTATCTCGAAGTGTCGGGCGGAGGCTGTTTCGAGAGCGCCGTGCGGCGCGGAGTCGAGAGCCCGTGGGAGCGGATCCGCGCTCTCAAGGCGCGCGTGCAGACGCCGCTCGGCCTGGCGCTGCGAGGACGCTTCCTCGTCGGCTCACACCCGGTCGACGACGACTTCATCCGCCGCTTCATCGCATCGGCCGCCGCGAATGGCATCGACGTCTTCCGGCTGCACGATCCGCTGAACGACGTGTCCAACCTGCGCGAGGCTGCTGACGCCGTCGCGAAGGCGGGCGCGGAATTCGAGGCCGGCCTGGTCTACAGCCCCGGCCGCACGGGCGAAAACGATCCGCTGATGGAGCAGGCGCGCGAGCTCCCGCAACTCGGCGCGTCCCGCATCCTCCTGCACGATCCGACGGGATCGCTGCAGCCCCATCGCGCCCGCGAGCTCGTCACCGGCCTGCGCGAGACGACGAAGCTCCCCGTCGGCATCTACTGCCAGGGGTCGGCCGGCAATGCGCTCGCGGCCGCGCTCGAGGCCGCGCGCGCGGGCGCCGAGCTGATCGCGTGCGCCGTGTATCCGATCGCGCTCACCCTCCATCGCGTCTCGGGCGAGGCGATCGCCGAGGCGCTGACCGGCCTCGGCCTCGAGTGCGACGTCGACGTCTCGAAGTTGTGGGAAGCCTCCGACGTGGTGGACGAGTACATCGGCGACGAGCCCGTCACGCCGCTCGCGCCGCGGATCGCCGTCCGCGCGGCGCAGCACGACCTGCCGGCGAGCCTGGTCGCGGCGCTCGAGTCGAGCCTGCGGACTCAGGGCGCCGCCGACCGGCTCGACGAGGCGATCGAGGAGCTCGAGCGAATCCGGGCCGAGGTGGGCTATCCGCCGCTTGCGTCCCCGATCGGGCACGTGCTCGGTTCGCAGGCGCTGCTCAACGTCCTCTCGGCGAGCCGCTACTCGGTCGTCGTCGACGAGCTCCGCCGCCTCGTCGACGGCCGGCTGGGCACTCCGCCCGCGCCGATCGACAAGAGCGTCGAGCGCGCGGTCGCCCTGACGGCCGATCCCGAGTCCTCCGAGGACGCCGCGGGCGCGGGCCTGCAGGACGTGCGCGCGCAGGCCGAAGGGCTCGCGTCGAGCGAAGAGGAGCTGCTCCTGCTCGGCCTCTTCGGCGACGACGCCGAACCGCTGCTCCGGACGATCCGCGGCCGCTCGGCCGGCGAGGAGACGCTTGCGACCGGCGGCGTCGACCAGGCGCGCGCAGAGCGCATCCGCGAGCTCGTCCGCATCGTGCAGGAGACCGGGATCGGCGAAGTGATGATCGAGGAGTCCGGTATGCGCGTGTCGGTCCGGCGGACCGAGGACCGCGCGCCGGTCCAGGTCCCGGATGGCGCCTCACTGGCTCCGCCGGACGATGCGGACATGCCGCTGGCGATGCCGTCGCCGAACGGCCTCGTCCGCGTCGAGGCGCCGATGGTCGGCACGTTCTACCGCGCCTCTCAGCCCGGCGCGCCGCCGTTCGTGGAGGAGGGGCAGGCCGTCGGCGCGGGGCAGACGCTGTGCATCCTCGAGGCGATGAAGCTGATGAACGAGGTGAAGGCCGACGTGGACGGGATCGTCCGGTCGATCCTCGTCGACAACGCGCAGCCCGTGGAGTTCGGACAGCTCCTCTTCGAACTCGAGCCCGTCAACGGCCGACCGCTGGACGCCCTGTGATGGCGCGCTCGAGCGTGACCGCCGAAGCTCTCTGACGATGTTCTCGCGCGTGCTGGTCGCCAACCGCGGCGAGATTGCGGTCCGCGTCATCCGCGCGCTGCACGAGCTCGGGATCGAAGCCGTCGCCGTGTACTCGACGGCCGACGCGGGCGCGCTGCACACGCGTCTCGCCGACCGTGCGGTCTGCATCGGCCCGCCGTCTGCGACGGAGAGCTACCTGAAGATTCCGTCCGTCGTCGCCGCCGCCGAGACCACCGGCTGCGAGGCCGTCCATCCCGGGTACGGCTTCCTGTCGGAGAACCCCGACTTCGTGCACGCCTGCGAGGACAACGAGCTCGTCTTCATCGGCCCGGACGCCGACGTGATGGCACGCATGGGCGACAAGGTCGAGGCGAAGCGCGAGCTCGCCGCCGCGGGCGTGCCGCTCGTTCCGGGCACCGAGTCTGTTGCGGTCGACGGCGCGCTCGGCGCGGCGGCGGAGATCGGATACCCGGTCCTCTTGAAAGCCGCCGCCGGCGGAGGCGGGAAGGGGATGCGCGTCGTCGAGACGCCCGACGAGCTACCGGCCGCGTTCGAGCGTGCCAGCGCGGAGGCGCTTGCGGCCTTCGGCGACGGCAGCATCTACCTCGAAAAGCTCGTCATGCCGGCGCGGCACGTCGAGGTGCAGGTCCTCTGCGACGCCGACGGCGGCGTGCTCACGCTCGGCGAGCGCGAGTGCTCCATTCAACGCCGACACCAGAAGCTGATCGAGGAGTCGCCGTCCCCGGCGCTCGACGAGGCGACGCGCGAGGCGATGGAGAACGACGTCGCGCGTGCGTGCCGGGCGATCGGCTACCTCAACGCAGGCACGTTCGAGTTCCTGCTCGCACCCGACGGGTCGTACTACTTCATCGAGCTGAACGCGCGGCTACAGGTCGAGCACCCGGTCAGCGAGCTCGTGACCGGGATCGACATCGTCCGCGAGCAGTTGCGGATCGCCGCCGGCGAGCGACTGCGCGAGACCGGCCGCGCCGCGCGTCGCGGTCACGCGATCGAGGTCCGGTTGAACGCCGAGGACCCCGCGCGGGGCTTCGCGCCGTCGCCCGGCGTCGTCGAGCGCTTCAAGCCGCCGCTCGGTCCAGGCGTCCGCCTCGACACCCACATCGAAGCAGGGGCGGTGATCCCTCTCTATTACGACTCCCTCGTGGCGAAGCTGATCGTCTGGGACGAGACGCGCCCGCTTGCGATCGAGCGCTCGCTGCGGGCACTGGGTGAGCTCGAGCTGCGCGGGATCGCGACGACGCGGGACGTCGCCGCCGAGATCCTCGACAGCGCAGAGTTCCGCAGCGGCAGCTATTCGACGAGCTTCCTCGCCGAGAAGCGCCTCGCCGCGGCCGGTGCGGCGTGAGCGGCCGTCGCTCGGCACGCCGTACGGCGCTCTTCCTGCTCTACCAGTGGGATGTGACGGGCCAGCCGCTCGCGTCGCTGTACGAAGGGGAAGTGGACACCTTCGCGCGCGAGACGGCCGACGCCGTCGCGGCCGAGGCCGCGGAGCTCGACGAGCGGATCACAGCAGCGTCGGAGGGGTGGACGGCCGATCGCCTGGGAGCGATCGAGCGGAACATCCTGCGAATCGCTTTGTACGAGCTCGACGGCGAGGACGTTCCCGACGAGGTTGCGATCGACGAGGCGGTGACGCTCGCGAAGCGCTACGCCACCGACGACGCCGCACGCTTGGTAAACGGCATTCTTGGCCGCATCGTGAGAGAGCGGGTCACATGAGTGCAGAAGAATCGCTGGCACGGGCCGAGGAGCTGCTCGCGCGGCTCGAGAAAGCCCGCGCGGAGCTCGAACAGCTCACGGAGGCAGACGACGCAGACCGTGCGCTCGACGTCCTGACGGAGCTGGCCGAGCTGGCCAAGGCAATCGAAGAGGAACTGCAGCGCGCGAAGCGCGAAGGAGAGGCAGATGCAGAGCCCTGACGAGCTGCGCGCGCTCGTCGAGGACTACCTCGCCGACCTCGCGCTGACGCCCGAGCTGCACGGCCAGGCAGACGCCGTTCGCTACGCGCTCGTCGGCGGCAAGCGCGTCCGCGGCGTCATCTGCCTTGCGACCGCAGAGGCGGCCGGCAGCGAGGCCGAGCGGGCGCTCCCCGCCGGCGCTTCGCTGGAGCTCGTGCACGCGTTTTCGCTCGTCCACGACGACCTGCCGGCGCTCGACAACGACGCCGAGCGTCGCGGCCGACCGTCTGCGTGGGCCGAGTTCGGGGAAGCAGTCGCCGTGCTCGCCGGCGACGCGTTGCTTGCCGAGGCATTCCGGCTCGCGCTGTCGTATCCGTTTCCGTACGTCGGCCGTGAGCTGGCGCAGGCGACGCTCGGCATGATCGGCGGCCAGTACCTCGACATCACGGGCGCGGCGCCGGACGAGGCGACTCTGCACAAGCTCAAGACCGGCTGTCTCTTCACGGCGTCGGTCGGCCTCGCCCTGTGGGTGGCAGAAGTGCCCGAGCGGGAGCAGGCAGCTTGGCGCGCGTTCGGCGACGAGCTCGGCCTGCTCTTCCAGATCGTCGACGACATCCTCGACGGCGACGGGTACGTGCTGACGCAAGGCGCCGACCGCGCGCGGGCCCTGGCCGACCAGGCAGCCGAGCGCGCGCGCGCCCGCCTCGCGGAGGTCCCCGCTGACACGTCAGTGCTCGAGGACATCGTGGACGGGCTCGCGACGCGCACGTCGTGAGCGAAGGCGCGGCGCGCCACGTCGTCGCAGTCGGCAGCGGCAAGGGCGGTGTGGGCAAGTCGACGGTGACGCTTCAGCTCGCATACGCCCTGCGCCGCCAAGGATGGAACGTCGGGATCCTGGACGCCGACCTTTACGGCCCCGACATTCCGCTGATGCTCGACCTGAAGCGCGAGCGCGACGCGAAACGCTGGGATTTCTGGCGGGGCGGCGACGTCCGGCTCGACCCGCTCGAGCGGAACGGTCTGCAGGTCATGTCCGTGGGCTTCCTGATCGGCGAGCGGCAGGGTCTGACGCTCGCCGCTCCGCTTCTCGGTGCGGCGCTGCGACAACTGGTGACGCAGGTCGCCTGGCACGGTCTCGACGTCCTGCTCGTCGACCTTCCGCCCGGAACGGCCGACCTGCAACAGCAGCTGGTCGGCGTTGTTGCGCTTGCCGGTGCGATCGTCGTCGTCAGTCCCCAGGACGTAGCTCACCTCGATGCGCGCAAGTTCCTGCACTTCCTGCGCGAAGCGAACGTGCGTGTACTCGGTGGAGTCGAAAACATGTCGGGGTTGCTCTGCCCACACTGCGGTGAGCGCGTCGAGGTCTTTCCCCCGGGGCCTGCAGACCGCTCGATCTGGGCTGACGGCGTGCCGCTGCTCGGTCGGATCCCGCTCGATCCGGATCTGACGAACCAGGAGCCCGAGCTGGACGGGATCGCGAGACAGCTCGTCGACGTGCTCGAGCATCCGGCCGCGGCGTGAAGAAGCGGCTCGACGTGCTGCTCGTCGAGCGTGGACTGGCCGAGAGCCGCACGCAGGCGCAGGCGCTCGTGCTCGCCGGCCGTGTCCGTGGGTACGACAAGCCGGGAACGCAGGTCGACGACGCCGCCGTCGTCGAGGTGGCGCAGCCGCCGCCATACGTCTCGCGGGGAGGCGAGAAGCTCGCGCACGCGCTCGACGTGCTGCGCGTCGACCCGGCCGGCCGCGACTGTCTCGACATCGGCGCTTCGACGGGTGGCTTCACCGACGTGCTCCTCCAGCGCGGCGCGGCGCGCGTGGTCGCGCTCGACGTCGGGTACGGCCAGCTCCACGACCGTCTGCGCCGCGACGAGCGCGTCGTCGTCCTCGAACGTGTGAATGCCCGGGAGCTGAGCGAGCTGCCGTTCGCCCCCGACCTCGTCGTCGCCGACGTCTCCTTCATCAGCCTCAAGCTGGTGCTGCCGCCGGCGTTAGCGCTCGCGCGCAGCGGCTGGGAGGCGGTCGTCCTCGTGAAACCCCAATTCGAGGCGGGCCGGAGCGAGATCGCCAGGGGAGGCGTCGTCCGCGACGTCGAGGTGCGGCGGAGGGTCGTACGCGAGATCGCCGCCGCCGCCCTCGCGTGGGAGGCGCAGACGGTCGGGGTCGTAGACTCCGGGTTACCGGGGCCGAAGGGCAACCGGGAAGTGTTCCTCCACCTCCTCCATCGTGAGCGCGCCCACCTCCCCGACGACATCGATGCCAGGATCGCCGCGGCAATCGGCTAACGCCGTCCGCCGTGCGGCGGTGATCACGCACGGCAAGCCGGTGACGATCGGGCCTGCCCTCGAGCGCCTCGAGAAGGTGGCTCGCGAGGCCGGAGTCGAGCTGCTGCTCCCGGACGAGGAAATCGAGAAGCACGGCGTCGGCGAGCCCGACGCCGACCTCACGGGCGCCGACATCGCCGTCGTCCTCGGTGGAGACGGGACGATGCTGCGCGCGCTCCAGCGCTTCCTCGGGACGACGGTCCCCGTGATCGGCGTCAACTTCGGCCGCGTGGGGTTTCTCGCGTCGATCCAGCCGAACGAGCTCGAGTCGGGGCTCGCGCGCGTCTTCTCCGGCGACTACCGCGCCGTGCAGCTGACGACGCTCGACGTCGAGGCCGACGGTGCGCGTGCGGCGGCCGTCAACGACGTCGTCGTGCTCAGCTCGATCAAGGGCCGGATGATCGAGCTCGCCTGGGCCGTCGGCGGCGAGGACCTCGGCGTGCAGCCGTGCGACGGGATGATCTGTGCGACGCCGTCGGGCTCGACCGCCTACAACCTCTCGAACGGCGGCCCGGTGCTCGTCCGCGGCCTGGACGCAATGGCCGTGACGTTCATCGCGCCACACTCGCTGCACGCGCGGCCGATGGTCGTCCCGCGAGGGCTCGACCTCGAAATCCGCAACCGGACGCAGGACGTCTCCGCCTCGGTCCTCGTCGACGGCCACCTCCTCGCCGAGATGAAGACCGGGTCGCCGATCGCCGTCCGCCTCGGCGAGCAGCGCAGCCTGCTCGGGATGCTGCCGGAGGCCACGTTCTTCCGGCGCTACCGCGACACGTTCGGCTCGTAACAGCACCGGCACACATCCGTCACCCGCCCGTCACGGCTCGGGGGCTACGCTCGAACGCATGGGGAGGGAGGTGGGGTACCCGCTGTCAGACGCGCGTACATCTAGAGGAAGCCGTTTCTGACGATGGTGAGGCGCCGCTCCGCGGCTTACGATGCCCGGCGGCATGCTGCGCAGGCTTCGGATCGAGAATCTCGTCCTCATCCACGAGGCTGAGCTCGCGTTCGCTCCGGGCCTGAGTGCGATCACGGGCGAGACGGGCGCCGGCAAGACCATCCTCGCGCAGGCGATCGGCCTGCTGCTCGGCGCGAAGGGCGACGCAGCCTACATCGGGCCTGGCGGCGGCGAGGCGTACGTCGAGGCCGAGCTCGACCTTCCCTCCGGGCTGCTCGACGAGGACGAGCTCTCCGCGCTGGCCGGGCTGCGGCCGGAGGACGAGGACGGGGTCGTGCTTGCACGCC
>Ga0136846_1221278_pt1 | contig 14259 bp, 18 predicted proteins | sample HopSoiMetagenom2_FD_96841 | JGI IMG/M metagenome (GOLD analysis project Ga0136846, IMG submission 96841) | Grasslands soil microbial communities from Hopland, California, USA - 2 Assembly 2016 (version 4) | ecosystem: Environmental > Terrestrial > Soil > Grasslands | place: USA: Hopland...
ACATTGCCGTCATGGCCGCAGACAGAGATCAGGACGCGCCGTTCACGCATCAAGTTGACCAGCGCCCTGGCGCCCGCCCTGTCGGGTGTCGTGTCGACGTCGCTGACGATCTCGACCCCGACGTACAGCCCGGCGCCACGCACATCACCGATCCGTGGGTTGTCTTCAGCGATCCGGGACAGTTCGGTGCGCAGCGCCGCACCGACTGCGGCCGCGTTGGCCAGCAGCCCTTCGTTCTCGATGACGTCGAGCACCGCCGCAGCGGCGGCCATCGACACCGGGTTGCCGCCGTAGGTGTTGAAATACGGCACGCGCGCGGCGAACGGCCACAGCACATGGTCGCGTGCGGCCATCGCGGCGACCGGCAGGCCGTTGCCCATCGGCTTGGCCATCGTGACGATGTCGGGAATCACGCCGTGGCGGTCGAAACCCCACATGGATTGGCCGGTGCGCGCGAAACCCGGTTGCACCTCGTCGGCGATGAACACGCCGCCGTTCCGGCGCACGACGTCGACGGCGGGCGCGAGGACCGCGGGGTCCGGATAGATGCCGTCGGACGAGAAGATGGTGTCGGCAATGAGGCAACTCACCCGAATCCCCTGCGAGCACAGGTCGTCGACCGCGCAGGCCACATCGGCGGCGAATCGCGCCGCCGCATCGGGATGCCGGTAGCTGTCCGGCGGCGGCACCGTCCGCACATGCGGCCCGAGTGTCGTCGCGTCGCCGAGAGACGGCGAGATGGCCATCACGGTAGCGGTGTTGCCGTGGTACGCATCGCGAGTGACGATGACGCCCCTTGCGTCCGTGTAGATTTCGGCGACGCGCAGCGCGAGGTCATTTGCCTCGGAGCCGGTACACGCATACATCACCTGGTTGATCTCTTTGGGCATCGTCGCGAGCAGCCGCTCCGAGTAGTCGACGATGCCGCGGTGCAGATAACGGGTGTGGGTGTTGAGCGTCGACATCTGCTTCATGACCGCGTCGATGACATGCGGGTGGCAGTGCCCGACGCTGACGACGTTGTTGTAGGCGTCCAGATAGCGCGCGCCATCGGCGTCGAACACGTGGCTGCCCTGCCCGCGCACCAGATGGACCGGTCGTTCATAGAACAGCCGGTTCGCCGGGCCGAGCACCCGCTCGCGCGCCGCGATCAACGGGTCGCCGTCGCCGTCGGACGTGTAGCTGTTCGAGTCCATGATGTTGGAGAAATGCATCGACCTCAGTCTGCTGCATCCGGCGTCGTCCGTCAGACTGTGTGCAATGTCCGGACTGCCGCCTGACCACGAGCGCTACGCCCGGGCGGCGCTGGCCGCCTATGAGCGCGATCGCGACACTCCGCTGCGTCTGCTGAGCCTGTCGGAGAACGCCACATACCTCGCCGACGACGGTGACCCGATGGTGCTGCGGGTGCACAGGCCCGGCTACCACTCGCTTGAGGCGATTCGATCCGAGCTGAAGTGGATGGCCGCACTGCGCGAGCAGGCGGGGGTGGTGACCCCGGAGTTGATCCCGGCGCGCGACGGCAGCGCCGTGGTGGCGGCGACGGTCGCGGGCAACACCCTGCACGTCGACGCCGTCACATTCATCTCCGGCTGCACCGCCGAGGAGCAGCCCGACGTCGTCGGTTTCGACGAGCTGGGCCGAATCACCGCGGCGATGCACGACCACGTCCAGCACTGGACCGCGCCCGACTACTTCACCCGGTTCAGCTGGGATGTCGCGGCCACGCTCGGCCACCAGGCGCGGTGGGGCAACTGGCGCCATGCCCCGGGCCTGACCCCGGCGGACGAGGCCACCGTCGAACGGGCAGCCGCCGAAGTCGGACGGCGGCTAACCGAGTTCGGCTGCGACACAGATCGTTTCGGGCTCATCCACGCCGATCTGCGAATGGCGAATCTGATGGTCGACCCCGGGAACGCGTCGAGCGAGCCGTCCACGATCACCGTCATCGACTTCGACGACTGCGGATGGTCCTGGTATCTCTTCGATCTCGCCGCCGTGGTGTCTTTCATCGAGGACACCCCGGAAGCCGAGCGGATGATCGCGGATTGGCTGCGGGGCTATCTCGAGGTACGCGACATTGCGGTCGAGCATCTGGAAATGATCCCGACGCTGGTGATGCTGCGCCGGCTCATGTTGACCGCCTGGGTAGCGTCGCACGCCGACGCCGACGCCGCCATCGCCTTCACCGACGGTTACGCGACGGGCACCGCGCGGCTGGCGGAGCGGTATCTCACCGATCGCGATTGGCTGCGCGACGCCATTCACTCGTCGCGAGTATGACCGCGACCAATACGTAGGGCAGCATCAAGGTCGCGAAAGCGCATCGATGGCCACCGATTTCGGCCAGCACCGCGTAGCTGCCGTACACGACTTCAATGGCACGATGTCCGTGACATCCCGGGCCAAATCAACACCGCCTGCTCATGGCGTCCATATATATAGACGCCAAGTGACTAACGGCATGGTTAATTTACGCGCCAAGGGGTAGTCCCACCGTATGCGAGGAGCGGAGCTGATGACCAAACCCGTTGCGCTTCGCCGGCTCTGATCCTCAAGAGGTAAGGAGGGTCATCGTGCAAGTTCTCAATCGCCTGCTCGGTGTCGTGCTCGGAATCCTGGGAGCGGTGCTCGGCGTGGTGCTGGGCATAGTCGCAGCCTTGGTCTGGCTGGTAGGGGCCGTGCTGTGTGTGACGGTTCTCCTGATTCCGCTTGGTATCCCTGTCATGAAGCTAGGGTCCCGGCTGTTCAGCCTGGCCGGCGACATGATGCACATCGGCGGCTGACATGCGACTCCTACGAGGCCTGCTGGGCGCCTTGCTCTGGATTGTCGGGGCGCTGCTCGGACTTGTCGGCTTTGTGCTGTGTGTGACGGTCATTCTGCTTCCGCTCGGCCTTCCGCTGTTGATCGTCGCTCGACGGCTGTTGACGCGCGCCGTACAGCTGATGCTGCCCCGGGCGCTGGTGCATCCCATCGACGAAGTGACGAAGACGGCGAAGAAGAAGGGGCGCGAAGCCAAGGCCGATACTTCGGCCGCCGCCAGTGACCTCAGCAAGAAGGTCCGCAAGGTCGCGCGCAAGACAGGTAAACGTGTGGCTTGACCGCCAGCGGGCGCGAATGCCGGACGCCTTTAACTCGCGACTTTCGAACGTCGTGGCGTCGATCACCGCTGGCGAGCGGAATAACCGGTAGCCACTGCGGGTCGTGAAGCCACCGCTGGATGTCCATCTCCATGCCGTACGGCCTCGCCACTACTTGACCAACCCGGGCTGCACTAGTGCGTTGAACTGACGGGCGAAGTCCTTGGCCAGGGTGTCGATCGGGGCGGTGAGTCAGCGGGTTCGTCATTGTTCGTCGAGCGGATATCGGTCGATCCATGCAGTCAGCGGCTCCCGCGCCGCCGCGTTGAGACGAACCGGCCGTCGCTGCGCGTCGCGGTCCGAATATGTTTCACGGGGGTAGGCGGGGGCACGCCCGTCGAATACACGCCGCTAGGGCGATTCCGTCGATCCGCGACGGCATGGACGTAGTACGATCCGCGGCGAGCGTTCCGGGCCCAATGATCGACTCCGGGCACTTCTGCTTCAGTGACAACACTTGGCAGGACCTGGCAGTGGTGCCGCTCGACGAAATCGCCCTATCCGCGATACGCGACATCCAACTTTCAATCCGGGGATGCGCCGGACAACGTGAACATCGAGTACATGTGGTTCGAGGACCGCGGCGGCGGGCTGGCCCAACTGCCTGACCGGTTTGCTGACCACGCCGTGCGGCGTCTCCTTGCCGTTGCCAGCTGAAACGTGTTCGCATCGGTGGAATTGGGTGACGATGCGTTGCGCTGCTGACGCTGCCGAAAATTGGCGACTGATGCGGCTACAGTCGGCTTGTTCTAGAAGACCAGTGTCGCGCCGTCGCCAAAACCCGTACTGGCAAAAGGCGTCACTCTGACGCGAAACAATTGTGACATGTACCACTCTCCGGATGTGAGCGGGTCCACAACGGTCGGATCCCGCCTGTCGCAGTGCGAAGATTGCCGGGCGCGGTTCTTCTAGCTGGCGAAAACTTCTTAAATGGATTTGGATTGTTCGTACGAGTGGTCGACTTGCGCAAGAGTTGAAATGTTGAACTGGTCGCGTTGAAATCGCGTCTCGCGCAGCACTTTCAGTTGGCACCTGGTCCATCTTGGGTGGCCGGACATGGGTCCCGCGGCTGGGCCATCGTCCTGACTCCAGGGTGGGGTTAACGAACGCCGCGCGGTCGATAATACAACGGTCAACAATCTCTAATTGGTCATTATTTGAACTTGTATTCGATCCCATAGTGGTCAGCCACGTGCTACGGATGCCAGGCGAGCATTCACTAGTAAGAAGGCCGCAAATTATCTAGCGTTATAAAGAGAAACCGATCGTGCCGTTTACTCGAGGCCGCGGATTCGACAAAAAGGACGAGGGGGTGAGACGCGAAGAATTGTACGGTGCCGCACTTTTGGTACGGGCTGATTTGCCTAACAACTATTTGCTGTATAGCTAACTGAAGCAAGCCCCCACAGGTCATCGTTGCCGTTCACTGGTAACTATCCATGAGCGCCGCCTACCCGTGCTATCGGTGCTTGTCCGCGTCTGTTCCGGTCATCTCGCAGGTCAAAACGGCTCCCTGGCGACCGCGTGAGTGCGCATCGGATCGTTGATCTCGGCACGCGAACTTTGCCAAAAGCACCTCAGGGTACGCGTGGCCTTAACTGCACTCACCGGCTCCCGTTTGCCGGGTGTGCCACCGCAGGCACTGAAGAAGAAAGATAGCAATTAGGGACGTTTTCGCGATTTAGCGGAACGCTGTGCGGGTAGACCGCAATCATGCATCGCTCAACCGGGCATCAACCGCTTGAGAGGTTCCTTCCGGAACGTCGACTTTGCGTTGCATCCGAATGCGAAGGGTAAAGGAGTACGAATATGGCCAGCGGAGCGAAGGTGGCGTTGGCGGTCGGAGCGGGGTATCTCCTCGGTCGCACACGCAAGATGCGGTTGGCCCTCATGCTTGCGGCCGCCGGCATCACCGGAAAGTTCCCGACGACGCCCACCGCCCTTGCGGCACAAGGTCTTAAGTCGTTGGGTGCATCGGCGGACCTGAGCCAGCTTACGCAGCAGTTGCGGGGTGAGGTCCTCAACGCGGCCAAGGCGGCAGCACTTGCGGCTGCTACGAAACAGGTTGACTCGCTCAACGATCGCCTCGAAGGTGTGACCTCGGCTGTCGGCGCTGACGAGGTACTCGAGGACGTCGGCGACACCCTCGGCGGCGTCGGCGACACGGTTGGTGTAGGCGAGCCGGTCCGGTCGGTCGGGCGTCTCGGACGTCGACGGTCAGCTGAGCAGGACGAGGATCAGGGGTACGACGAGGACCAGGGCTACGACGAGGAGCCGTTGGACGTCGAGGAAGACGTCGACGACGAAGACCGCGAAGCTGACGACGCCGACTTCGACGAGGACGAGGACGCCAGTGCCCTCGATGAGGAGGACATGGACGAAGCCGAGCCCCCAGACGACGACGACCGTCCCGTCCGATCGGGACGGCGTGCGACGCGACAGGCTACTGGTCCGAGGACCTCGGGACGGCGGTCGACCCGTGCAGTGTCAGATGATGGGCCGCCCGCTGCGGCTTCGCGTCGGGCGACACGCACGGCAACGAAGTCGGCACCAGTACGGCGAGGACGGTGAAACCAATGACAAAAGCAACCAAAGGATCGATGCAACCACCGAATCGAAATGGTGAGTCCGGCGCTCCTGCATCAGGGCTGTTACAGGACTCGTTCCAGCGGCTCGCGGAGACGGTCACCGAGCGGGCGATGTCAGCCGCTACGAACCGTTTGGGCGGTGCCACCGAGCGTCTCACTGAATACGCACAAAACGGAGGTGGCCCCGGCTTGTTGGCCGCTCTCACCGGCGTCGACAAGTTGGCATCCGGCGAGTCGCCGCTGAAGGCAGCCCTTAGCTCGGGATTGACCGGCGCGAAGGAAAAGGTGAAGGAGGCAGTCCAGGGTGTCACCGGCTCGCTGGGCGGGAAAGGCGGTGGGAACAAGAAGTTGAAGCTCACCAACATCGTCGAAGACATTGACGTCGGCGTTCCTCTGGAACTCGCCTATCGGCAGTGGACGGAGTTCGGTCAGTTTCCCAAAATGATGAAGAAGGTTGAGCAGGCCGATCAAGAATCCGAAGAAAAGCTGCGCTGGAAGGCGCAGGTGTTCTGGTCGCACCGGACGTGGGAGTCGACGGTCATCGAACAGGTGCCGTGCGACCACATCGTGTGGCGTTCCAAAGGCCAGAAGGGCCATGTCGACGGCGCGGTCAGCTTCCACGAGTTGGGGCCGCACCTGACGCGCATCCTCGTCGTGCTCGAGTACCACCCTCAGGGACTCTTCGAACGGACCGGCAACCTGTGGCGTGCACAGGGCCGGCGAGTTCGGCTGGAGCTCAAGCACTTCAAGCGTCATGTTATGACACACAGCCTGCTCCATCCTGACGACGTCGAGGGATGGATGGGCGAGATACGCGACGGCGAAGTCGTTGACACGGGCCAAGCGGACGAGACAGAACAGACAAGCAGCCGAAAAGCCTCGTCCGCCGCGCCTCGGCGTCGGGGTGAGGGCCGCAACGGTGGAGGTCGACGCGCGAGCGGCCAACGCACAAACCGTCGTCAGACCGCGACAAAGGAAAAGGAGGGGAGCCGCGCATGACCACCGCAGTTCAACCAGCAGGAGGCGCCGCCGGCGGCCCGAGCTCGAGCAGCCTAGCCGACGTCATCGACACGATCCTTGACAAAGGCCTGGTTCTGGACGCCTATGTTCGAGTTTCGTTGGTGGGCATCGAGATACTGACGATCGACGCCAGAGTGGTCATTGCCAGCGTGGATACCTATCTGCGTTTCGCCGAGGCCGTCAATAGGTTGGACATCAGCGAAGAAGACCCCAAATCAGGCCTTACCGACATCGTAGGCGATGTGACCGAAGGTGCAGCACGGGGCAAGGGGCAGGGCGTACTGGAAGCAGCGGGAGAAAAACTCGGCGACCTGCTGACCGACAAGCAGCCCCGGCGTCAGAAGGTAAACCGGGTGCGTAGCCAACGGGGGGACCGATGACTTCGACCAGTGACGCGGTCTATGTGTATGGGATCGTGCCTGCCGATGTGCAGGTTGAAGACGATGCTCGTGGGATCGCCGACGCGCCGGTGGAGGTGATTCGCGAAGGCGACATTGCAGCACTGGTCAGCCCGATCAAAGCGGACCACGCCATCGGTAAACCCGAGGATCTGCAGGCGCATGCGGAACTCCTCGACGGGACGGCGAGTGTCGCACCGGTGCTGCCGCTGCGATTCGGCGCCGTGATGACCGACACCGAGTCCGTCGCGCAGGAGCTATTGCGCGAACATCACGACGATTTCGCCGAGGCTCTAAACGCCTTGGAGGGTCATGCCGAATACGTCATCAAAGGACGCTATGACCAGAAGCGATTTTTGACTGACTTGCTCGACGAGAACGACCAGGCACGTGCGCTGCGCGAGGACATCCAGGGCAAACCCGAAGAGGCGGCCCGTAATTCACGTATCGCGCTTGGAGAACTCATCTCCAACACCGTTGAGGTCAAACGCCAGGCGGATACCAACACGGTGGTAGACCAGCTCAACGATGTCGCCAGGCAGGTCAACGTCCGAGAACCCACGCACGAATGGGATGCGGTGCACGTCGCGCTATTGGCTGAGGTGGATCGAGAGGGAGACGTCCAAGAAGTCGTCAACCGGCTCAACGAGAAGGGCAAGGGCCGACTCCAGATGCGTTTACTGGGCCCGCTGGCTCCGTACGATTTCGTGGTTGCCTCGGCGCCTGAGAGCTGATCGCTATGGGGATTTTTTCCGCAATTGTGCTATCGCCTTTGGCCCCGATAAAGGGCGTCATCGCGCTTGGCGAAGTCCTTCAGCGTCAGGCCGAGAAAGAACTCTACAGCCCTGCGAATACACGGCGTCAGCTCGAGGAGCTGCAGGAAGCACGCGAGCGCGGAGAAATCTCGGCTGACGAAGAAGAAGAGGCCCAGGAACGGATACTCCAGACGAGACTTGCGCCGAAGGGCCCCCAAGCTGCATCCCCTGAAGGCGGGTGAGAGCAATGGCAGAAGGCGCGCGCGCACGGCCGAGTAGTAGAGAACCTTCGCGTGCCACAGCACGGGAAGCGGCGGAGCTCGCTCGGCAGTCCATCGCGGAGATGACGGAGCTCCAGCCGGTGCAGATGACCTCGGTGTCGCCAACCGACGATGGATGGCTGGTCGAGGTTGAAGTTCTCGAGGACCGCCGAATCCCGTCATCGTCGGACATCCTCGCGGTCTACGAAGTCGAACTCGATGCGACCGGAGAGTTGTTGGCCTACCGCAGGATTCGTCGCTACCTACGGAGCCAGACCGGGAACGGAGGTTACAGCGAGTGACGCTGTCCAACGACGACCTGTCCCCGATGCCGCGTGGATCTGGCGGCGCGGTAAGCAGCCCTCAGTCCACGAACCTCGGTGACATCTTGGAACGGGTTCTCGACAAGGGTCTCGTGATCGCAGGGGATATTCGGGTCAATTTGCTCGATATCGAATTGATCACCATCAAGCTGCGGTTGATCATCGCGTCCCTGGAGACCGCTAAGGAGGTCGGCATCGACTGGTGGGAGCACGACCCGTGGCTGACTGGCAACAAGGATTCCAAACTCCAGGTCGAGAACGAACGGTTGCGCGCCAGAATTGAACAACTAGAGGCCGGTGACGGCCAACGCCGCGCCGTTTCATCGCAACGCGTGGAGTCTGAGGATGTCGAGTGACGGTGACGGGATTTGGCTCTATGCGATCGCCGCAGCCGAATCAGCCGGCGGTGTCGTCGAGGGCTTGAGCGGTGTTGCGGGTGAGGAGATACGGCTGGTCGTGGGCGACGGTCTCGCGGCGGTAGTGGGAACCGTTCCGCTGCGCGAATTCGGTGAGGAGCCGTTGCGGCACCACCTCGAAGATCTGGACTGGTTGGCCACCAAAGCACGTGCCCATGATGCCGTCATATCGGCCATCGCAAGCTCCGGGGCGGTTGTGCCGGTCACCATGGCCACCGTGTATCTCGACGACGAACGGGTCAGAACAGTTCTGGACGCGAGGCATGGCGAGTTCCTGACTGCCTTGGATCGGGTGACGGGTCGCGATGAACTCGGTGTCAAAGCGTATGCCGATCCATCGATCCTGGCATCGAGAGACGAACCGTCTCCGCAGAAAAGCGGTGAACGGCGTTCGGGCACTGCATATCTGATGAAGCGGAAACGCGAACTATCTTCTCAGGAACGCGCGTATCGTGCGGCGGCCGCCGAAGCCGAGCGGCTTCACGCGGCGCTGTTGAAGCACGCGGTGGATGGCAAACGTAAACCCGCAAGTGACCCGAGCCTGTCGGGCCGGGACAACTGGACCGTACTGAACGGCACATATTTGGTAGACAAGTCCGGGGAAGACGACTTCCGCAAAGCAGTTGCGGCGCTTCAGGAGACCACCGCAGGCATCGAGCTCGAGATCACGGGCCCGTGGCCACCCTATTCCTTCGCCGGCGATGTGATGAACACGTGACCGAGGTACTTCCCGCAGACAACAATCGGCGGATCGCACTCGTCGACTTGCTTGATCGCGTGCTGGGCGGCGGTGTCGTGATCAGCGGCGATATCACCCTGTCGATCGCCGACGTGGACCTCGTCGTTGTTTCGCTGCGTACGCTGATCTCGTCCGTGGGTTCGCTGCTGCCCGACGACGATGGTGGCGGATACGTATGACGGAGCCATGGGATTTGGAACAACCGTCCGTCGCTCCGACACCCCGGCAGCGGATCAACTCCGATCCCGAGTCGGTGGAACGCGGTCTGGTGAGTCTGGTGTTGACCCTGGTGGAATTGCTGCGGCAATTGATGGAGCGCCAGGCTATCCGCCGGGTCGATCGGGGTGACCTCACTGATGAGCAGATCGAGCGCATCGGTACCACGCTGATGCTCTTGGAGGAGAAGATGGCCGAACTGCGCGACCATTTCGATTTGAAGCCAGAGGATCTCAATATCGATCTGGGACCGTTGGGGCCGTTGCTTCCCACCGATCCTGGGTGAGCGCCGCCGGTTAGATCGTTGACAAGCGCTAACCGGCGAGCCCGAACGGCAACCTCGTAATGATGCCAGGGCTGGGCGGTGAGTCAGCGCGCTGCAAGCTGATCGGTTGCTGGGCCTGCGCGGCGTTGGGGTCATTGCATACCCCGGGTTTCGACGTGGCAGTCACGGTTCCAGCCAGGCTCGCCGGATCGAACGAGTACAACAGATCTGCCGGGCCTGTACTACCGTCCGGGCATGTCCACCCAGTCGAGACGTCATGCCGTTCGGCGGTCCATGGGCCACCTGCCACTCTGTTGATGGCCCCGACCCACCCCCTTGAAGTTGACACCGTCCCTCCGCACGTGAGCTCTGCGCTGCATTGGGTGGTGATACTCCACGTGGTCGTCATCGGGCCGTCGACAAAGGTGTAATCGCCATCGAGTTGTTCGTCCGCCCATGCAGAGCTTGCCAATCCGACGGCGGTGCAGGTGACGGCAACTGTGATGGCCATCGCCCGTGTGATCGTCATGGTTCTCCCTATGAGTCGCCCGACCCGTGTCTGAGCTATCGAGCATCACACGTTTCGGGCTTCACGATCAGGCAACTAGCAAATATCCCACTCAACCGAGGCCGGGAACGATGTCGCCAAGGCTGAACGTGACCGGCTGTTGGAGCTGTGCGTAGGTACACGAGCGTGGGTCGCGGTCGGGGCGCCAACGGTTGAACTGCGCTGTGTGGCGGAACCTTTGACCTTCCATATGGTCGTAGCGGACCTCGACCACGCGCTCGGGCCGCAGCGGAACGAACGAAAGATCCTTGCCGGCATTCCAGCGAGAGCCTTCGTTTCGACGTGGTGTGCGATCGCCCGCCATATGGGCGGCCCAGTTCCACGGGTGTTCCTCGAAGCTCGTGACGAGGGGCTGCAACTCTGTGAAGAGCCGCCGCCGTTCGGCCATCGGGAACGCGCCGATGACGCCGACCGACGCGAGTGTGCCGTCGTCCTTGTAGAGCCCGAGCAGCAGCGAGCCGATCGCGTCCTCACCCGACTTGTGCACGCGGTAGCCGGCAACCACGCAGTCGGCCGTCCGCTCGTGCTTGATCTTGAACATGACGCGCTTGTCCGGCTGATAGGTGATCGTCAGCGGCTTGGCGATGAACCCATCGAGCCCAGCGCCCTCGAACTCGGAGAACCATCGCTGTGCGGTCGCCAGGTCCGTGGTCGCCGGCGTGACATGGACCGAGGGTCCCGAACCGGCGAGCGCGTCGACGAGGGCAGCGCGGCGCTCGCTGAACGGTCGGCCGGTGTAGTCGTCATCGTCGAGGGCGAGCAAGTCGAAGGCGATGAACGAGGCGGGTATCTGCTCGGCGAGCATGCGTACCCGCGACGCGGCCGGGTGCAGCCGCAGCTGCAGCGCCTCGAAATCCAGGCCGTGGTCGGTGGCGATGACGATCTCACCGTCGATCACGCAACGCTCCGGAAGTTCGGCAGCGACCGCCGCAACCAGTTCGGGGAAGTACCGGGTCATCGGCCGTTCATTGCGGCTGCCCAGCTCCACCTCGTCGCGGTCGCGGAAGCAGATCGTCCTGAACCCGTCCCACTTCGGCTCGTAGGAGGCGCCGGGTGGGATCGAGGTAACCGGCTTGGCCAACATCGGCGATACAGGCGGCATGACGGGCAACTGCACCGGCTCATTCTCGCGTTCGGTGCCGTGTGCACTCGTGCGAGGGGCTGTCATGTCTCGATCTCGATTTGGTCGATATCGAGCGCGACGAGAATCGGATGCGGGATGGTTCGGCGCCCCGGTCCTTGTGGCCACACCCGACGTCGGGTGGGAAAGATGAGTCCAGCGAAGCGTCGGTGGTCAGCGCAGTAGTGGGCGGCACGGGCCCACCCGCCGATTGGGTGGGCGACGTAGTCATGCCGGCGGATGAGCCCGGCCGCGTCGACGTAGAACGTCTGCCGTCGGGAGTGGGTGTGGATTTCCGGCGGGAAGCTGACCTCGAGGCGTCGCCACTGCTCGCCGGCCTCCGGCCAGGTGTCGCCCTCGGTGACCCTGATCCCGTCGCGCGTCAGAAGCATGGGCGTCAAAAGGTAGTTCCACCATGCATATCCGGCGAAGTACGCGGCATCGAGCGCATCCCAACGGAGGTTGCGACGCAGTCCGCTGAGCCCGGCGAAGGCGGCGCGGGGATTACGCCGGCCAGTGATTAGTTCGTCATCTCGGGTCTCAATCCGTACGTCACCTCGATCAAACACCGCTTGCTGATCCTCTTGCGGGAAGCCATAAAAGACGGCGTGCTGTGTTGCCGACTCGATCCGCACCCTCACGTTGGCCATCCGGTTTCCCGGGAACCGCGAGCGCAGCAGGCCACCGAATCTGCCGTGGGCAGTAAGCGCGGTCACGGCCCGCCACCGGTCAAGCCCGCCATGGGCGGTGAGGACCTCGTCGAGCAGACCGCTCATTTCCGGCCCTCGGCCAGCAGCGTCGTGAGGACGCGCGTGTCGCCGTGGACTCTCACCCCCGGTAGTGCTTCGTCGTAGCTGATCGCACCGGCCACAAGCCCCAGGACAATTGCCGGCTCGGCTTCGAGGATCGTGTCGGGACGTAGGTCGGGTTGGAGAGTGACGTGAGGGCCGTCCTTGTCGATCCGCAGGGTCATGAGCAGGTCGGCAGCCTCGATGCCCAACTCAATCGGGCGCTTCGCGGTCCGTCCGCGCAGCAGCGCTTCGAGCGCGAGAGCCAGCCAGCGCGGCTGCGTGGGGTCGCCGCCCGGGCCGCGTGCCATCAGCGGGAAGCTCCAGCGGATGAGCGCTTCAACCGCTTCGCGGAGCTCACTGCCCCACGGCGTCAGGGCATAGACGACCCCGCTCGTCTGGCCTAGTCGCCGTTCGATCACTCCGGCCGATTCCAAGCTGCGCAGGCGATCGGCGAGCAGATTGGTGGCGATCCCGCCTAGCGACGCCACGAGTTCGCCGTAGCGCATCGGGCCGACAAGGAGCTCACGCACGATCAGCAGGCTCCAGCGATCACCCACCACGTCCAGCGCGCGCGCGAGACCACAGAACTGCCCGTAAGAGCGGACCGGCTTCTGCTTGACTTCCTCCATACGACTTGATGTTATCAAGCATCGTTACCAAAATGATTGTCTCAACGACGGAAGGGTTTTCAATGTCTGTCTCCGGTCCGGTCGCGCCTTCCGCCTCACCGGTCTCAACGGCACTCGCGGCGCTGCGTGCCGCCGGGGAAAGCGGCGATGCGGATGCGGTCGCCGAGCTGCTGGCACCCGACGTCGTCTTTCACTCCCCGATGACAGACCGGATACGGTTCGAGGGCAGGGACGAGGTCGTCGCACTGCACCGTGACATCTTCGCCGTCCTCGACGACATCAACACCACTGAACCGGTGGCACTCGGCGATACCGGGTCGTTCTCGTTTCGTGCTCGCGCTCGGAGGGTGGAGCTGGAAGCCATGAATGTGGTGCGCTGCAACGAGCAAGGACGCATCGTCGACATGAAAGTCTTCGTCCGTCCGCTCCCGGGGCTCGCGACGCTGTTCGCGACGCTGCCGCCGAGGGTTTCGGCGAGACGTCGTGGCCGCTTCAAGGGCACGCTCGTGGCGAGCCTCGCCCGGCCCCTGGCCTTCGCGCTACGCAGCGCGGACCGCTTGACGCCCGCATTCCTCTAGTAGGCCGATTACATTGCCCGGGTTCGCGGGTCTACGTGAGTATGTACAGCGTGGACCTCCCCGTGTTGCCACCGCTAGAACCGATGCTGGCCAAGGCCCGGGCCAAGGTGCCCCCCGAAGCCGGGGTGTGGTCCTAGGAACCGAAGTGGGACGGCTTCCTTCACTGAACTTGTCAAGATTTTCATCCCCGTTGCAACGCGCTCCTAAGGAGCTGTCTTTGGGCTACCAGATGCAAGCAGGGTGAGAATCCTTAGGGGCTGCCGCTGCTTGTCACACGAATTGCTGTCCGCCATCGATGTCGTATGTGCCACCGGTGAGCGCGGTGTTGACCATGAGGTGGAGTGCCAGCGCCGCTACGTCTTCGGGTTTGACGACTCGTCCGATGGGCAGCGTCGACATCAACTCGTTGCGGCGATTGTCGATTTCATCGCCGAGCAGCGACGCAGAAAGTG
>Ga0136846_1218468_pt1 | contig 14258 bp, 19 predicted proteins | sample HopSoiMetagenom2_FD_96841 | JGI IMG/M metagenome (GOLD analysis project Ga0136846, IMG submission 96841) | Grasslands soil microbial communities from Hopland, California, USA - 2 Assembly 2016 (version 4) | ecosystem: Environmental > Terrestrial > Soil > Grasslands | place: USA: Hopland...
GGCAAGGTCGGATTCCTTTTCTTTGAAACGATGTCAGTAACCGGATTGCTTTATACAAGTTCCGTTTATTTCCACGATAAGTACCGGCCTTATGCTTACAATCCTGAAGTACCCATGGAGCACCGGCAAAGAGGGGGCGCTAAGAATTCTTTCTATGCAGGTCATGTAGGACTTGTAGCCAGCTCAACATTCTTTATGGCAAAGGTGTATTCTGATTATCATCCTAATTCAGGATTTAATTGGCTGTTATACACGATAGCCGCCGGAGCTACAGGAACTGTAGCGTGGTGCAGATACGACGCGGGCCAACATTTTCCTACTGATATTATCATTGGCGCGGCTCAGGGAACCCTGGCGGGAATACTTATACCGCATTTCCATAAAAACAAAACAGCAGATTCTAAAGGGCTGACCCTACTGCCAACGATGATGGGAAAAAACTTTGGATTTGCTGCAGTATACAAATTTTGATTCTTCTTGTCCTGATCTCCATCCAGCATGAGCATGCTACGCCATCCAGTGTTTTAGTATCCAACAACCTTCTTACCTTGGGGTAAATCCACTTTTATGGGTATCAAGGAACACCTGGAGATCAAGGCTGCATTAAAAATGTTGAAGCCCATCGACGAAGTATTTGAAGCAATTGTTGACCCGGAAAAAATGTCCGGATATTTTATTGCCAGCAGCACCGGCAGAATGGAAACAGGAAAGACCGTCTCGTGGCAATTTCCAGAATTCGATCTAAAATTTCCAGTACGTGTACAGAAAGTTACTGATCCAAATTACATCTCGTATTATTGGGACGATATGGACGGAACAGAAACATTGGTGGAGATTTCCCTGAAGCCAATGGAAGACGATTCAACATTTGTTTCTATAACCGAAAAGGGACGTGCCAATGATGAAAAGGGAATTGAATGGCTAAGAAGGAATACAGAAGGCTGGGCAAATTTCCTTGCTTGTCTCAAGGCGTACCTGGAATACGGCATCAATCTTCGTAAAGGCGCTTTTGATTTATCACAGATGCCACAGCCAGAGCAATAATTGATCAAGACTCCATTGTTTATATGTCTCATAGAAAACTTTTCGTCCTCATTGCAATCGGTTTGGTAGTGATGTTTCCCTACTTGTCATTTTCGCAGAGGTTGCATGATAAAGGAATTCTGTTTCTAAAGTTGGGAAATGATACAACAGTAGTGCAGGAGTTTGAATTAAACGGTGATAGTATACATACCCGCATTCTTCGAAGACCTGGTGGTATACAAATGTATCAGGGAGATGGCATGCTTTTCCCGGACGGCAACATCAGGTCAATGCAATCTTCGATCTTTCGTTTTGGCGCGGACGGCCAATTTCAGAAGGTTGGTGAAAACAAATTGTATACAACTACGGATTCCACTTTTATAGAGAGTAAACCAGTGAACAGGCCATCGTCAACGCGCGCCTATGGGGGACATGCATTTGTAGCGAACGACATGGATTATACCACTTTTCTTATGTTCCCTTTCGTTGGTCATTTCTCGCCTGCTAAAACCAACGACTCCATCACGGGTAAACAATTTGTCCTCGGAGCATACAGGGTATTTACAATCAAACGTACGAGTGAAAGAAAAATAAGAGTGGGAAGCAACATCATGGGCTATCTTGATTTGCAATTGAATGCCGATGGGAGTGTAAATACAATTAATGGAATCGGATCATCGCTGAACTTCACAGGAACAGTGGAGCATAACCGCAACATGGATTCCGTGATACACGCGATGATTAATTACCAGCAATCAGTCGGCGCAATGGCACAGCCCACCATCAGGGACACCGCATTTGCAACAATTGGATTAGCAAAAGTGGAGGTGGATTATTGGAGGCCATCAATGCGCGGGAGGAAAATATTTGGTGAAGTGGTTCCATGGAACAGATTCTGGAGAACTGGTGCGAATAACGCCACTCAACTAAGAATTTCGCAGCCGATTTATTTTGATGATCAAAAATTGGATAGTGGCAAGTATTCCATTTTTACCTGGCCAACGAAAGATGGATGGACTTTGTTAATTAATAAACAGTCGACGATCTGGGGAACTGATTATAACGCCGATTACGATATTCTTCGCTTGCCAATGAAAATTGAAAGCCTGCCGAATCAAGTGGAGCAGTTAACTATTAAGGTCATTCCTTCCGGCAATACAGGAACACTTGCAATCGAGTGGGAAAACACAAGGGCTTCTATTCAATTCGAATCGAATAAAAAATAACTGCCATTTAATGCGGACTGACCAACTGAGTTCGTAACTTTTGCACCGGTAAACTTCAAACCGATGAGACTATTCTATATACTTTTTCTTTTTATGACAACCACTGCGTGCGCCCAGGTAGAAATGCCGCTTTATAACGGTGCAATTCCAAATTCGAAGCCAGGATCCAACAAAGAATTTAGAGATACAGCTGCGGGTGGTATCCTGATAGTGCACAACATTAGCGAACCCACGCTTACCATTTTTGAACCGCCTAAAGAAAAACAAAATGGTACGGCAATAATTGTTATTCCGGGAGGTGGTTATTCAATTGTCGCAATCGGACATGAAGGCTACGATGTAGCCAAACGATTTAATGAGATGGGCATTACTGCCTTCGTGCTGAAGTATCGTATTCCAAATGATTCAACAATGGAAGATAAGAGCATAGGACCATTGTAGGATGCCCAGCGGGCGATTCAAGTTGTGCGGCAAAATGCAAAAAAATGGCACCTGAATAAAAATGCAATCGGCATTCTTGGATTCTCTGCAGGAGGCCATCTTGCTTCAACTGCAGGGACGCATTATAAGACTGCGGTGATTCCAAATAAAAAGAAAACAAACTTGCGTCCCGATTTCATGGTGCTTGTTTACCCGGTAATCAGTTTTATGGAAACTTTGGTGCACCAGGGTTCAAGGGACAACCTAATAGGAAAAAATCCCCAGCCGGAAAAAATCCAACTTTACTCGAACGAGTTGCAGGTGAATCAGGATACGCCTCCAACATTCCTTGTGCATGCTAAAGATGATGGCGGTGTAAAATTTCAAAATAGCGAGATTTTTTACCAGGCGCTGAAACGAAACGGTGTGCCGGCAGAAATTTATTTATTTGATAAGGGCGGACATGGGTTCGGTATGAACAATCCAACAAGTGATGTCAAATGGATGGACCTCGTTCAAGAATGGCTGACAAGGACAGGGCTAGTGAAGACTGGAATAATCGGTAATTAGAGCGATGAAGTAATCATTCGGAAATCTCAATTCCTATCTAAATTCTAAACTGATGAAGTTTGAACATTTTGCACTCAACGTGGAAGACCCGGTCAATATGGCGCAATGGTATAAAGAACATCTTGGACTCCAGGTTGCACGGAGAATGGAAGATTCTCCTTTCACTACTTTTTTAAGAGATGATAGTGGCACCATTCTGTTAGAGATTTATAAGAATCCGGCCGCTGAAGTACCTCCTTACCGGGAAATGAATCCGCTACTTGTACATCTTGCATTTGTTTCAGAAGATCCCACCGCAGAAAAAAATCGCTTGCTTGCTGCAGGTGCTACGCTTGTGAGTGATCATCAGCTCAATGATGGGTCACATCTTGTCATGTTGCGAGATCCGTGGGGATTAGCAATTCAATTTTGCAAAAGGGGAGAGCCAATGATAAAATAATTGCAGCCGATGATGGGCACATTGCCCGAAGGGTTATTTTAGAAATCCGAAGTCAACTACTCGTCTCATGTATTGCTTGTCGCGAATCACCCACGTCACTTCATAATTCGCCTTCGGTTTCCTATTCAACATGTAGATGTAAAAAGTTTTCTTATCAGGCGAAAGATAAACCGCATTATAGGATTTTACCACACCGCCCTTATCTGTATAAGTGAACTCTGGATTGAAGAGATCATTATAAGCCGTGACTGGAATAGGAACGGTATCCTTATTCACTATTACAACCACGGATTGAATCGTGGTTTCGGGCAACTCATCGTAACTTCCATAAAATGGCTTGCTGTCAATTTTGACGAGATGTTCTTTGTTATAATAAGTGTATTTGTGGGCCGACTCATCAAAGGCTCCAGACTTGATGGTGACATGAATATCCCCGCCATTGAATGAGATAAAGTCGGGTCCATATTTAGTAGCCGGTATTGTTGGCAATTTTCCTTTTCCAATACTTTCATCCATTCCACCAAATGCAAATGAGGCCAGGTCATTACGGATATCCTTTTCCTGTATCCTCATAAAGTTGTCTTTCTTTGACCGATAATCAGGAAACTCTCGTTCCTGCGCAAATGCATTTACTCCGATAACACTGAGAAACACCAGGAAAATAATTTTCATAGTCTTCATTTCGCTCACTAAAATAGCTAGTGCGCTGTTAAGGAAATCGAAAAACTTCTGGGTCAACGCTTATTTCTTTTTTGGAAGAGGAACAATGTTGCCGGAATAGGAAATATTTTGCTTGTCGTCACTACTAACGTGAAGAGTGGCACTTCCATTTTTGAAAACACTCAGATTAAGTTCTCTTGCAACTTTAGTATCCTTTGGCTTGATCACAATTTCCCAATCGCCTTTTTTCGTTTCATTGACGGTGTATTCGAATTGCTTTGATGTGAAGTCAATGCCACCCGAAGACGAGCCAGGTGTTGCCGAGTAAGCGCGACCAAAATAAGGCAAGTAACTAACCACCGCTTCCTTTGATACCGTAACATCGTAGTCCGTTGTCAACTGGCGGCTGCGTGCGCCAAGCGGAAAAACGGTTTGGGCCTTGAAGACATATTTTTGGGAATCGATTAAACTCTTTATCTCCGCTTCCTTTTTTGCCTGCTTATCTTTTTTAGAGTTCTGCGCAATGGCTGTATGAATTGAAACTGTGCTTACAAGCATTATTATTAAGAATCGGCCAATTGTTTTGAATGCGTACATAGTATCATGATTTAGATATTCGACAATATGGAAAGGTTTCGGTCTTCTAAATGAACCAGGATACTAATTAGTTGCATCTTCGAACAAAGATAACAAGTTGTTATGGCGCGTGTGTTAGGCCAGTTGCAAAGTTAAAAGCCACCGGGTCGTGCTCGGTGGCTATATGGAAGTGAATGCAATGAATAATTTTGGATTCGCCTCCTGCTTTGAATGACTTCTATGAATAATTCTCAACAAACATGTAAAAGCTACCAGCAACCAGGGCAAGGAATAATAATACAACGACTATCGTTCCCATCAAATGAAAGCCTTCATAGAGTTCATTCGGGCCGGACTGTTTTATAGTCATTTTCATAGACATGTTTTACTCCTTTTAAGGTAAAAAACATGCCACAAAAGGCCGTCCGCCTGTGACGATTGACTCGATTTTTACAAACTAAGGGTAACCTGTAGAAGCGTTTCAGCAGATCGGGAAATACCCACGACACTATGCGGAAAAATTCGATTTATAAACCGATTAAAACCCAGCCTTGGGGTCGGTTTAAGGCGAAGATTTACTGCTTTAAATTGGGGTCAATTTTCCTTAAACACGCTTGCTTTTTTGAATAAAATTCTTTAGAGGCGAACTGAATACTTGTTGCTGTGATTGGTTAGAAAATGCTGGATAACCATGCTCCATTATTGTTATGATTTTGTCTTGCCCTGGGGTTATCAAAAAAGAAAAGGCTCCATAAGGAGCCTTTCTATATTCATTTCTTACGAGATTAATACCTATAATGTTCAGGTTTGAACGGTCCATTTTTGGGAATGCCGAGATATCCAGCCTGTTCATTAGTCAGCTCTTCGAGTTCAACACCGATTTTTGCCAGGTGAAGACGCGCGACTTTTTCATCCAGATGTTTAGGCAACACGTACACCTTATTTTCATAAGTCTTATGATTACTCCATAGTTCAATTTGAGCCAACACCTGATTGCTAAATGAATTACTCATTACGAAAGATGGATGGCCCGTAGCGCAACCGAGATTCACGAGTCTTCCTTCCGCCAGCAGGATAATATCTTTTCCTTCCACACTGTACACATCCACCTGTGGTTTAACGGTGTCTTTTGTATGACCATAGTTATTGTTTAACCATGCCACATCAATTTCAATATCGAAGTGTCCAATGTTGCAAACAATCGTTTTGTCTTTCATTGACCTGAAATGTTTTTCAGTGATCAGGTCGCGACAACCAGAAGCGGTTACAACGATATCAGCTTCTTTCACTGCATCTGCCATTTTCTTTACTGCGAATCCGTCCATTGCAGCCTGCAATGCGCATATTGGGTCAATTTCTGTGACGATTACCCGGCAGCCAGCTCCACGGAGCGAGGCAGCCGATCCTTTTCCTACATCACCATAGCCTCCAACAACTGCAACTTTTCCTGCCATCATCACATCAGTCGCCCTGCGAATCGCATCCACCAGTGATTCCTTACATCCGTATTTGTTATCGAATTTCGATTTGGTCACTGAATCATTCACGTTAATTGCAGGTACCGGTAAAGTTCCTTTCAGCATTCTTTCGTACAGGCGGTGTACGCCAGTAGTCGTTTCTTCGGAAATTCCGCGGATATGCTGAACCAATTCAGAATATTTGTCCAACACCATATTAGTTAGGTCGCCTCCGTCATCCAGGATCATATTCAACGGACGGTCAGCACCTCCGAAGAATAAAGTCTGCTCAATGCACCAGTCCGCTTCTTCCAGCGATTGACCTTTCCATGCATAAACCCCGATTCCAGCGGCGGCTATGGCAGCGGCTGCATGGTCCTGGGTTGAAAATATATTGCAGGAACTCCATTTAACTTCTGCTCCCAATTCAACAAGGGTTTCAATTAATACTGCAGTCTGAATGGTCATGTGCAGGCAGCCTGCGATTCTTGCTCCTTTGAGTGGTTTCTGGGCACCGTATTCCTTGCGGATAGCCATCAAACCGGGCATTTCGGCTTCAGCAAGTCTTATCTCCTTACGGCCCCATTCTGCCAGGCTCATATCCTTCACCTTATAGGGGAGTCCGAAGTTGATGTTTGATCTGGAAAGCGTTGTTGACATCATATTTCTTTTTAAGTGCGGCAAAAGTACAATTCTGCCGCTTAAAACCGAAGCATATCCCGAAGTATTTCTGTGTTTTAGTGACCACAAGGTTATGATACTTCAGGGGGCTGAAGGTTAATTTTCAATGAGGGGTATCACCACGGATGGACGCGGGCACCGCAAATGAATGGCCGCAAAAGAACACTTGGTTTACCTTTATAGGAATTCAACTATTATGTATACATACGATACGGTAACGGAAGCGGTTAACGACTTGAAGAGGAGGGGCTATACCATGGATTTTAATATCGAATTTGACAAGATAGTTTGCCATGAAAAACCGGTGACGCTCTCGGCAAACGAATTTCAGATCGTCGAGGTCCACCGGTATGAAGGCAATAGTAATCCCGATGATGAAGAGGTCGTATACGCGATCGAATCAAGCGATGGGCATAAAGGAATATTAGTAGATGCTTTTGGAATTTATGCCGATGATGTAAGTAGTGAAATGGGCGAGAAGTTGAAGTGGAGAAATGCTAATTGACGATCGAATAGAATAGGCAATAAGCAATTGGCAATAGGCAAGCATTGGCAGAGGCGGCGCAAATCATAGTAGCCGCCGTGAGAATAATAAACAGCCAATACTCAAAGACAAACGGAAAACGGGAAACGACAAACGGAAAACCAAAATAATACAGACAGGACCCACAACAGGCAATAGGCGATAGGCAATAGGCAAGCATTGGCAGAGGCGGCGTTCATGATAGTAGCGGCAGCGGAGAATAGGAAAATAGACACTCAACTCGGAACGACAAGCGGAAAACGACAAATAATACAGCGAGGACGCACAACAGGCAATAGGCAACAACTGGCAGAGGCAGCGCCAATCATAGTAGCCGCCGGGAGAATAATAAATAGCAATGCGCAAAGGCAAACGGAAAACGGAAAACGACAAACCGGAAACCAAAAATAATACCGAGAGGACTAACAACAGGCAATAGGCAAGCACTGGCAGCAGAAGGTTGATAGCAGAAGGTCCAAAAATGTGATATCGTCATATATGTTGACAGATTAATAAACGAAAGAAATGGAAGAACTATGGAAGAAAAAAATCAGATGAAAAAAATGCAAGACGAAATCCGCAAGCTGAAGCAAGCGTTGGCAGATTCGCAGATGGCTCAAAAGTGTTTGGAGGCAGTGATTGAAGAGGCCAATAAGGAATACAAAACGGATTTAAAAAAAAGTTTCGGGTCAGATGAATCGGACAGTAGAGAGAAGAGTTCGCCGTGAGCGGATTTTTTTTGTAGTAACTTAAATTCGTGTGAATTGACGTTTAGCATATCGTAGATAAGTGGCAGCTTTTTTTATCTCTAATTCGTGCAAATTGTACTAATTCGTGTCCATATCTTCGTGTCATTTGGTGTCATTCGCATCTTTCAATACAGAATTACTAAATTGCAGATTGCACCAAAGAATTGCTCATGTCATCGTTCACAGAACGACTGAAGAATATTCGTCTCATCCGAAAAATTATCTATGCCCTGGTTGGCGTATTCTCTTATCCTGGTCTCATGTTCGTGAACAAACTGCAGATCAAGGGCACTGAACACCTGGAAAAACTTCCGAAGAAAAATGTTCTGTTCGTCAGCAATCATCAAACTTATTTCGCTGATGTGATCACCTTCCTTCACATCTTCTGCGCAGTGAAGTGGGGCAAACGCAATAGGTTGGGTGTTCCATACTATTTATTGAATCCGTTTACCAATGTCTACTTCGTGGCTGCGGAGGAAACTATGAAAGATAATTGGCTAACGAAGCTCTTTGCTATGGCAGGCGCATTAACCGTAAAGCGCACGTGGAATAAAAATGCGGGAGAAGTGAGAAGAGGGTTAGATCCATCGGATACAAGAAAGATTGAACGCGCATTGCATTCCAGTTGGGTGATTACTTTTCCTCAAGGAACTACCAAGCCGTTTGCGCCCGGACGAAAAGGAACCTCATTCTTAATTAAGCAAAACAAGCCAGTAGTTATTCCTGTGGTTATTCAGGGGTTCTGGCGCGCATTCAATAAGAAGGGATTGAAGTTTAAAAAGAAAGGAACATTACTCTCCGTTACGTTTAAAGAACCACTCGACATTGATTATGATGCTCCAAGTGAAAAAATACTGGAACAAGTAATGGATGCGATTGAACAGAGTAAGAAGTATATGATGCTTGGTCCTCAGCATTGGAAAAAGGAGCCATCAAAGGAATCCGCTACTTCTCCTTCGTGAATAGTGCCTTTAATTCAGACGCTTCATCCGGTTTCATCTTTCCACCCAGGATAAGTCGCACCTGTCTTCTTCTCAATGCACCTTCGAATAATTCTTTTTCGTCTTCTGACTCGGGTACCAGTTGTGGAACAACCCGTGGTTTGCCATTGGGATCAAGTGCAACGAAGGTGTAATAGGCCTGATTGCTTTTGTATCTATACTGGTGAAGCACATCCTCGCCCCAAACATTCAAATGCACTTCCATAGAAGTATTGAAAGCCCGTGACACCTTTGCTTCTATATGCACAACATTTCCCAGTTTGATTGGAGCCTCAAACGAAATATTATCTACTGATGCAGTCACAACAGGGGAGCCGCAATGCTTCATCGCAGCAAGCGCAGCAGCTATATCCATCCAATACAGTAGGCGACCTCCCATTAAATTGCCGAATGTGTTAGTGTCATTGGGTAAAACCAGTTCTGTCATGACCACTTCTGTCTCTACCGGCGTATTCACTTTAAGCTCCATTCATAAAATTTGTGCAAAGATATAGGGTGTTGAGTCAGATTATTTTTGTAACTATAGTACCCAACTATTGTTCGGCGCGAGGCGTAAGATTCACCATAAGACATGAATTGTAACCATTTCACTTAACAGGTAAAATTTTTCTTATGAAAAAACTGCTTTTTTTGTTGTTAGTGAATTGTTCACTCTTCTTATCCTGCTCCAGGTCAAATGACCCAAGTCCGAATCCTCCTCAGCCAGAGACGTTGGTGACTTATGAAGTCATCACCAGTTCGGGTACCTGGTTTGGCGAATATTTTAACGACAAACAACAAAGGTTGTATACGAACGATGCCACGAGTGGCGTAGTGTTCCCACAACCGAGTGGTTGGAAGTATACCTTTAAGCCTGCCGCGTTTCCATTTCAGATGTTTTGCCATGCAACCACTACTTGTCAATGTTCGGGCACGCCGACCTCACCTGATGTCACTATTAACTTTTATGTAAACGGAAAACTGGTGAAGTCGGAAACAAACAATTGGGCAAAAGGAGTAACTACCATCGTGTACGATATTCAATAATTACATTTAAATACGCACGGACGAACAGTTACTCAAGAAATCTTCATCCACTTCAGCGCCGTGGCCTGGTGTTTCCGGGATTTCAATAAAGAAGTTATTATAGGTAACGCCGCCAACAATTGGATCTATCTTATGGCCTAACATGCAGGTGTCCATGTCGTAGAATTTTATGTTAGGATGTACAGTGGCAAAATGCGCAAAGGCCGATAAAGCCAACCGGCTTTCCAGCATTCCACCCATCATGCACTGCACGTTCAACTCCTCACACACCTGGTTAATACGTGTGGCTTCCAATATGCCGCCTGATTTTGCAAATTTGATATTTACGTAGGAGCAGGCATTTGCACGGATTAATCTGTCCGCATCGTGATGATCCCAAACAGATTCATCCGCCATTATTGGAATCGCAGATTGTTTTTTCAAATCGGGAAGCAAGGGGTCGTCCCAGGCTCGCAATGGTTGTTCACAAAACTGGATATCGAATTCATGAATTGCATTTAAAACGGTTACCGCCTCATTAAAATTCCAGCCTTGGTTTGCATCAACCCGTAATTGAATGTTCTTATCAACGTTTTCCCTGATTTTTTTTACGCGCTCTATGTCATCTTTAGCGTTCTTTCCCAATTTTATTTTTAATATTCTCACACCTTTGCGCACGAATTCTATCGCTTGTCTTGCCATTTCGTCCGGGCTACCAAGCCCGATGGTCAGATCAGTTTCTAATGCTTTTTTTTCGCCACCAAGAAATTTGTACAAGGGGACGTTTGCAGCTTTTGCGGTGATATCAAACAGCGCCATTTCGAAAGCACTCTTAATCGTGGAATTGAATGCAGTAAATGCATGCAATTCCTTCATCCTTTCGTCAATGGCCTCGGCGTTCTTTCCTTTCCAAACTGCTGCAAAATCTTTTGCCATCTCAAAGCAAGTGTTCTGCGTTTCTCCTACGATCATAGGGAAAGCAGAGCATTCACCGAGTCCAATCAATTCCTGGTCAGTGATTATCTTGATCAGTGTATTCTGTGCAAAATTCATTTTGCCTGTGGCAATAGTGAAAGGATGCATTGGAATACTGAACTTGTATATAACGGTTTCTACAATTTTTATCACCTTCTTTCAATAAGGGCTGCAAGATAACCAGGTGTCATCGAGTTAAAAAAATGTACCCCAAAACTTTTGTAGCTTAAATGAAAACCCGCAATGTGGACATACTTCAGTTCGATGTTCTTACTATCAGCCTTTATTTTTGGACAAGATATTACCTGTACCCCGGAAGTGAATTTGCGAGCGGTATAAAGACCCGACAGGCATGCATCCCTAATGTCTAAAAGATCCGCCAATGGTCCTGGTTGAAATGGAATTTCATCAACACATGCTGTTGTACCTGAAGAATCAGAATCCCTTTTTCAATTCTCTTCATGCATTTGCACCAAGGTGAAGATCACCAATCAGTATTTACCCAAACATATAATAATTAAACTCCCTACTCGCACACATCAACCGAGGGCTAATGCACAAACCAGGCGATAACAAAGCCACTTTTCATTCCGCGCATGTGCCATTGGAATGCTTTTGCTATCATGAAGATCATTGAAAGGGGTCAGCCTTAAACAATGGTCTTCAAACCGATGGCGGAATTTCTTATTTATTCTTTTCTGATTCGCCCTGTTTTTCTTCCGAACCATTATTGCCATTGACAAGATTTATCTGGTTAACCTCAACTTCGGTTACGTATCGCTTGAGGCCTTCCTTGTCAGTGTAGCTCCTGCTGACCAACTTACCTTCCACTGAGACTTCAATTCCCTTGTCCAATATTTTCTCAGCAACTTCAGCCGTTTTTCCCCAGGCGACGATATTGTGCCAATAAGTGTTGGAGACTCCTTCGCCCTGAGCATTTCTATAGAATTCATGGGTAGCAAGACTGAATCTCGTGTACTTTTTTCCTTTATCAGTAACTCGCACGTCGGGTTTATTTCCCAGGTTCCCCGTCAATTGCACTTTGTTCTTAGATTCTGGCATATGTTTAATTTTTGATCTGATACGGCAATCTTTAGGATCGCATTTGAGTGAAATTTCTATCTATGTTCTGGCGCCTTCACAAGAACAAATATCACATGAGCGAAAGCCAGGAGCCGGAGAATAACCGAATAGTTCTTTAACTATCCGCCTTATCCGATTGAAACGAATAATGCACACGGCGGATATATTTAACTTAGTGTCGTAATTCAATTTGCTTTTTGTATGGAAAACATTAGGATCGCTTCAGCTCAATTCGAACATCGTAATGGCGACAAGAAATATAATTTGTCGATGATTGAAAAGTTAGCTGCGGAGGCTGCAGCAAAAGGAGCGCAAGCTATCGCCTTTCACGAGTGCTCCATTTCTGGTTACACCTTTGCGCGTCATCTATCTACTGAACAACTCCTCGACCTGGCGGAATTTGTTCCCGGGGGAGAAAGTATCAACCAATTAATAAGGATCGCAACAAAATACAATATCGCCATACTGGCTGGGCTATTCGAGAAAGACAAGGAAGGAAATATTTACAAACCTTATGTGTGCGTGGATAGCACTGGATTAATAGCCAGTCATCGTAAGTTGCATCCATTTATTCACGGCGCGCTCCTGCCCGGAAACCAGTACACCGTTTTCGAACTCCTCGGTTGGAAATGTGGTATCCTGATCTGTTATGATAACAATGTGGTCGAAAACGTGCGGGCAACGGCCTTGCTTGGTGCTGACATTATTTTTATGCCGCATGTTACAATGTGTACTCCGTCTACCCGGCCAGGTGCAGGATTTGTCGATCCTGAACTTTGGTTCAACCGGGAATCAGATCCAACGTCGCTTCGACTTGAATTTGATGGCATGAAGGGACGAGCGTGGTTGATGAAGTGGCTTCCTGCCAGGGCATATGATAATGGCGTCTACGCCGTTTTTTCAAATGCTATCGGTATGGATGATGATCAATTGAAAAATGGATGTTCCATGATCATTGATCCTTTCGGAGATATACTCGAAGAGTGCCGCACCCTTGGCGATGACTTTGTCATAGCCACTTTCAATCCCGAAAAACTGTATCAATCCGGCGGCTACCGTTACCGCAAGGCAAGACGCCCGGAGCTTTATAAGGATATCATTGGCAAGCCACATCGCTCCGAACAAAAAGTAATTTGGTTACAGGAAGAACAGAAATAATTGAAAGGTGGGGCCAAGATTCTTTACATCAGCTAATAGTATTGAGAAATGGTTCGCGTCGAATCATCATAAAAAGAAAGAACTCCTTGTAGGCTTTCATAAAGTTAAATCGGGCAAAAAATCAATCAACTACCAGGAAGCGCTGGATGCAGCGCTTTGTTACGGTTGGATAGATGGAATACGCAAATCGATTGATGACTCCAGTTATACGATTCGCTTCACCCCTAGAAAAAAGAACAGTATCTGGAGCCAGCGGAATATCAAACGGATGACATTTCTAAAGGACAGTGGCAAAATGCAGGAAGCCGGATGGGACGTTTTCGCTAGTCGTGACGAAAACAAAACAAACAGGTATTCATTCGAGCAGAAAGAATGTGTCCTGAACCCGGCATTTGAAAAAGAATTTAAGAAAAGCCCCTGGGCCTGGAATTACTTTCAATCCAAGCCGCCTTCATATCGTAAGCCGTCAATCCATTGGGTAATGAGCGCCAAAAAACTAGAAACGCAATTACGAAGACTGCACACGCTGATTCAACATTCAGAAAACGAAACTTCTCTTCCGCAGTTGAGTAGAAAACCACGATGATTGAGGAAAATCCCAAATTCTGTTTTGCATTCTTATTTACTTTTATCCCGAAGCTTATCAGATGCAAATCATTTCAGAAACAAAGACGTGCATGACCTGTGGAAAAACTATTAAAGGCAGGTCAGA
>Ga0136846_1237918_pt1 | contig 14258 bp, 7 predicted proteins | sample HopSoiMetagenom2_FD_96841 | JGI IMG/M metagenome (GOLD analysis project Ga0136846, IMG submission 96841) | Grasslands soil microbial communities from Hopland, California, USA - 2 Assembly 2016 (version 4) | ecosystem: Environmental > Terrestrial > Soil > Grasslands | place: USA: Hopland...
GAAACTCCCGATCCACCAGGTTGATTTGATTGCGGATCAGTTGCTCGAGGTCCGGATGCAACGACAGCCCGCGTTGTTGCGCGTGCAGAAAGACGCGCATCAACCGGCGCGGCTGGTCGCGGAACACCCGCGGCGTCGCCGCGTGAATTTCCCCCTCCTCGATTTTAAAGCCATCAATAATTTCGGGCGGCGGTTTGCGACCTTTCGGCAGCAGCGACCGCAACGACAGTCCCGCCAGCCGGCCCGGTTTGGGCAGCAATGCCAGCCGCCGCTCCACCGTGCGTGTGATCAAATAAATGTTGCGCGAATGACGGTACACATCGCGCATGAAATCCTCGATGCGCCGGCTCAGCGACCGCTCGCGATAGCCCAAATTGTGCGCGATGGCTGGCTGCAAACTCTTCAACAGCGCATCCGTCGCCCGGTTCGTGTGATAATGCAGCTCGTTGCGCACCCGCAGCAAAAAATCGTAAGCCGCTTCGAGCTGTTTGCGCTCGCTTTCGCCAATCATCTCGTGCGCCTGCAAATCTTTCAGCGACCGCGTGCGATACTTGAAAAACGTCATCCAGATCAGGTTTTGAAAATCGCGCAACCCCCCGCAGCCATTTTTCAGGTTCGGCTCCTGCATGCACGCGGAGTTGCCGAACTTCGCGCGCCTCGCGTTCTGGTCGTCGATCCGCATCTTGATGTATTCCTCGACATGACCCTCGACGCATTTGCTGACCACCGCCTTTTGAAACTTCTTGAACATCGCCTCCTCACCTGCGAGCAGCCGTGCTTCGATAATCGAAGTCTTCGATTGCATGTCGGTGTTGGCCAGCTTCACGCACTCCTCAATCGTCCGCACCGAATGGCCCACCTTCAACCCGATGTCCCAGAGCGGATAGAGCATTCCGTCAATGATGCGCGACAAGTGCGGCAATGGCCGGCTCGCCGCGATCTGCCGGTCATGCAGGAACATGAAATCAATATCGCTGTGCGGGTTCAGTTCGGCGCGGCCGTAACCGCCAATCGCGACGATTGCCAGTTGCGGAAATTCCTTTTGCGCCTGCTCCGACAGGCTGCTTCGGGCGGTATCCCACAAATAACGCAACAGCACATCCAGGATGGCTGCCCGGCCCCGGCAGATATCCATTCCGCCCTCACCCGCGCGATGCAGCATTTTGAGCCGATGCGTCTCTACCTTCAGAAAAGCCTTGTAACGGGCGAGTTCCTGTGTCGCGAGCCTTCCGGGCGGCAACGACAGGCGCGTCGCCGCGTCCGCCTCGATCTTTTTGATCAGTTCCTGCATTTAGTTAGGTTGCGCTCGAAAAAGGGGGAACAACTTGCTCACACCGTTGCCAGCACCCTACCTTGCCAATCCTCACTCGCTCAAGCGGGAAGTGCGGTTTGGTGGTATGGCGACATCCGCCACGAGTTCCAGCAGGCTCAAACCATTCTGGCCACTGTCATCAGCCGCCCGCCGCGCGTCAAAGCTCTCGAAGGTGCCAGCATCCCGCGCTTTGGCTCCGAGGAACACAGTGTCATGACCCTTCCAGAGGCATCCACGCTGAAAATCGGCGACCGCGTCGAACTGATCCCCTCACACGGTTGCAGGACCTGCAATCTTCATCGCCAATACGTCGTCCACCAGGACGGACTCGTCACCGATATTTGGCCGATCGAAGGCAGCGGACGGTTGACCTGAGCCCGTAGCGCTGGTTTCCGGAAGGCTTCCACTGACAACGTAGCGCTGGTTCCAACCGGCTGTATCGCTGATTTCCAATCGGCAAACCGGCCTCTCTTTCCAACATCATCCACATGGAGGAAGGCTGGCAGGCTGGAAGCCCTGCGATACAGCCGGTTGGAAACCAGCGCTACGAAAAAGTCACCAGCGGATGTGCCAGCGAGAGGTCAATTTGAGCGAGTCTCTTTCAGGGTAGGACCACCACAAAATCCTACGGCACCACCTTCGTCGCCGGATCGCTCATCGGTCCGGTGACATTTTTCGCGCCGACGGCCCGCACGCGCACCCAATAGGCGATGGAAACCTCGGAAAAACCGCCGGAATGCCAGGAATCGCTTAATTCGGCTGTATCTTTGATAGAAAATCGCGGCTACTTTGTGATAAGTTTATGAAGCTCCGCCTTGCCCCGCTGCTCTCTGCTGCTGCCGTGGCGATGTGGATGAATTGCCACGCTCAGAGCAACCTTTTCGTCACAAATGTTGGTTACTCCATAAACGCAACTTCCATTGCTCCGACCAAGATTGTCATCGAGGAGTTCGGTTCATTTTGGACGTCGCATAAATTTAGGCATGTAGACGAGATAGTGCATCCCGAATTTTCGCTGGGTTCGCTGAGCGCTCATCAAGAGGATTACTGGACCGATTCTGCCGGACAAAACTTAACTGATCCCGCCCGGGCAGATCGGGATGACGACAAGCTACACCACCGAACGGTCGTGTTCCTCGGTCGTCCCCCTGGCCCTTACCTTATCGTGCCTCTTTCTCTGACCTGGACCGCTGCTGTGGCTGGGTTCGTGGTTGCGTTGCTGTGCTTCCTAGCACTCTGGGCCGCGAGGCGGTGGCGGGATCGGCGACAGCAGTCCTTAGTCGATGACACCACGCCGTCAGACAGCGCGCCGCGTTGAAGCTTCATTCCGCTCTTGCCAACGGCGGCGCATCAGGCTTAGAACATTTCAAAAAGCCTATGCCATTCGACCCAACACTTCCTGTGGCCAACTCGCAAGTCACCTCGTCCGAATTGCGGGGACAATTCACTTCGCTCAAATCGTTGATTGATGCGTTGCCGACGACCACCGCCGTCAACGGACTCATCGCCGCCAACAGCGCCGCCAACGTGGACAGCATGACGACGCTTTCGCAGACCATTCCCAATCCGCCGACGCAAGCGCAAGTGCTGGCGATTCAAACCAAGCTCAACGATTTGATAGTCGCCATGCAACGCGCGTAGCTACCTCTTGTTGGATACCGACACGGTGTAATGGTACCACCATCCCTTATATGAAAGCTCGTAGCCGGAGTCCGTACGACGATACGCCATTTTCTGTGCATCAGATTCCGCCGCAAGTCTCTGTGGCGAGCTTGTTGCGGTAATCGCTTGCAGCAGCGAGTCTGGGTAGTGGCCCTGTGCCTGGCGATACGTCTCTACACTTTGCTGTAACTTGCTCCCCAAATCCTCGATACGGGAACTTTGCGCGTTCTGAAGCGGACCCAATACGAGCGCTGCGGCGATCAAGACCAGAAGGACTGTCGCCAGAATCCCAAATGTCAGGTGAATGACGCGGAGCGGTTTCATGACGGGGTTAATGCCGAACAAGTGATAAAACAGAGCTGCATATCTTTCCGTACGGGATGATATCCAAACTGCGTCCTGAACGCATGAGGCTATTGGACCACGGCGGGTGAGGCTTTGAAAGGCAAAACCGGGATGGTTTGTTCGGCCCACGCGAGCCAATAACCCAGAAGGAGGTGTGGCCGAATAGAACTCCCGGTCGTTTTCCTGCCGTTGAACAAATGTTCTATTCTTTTGGGGGGTGGTTCTGATAGACTGGTCGGCTACAGGCTCAAGCGGGAAGTACGGGCGGGGCATACGTCCGCGCTTTTGACGCAACGGCTATGAGGTGGACGCACCTTTGGGTTCGGTGAAGGCCAAGCTCATGGCAGTTCGGGCATTGGATTACCAGCCAAACTCAACTGCGCTTTGCGGGAGGCAACTGCAGCAGGGAAAAAATCCCATTAGGGATGACCTGCCGCTAGAAAAATGGGGCGTCCTCGCTTCCTTTTCTTTTTTTGACGGCGCGCAAGGATGTCCGGTGACCGGTAACGGAAATGATGCAGCGCGCAAATCCCATTAGGGATGACCTGCTGCTAGAAACCGAGACGGCTTGATTTTCTTTTTGTTTTTTGGCGGCGCGCGTGAAGCAGTACGGGCACGTGGAAAGTGTTTGGAATTCGCAATGTTGCGGCACGTGCCGGAACGCTTGCGCCGCCAAAAAACAAAAGGCGAGAGAGAGGCGGCGGTTTTCCAGCGTTTCAGGGCTGACCAGAGTGCGACAATTCATTCAGATTTGTTATGGTGGAGACGGGTATTCCCCACGAAACCATTTGTTCCTTGCACCGCGAAGCCGCCGAGAATTGGCCAATTGCAGACTGCGCTCGCCAATTCTTGTAATACTCGGTCAATTGCCAGTGCTGCTGCGGGAACCGGTGATCAATATACTCACACCACGGAATCCCAAAGCAGCCGTGGTGCGAGATGATGCTGGCCTTGCTGCCGACCGGGAATGCCGCAAGCGCAGTTTCCGGATTGGCAATGAGCCACACGGCTGTGCCACCCGCCTCGGCGGGCAGCGAGACCGCTACCAGGCGCTCATCATGGTGGTCAGTGCGATGCAGGATGAAAACGTCCGTGACGGTCATCTCCATTGGCACGCCACGACGGTCAAGGTACTGGTTTAGGAAAGCGATGGCCGCGAACAAGGTGAACCCGATGAGGGACACAATGGTACACGAAAGAAGTACCTGGTCGAAGGGTTCCTTTCGCCGACGGGCTTTAAGGACACGGAATGCGCACCAGGCCGTCGAGACGACCACCGGCAGAAACCAAACGACTCGAACTCCCCACCCAGTCGCTTGCGCTGGCGGCCGATTATCATCCAGGGACGCCAGAAAAAATCCAGGGATGGCGCTCCCGACCCAGGCGACGAGGAGTGCGATGCCTAGTTTCTTGCGCATGGAGGATGCTGGTGATTCAGGTGCGTCGCGAACGACCAACGCCTCACGATACCCCATACATTTTCAAGGCAGCGGGTCATTTGGATTGGAACCACGAACGGACACCGCTGGACAGGAAATTCGGAGAAGAATTTTTTTACCACGGATTGCACAGATGAACACGGATAACGCATAGGTCAGCGAACAGGCCAGTCCTCGGTGTCATTTCGTGAGCCGAAGGTCTCGCTTCAAAAACTCATTCAACAATTTCTCCCATACTTGCATGAATTTCTCGTAATACTCACTCGTGAATTCTGCCACAAACTTGTCGCCGGCAGGCCCGATGCTCGTATGACGGTAGGTAACATCGGCAAAACATTCGCCCTCGTTTGGGGAAAGCTGAATCTGCAACCGACACGCAGTCAGACCGGGCACCACTTTCAGCATCTCAACAAACCATTTTTCTGGCTCGTGGCGGGTAATATACCAAATGGCGTTGGCAGGTTCGTCGGCCGTGATGAAAACGCAATCGCGTTCCGCAACGCCGGAGGAACTGATGACAAGTTCCGGCATCCAACCTTCCGCCCATTCGGCCTCCCGCACCGGGCACAAAAGCGGGAAAACTTTAGCAGGTGGCGCGTGCAGATGTTGCCGGTAAGCGTGTGTTGCGCAAGTTGGCCTGGTAATGTTCATAGTCGTGCGTATGGAGCTCGGCATCTCACTTCGTGGCGGTTTAGCGGAGTCCGATTCACAGTCTCACCCCCGGGCCAAGGACGGCGACGAAACCGGCGGCTACGAGCAGTCCCGCAATAATCCAGCCCCAATGACGCGGGATGGCCACCGGGCCTGTCGTGGCCACCAGCCAGTGGGGATCACGCAGCATTTGGGGTCCCCAAGCCAGGCCGCTCATCCCTCCCAGCGAGGCGGCGACTGCCGAAATAAGCAGCAACGCCTTGGCTTGCGGGTTCAGCACGCCCGCCATGAGACCCATTATCGCCCCAGCGGCGTAGGGAATCAGCATGAGCAGATTGGCCCGGCGGTAACGGACCCCCGGCTCTCCTCCGATTAGGGGCCCGGCCTTCGCCAGCATCGTTCGGACGCAAAGGAAATAGCTTACTCCCCCCAACACAATCAGAAATCCGCGCCAGAGCCAGGAATTCGGCAAACCCGCAATCACGTTTGCCCAATCGCCAATGTTGCTCATCCCTGAAAACAAAAAGTAGCCCGTGCCAATATACAGGTTTAAGGCAGCAAACAACCACAGGAAATAGTGCAGATGAGCCGACGATGGCGGGCGTCGCAAACTGACCAGGGCGAGCCCACCCGCCAGCAAATTCGCGAACGTTCCACCAGCGGAAACGATTCTGAGCGCCGAGCGTGCGAGCCCGCTCTCGTCGCAAACGAAATTCATCGAGGTCAGCAGCGTCGGCTTGCCTCCCACCAACAGGCAAGCACCGCCGTGCCCCAGGCCTTCGTGAATCAGATCGGTCAACGCGCCCGCCAACAATCCGATGGCGGCAATGGTCAACGGATCGCAAGGCGGCGCTGAGTTGGGTGTGTGGTCGTGAGGCATACCGGTTGGTCATCGTTTCAGCCAGAGACAAATGAATTAATTGGATTGCACTTAACCAGGCTAGCTAACGAACAGGTGAGCCTTGACCGATCCAAACGCTGTCCTGAACGCATGAGGCCAGTGGACCATGGGCAGCAAGGTTTTAAAAGGCCAAACCGGAATGCTTCTGCCCAGCAGGGCGTCACTTCGCGACCAGAGCATCGGTGCGATTCTTCAGACTCCAATGATGCCGCGCTCGAGTCAGCACGGAGGGAAACCACTCGCCCAGCTCTGAAGGCAAGCCAAGTGGACCCACCATTGGCGGCAAGGTTCCGGACAAGCGTCACGTATTAATTCGCCTTGCAATTGCACACCTGAATCGGATATAAAATCAGTCAAACCTAACAACATGTACTCATTCCGTTCCAGTGTGCTGGAAGGGGTTTGCGCGAGTCGGGTCCGAGGCAGCGAATGAGAAAAATTGGCGCTTCGTTGACTTGCTCCCGAACCCGAAAAGGAGCCTTTTGTCTGCTATCTGTGCTGGCCACCCTCGGCTGGTTTGCAGCAATACTCTGCCCTGCCATAGCCTCGGCGCAGGCGCCACAAATTTCGCTTCAGCCGACCAATCAATCAATACTTCCGGGTGCTTCCGTTCAGTTCTCCGTCAACGCGACCGGCCCCGGGCCCTTCTTCTATCAATGGCGTCATAGCGGGACGAACCTCCCTAACAATGTAATCAGAACGATCGCTGGAAATGGGACCAACGGCTTTGTTGACCCGATTCTGCACGGCCCCGGCGGACTGGCGACTTATCCAAACGGTTCCGTTCTGCTGGCCGATCAACTAAGCCAGCGCATCCGGCTCTTGGCCACCAATGGCGTGCTCACAATCGTCGGTGGCAGCGGGGCCTTGGGTTATTCGGGCGACGGCGGTCAGGCTACCAACGCCGCGCTGCTCTACCCAAAGGCAGTGGCGATCGCTCCCAGTGGCGAAGTTTACATCCTGGATGCCGGGAATTACCGCGTCCGAAAAATTGCAACCAACGGCATTATCACCACGATCGCTGGCAACGGAGCGAATTCCTTCTCCGGCGATGGCGGCAGCGCGACGAACGCTGGCATTTATGACGCTCAGGCCATCGCAGCCGATGGAACTGGAAACCTGTTTATCGCTGAAGGCAACGGTCATCGCGTTCGCAAGGTGGCAGCCAGTGGAATTATCACGACCGTCGCCGGAAATGGGACCGGCGGTTTCTCCGGCGAAGGAGGCGAGGGCGTCAACGCGTTGGTTAACTTTCCCAGCGGCCTGGCCGTGGACGGCGCGGGCAACTTGTTCATAGCGGACCAACTGAATTTTCGTATTCGCAAACTCGCGACGAACGGCGTGATTACCACGGTGGTGGGAACAGGCAACTTCGGATTTTCAGGGGATGGCGGAGCGGCCACGAGCGCCTTGCTGCTTTACCCGAGCATGGTGGCGCTGGACGCCCAGGGCAACATTACGCTCTTCGATTCCGGCAACATCCGGATTCGCCAGGTGGGCACTAACGGCACTATCAGGACCGTAGCCGGGAACGGAGTAGATGGTTTTTCAGGAGAATTCCTTCTGGCTACGAACACCAGTTTGCAAAACGTCACCGGACTCACAGTTGATAACTTCGGCAGAGTTTATTTGTCGGAAAACAATTCCAGCCGCCTCCGGCGCGTGGACCCGAACGGCGTGTTATCCACCGTCGCCGGCACCGGCTTGCACGCCTATGACGGCCTCGGTGGACAAGCCACAAACATTGGCCTGACGACGATTAAAGGTTTGGCTGCCGATGCCTCCGGGAACCTACTGTGGGCTGATAACCCTTACAATCTCGTTCGAAAGGTCAACCCGAGCGGGGCCATGACAATTGTCGCCGGGAACACCTACGCAGGATTTCTCGGGGATGGCGTGCCGGGAACGAATAGCAGTCTCAACAGTCCGGGCGGTTTGGCGGTGGATTCGAGCGGCAACGTCTTGATTGCTGATGTGCTCAACCTGCGCGTGCGACGTCTTGCCACGAATAGCATCTTAACGACGCCGATTGGCAGCGGCGCGCTGGGTTTTGCCGGCGATAACGGCCCGGCGACGAATGCCAGCATGACTTATCCAACTTCAGTCGCGATTTCACCCAAGGGAGACACTTACGTTTTGGATTATGGCAATTCGCGCGTGCGCAAAATCGGCACGAACGGGATCATCTCGACTATCGCCGGGAATGGTTCGACCACGTACTCGGGTGACGGCGGAGCGGCAACGAACGCTGGATTGGCAGATCCCCAGGCTATCGCGGTGGATTCCATCGGGAACGTTTTCATTTCCGAATCAGGCCATCGCGTGAGACGCGTCGGCACGAATGGAATCATTACCACCGCGGTGGGCAATGGTACCAATGGGTTTTCTGGCGAAGGGGCCCAGGGCACTAATGCGATGTTGAACTCCCCCCTCGGCCTCGCCATGGACGCCGGAGATAATTTACTGATTGCCGACCAACTCAATCAGCGCATTCGCAGACTTGCACCTAATGGGATTATCACGACCGTTGTCGGCAGCGGTGGACTCGGATTCGCCGGCGATGGCGGAGCGGCTACGAATGCCGCGCTGCTTTATCCCAGCCAGGTCGCCGTGGACCCACAAGGCAGCATCTCCCTTTTTGATTCCGGCAACTGGCGCATTCGCAAAGTCACTCCGCAAGGCCCGACGCTTAGCCTCGATAACGTCACGACGAACCAGGCGGGCACTTATGACGTTATCGTGGCGAATAGCTTCGGCAGCATCACCAGCCAGGTAGCGGTGTTGAGTGTCGGTGTGCCGCCGAGCATCACCATGCAACCCCAGAGCGCGATCGCTTCGGTGGGCGCGGACGTTAGCTTCCTCGTTCAAGCCTCCGGTGCCGCGCCGATTGTTTTTCAGTGGCGTTTTTACGGCACGAACCTGCCGGGCGCGACTGGTTCCGCTCTCGCCCTGCATAACGTCCAATTTGAGAATGGTGGCCCCTATTCAGTCGTCGCGAGCAACTCGATCAACACCGCACAGAGCGCGCCGGCCAATTTGACGGTAACACTGGGCCCGCCTTTGGCCGTGTCGGTCCAGGGCGGCGGCTCCGTTTCGATTGTTCCAAATACGAATGCCTACTTCTTCGGCCAGTCCGTCACGTTGAGCGCTTCTCCAAATCGTTATTACACTTTCCTGGGCTGGTCCGACGGAAATACAAACGCATCTCGTTCCTTTATCGTCGGCACTAATAATCTCGTCACGGCCATATTTACTAACACGACTCCTCTCGAAGAACTGGCCTTCAAACAATGGGAAGCTGACTTTGGCGGGACCTCGGATGATGCCGCGCATTCGGTAAACTTAACGGGCGATGGCGGTTACATCCTCGGCGTCGAGTCGAGTTCGGGCGTATCCGGCAATAAGAACAGTTCCAACATCGGTCTGCACGATTTCTGGGTCCTCAAGTTGGATGGCAGTGGCAGAAAGACCTGGGAACAAAACATTGGCGGTTCGTCGGAGGACTATCTCAAATCTGCGCGGCAAACCAGCGATGGAGGCTACGTTGTCGAAGGTGCGTCCTCTTCCGGCGTTTCTGGAAGCAAAACCAGCGCAAGCCTCGGAGGTTTCGACTACTGGCTCGTGAAGCTGGATGCGAATGGCAACAACGTTTGGGACCGATCTTTTGGCGGCAGCGCCGATGATATCGTTGCCGAGGACGGTGTTCGCCAGACGGCAGATGGCGGTTATATCCTGGGCGGCTATTCTTCGTCAGGGATTTCGGGCAATAAGACGAGCGCCAATTTCGGCCAGTCAGATTATTGGCTGATCAAGTTGGATGCGAGTGGGAATAAGCTCTGGGACCAATCTTTCGGTGGGAACGACATCGAGGTGCTAACCTCGGTGCAATTGACCAGCGATGGCGGATTTATTGTCGGCGGCTACTCGAGGTCAGGAGTGTCGGGCAACAAAAGCAGCCCCAACTATGGTGATTATGATTATTGGGTGCTCAAGCTCGATTTTCGCGGCAACAAGATTTGGGAAGGTACCTTCGGGGGAGCCGGCGCCGATTATTTGCACAGCGTCCAGCAGACGACTGACGGCGGATATATTTTGGCCGGCGAATCCAGTTCCGGCGTTTCCGGTAACAAGACCAGCCCGAATATTGGTGGCTTTGATTTTTGGGTCATCAAATTGGATGCAGACGGCAACAAACTTTGGGAGCGGTCGTTCGGCGGCACGAATGACGATTACCTGAGTTCGGTGCAACAAACGGCTGATGGCGGTTATGCCCTTGCCGGCTACTCCCTGTCTGGCAGCTCCGGCAACAAAACCACGGTCAATTTCGGCCTGATAGATTTCTGGCTGGTGCGGCTCGATGCCGGCGGCAATAAGCTCGGCGATGCAGGCTTCGGCGGCAACAACTTGGATTATTTGAACGCTATGCGCGTGACGCCCGATCAGGGATACGTTCTCGGAGGCAGCTCGTACTCTGGAATTTCGGGCAACAAAACCACCGCGAATTTTGGCGGACCGGATGACGCGTGGGTTTTGAAGTTGGTCCCCCGCATCGCCCCGGTTGGAACGCCTGTCGTTCTCGCCAACGCCGCATTCAGTCCATCCAACAGCTTCATCTTCGATGAAACGAATTCCATCCAGATTACCTTGCAGACAAGTTTTCCGGAAGGTTACCTGTTTTACACGCTTGATGGTTCCGACCCGAGCCCGGACGGGCCGACGACAATTCAATACGCCTCGCCAGGCAATCCCGGCTCTCCGTTCCCGTTGGCTCAATCGGCGACTATCCACGTCCGAGCCTTCGACCAAAACGGCATTCAAACCGCCGACTGTGATCCGGTCACCATCACGGTGCTGCCCGATTATCCGCTGACGCTTTCCAGCGGCGGAGGAGGATCCGTTTCCAATTCACCTGCTGGCGGGCTGTATCGGGCGGGCTCTGTGGTCGCTGTCTCAGCCATTGCGTCCAATGGATGGGCGTTCATCGGATGGAGCGGTTCTGTTTCGAGCACAAACAATCCGCTTACCATCTCGATGGATGGACCCAAGACTTTGTCCGCAACTTTCGGGACGCCACTGACGACGAGTATCCCCCTTGGTGGCGGCACGATTAGTTTTTCGCCCTCAAACCAACTCTATTCATTCGGGAGCACAATTCACGTCATTGGCGTGCCTAACGGCACCAATCGGTTCAGTCGTTGGTTCAGCCAGGTTACCGGGCCGACAAATAACCCCATGGACATTGTCGTTTTGACCAATAATCCAGCGGTGTCCGCCTTTTTTGTGCCCCTTGCGGCAGGCAATTTCACCATCACTGCCTTGTCGAGCGGCTCGGGCACGGTTAGCCGAAGTCCCATTGCAAACTCATATCTCTCTAACACGATCGTCACCCTGACTGCAGTGCCCGACCCAGGCTATGCCTTCACGAGTTGGGTCGGGGACAGCAACACAACCGCAAACCCCTTCGCGGTCACGCTCAATACCAACAAGACTTTCATCGCCCGCTTTCTGCCGACGAATCTGCCGCCGGCGGTTGTGGTTACGCAGCCGACGAATGGTTCTCATTTCATTTGGCCCGCCTCGGTAGTCATCAACGCCACGGTTACGAATACGTTGGGCTCGATTGTGGGCGTCTCTTTCTTCACGGACACCAATCTATTAAGCACCGTCACGAACCAGCCTTACACTTTCACCTGGACCAACGGCACGCCTGGGACAAACGTGCTCACTGCGGTCGTGGTCAATAGCTACGGGGCCTCTGGGACTTCCGCGCCCGTCAACGTCTCGCTCGATCTGCCAGCGCCGGGACCGCCCGTATTCACGATGAGCACGAACGCTTATTCCGTGCAGGAAAATGCCGGCGTCGTCACCGTCACGATCCTGAAGAGCTTCAACAGTTTGGCGGGCGTTGTTAATTACGCCACCGCCGACGAATCCGCCATCGCCGTTTCAGAAGGAGTGGGAAATTATTATCCCGTTTCAGGCTCGCTGAGCTTTACCAACGGTGAGCTGAGCAAGACGGTGGATATCCCCCTGGTTTATAACACCGTGTATGTGGGGAATAGAACTTTCAATTTTGGCCTGTATCTGTCGGGCGACGGCAGTTCCGTCGGTGCCCCCGGCAGTTCCGATATCACCATTATTGACGTAAATCAACCGGCGCCAACCAACTCTTTCACTCAGAACCTTTTTCCTTCGAGTGTTCCGCCGCATGACGGGCAGTTGAGCATCGCTCTCCAGCCATCCAACGCCGCCGGTCAGTGGCGATTGTCATGGGAACGCGTGTGGCGAAACAGCCGCGATGTCATTTCGGGATTGCCCAGCGGCAATTATCCAGTCGAATTCAAACCCGTCGCGAATTTTCTAGAGCCGCAACCGGCCACCTTACCGGTGGTTTCGGGAGTCATGACCCTGGTCACGAACACGTACGCCGTGACAGGATCGCCCCAATACGGCGACCTGACCGTCAACATCCAACCTTCGAGCGTAGCTGGCGCTTCAGACATCAACGCGCGCGGCCAATGGCGAGTCCAGGGCGACACCAATTGGTTGGACGGCGGTGTCACCCTGTCGAACCTTGTCGCCGGAGAGGTTTTAGTCGAATTCAAAACAATTACCGATTGGATCACCCCCGCCACGCGCGTGGTGGTCATCGGCCCAAATCAAGGCAACACGATTGATTCGACTTATTTGGTCGCTCAGCAGTCCGCCGCAACGCCGCCGACGGTACTGCAATTCACCGAAGCCACAGTTCCCGGCTCGGGCTTGCCTTATGTCTATAATGGACAATTGGTTTCTGACATCAGCTACGGAAGCGGTTGCGCCGTTCGGCCGCGGGTAGTGCTCACGGCGGCGCATGTCGTCTTCAATGATGCGACTTTGAGCTATGTTCCGGGAGTCGAATGGTTTTTCCAGCGTTATGCCGGAACTTACGAGCCTGCGGGCCTTGCGCCACGCGGTTGGTACGTCTTTGACGGTTATGCCGCGGCCCGCACCAATGACAATAGTCCCGGTGTCTCGTCGGTCACGTCGCAAAACCTCGACGTGGCGGCGCTCTACTTCCTGACTAATGCCGCTCGCGGCGGCTTCAGCGGCTATTTGGTATCCGATCCCGGAGGCACGGAATGGCTGCAGGCTGCAGGGCAAAAAACGATCGTCGGCTATCCGGCCGAGGGCATCAGCGATATCAACCGTGGCAAAATGTTCCGGACCGGACCCGGCACGATTGCCTTTTCACAGGTGCTCAATCGAGTGTTCAGCACGACTTCGGTCAGCGGTTTGCCGGGGATGAGCGGCGGACCAGTCTGTGTGGTGTACACAAACGGAATATATTTTCCCGCGGGGATTTTTCTGGGCGGGTCGGGCCAAACGATTGTCCGCGCGATTGATGGCGCCGTGGCCGACATGATTAACCGCGCGAACATCAGCGCAAATGCCGGCAACAATGCGACCGGCGGAGGCGTTTTGCGCATCACCGCGGGCGCGGGCAGTGGCGGGTTGCTGGCGTATGTGCAGGTGAATATCGGACCTCCGGCAGCTCTGGCGGCCGGCGGAGGCTGGCGGGTGCAAGGCACGACCGCTTACTCGAGCAACGCAACTTACACGGCGGGGATTGCGGCAGGAGGAACTGTTACCCTGGAGTTCAAAGCCATCTCGGGTTGGAATGTGCCTACGAATTCCTCGGTCACCGTCACGCTTGGCCAGACGACAACCATCTCCGCATTTTACACACCCGTGTCCGGTGGAAATCTTGGCGTCATCCCGGCGACTGCTTATAATCCTTCGGGCATCGCTGGCGGTCCATTCACTCCGCCCAGCATCGTATATACGTTGACGAACTCCGGCGGCGCGGCGTTGAATTGGGGATTGTCGAAGGGCTCCAACTGGCTTTCGCTTTCCGTCTCCAATGGCGCCTTGGCGATTGGAGCGTTTTCCAATATTACCATTTCTC
>Ga0136846_1215800_pt1 | contig 14257 bp, 11 predicted proteins | sample HopSoiMetagenom2_FD_96841 | JGI IMG/M metagenome (GOLD analysis project Ga0136846, IMG submission 96841) | Grasslands soil microbial communities from Hopland, California, USA - 2 Assembly 2016 (version 4) | ecosystem: Environmental > Terrestrial > Soil > Grasslands | place: USA: Hopland...
ACGTGCGCCTCGCGGAGGATCGGCAGCAGCGAGGGCGTCCGGGCGACGGCGCGTCGCGCAGCGACGACGGTCGCCTCGAGGACCGCGACGACGTCGTTGTTGCCCTCGGCCGCACGAACGGCCTCGGCCGACGCTTCGCGGATCACCGTGAGGATCGTGCCCTCGACGGGTTTGCTGACCGCCTTGTAGGCCGTCTTCGTCGCCTCGTCTAGGGCATTCGCGAGATCGAGCCCGTCGAACCGTCGCTTGCCGGCCATGCCGTGCGCGATCCCCGCCAGGATCTGGCTCGCGATCACGCCCGAGTTGCCGCGCGCGCCCATGAGCGCACCGAAGGAGGCGGCCTGCGCGATGCGATCGACACGCGTCACGTCGGCGCGCTCTGCCTCCTCGAGCGCAGCGTTCGCGGTCGCGGCCATGTTCGAACCGGTGTCGCCATCGGGGACGGGGAACACGTTCAGCGCGTTGACCTCGTCGACGTGCGCCTCGAGAGTCGCGACCGCCTCGCGGAACGCCGCGAGCAGCCCCTCGCCGTCGCATGTGCGGCTGGCCATCAAGCGACGTCCACGCCGCTCGCTGCGAGCTCGCCCGGACCCACGTCGTCGGCAACGCCGGCGGTCGGCGGTCGCGATCCGGCGTCGTACCGCAATCCCGCGACGCGGATCGAAACCCGATCCGGCTCACGTCCGATCGCACGCCGCAACGCGTACCGGACGGACGCATCGACCTGGCGGGCGACCTCGGCGATCGGCAGGCCGTAGGCGATCGTCAGTTGGAGCTCCACGACGAGCCCGCGGTCCACGGTTACTCGGACGCCGCGGTGACCGAGTCCCAGCCGCTCCCGAAGGCGACCGATCGGACCGCCGCCGGCGAATCCGGTGACGCCGTAGGCATCCTGCGCAGCCGCGCGAACGACGTCACGGAGCGCACGCCTCGTCACGAGGGCCTTGCCGGGGATCGGGCCGTGGGACACGCCGGCGACGTCCTCGTCTGCGGGTGTGGAACGGAAGGCCCCGGGCGGCTCGAGGAGGTCCGGGAGGGCCGTGCTACGATACCAGCCCGTCTCCGGCGGCTTGCGCTGCGCGCCCCGCGGGAACCCCATTCAACCCTCGACTTAAGGAACGTCATGGCTCGCTCCTGTGCGATCTGCGGCAAGGCGTCGATGGGCGGCTTCAACCCGCAGTCATCGGGGATGAACCGCGTCCGGGCCCACCGCCGCTACCAGCCCAACCTGCAACAGTCGACGATCGTCGTGCGCGGCCAGCCGACGAAGGCGCTCATCTGCACGCGCTGCCGGCGCACCCAGACCAAGCGAGCGCGCTGAGCGGTCACGCGAGCCCGCGGCGCGTCAGCGCGCCGTGTCGAGCCAGAGCGTGAACGGGCCGTCGTTCACGAGCTCGACCGCCATGGTCGCCCCGAAGCTTCCTTCCTGGACCCGGATGCCCTCCGCTCGAATCGCCGCCGCGAAGTGCCGGTAGAGCTCGACCGCGCGATCCGGCGGCGCCGCCGCCGTGAAACCGGGCCGTCGGCCGCGTGACGTGTCCGCATAGAGCGTGAACTGGCTGACGACCAGCGCCTCGCCACCGACATCCGCCAGCGACCGGTTCGTCCGCCCCGCCTCGTCCTCGAACATCCGCAGCTCGACGACCTTGCGCGCGAGCGCGTCCGCCGCTGCGAAGTCGTCCTCGTGACCGACACCGAGGAACACGAGCAGCCCTCGCCCGATCGACGCGACGGCCCGCTCGTCGACACGAACCTCGGCTCGCGTGACGCGTTGGAGCAGCGCCCGCACGCGGCCTATGCCCGAGCGGCTCGACTGAGACCCGGGGCGTTCGCTTGCCGCTCGCGAAACGAGCGCAGCGGGGGCTCGGCGAGGCTGCGGATCGCGCGGATCTCCGCGGCCATGTCCGCGGCACGATAGAGCGCGGAACCCACGACCATCACGTCCGTGCCCTCGCGACCGATCCGTTCGGCCGAGCCACGGTTGCCACCGCCGTCGACATGGACCTGGCGCGCGCCCTGTGACGCGAGCGAGTCGCGCGCCGGGGAGAGCTTCGCGGCCGCGACATCGGCCATGAACGACTGACCGCCGAAGCCGGGCTCGACCGTCATGACGAGCACGATGTCGAGGAGGTCTCGATACGGCGCCAGGGCGTCGAGGCCCGTCCGCGGTTTGACGGACAGTCCGGCCAGCCGGCCCTGCTCCCGGATCCGCCCGAGCGCGGGTTCGATCTGTGGTCCGTCGACTTCGACGTGAAAGGTCACGGAATCCGAGCCGGCGTCGAGGAAGGCATCGGCCCAGCGGCCGGGCTCCGCGATCATGAGATGCGCATCGAACGGCAGATCGGTCACGCGTCGGACGGCCTCGATCGTCTTCCACCCGAACGTGAGGTTCGGGACGAAGTGCCCGTCCATGACGTCGAGGTGGATCCGGTCGACACCCGCATCCGCCGCGCGTCGGATCTCGTCGCCGAGGCTCCCCAGATCCGCGTCGAGGATGCTCGCCGCGATCGCGATCCCGTCGGGGAGCCGCGCCGCCGCGTCGCGATGCGTCACTCCCCCACCGCCACCGCCGTCGTTGGTCCCTCCGTCCGCTCGCCGCGCAGCGCCCTCGCGCTCTCGTCGACGAGGCGAGCGCGTCGCCTCGCGACGATCGCCGGCGCCGGGTCGCCGGCGTGCTCCGCGGCGAGCTGCCCGCACGCCGCCCCGATCTCCTGGCCGCGGTTCCGGCGGATCGTGGTCCTGATCCCGGCCGCTTCGAGCGTGGCGGCGAACCGCTCGATGACCGGCATCGGGCTGGCAACCCACGGCGTGTGGGCGACCGCGTTCATCGGGATCAGGTTCACGTGCGCGTGGTCGCCCGCGAGGAGCTCGGCAAGCGCCGTCGCGTCGGCAGGCGTGTCGTTGATCCCATCGATGAGCGTCACCTCGTAAGAGACGCGGCGACCCGTCACCCGGGCGTGCTCCCGCGCCGCCTCCACGACCTCGGCGACCGGCCAGCGACGGTTGAGCGGCACGAGGACGTCGCGCAGCGGATCGCGCGCCGCATGGAGTGACACCGCGAGCGTGAACTGGGGGCCGAGCGCGGTGAGACGTTGCATGCCGGGGACCACCCCCGACGTCGAGACGGTGATGTGCCGGGCACCGAGCCCGAAGCGGGCCGGGTCGTTGAGGGCCGCGATCGCCTCGAGCACACGATCGAGGTTCAGCAGCGGCTCACCCATGCCCATGAAGACGATGTTCGTGAGTCGGGCGTCCTCGGCGGCGAGCCTGCGCGCAGCGTGCCGGACCTGGTCGAGGATCTCGGCCGTCTCGAGGTCCCGATCGAAGCCCAGCTCGCCGGTCGCGCAGAACGGACAGCCGACCGCGCATCCGGCCTGTGACGAGATGCACAGGGTGGCGCGCTCACGACGGCCACCGCGCGCCGGATAGCGCATCAGGACGGACTCGATCGACAGCCCATCGGACAGACGGTGGAGGCGCTTCTCGGTCAGCCCACCATCGGCGTCGCGAACGTCTGTGTCGGCGACGGTGTCGAACCGGAATTCCGCCTCGAGCGCGGCCCGGAGCGGCGCGGGCAGGGTCGAGACCTCGTCCCAGCCCGTCACGCCACCGCGCCACACGGCATCCAGCACCTGGCGCGCGCGGTAGGCCGGCTGACCGTGCGCCTCGAGCCACGCGGCGAGGGCCGCGGCGTCGATGCCCGACACGCCGGGACGCGCGTCGGTCGGCTGTCGGGATGGGCGCTGCGACGGCGCGGCGAGCACCGCGAGCGACGGTCTGAACGAGGCGGACACGCGCTCGATTGTCGCATGCAGTCCGTTCGCGACCCGTCGAACGCGCCTCCGCGCCGGTGGTTGCGGAACGCTTACGGGGTCGCGGCGACAGTGCTGCCGGGGATGTCGCGATGGCCGCGGCGGTACGCCGCCCCGGTCATCCGGCTCCCGCCCGGTGGTTGGACCTCGTCGAGGATGAGCCACCCGTCACTCGTCGTGAGCGCGATCCCCTCGCCGTCGGCGACGATGGTTCCCGCGGGCATATTCGCGTCGGTCGCCGCCGCCGGACCGACGGATGCACGGAGCACGGCGATCCGCCCGGCGGTCGTCTCGATGAACGAGCCCGGCCACGGCGCGTGCGCGCGGACCTGGCGTTCGAGCGCCGCCGCGTCCCGCCTGGGGTCGAGCAGGCCGTCCTCGCGCCGGAGCGGTCTCGTCAGCGTCGCGCCCTCGGTCGGCTGCGGCGTTGGCTGACGCTCCCCGCGGAGCCAGGGCTCGAGCGTTGCCGCCAACAGCTCCGCCGCGCGTCCCGCGAGGTCCCTCTCGAGCTCAGGCGCCGTCTCGGACCCGCTCAGCTCGATGATGTCCGTCGCCACGATCGGTCCCGTGTCGAGGCCCTCGTCCATGCGCATCAGCGTCACGCCTGTCCGATCGTCACCGGCGAGGATCGTCGCCGGGATCGGCGACGCGCCACGATGCCGCGGCAGGAGCGATGGGTGCAGGTTGAGCGCTCCGTACGGAAGCTCGAGCAGTGGCGGCGGTACGAGCTGGCCGTAGTCGGCGAGCACCGCGAGCGCGGCACCGAGCTCGAGCACGGAACCGATCGCATCGGGACGCCGGAGCCGTTCGGGCGTCAGGACGGGCAGCCCGAGCTCGTCGGCCGCCTCATGGACAGGCGTCCTCCTCACAACCCGGCGGCGTCCGACGGGTCGCGGCGGCGCGGTGACGACGCCGACAACGTGGGTCGCGGGCTGCGAAGCCAGGGTACGAAGCACGGGGACGGCGAATTCGCCACTCCCGAGGAATACAGTCGGGACGCCGGGCGAGACCCCCGCCGGCCCGCCCGGACGAGGCGCCGTCAGGCGAGCGCCGTGGTCGCTTCGCGGATCTCCTCGTCGTCGGCGCCCTCGCCGCCGCTGACGTCGATGAGCTCGTCCATCGAGTCGAGATAGTCGATGTACAGCTTCCCGTCGAGGTGGTCGAGCTCGTGCTGGAGGGCGCGGCCGAGGAGACCAGACCCGGCGACCTTGATCCTCCGGCCGGCCCGGTTCTGCGCTACGACCCACACACGCTCGCGGCGTGTCACGTAGGCGACGTAGCCCGGGATCGACAGGCAGCCCTCGAGATCGCGGTCATCGCCGGTCGACCGCACGATCGCAGGGTTCACGAGCTCGTGGAGCTCGCCTTCGACCTCGATCACGCAGGCGCGGACGGGCTCACCGAGCTGCGGCGCGGCAAGCCCGACACCCGGCGCGTGGCGCATCGTGTCGGCGAGGTCGTCGAGCAGCTCGTGGAGGTACTTCCCGAAGCTGTCGACCGGCTCTCCCTTGAGGCGCAGACGAGGGTCGCCGAGCAGGACGATGGGCTTGACGCTCATGGGCCGCGAGTATATCGGCGACGCTCGCGCGCGCAGTGACGCCGTTCAGGCCCGGCGCACGGACCCGATCCGCGAGGATCGGGCCGGTCGGTCAGTAGGTCGTCCCGGTCGAACCGGATCCGTCCGTCGTCCCGCCGGAGCCCATGCTCCCCAGGTCCGACGAGCCGGTGCCCGACGAGCCACCCGTCGGTCCGCCGTCCATCCCGCTCGACCCTTCCTGCTGGCGGAGGTCGGCGGCGATGTGCTGCGCCCGCTCGGCGAAGCGCTGTCCGGCGGTGTTCGTGGCCTCGGCCGCCTTCTGGGCGATCGGGCCCGCCTTCTGCGCTGCAACCGCGGCGAGCTCAGCGGCCTTGGCGCCGACCTCGCGGGCAACGGGTGCTGCCTGTGTTGCGAGCTGGTCGATCATCGACTGCAGCTGCGAGAGCCACTGCTGGCCGGTGCCGCTCGAGCCACCGCCCGAGAGCGGCTCGTCGGCGACGCCGCCGGATCCGCCCGCAACGGCATCAGTCCGCGCGAGATCGCTCGCGGCCGACGGCGGCGTGGTCATCCCGGTCTGGCCCATCCCGGCATCGGTCGTGCCGGTCTCGAGATCGCGATTGGGGTCGTCCATGGCATGGTCCTCCTCAGGTCGAGTCGCACCATTGTCCTCCCGACCGCGCGACGCGCACCCTCCGGAATCCGGCTCAGTGGTTTCAGAGGAGCGATTCGGGGTCGACGTCGACACTCCACGGCGGTCCCGGGCCACCGCGGAGCAGCGCGACCGGGTCCGTGCCTCGCAGGACGATGTTGAAGCGCCATCGCTCGGCGCGGCGGGCGATGTACGCCGGAGCCGGACCGGCGACCGTGACGTCGACGCGTGCAGCCGCGGCTCGCTCGCGAAGCTCGGACGCCATCGCGACGCCGGCTGCCTCGGCCGCGTCGCGGTCCGCCAGCCCGACCGTCAGCCGGACGAGACGACCGAAGGGCGGCGAGCTCCAGCGCTCGCGGACCGCAAGCTCCTCGTCGTAGAACGTTCGCGGGTCGTCCTCGACGACAGCACGGATCGCCCGGTGATCCGGCCGGTACGTCTGGATGATCGCGCGCCCGAGTCGATCGCCTCGGCCGGCTCGTCCGACCGCCTGCGCCACGAGCTGGTAGGTCCGTTCCGCCGCCCGCTCGTCGGGCAGGCTCAGGGCGACGTCGGCGGAGACGATCCCGACGAGCGTCACGCGCGGAACGTCGAGCGCCTTGGCGACGAGGCTCGTCCCGACGAGCACGTCGAGCCGCCCCTCGGCGAACGCATCCATGACGCGCTCGGCCCCACCTCGGCGGGCGACGACGTCCCGATCGAGCCGGCCGACGCGCAGCGCCGGATACCGATCGCGGACCTCGCGCTCGACACGTTCGGTGCCGCCACCGAGGTAGCGGATCCGCGGCGAGCCGCAGGCCGGGCAGCGGGTCGCGAGCGGCGTCGCCCGCCCGCAGTGATGGCAGCGAAGCGTGACGCCGGCCTGATGAAACACGAGTGGCCGCTCGCAGTCCGGGCACGCCTGGACATGGCCGCAATCCCGGCATAGCACGACGGAGGCCGTGCCCCGTCGGTTGATGACGAGGATCGCCTGATCGCCCGAGGCCACGTCGAGCTCGGCGATCGCAGCCGCCAGCGCGTCGGACAGCAGACCACGGTTGCCGGCCGCGAGCTCGGCGCGCATGTCGACCAGGTCGACGACGGGCGGGAGGCCGCTCGTGCGCGTCGGCAGCTCGACGCGCCGATAGGTCCCGGCTCGCGCAAGACCGGCGCTCTCGACGGACGGCGTCGCACTGCCGAGCACGACGGCCGCCCCCGCGAGCCGTCCGAGCTGAATGGCCCCGTCGCGGGCCTGGAAGCGCGGCGTCCGGTCGCTCTTGTAGGTAGGCTCGTGCTCCTCGTCGACGATCACGAGACCGACATCGGCGAGCGGCGACAGCAGGGCGGTCCGTGTGCCGACGACGAGGTCGACGTCGCCCGCACGGATCCGCCGCCACTCGTCGGCCCGCTCGCCATCGGAGAGCCCGGAGTGGACGACCGCCACACGGACGGCCAGGTCCGCGCGGAGTCGATCGACGAGCGGCAGCGCGAGGGCGATCTCGGGGACGAGAACGAGAACCGGCCGACCGCGGTCGAGCGTCGCGACGATCGCCTCGAGATAGATCGCGGTCTTGCCGCCACCCGTCACGCCGTCCAGCAGCAATGGCGTCGGATCGCCTGCAGCGACCGCGGTCACGGCAAGGTCGACGGCCGTTCGTTGCGCGGGCACGAGCATGCTCCCCGGCGGTCTCGCGCCTCGGCGACCCGGTGGGCGCGCGGCAAGCGGCCGACGCGGGCGCTCGCGAACCTCCACGTCGAGCAGGCCGCGTCTGACGAGGCCGGCGAGCGCGGACGCGCCATGCCGCTCGACGAGGTCCGACGCAGGCGCGCCGTCCACGCCCGGTTCGGCTGTCGCGGTGGCGAAGAGCTCGAGGAGCGTCGCGACCTGCCGTGGGCCGAGCGGGCGGCCTTCCGGGCGGTCACCACCGCGGTCACCACCGTGGATCGCGCGCGCGACGATGACGCCGGCATCGCTCAGCCGAACTCGACGTTCGTAGCGGGGACCGATCGCTGCGGCGACGAGCGTCGGCGTCAGCTCGATCAGGCCGGCCGTCTCGAGCGAACGAAGGCGGCGGAGGAGCACGGCGCGGCCGTCTCCGGCGGCGAGGTCGCGGACCGGGCGCGGACGGGCCGCGATCTCCTCGAGGAGGTCCAGCTCGTGCGGGTCGAGCTCGGCGGCGCCCGACTCGCCGGCGGCACGTGACTCGTCGGCGGCGACGTGCGTCTCGTCGGTCGTGTCCCCGTCCACGTGGGCGCCGGGGCCAAGAGCCGCCTCGCCGGCCGGCGTCGCCTCGGCGATGACCTCGAGCCGCTCGAGCATCCCCGGCGGCAGCATCGCGCGCAGCACCGTCGAGACGGGCGCGAGGTAGTGGTCGGCGATCCAGCGCGCGAACGAGAGGGTCAGCGGCGGCACGAGCGGGCCGTCGGATCGGATCCGGGCGACGATCTCGCGGATCTCCGCGGCTCCCTCGGGTGTGCTCTCGCGCGACGGACCGAGGACGACGCCGACCGCCTGTCGCCCACCCCGCCCGAACGGGACGAGGACGACCTCGGCGGGTTCGACGTCCGCGAGCGCGCCTGAGGCGGCGTACGTATACGTCCGCGGACCCGGTCCCGCCGCCGCGTCCACGGCGACCTCGACGAGGCGTCGCGTCGCTGGAGAAGCGCGTCGCTCGTAGTCGGGAGCCACGTCGGGAGCCACGTCGAGCGCACCGAAGAGGCCGTGCTCGGCCTCGACGGTCACGCTAGAGGCGAACGACGCGGTCGGGGTGACGCCGCTTCTCCTGGGCGATGATCGCCTCGATCTCGGCTGCCGTGCGCTCGACCTCGCCGGTCTCGTTGACGACGACGCGGTCGTAGTCGCCCTGCCGGGCGAGCTCGATCGCGGCGTTCCGCTGACGCAGCTCGAGCTCCCCGGCGGTCTCCGTCGCGCGTGAGCGGAGCCGCTGGAAGAGCGCCTCCATCGACGGCGGGACGATGAAGATGAGCAGCGCGTCGGGAACCCGCTCCTTGACGACTTGCGCCCCCTGGACGTCGATCTTGAGGATCACGTCCCGGCCGGCCTCGAGGGCATCCGCGACCTGGGCCCGCGGCGTCCCGTACCAGTGCTCGTGGACCTCGTTCGCCTCGAGGAGCTCGCCGGCCGAACGCAGGCGCAGGAACTCGTCCTCGCTGACGAACTGGTAGCTGACGCCCGGCACCTCACCCGGTCGTGGCGCCCGGGTCGTACATGTCACGACGTAGTGGTAGTTGGCGTCGCCCCGGCGGGCACGGAGCGCCTCGATGATCGTGTCCTTCCCGACGCCCGACGGGCCGGAGATGATCGCCAGGACCGCTCCGGCTGCGCCGTGGCGCGGCGTCTGCGGTTGCGGCTGCGGAGCCTCCGCGGCTCCCTTCTCATCGGCTGTTTCAGCGACATCGGCTACGTCGACGCCGTCCGCGACATCGACCGTATCGGCGGCCACAGCCTGCGCCGTCTGCGCGTCGGTCACCGGTTCGACCCGTGGATGGCCGCGTGCGTGTTCGTGCCGCCGCCCGATGCATCGCGGTCGCGAAGCCAGTCGAGGACGCCCTCGAGCGGGTCGGGCAGCGGCGCCTCGGCCCGAACGAGACGGCCGCTCGTCGGCCCGACGAGCTCCAGCCGCCAGGCGTGCAGGAACAGCCGATCGAGCGAGTCGGGGCCGCGACGCGACGTCCCGGTCCCGTAGACCGGATCCCCGGCAACGGGGTGGCCGAGCGCGGCGAGATGGACGCGGATCTGATGCGTCCGGCCGGTGATGAGATCGAGCTCGAGGAGCGTCCAGTCGGCGAACCTCTCGCGCACGCGATAACCGGTGACCGCCGCTCGGCCGCCCGCGACGACCGCCATCCGCTTCCGGTCCTTCGGATCGCGTCCGATCGGCGCCTCGATCCGACCCACCGCCGCCGACACCGAGCCGAGGACCAGCGCGAGGTACGTCTTCTTGATCCGCCGCGCCTTGAGCTGCGCCATGACGCCCGACTGGGCGGCGTCATGCTTCGCCACGATGAGCAGCCCGGAGGTGTCGCGATCGAGGCGGTGGACGATGCCCGGACGCGCGACGCCGGCGATCGAGCCGTACGACGAGCGTCGGGCGAGCAGTGCGTTCACGAGCGTCCCGCTCCAGTGGCCGGGCGACGGGTGGACGACGAGCCCGGCCGGCTTGTCGACGATGAGCAGGTCCTCGTCCTCGTAGACGATCGAGAGCGGGATCGACGGGTCGGCCTCGATGTGGCCGGGCGCGTCGGGCGCGGGAACGTCGAGGACGAGCTCCGTCCCGCCGTCGAGGACGCTGTTCGCGCGGACGCTCCGACCCTCGACGGTCGCGAGGCGCCCCTCGGCGATCAGCCGCTGGATGTACGACCGCGAGAGCCCCGTCCGGTCGGCGACGAAGCGGTCCGCGCGACGGACCGTCGTCCCGGCCGGGACCGTGAGCCGACGCGGGCCGGCAGGCGGCGCGTGGATGTCGTGGTCGACCACGTCGACGACGTCGTCATCGATCGATTCCTCGAGGACGTCCGCCTCTTCGACAGGCTCCTCGGCGATCGCGTCGTCGCCGAACGCGACACCGGGCGCGTCGAGCTCAGCCACTCGCACCGAGCTCTCCGAGACGTGGGACCAGCGCGATGGCAACGAGCAGCACGATCGCCGTCGAGATCGCGGCGTCCGCGACGTTGAACGTGTACCAGCGGATCCCGCCGATCCCCGCGTCGACGAAGTCCACGACGTAGCCACGGGCGAGCCGATCGATCAGGTTCCCGATCGCGCCACCGAGCAGCAGCCCGAGGGCAACTGTCGTCACGATCCCGTTGCCGGCCTTGCCCTCGTACCAGACGATCAGCGCGAGCACGACGATCGACACGGCCGCGAACAGGATCGCGCGATCGCGGAACAGTCCGAAGAGGGCGCCGCTGTTCTGCGAGTGGACGAGGCGGAGCAGATCCCCGACGACCGCGACGCGCTCGCCCGGTGCCAGTGCCCCGACGAGGAGCGCTTTCGTGACCTGATCGAGGACCACGACGACCGCGGCGAGGGCAATGAACAGCGCCCAGCGCGGCCGCGATCGAAGTCGGGCCGGCGGCCCGTGGTCGTCGGGCGCCCCCTTCGGTCGATCCTCGGCGTCCGCCAGCAGCCCGCTGCCTCCGTCCGTCTGCCCCAGCGTCAATCCGGCCCCGCCGCCAGCCTACGGCGTGCGACGGAGCGGCCGCAACCCGATCCGCACGTCGCCCGCCGCGAGATGGACGGTCGCGACAGCGACATCGGCCGGGGCGGGCGCGAGACGCACGTCAGATGCGAGGACCTCGGGCAGGATGGCGTCCAGGTGAGCCTCGACCTCAGGCGCCAGCCCATCCAGCCACAGCTCGATCCGGTCGTCGAGGTCGAGACCCGTGGCCTTGCGGAGGTCCTGGATCGCGCGCTGCAGCTCCCGCGCGTCGCCCTCGGCGCGGAGCTCGGGCGTGAGCGTCGTGTCGATGACGGCGACGAGACCCTCGTCATGAGCAACTGCGGTTCCCGGTCGTGGTGCGGCCTGGATCTCGACCTCGCCCGGTGCGAGCGTCACACCGGCGAGCGTCACCGAGCCGTCGCCGTCGATCTCGAACGCACCCTCGCGCGCCGCCGCCATCACGGCGGGAATCTTCGGTCCGAGCTTGCGACCGATGATGGGCAGGAGCGGCTTGACGCGCCGCTCGACGAGGTCCGACTCGTCGCCGATCAGCTCGACGGACTTGACGTTCGCCTCGGCGGCGACGAGGTCGAGGAGCGCGTCACGGTCGGCGCGGTCGCGATCCGGCAACGCGAGCCAGAGACGAGCGAGGGGCTGCCTCGTCTTCAGACCGGCCTGGCCGCGAAGCGTCCGGACCAGCTCGACCGCCTTGCGGGCAATCGTCATCGACCGTTCGAGCCGTTCGTCGCGCAACGACGCGAGCTCGGCGGCGGGCCAGCGCGTGAGGTGGACGCTGTCCGGTGCGGTGGCGTCGACCGTCGTGACGAGGTTCCGATGGATGGTCTCGGCGAGGAACGGCAGCATCGGCGCGATCACGCGCGCGAGCGACTCGAGTGCCGTGTGAAGGGTCGCGAACGCCGCGTCACGTTCGGCGCCCGACCCGCGTGACATCCGCTTCCGCGACAGCCGCAGGTACCACGTCGAGAGGTCGTCGATCGCGGTCGCGACTAGCCTCGCCGCCGCCTCGGCGTCGTAGTCGTGGAGGCAGCCCTCGACGTCCGCGGCGAGGTTCGCCATTCGGGACAGGATCCAGCGATCGAGGGGTGACCGCTCGGCCACCGGCGGCGCGGCGTCCGTCGCGCTCCCCGGCGACCATTTCGCGAGCCGCGCGTAGCCGACGAGGAACGAGTACACGTTCCAGAGCACGAGCAGCTCGCGACGCGCCTCGTCCGCGGCGTGCCAGCCGAACGGGATGTTCTCCTCGGGCCGCGCCTTGACGAACATCCAGCGCATGACGTCGACGCCCATCCGGTCGGCCGCCTCGTCGAACTCGATGGCGTTGCCCCAGCTCTTGTGCATCGGCCGACCGTCCTCGCCGTACACGAGGGCGTAGCCGAAGATCGCCTTGAACGGGGGCTCGCGGCGCAACACGGTGCCCATCGCGAGCATCGAGTAGAACCAGTTCCGGAACTGGCCGGGGAAGCTCTCGCTGATGAAGTCGGCCGGGTACCACTTCGCCCAGTAATCCGGATCGGTCCGGTAGTGGATCGTCGAGAACGGCACGATGCCGGCGTCGAGCCAGGGGTTGCCGACGTCGGCGATCCGCGAGACCGGCGCGCCGCAGCCTGGACACGCGATGCGGACCGCGTCGACGAACGGGCGGTGGGGCGTGTGGCCCTCGAAGGCATCCCAGCCCTCGACGGCCCGCTCGAGCAGGGCATCGCGTCCGCCGATCACCTCGAACGTCCCGCATGCCTCGCAGTCGTAGATCGGGAGGGCGAGACCCCAGTAGCGCTTCTTGGAGATCATCCAGTCGCGCATGTTCAGGAGCCAGTCCAGCTCCCGCTCGTAGCCGAAGCCCGGGATCCACCGGATCTGGTCGACGACCTCCATGATCTGGTAGCGGAGGCTGGCGTCGACCTCGGCCGGCGTCAGCTGGTCACGCGGCTTGTGGTAGACCGGCCCCATGTCGATGTACCACTCGTCCACGAGGCGGAAGACGAGGGGCGTCCCGCACCGCCAGCAGTGCGGATAGCGATGCCGATAGGGCTCGAGCCGGTAGAAGCGGTCCTCCCGCTTGAGGTGCTCGACGATCGGATCCGTGACGTCCCGGACGTCGCGTCCGGTCAGCGCCCCGAAGCCGTCGACGACGATGCCGTTCTCGTCCAGCGGCGCAACCACGGGCAGGCCGAGCTTCCGGCCGAGCTCGTAGTCCTCCGCGCCGCAGCCGGGCGCGATGTGGACGATCCCGGTGCCCTCCTCCTCGCCGACCTCCTCCCAGCCGACGACCCGGTGCTCGTACGGCGTCGCGGGCTCGTCGCGGGTGCCCTTGGCGAACGCCGCTCGAACCGCGGGCAGGTCGTCGTACGGTCCGGCGTACCGCCACCCGACGAGCTCGCGTCCGCGGCGCTCCTCGAGCACGTCGAACGGCCCGACGAGGGCCTGGTCGAGCGTCCCCTTGCCGAGCCAGAACCGGTCCTCGCCCTGCCGGACGAGCACGTACGCGAGGTCCTCGCCGACGGCCGCGGCGACGTTCGACGTGAGCGTCCAGGGCGTCGTCGTCCAGATGAGGAGCGATTCGCCGGGGCGGTCGACGAGCGGGAAGCGGACCGTCAGCCCCGGGTCGTCGCGATCCTGGTAGCCCTCGTTCATCTCCATCTGCGAGAGGCCTGTCCCGCACCGCGCGCACCACGGCATCGAGTCGGCGCCCTTGTAGATCCAGCCGCGACGGTGGCACTCGGCGAGGAAGCCCCAGATGAGGTCGTTGTTCTCGTTGCTGAACGTGAAGTAGCTGCCGCCGAGCTCTGGCATCCCGAGACGCCCGACGACCTGCTCGACGGTGTCGGTGACCGGGCCGTCGGCGCCGTCGACCGTGATCACCTGCTGCGGATCGGAGGCCAGGAGATCGCGCAGCCGCAGGAGGTCCTTCGGATCGTTCCAGTCCATCCAGTAGCCGAGCCGGATGCTCTGCTCGGTCTGGCGGGCGGCGAAGGTCAGGACGCGCTGCTTGCAGAGCGAGACGAACTCGGCGATGCCGTAGTCCTCGATGTCGCGCTTCGAGGTGAACCCGAGGTCGCGCTCGACGTTGACCTCGACC
>Ga0136846_1220592_pt1 | contig 14257 bp, 10 predicted proteins | sample HopSoiMetagenom2_FD_96841 | JGI IMG/M metagenome (GOLD analysis project Ga0136846, IMG submission 96841) | Grasslands soil microbial communities from Hopland, California, USA - 2 Assembly 2016 (version 4) | ecosystem: Environmental > Terrestrial > Soil > Grasslands | place: USA: Hopland...
ACCCCGACCAGAGCGGATGCTCCTGAACCCGCGACCTTTCGAGGTCGCGGGTTCTTGCTATCTACGGGCAAGACTACTCTACTAGGGAGAGTCGCTCAAGTCTCAGTACCTTCAGGAGGCAGAAGTATCCACTCTAAGGAAGTCGGAGGCGTTTCTCTGATTCCGCGCGTGGGCTTCGTTATTCGGACGAATTTCCCTCACCATATGCATTCGCTGAGGGCGAATGTGTAAGCCATACGGCCTCTGCTATACTGCGTCTAGTATATGAAAACACTAAAAGTAGAACATGCAGTTGCAGAGAAAATACAGACTGGGAAAATTACAACGACCTTACGCCTTTATGATGATAAGAATTTATCTGTAGATGACGTGGTAGCTTTGGTAGATAAGTGTGATTCGTCGCAACCTGCAAGGTGGAAAATGGTGGGCACAATTCGTATAGAGTCGGTTATCCAGACGAAGTTACGCGACTTGGTCGAATCTGACTACTTGGCCGCAGGTCTGCAAGGATCTTCTCAGGAGGCACTTGCAACGCTACATGAGTATTATGGCGCGCAGGTCAGCTTCGACACGCCGGTTAAGGTGATCCGCTTTAATTTTAACAACGATGATGACGTTCATATGAATACTACAAACACTCAGGATGATCGTCTAAGAGACGTTGATTTATATGCTGACGGTGGTTCGAGAGGGAATCCGGGTCCCTCGGCTGCTGGTTATGTAATTCAAGATCGAGACGGTAATATTGTTGTGAAGAATAGTACGTATCTTGGGATAACAACAAATAATCAGGCTGAATACTTGGCTTTAAAGCTTGGGCTAGAGGAAGCAGTGAAGATGCAAGTACTAGAGCTTAATGTTTATATGGATAGTATGCTGGTCATCAATCAGACAAAAGGCATTTTTAAGGTTAGAAACCGTGACCTATGGCCTATTCATGCTGCCGTTATGGCCATGCTTCCACGGTTCAAGCGAATAACGTTTACGCAAATACCCAGAGAGCTGAATAGACTCGCAGATAAAGCCGTCAACGAAGCTCTCGATGAGGCCGAGGCACGCCGGCGCGAATCTATTTAATTTTTTGTCATAAGTGGTATAATAAATTTGAGCCTGATCGTCGGCTGATCGCATTTCTAAGTTCATATGATACTGGAGAAATGAGGAAAGTCCGGGCAGCATAGGGGATGACAGTTGCTAACGGCAACCAGGGGAAACTCTAGGGAAAGTGCCACAGAAACGAAACCGCTACGTTGTATCATATACATCATAGTAAGGGTGAAAAGAGTGGAGTAAGAGTCCATAGTTTACATCGGTGACGTTGTAAAAAGGTAAACCCTGTCTGCTGCAAGGTGATGGATTGTTGAGCTTGCTCGTGGTTCCCCGCCATAATCCATCAGAGAAGTCCGCTTGATCTCGGTGGCAACACCGTGACTAGATAGATGATCAGTTAAAACAGAACCCGGCTTACGGATAATCGGGCTCAAAAATAAATACATCTCCCGAGCGGGAGATGTATTTATTTTTGGTTAGTTAGTAACTTATACTACTTGAGCAGTTTTTACGACTGCTTCGAAGGCTTTTGGCTCATTTACGGCCAGTTCGCTTAGGACCTTACGATCCAGCGAGACGTTAGCCTTTTTAAGGCCGGCAATAAGTTTGCTATAGGTCGTTCCGTTCTGACGGGCAGCAGCATTTATGCGAGCGTTCCAAAGCTCTCTGAACGTACGCTTACGGTTTTTTCGATCGCGGGTCGCGAACTGCAATGCCTTGGTGACCGCCTGCTTTCCACGCTTAACGCTCGAACGGTTTGATTTGGTCATACCAGATGTTGCGTGACGGATCTTCAGGTGCTTATGATGGGCTGCTACACCACGTTTAACTCGCATGCTATGCTCCTAGTTTCTGCTTGATGATCTTGCTGTTTGCGCTGGTCATGGTATCTAGGCCAGCAAACGTACGCTTACGGGCGCCGCTTTTTTTCTGCAAGAAGTGACTGACATGAGAATGGTGCGCGCGGACTTTTCCGTTCTTAGTTACGCGGACTCGGTCCTTCGTGCCACTATGTGTTTTTAATTTTGGCATGACTACTCCTTATAACGAAGTTAAGCTGTTTTCCGGCAAACTCTGGTGTTTGATCAACAACAATTGTGTCTCCGAAATCGTTAATAACCTTATCAGCAAGCTTGAAACCGAGCTCTTTATGCGCAAGTTCACGACCACGGTAGAAGATCGTAATTTTTACTTTATGACCAGCTTCCAAGAAATCAGTAACTTTGCGAATTTTGACACCCAGATCGTGCTCACTGATCTTCAGACCAAATCGCATTTGCTTTACGTCAAGCGTCTTAGCACTTTTCTTATTCTTTTGTAACTGTTTGGTGCGCTGGTAATTATACTTGCCCCAATCGACGATTTTTACTACCGGAGGGCTAGCCTCTGGAGATATTTCTACCAGATCTAACTCCTGGTCGGCGGCTATCTGTAAGGCTTCTGCACGTGACATAATGCCTAGCTGATTGCCATTTTCGTCGATTACACGCATTTGTGGCGCCCGAATATCGTGATTCAGGCGTGTAAACTTGCTGATAAGGATATCTCCTTTAGCCTTTATATTATTAGTGAGTCTATTTTAACAGATGGAACAACAGGGGTCAAGAAAGCTTTGCTACTCTTGCATTGTTTTCGGTCTGTACTGCAAGGCTTCAGTTATATGTTCGATGCGTATAGTTTTAGACTCAGCTAGATCAGCTATGGTTCTGGCGACCTTAATAACTCGTATGTAGGCTCGGGCAGAGATAGTCAGCTTACTTGCTGCCTCATCCAGCAGTAGTTTAGCGGATCGTTCTAAAACGGATACTGTTTTACAGTCATGATTTGTCATGTCCGCATTTAGCTTAGAGACGTTTTTATAACGTTTGGCTTGTAGTACTCGGCTTTTTGTAATTTGTTGTTGTACTACTAAATTGCTATCTTTGCCCGTAATATTGAGTATCTTTGTGTGGTCAATTTCCTCGACGTCAACACATAAGTCAATCCTATCGATTATTGGGCCGGAGAGTTTTTGACGGTAGTGTTGAATGCTATAAGCGCTACAAATACAGGGGCGGTTCGTTCCGAAGTGGCCACAGGGACAGGGGTTGGCGGTGGCTATTAAAATGAAGTTGGAGGGATAGCGTGCAGTATCTTTTGCCCTAGAAATAATGACCACCTGTTCTTCAAGAGGCTGGCGAAGTGCTTCAATCGTTTTCCGATCGAATTCCGGGAATTCGTCCAAAAAGAGCACTCCCCGGTGTGCAAGGGTAATTTCGCCGGGACGCAAGTGAACACCTCCTCCCACCATCGCCACATGGCTCGCGCTATGGTGCGGTGATCGGAAGGGCCGATCGGTGATTAGCTTATCGTACTCTCCGCTGACAAGGCTGTGTAAGTGGGTAACTTCCAGCATTTCATCATGCGAGAGAGGCGGCAGGAGGGAGGGCAGTGCTTTCGCGAGCATCGTTTTGCCGGTTCCAGGCGGTCCGCTTAGTAGAATATTATGACCACCTGCTGCCACAATCTGCAATGCACGTTTCGCACGTAGTTGACCACTTATTTCGTTAAGACTAGTAGTCGTTGGTGATGATAGAGAAGGTAGAATGGATCCGTCCGTACCTGTAGAGCTCTCTAGAACTCCATTATTAAGCCCATTGCATAGTTCTTTAATATTTTGCACAGGAGTCAGTTTTACATTCGGTACCAATAGGGCTTGCGGCATATTAGCAAGCGGTAACAAGAATTCTTGAATACCTTTATTTCTACCGGCTATAATCTTGCCAATAATGCCACGGACAGGACGTATGTCGCCGTCTAAGCCTAGCTCGCCTATTACTGCTGTGTCGGGTTTTATGGCCTGCGCAATTTGGCCGCTGGCTTGTAGTATAGAAAGGGCTATGGCCAGGTCAAGGCTGGTAGTATCTTTTGGTACGTCTGCAGGCGCTAAGTTTATAGTTATCTTTTTGCGCGGGACGGGCAAATGGTTGGTTGCTAATGCGCTGCGTATACGTTCCTTTGCTTCATCTATTGCTTTTCCGCCAAGACCAATGATGGTCATAGTCGGCAGCCCATTAGATAGATGACATTCAGCATCGACAATAATGCCTTCTAGCCCCGCTGTGAGTATAGATCTAACTGCCATTGACATGAGACTGTAATAGCTATACTTCCCCAAAAAGTAAAGACCTCCGAACTCGTACCTTTCGGAGGTCTGTAAGGATTTTGTTTTGATTATCTAAGGTGTTTGTTGCCCTATGTATGGAACAACGGCTTGCGAGAAGCCGTTGTTACAAGTCTGTTTTTGTTTTTGAGCACTTTTTTTATTCAAGTGCTAACACCATCTTATAAATTAGCTTAGGGGCTGTCAATAACAATTATGGTTAGTTTTTAATAAAACCTGTGCATAACTTTTACATACGTTTTTTTGAGGACATACTACCTGGCCAAGAAGTGTAAGGGCTATTGACTTTTTTGAGCCGATATAGTAAGCTTTTAATTAGTAAGCAAAAACAAAACTTACAAAATAACGCTCTTAGTAACCCTAAAAGTTACAAGAGCGGTCAGTCAAAAGCCAAAGGGTAGTAAGCGCTATATATTAATTATTAATGGGCGGATTTACTACCCGCGGCTCGATAATTACATACTGCGGTTTTACACCGCAGTATTTTATAATAGAAATACATATGGCCATAAAGCGAATATCAGCATCAACCAAGGTTTTGCTGGCATGCCTATTGGCTTTAGGGTTATTTTTTTCTTCTACTGAACCAAGAAAGTTGCCTACGGTTATCTTAGTAGTTCCTTTTATTTTGTTTTTTGTGACGATTTTGATTGTAATCCGTTTCTTCATAGATAGTTTGCGCGTTGCCCTGTTAGTGTCAGCATTCCCAACACTTCTGGTTGTACTCCGCTCGCTTGGTCAGCTTACTCTCCGCGATATTATTACGACGGCGGCCCTTTTTGGTATCGCCTACTTTTATCTTGAACGCGCAACTGGCCGCTCCAGCACATAAGGACGCATCTTGCTGGAACTGTAGTTCTTAAGTGAGCAAGCTGTTATAATGTAGGTGAATAGTTATGGATCCAATGCAGGAAAAATCATCAGGTATGGCTTTACCTCAGCCTTTGGGTGGGTTGAATAACGCTGCCATCATTCCGCCCGATGGGGCCTACGGCGCTTCAGACCATCCTTCTATGGGAAAGCCATTGCCATCTCCCCAATTTCCTTCACAGCCCATGGCAAATTCCACGCCTTTGATTCCTATGCAGCAGATGAATCCCGCTGGGGCGCCGGACACGGTAGTTAGCGATGACTCCCCAGATTCTTTAGACAAAGAATGGGTTAATAAAGCGAAAAGTATCGTTGAACAAACCAAAAACGATCCTTATACAGAGAGCAAAGAACTAAGTAAAGTCAAAGCAGATTATCTTAGAATTCGCTATAACAAGCTGATAAAAATCGCTGAAGACCAATGATTATACTTTTTATCTTACTGTTTTTAATGCTTCTTGCAGTGGCCATCGTTGCTCCCATAATGTATGTGCAGGCCCGCAAGCGAATTAGGGAACAAAAAAATTATGAGCGCGGCTTGAAGATGATATCGCTTCTCATACACCTGCCGCCTCCCAGTGAAGATACGGAAGTCGCTGGCCGCGACGTACGCGACCTTGTTGACGAGAACATATCAAAAGCGCACGTGATATACAACATTATTGCCAGCACCGTACAAAAAGGCAGTTTTAAGACAAAACTGTATGGCCAGCGTCATTTTGGTTTTGAAATTATTGCGAACAAGGGTTTTGTCTATTTTTACGCAGCAGTACCCCTTGCCCTAGCGGAGGTGGTTAAGCAGGGTGTTCTCAGTGCATATCACAGTGCCCGACTCGAAGAGGTCCCTGAGCATAATATCTTTAGTCCGGTAGGCAAGGTTGGAGGTACGGTAGGCGGGGAGCTCGTCCTGAAGGAGTCGTTTGCTTATCCTATTGCGACCTATCAAGATTTAAAGCGGGATGCGATGCAAGCGCTGCTTAACTCACTTTCAACGCTCGATAAAGAGGACGGTGCAGGGATACAAATATTGATGCGCCCGGCGGAGTCCTCTTGGCGCAAGGAAGCTTTAGCTGAGTCCAGCAAAAAGCGGAAGGGCGGAGATAGTAGTAAGGGATCTGAAAAGATATTGGGTTTCGGCAAAGAACTAGCTATGGCCTTCGTAAAGCCTCCTGAAAAAAAGGAGGATAAAGGCCCTAAAAATGATTTATCCAGCCTTGATCAGGCTACTATTGACGCGATCGACGATAAAACACGACACCCTGGTTATGAAGTGCTTATTAGAGTGGCTGTATCCTCTAACATTAGCCAGCGCGCGCAAGCCATTCTCGGCAATGTCGTTGCTGCCTTTTCCCTGTTTGATGCTCCTGGCAAAAATGGTTTCAAATTTACTCCGGCCAAGGATATCGACGAGTTCATAACAGCGTATATATTACGGTTTTTCCCCCAGGGGCAGAATCGCAATATATTAAATTCGGTTGAACTTGCCACTATTTTCCATTTTCCCGACCAGCGCAGCATCCCCACATCTCAACTCGAAAGGCAGGATTCAAAACAAGTGGATGGACCGCGGAATGTGCCGGATGCTGGTTTGCTGCTCGGCTACAATATATTTAGAGGGGTCAAGAAGCCTATTCGACTTGCCATCACTGACCGGCAGCGTCATATGTATACGGTTGGCCAAACTGGTACCGGAAAATCTACGTACCTCGAAAATTTGGCCCTGCAGGATATGCTGAATGGCGATGGGTTCGCTTTCGTTGATCCGCATGGAGACACTGCAGAGAAGCTTTTGGCTATGGTGCCTAAGGAGCGAACCGAAGACGTAATATATTTCTGCCCAGCAGATATGGATTATCCCATGGGGTTAAATTTATTCGAATTTAATACTCCAGACCAAAAAGACTTCCTCATCCAGGAAGCTCTTAATATGCTGTATAAGCTTTACGACCCCCAGCATCAGGGTATTATGGGACCTCGCTACGAACACCTATTTCGTAATGCGGCGCTTACTATTATGGCCGATCCTGCCGGTGGGACTTTTGTTGACATCCCAAAGCTATTCCGCGATCCGCAATATGTAAAGCAAAAGCTACAGTATGTAAAAGATCTTAATGTACTTGAGTTCTGGCAGAAAGAAATGCCGCAGTCCCAAAGATCGAACGAGTTCGGCGAAGTGGTGAGTTGGTTCGTGAGTAAGTTCGGTGCATTCTTATCGAACGAGATGATGCGCAACATTATTGGCCAGACTAAGAGCTCATTTGACCTTCGGGACATTATGGATAACCACAAGATTTTACTCGTGAACCTTAGTAAAGGGCGAACGGGGGAATTAAATTCAAAATTACTTGGCATGGTGTTTGTAATGAAATTCCAGGCAGCTGCTATGAGCCGCGCGAATATTCCGGAAAAGGATCGTAAAGATTTCGCGCTCTACGTCGACGAGTTCCAGAATTTTTCTACCGATTCTTTTGCGACGATCTTGTCCGAGGCTCGTAAGTATCACCTAAATCTTATTGTAGCTAACCAGTTTACGACACAGTTAACCGATGAAGTGCGCGATGCCGTATTTGGCAACATCGGTACCATCGTAGCTTTTAGGGTGGGGCAGGATGAAGACGCTGAAGCGCTTGCTAAACGCATGCGGCCAGCATTTGAGGCAAGCGACCTTTTACGCATGCCAAACTATAATGCTGCGGTGCGCACCTTAATTGGCGGTGTTCCTACACAGCCGTTTAGCCTGGCGACACTACCACCTCTAGGTAATCCTAATGTCCACTTGGCTGAAGCCTTAAAGCAGCTGGCTGCGGCAAAGTATGGTAGGCCTAAGGGTGTCGTGGAGAAAGAGATATTCGAGCGTTTAGCAACGAAGCCAGCTCCATCCGGTTTAGGAGGTCAGGCATTTGATTCACCATTTGGAGCTTCTCGGAGTGGTAGTGCTTCCTCGCCCAGTCCAAGCTCTTCTTTTAGTGGTGGACAACCGTTAGCACCTCCTACGCCTGCTAAGGCGCCATCCTTCCTCGATGAGTGGATGAATAAGCGAAGCCGTCCATTATCCGTTCGCCCCTCTCCTTGGTCATCGCCACCTCCTACAAAGCCGAGTCAGACTGCACCGCCAGCGTCAGCGCATGCTCCGAGCAGCTCCACATCATTGGGTACTGATGCTTCTGTCGATTCACGCCCCCCTGGGTTCGACCTCAAGCCTGCGAACCATGCGCTCGGACATAGGCAAGCCCAAAAACAACCCTTGCCTGCAGCGCCTTCACCTTCTCATGCAGCTGAAAAGGTATTGTCGTCTGAACCGGTTGCCGGTCAACCGCTCAGTCATGATATGGCAAGTACGGGACGTGATACGATTTTTATTGACCCCGATGGCAACCTACATCCTCGAACTTAAGTTTGGCCTTAGTTGCAAGGTGTTCTAAACTGATTTATACTATAGATAAGTGGGAATCATGAAGTTGATTTTCGAGAGGGTTATTTAAACAGTGGCAAAAACAAACGCATATTCTTCTGATCAAATTCAGGTTTTAGAGGGTCTTGAGCCTGTCCGTAAACGTCCCGGTATGTATATCGGTGGTACGGGCGTCGAAGGCTTGCATCACCTTGTATGGGAGTTAGTAGACAATGGCATTGATGAAGCGCTCGCTGGGCATGCGGATTCGGTGGTAGTACGCTTGCTGGCTGATGGTGGCGTATCCGTAATAGACAACGGTCGGGGTATTCCTACCGACATACATCCAAAGACAGGGAAGAGCACTGTAGAAACTGTGCTTACAGTATTGCACGCCGGAGGCAAGTTCGGTGGTGGCGGATACAAGGTGTCTGGTGGTCTACATGGTGTAGGGTCTAGTGTTGTAAACGCTCTTTCCAAGCGCCTGGTTATTACTGTCTACCGCGACGGCAAGGCATTCCAACAAGAGTATGCTGCGGGCACCCCTCAGGCTGACCTAAAAGTAATCGGTAAGAGTTCGCAGACAGGCACCGAAATCACTTTTTATCCCGATGACACTATCTTTGAAACCACCTCATTTAATTACGAAACAATTTTAGATCGTTTGCGACATCAGGCGTATCTCACAAAGGGTGTTAGGACGTCAATTAGTGATGAAAGAACGGGCAAGAGATATAGTTTCTATTTTGAAGGCGGTATACAGTCTTACGTTAAGCACCTCAATATTGGCAAAGAAGTCGTCGATGAAGACGTCTTTTATGTCGATAAGCAGGTCAACGATGTGCAAGTCGAAATTGCCGCCCAGTATACCGAAAGCTTCAGTGAAACCATTAAGCAGTTCGCCAACAACGTCTTTAATCCTGACGGCGGAACACATCTAACCGGCTTCCGCACCGCCTTAACTCGAGTCATAAACGACTATGCCCGCAAGAGCGGCCTCCTGAAAGAAAAGGAAGAGAATCTCACCGGCGAGGATTGTCGCGAGGGCTTGACTGCAGTTATCCTTGTCAAGCTGCCCGATCCACAGTTCGAAGGCCAGACAAAGAATAAACTCGGCAATCCCGAGGTGCGCGGCTATGTCGAACAGGTGATGAACGAGCATCTCTCCTATTATCTGGAGGAGCACCCGGCGATTGCAAAGAAAATGGTTGGCAAGGCTTTGCTGGCTGCCCGCGCTCGCAAGGCTGCCCGTGCTGCCCGTGAGAACATTATCCGCAAAGGCGTACTCGAAGGTGCGAGTATGCCAGGTAAGCTTGCAGACTGTTCCAGCAAAGATCCTAGTAACTCAGAGATTTATCTCGTTGAGGGTGACTCTGCCGGCGGATCAGCTAAGAGCGGCCGAGACAGTAAAACCCAGGCCATTTTGCCGCTCCGAGGCAAGGTTCTTAATGTCGAGCGCGCTCGGCTAGATAAAATGCTCGCTAATAACGAGATTTTGAGTCTTATTAAAGCTCTCGGTGTTGGTATCGAAGAATCCTTTGATGTTACCGCACTGCGCTATGATCGGATTATTATTATGACCGATGCCGACGTTGACGGCTCCCATATTAGCACATTGCTGCTTACCTTCTTCTTCCGTTTCATGAAGCCTGTCGTTGACGGGGGCCACGTATACTTGGCAAAACCCCCACTCTTCGAACTGGTGAAGCCCGGCAGAAAATCCAGCGAATTTATTTACGATGAGGATGAACTTGAAAAGGTTATTGACCGCAAGATCGCCGAGCGTCAAAAAGAAGGACTAAAGGTCAATCCCCAAGAGGAACGTTTCCGCCAGGCCGGCTTTATCGAACAAAAGCGCTATAAGGGCTTGGGCGAAATGGACGCCGAGCAGCTGTTCGAGACGACCATGAACCCTGTCAAACGTGTGCTGGTTCAGGTCCGGGTTAAAGACGCCGAGAAAGCAGACGCTATTTTTAATAAGCTGATGGGGACAGAAGTAGAACTCCGCAAAAACTTTATTCAGACGCATGCAAAATTTGTGAAAGATTTGGATATCTAATATGGACGAGCAAAAACAACCTATTGCTTCTGATGATGATTTTCGTAAAGACGACAACCCAGCTTTAGAAGGAGAACTTCTAGAGGATGACGAGAGTGGCATCGTAGAGGGTCTCGATCACTCAAGGCTTGTAGAACTCCGCACGGTTGAGCGTGTTATGGAGGATAGTTACTTACGCTATTCTATGAGCGTCATTATCGACCGCGCCTTGCCTGATGTCCGCGACGGTATGAAGCCGGTCCATCGCCGCATCTTATACACGATGAACCGGGACGGCCTGCGTAGTGCTGCTAAACACCGCAAGAGTGCGAACGTTGTCGGGGCAGTAATGGGTGATTACCACCCTCATGGTGATTCCGCTATTTATGATGCGATGGTCCGTATGGCTCAGCCATGGTCAATGCGTTATATGCTTGTGAACGGACAAGGCAACTTCGGCTCAATGGACGGCGATCCACCAGCTGCGATGCGTTACACAGAAGCGAAGATGGCTCGTTTGGCTGAAGAACTATTAGTAGACATCGAAAAAGAGACTGTTGATTTTCGCGATAACTATGATGGCCGTCTGCAAGAGCCAAGCGTACTGCCCGCCAAGTTACCTAATTTATTATTAAATGGACAACTTGGTATCGCTGTGGGGATGGCTACTAACATACCTCCGCATAATTTGGCTGAAATCGTTGATGCTACCGTGTATCAGATTGATCACACTGAGGCGACTCTTGATGACCTGCTAAAGCATGTCAAAGGGCCTGACTTCCCTACCGGGGGTTACGTGTATGGCAAGGAATCCCTACGTGCCGCTTATGCCACTGGCAGAGGCGGTGTGGTGGTGCGTGGTGTGGCCGAGATTTCCGAAACCAGTAAGGGCCGCCACCAGATTATCATTAGCGAGATACCGTATGCACTCAATAAAGAGAGCTTAGTTATCAAGATCGCCGACCTGGTTAAAGAGAAGAAAGTTACGGGTATCTCGGATATCCGCGATGAGAGTGCGCGCGGTAACGTCCGCATAGTAATTGATCTTAAAAAAGACGCTTATCCTAAGAAGCTGTTGAACCAACTCTATAAGTTAACCCCTCTCCAGACGTCATTTCATTATAATATGATGGCTTTAGTCGATGGTATCCAGCCAAGAGTGCTCGGTTTGCAAGATATCCTTCAGGAGCACATAAAGCACCGCCGGATCGTTGTTCGCCGCCGCACAGAGTATGAGCTACGTAAGGCAAAAGAGCGTGCACATATTCTCGAAGGTCTCAAGATTGCTTTAGATCATATCGATGAGGTAATCGCTACGATTCGGGCCAGTGAGACGACCGACGAGGCACAGGCCAATCTTATTAAACGCTTTGGGTTGAGCGATATTCAGGCCAAAGCGATCCTCGCAATGCAACTTCGTACTCTAGCAGGCCTAGAGCGCAAGAAAATTGAGGACGAACTAGCCGGGCTTATGAAGCTGATTGCTGAACTTGAGGCCATCCTTGCGGACGAGCAGCGAATCCTTGCAATCGTGAAAGACGAACTCCTTGAGCTTAAGAAGCAGTATGGTGACGAGCGCCGCACTCGTGTAGTGGTTCAGGAGCTCGACAAAATGAGCGACGAGGATCTTGTTCCCGACGAGCAAGTAGCAGTGACACTCACCAGCGCCAACTACATTAAGCGTAGCAGCATTGCCGATTACAAGCGCCAAGGACGCGGCGGTAAGGGCAGACGGGGCATGACAACACGCGAAGAAGATGTAATCGAGCACGTAGTGAATGCCAGTACGCACGACTATTTACTCTTCTTTACCACCAAGGGCCGCGTTTTCCGATTAAAGACGTACGAAGTGCCATCTGCTTCTTTGAGCGCCAAAGGTGTCGCTATCGTTAACCTGTTGCAGTTACAGCCAGAAGAGACAGTGAGCGCGGTTATTAATGTGAGTAAGCAGGGAAACAACGACGGCAACCTTATAATGTGCACAGTCCGCGGCGTTGTTAAGAAGACCCCTTTCAGCCAGTATCAGAACGTTCGCAATAGCGGTCTTATCGCTATCAACCTCGACCAAGGAGACGACCTAAAATGGATCCGCATGACCGATGGTAATAACGAAGTTGTAATCTCGACGGCCGGTGGCCAGGCGATCCGCTTCAATGAAAAAGATGTCCGACCTATGGGTAGAGTATCTAGAGGTGTTCGCGGTATCCGCTTGCGCACCGGCGACCAGGTTATTGGGATGGATATTGTCGAAGAAGGTTCAAGTATTTTTGTGATAAGCAAGTACGGCTATGGCAAGCGCACGAAGATATCTCAGTTTACTGCACACGCTCGCGGCGGCGTCGGTATCCGTTCAGCGGTTGTTAATAGTAAAACCGGTAATCTTGTTGGCGTGAAGTCATTAAGTAGTGATGAGAGCCAGGAGGTGATTATTGTATCCTCGCAAGGCCAGACAATTCGACTCGGACTCAAGAACATCCCTGAATTGGGGCGCGCTACACAAGGTGTACGGATTATGCGTTTGAACGACAAGGACGAAGTAGTATCGCTTGCGCTCGTTGATGCTACAGTGGAAGATGACGACGAAGAAGTTGTCGAACAATGATTATTCATTGATAAGAATCTGCTGTAACAATTACCACTTTTCCTGACAATAATAACCTTGACATTCTCTAGTGTTCTATCGTACTATCTACCTAAGTGTTTAGAGGTCGTATTCAACTGTCTCTAAAGATCATTAAAAATTGAATAGTGCAAATCAACGTCAATTCATTTTGAATTGTTTTGAAAGTCAGTTTGTAATCGCAAGATTACTTTTCGACTGAATCAGAGCAAATTCTTTTTTTGGAGAGTTTGATCCTGGCTCAGGATGAGCGCTGGCGGCGTGCCTAATACATGCAAGTCGAGCGGTAAGGCCTCTTCGGAGGTACACGAGCGGCGGACGGCTGAGTAACACGTAGGAACGTACCCCAAAGTGAGGGATAACTGCTCGAAAGAGTAGCTAATACCGCATGTGATCTCCGGATTAAAGCTTTATGCGCTTTGGGAACGGCCTGCGTCCGATTAGCTTGTTGGTGAGGTAAAAGCTTACCAAGGCGACGATCGGTAGCTGGTCTGAGAGGATGATCAGCCAGACTGGGACTGAGACACGGCCCAGACTCCTACGGGAGGCAGCAGTAGGGAATTTTCCACAATGGGCGAAAGCCTGATGGAGCAACGCCGCGTGCAGGATGAAGGCCTTAGGGTTGTAAACTGCTTTTGTTGGTGACGATTATGACGGTAACCAACGAATAAGGGTCTGCTAACTACGTGCCAGCAGCCGCGGTCATACGTAGGACCCAAGCGTTATCCGGAATTACTGGGCGTAAAGAGTTGCGTAGGTGGCATAGAAAGCGGATAGTGAAAGCGTGTGGCTCAACCATACATCCATTATCTGAACTACTAAGCTAGAAGATGAGAGAGGTAGATGGAATTCTTGATGTAGGGGTAATATCCGTAGATATCAAGAGGAACACCGATGGCGTAGGCAGTCTACTGGCTCATTCTTGACACTAAGGCACGAAAGCGTGGGGAGCAAACAGGATTAGATACCCTGGTAGTCCACGCCGTAAACTATGGATGCTAGCTGTAAGCCGTATCGACCCGGCTTGTAGCGAAGCTAACGCGTTAAGCATCCCGCCTGTGGAGTACGGTCGCAAGACTAAAACATAAAGGAATTGACGGGGACCCGCACAAGCGGTGGAGCGTG
>Ga0136846_1213543_pt1 | contig 14252 bp, 9 predicted proteins | sample HopSoiMetagenom2_FD_96841 | JGI IMG/M metagenome (GOLD analysis project Ga0136846, IMG submission 96841) | Grasslands soil microbial communities from Hopland, California, USA - 2 Assembly 2016 (version 4) | ecosystem: Environmental > Terrestrial > Soil > Grasslands | place: USA: Hopland...
ATCCGTTTCACCCACACCATCCATATCCCCGCGCGCGGCAATCGCGTCAACGATCCCGACGACAAGCCCACGACGACGAGCAGCGTGCACATGCCCAACGAGAAGACGAACAGGTACACGAACCCCAGTGCCGCGCTGTGCGTCGTGGACACCCACGTCAGCACCGCCGCCATCACCGGCGCCGAGCACGGCGCCGCAACGAGACCCGACAGCGCGCCCATCACCAATGCCCCCGAGTAGCGCCCGGCCGTCCCCGCCGATGATGCACGTGCCAGCAACACCGACGGCACCCGCACCGGAATGACGTCCAGCATGGCGAGCCCGGCGACGATCAACACGTTCGCCATCAGGAAATACAACCACGGGTTGGTACTCACCGTTCCAAAGAGCGTTCCCGTGAGCCCCGCAAAGAGACCCAACGCGGAATAGACTAGGGCGAGGCCAAACACATACGTGAGCGTCAGGCCCAGCGGCCGCCAGCGGGCGCGGGTTGCAACGCCGCCTTCGACAGTCGCCTCCGAGCCGCCGACGATCGCCGCGGTGATCGGGATCATCGGATAGATGCACGGCGTGAGACTCGTGAGAACGCCGCCGGCAAACACCAGTGGAATGGCGAGCACCGGGTTGCCGGACAGAGTGTCGCGAAGTGTCGTAAAGTCGACCATCGTCATGCGCGTGACCAGCGTCACGAAGCGGCCGTTGCCGACCGATTGCCGGTTAACAGAGCGCTCACGGACGCGTCTTTCAGGTATGCCGGTGAGGCCCCGCTCGCTCACGGCTCTTCATTGCTCAGGAGAATAGTATGTCGCGCCAATCCTCGAGGACATGGCTCGCCTCCCTCGTCGCGATAATCGCCGCCGTGGCCTCGCTATCGGTCGTGGCCGGCGCGCAAACGCACGACCATCAGACGCCGCCGGCCAAGTCTGACGACGACCACATGGTCGGCATGGCCGATCACGCGATGGGCGCCATGGCGATGGACTCCATGATGAGTCGGCACATGGAGCTCTCGCCAGCACGGGTGGCGACCCACGACGATTCGGCGCGCGCCCTTGCGGTCGTGAGCGATCTGCGGCGTGCAATCGCGAAGTACAAGGACGTCTCCGCCGCCGAGCGTGATGGCTTCCGCATGTTCGCTCCGAATGTGAAGAACCAGCGGGTCTATCACTTCACCAATTATCGCAATGCCTTCCGCGAGGCGTTCCGATTCGATCCGGAGAAGCCGACATCGCTGCTCTACAAGCGCGCGCCCGATGGTCAGATGATGCTCATCGGAGCGATGTACACGATGCCGAAGCGCGCCGACCTCGGTAAGCTGGACGAGCGCGTTCCACTCGGCATCGCGCGGTGGCACAAGCACGTAAACTGGTGCGTGCCGCAGCGGGGAGAGACATCGCGCTGGACCGAGCGCCAGAATAGTCTGCCGGTCTTCGGCCCCGAGAGTCCGATCGCGACGAAAGAGGCGTGCGATGCGGTTGGCGGCAACTTCTTCGCCTCACCCCTTGGCTGGATGGTTCACGCGAACGTCTTCGCCGGCGACGATCTCGGATCGATCTTCGCCGATGATCATGGTGCGCATGTCGAGCACGCGGGCCACCAGATGTAGGTGATCTCCGTCAACGCGCCCCACCGCGCCGCGAGGTTACAACAGTCGGAGATTGGGGGTCCTCATACGGACTCACGCCGAACCCTCCGATGCCACTCTCCCGATTCCTTCTCCTCCTCATGATCGTGCCCGGCGCACTACTGGCGCAGGACACCTCCGAGGTGAAGCTCGCCGGCGACCAGCGACCGGATGCGGTGCTGCCCGTGACGGCCGGTGTGACCACCGGCTCGATGTCGTTTGCCGATCATCGTGTGCAGCAGGGCGTCACCGGCGTCGTGCGGTGGCACCTGAGACGTTCGGTGTCTGTTGCCGTGTCGCCGACCTATGCCCGATTGAGCTACCCGGCGTCGTTAGGCGGCGGTTCCGTCAGCGGGCTCACGGATCTCCCGGTCGAGCTCGGGCTTGACCGCGCCTTCGAGCGTGGCTGGTCGCCGGCGGTAGGTTTGTCGTTAGGCGCGACGATTCCCGTTGGAGACGAGCAGGCCGGCCTCGGCAGCGGTACGATGGGCGCGACCATCGGTGCCGGCTTCGGGCTCTCTCCCAACGACGAGCTCTCCCTGCATCTGGGCGCCGGCAAATCGCTGACTGACTACAGCATGTTCGGCGCGCTCGGTGCGTCGGACGCGGTCTGGGGCGACGCCGAGGTGAGCTATCATCTCTTCGATCGTCTCGAAGCGACCCTCGGCTTCGACGGGGACTTCGCGTCGAGCGACTCGCTTGGCGCCGCGCGCGCCATCGCCCTCTCGCTCGCCGCGGGGCTCGCCGGTCCGTTCACGCTCACCGTGAGCGGCGGCCATGGCGTGAGCGGCGCGGCAGCGCGGTGGACTGTCGCGTTAGGCTTCGGAACCGACTTCGCGGGCCTTCAAGCGATCGGCTCGTCGTCGCCGATCCAGCGGCTCATGCGGTCGGTTGGCGGCGGTTCTCACCGCGGACCCGGCTCCGGGAGTTCCGGAAGCGGTCATGGACGTGGTCCCTGAAGCTCCAGATCATTCCGTGATCTCGCGAATCACACGGCATGGATTGCCGGCGGCGAACACACCGTCGGGCACGTCGCGGGTCACAACGCTGCCGGCGCCGATCACGGCGCGCGAGCCGATGCGAACACCCGGCAGGATGATCGCACCGCCGCCTACCCAGACGTCGGAGCCGATCTCCACGGGCTTGCCGAACTCCTCCTTGCGACGGAGTGCCGCGTCGAACGGGTGCATCGGCGTGTAGATCTGCACCGCCGGCCCGAACAGCGTGTAGTCACCGATGTGGATCGGACAGACGTCGAGGACCACACAATTGAAGTTGAAGAAGACCCGCTCGCCAAGGAAAATGTTGGTGCCGTAGTCGCAGAAGAACGGCGGCTGCATCCACACCGTGTCCCCGCCAGCGGCGAAGAGCTCGCCGAGAATACGACGACGGGCGTCCTGCTCGCCTTCACGCGTCGCGTTCAGCGCCTGACAGAGGTCACGTGCGCGCTCCCGGCCGGCAACGAGCTCCGGATCGAGTGGGTCGTACAGCTCACCGGCGAGCATCTTCGCGCGTTCACTGCGCACCGAGCGCCTCCGTCTGAGGAGGCCGAGAGTCTAGTGACCTTCCAGAGACGAGCGCAATTGAATAGAGAGGGGTACTAAGTTAAGTACGTCCTCGTACGCGGTGCGAAGGAGCGCTGTGATGGGTCCCGAATTTCTCGAGTTCTTCGACGTCTCCGGCGTGCGTTGGCGGGTGACTGAGCGCGACGCCCGGAGCGACCCCGGTGCGCTGCGATCGCAGTGCCTCATCTTCTCCTGTTCGGAGACGGTGCGCCGCGTGTGGGACTACCCGACTGAGTGGCGCGGGCTCGACTCGGATGCACTCATCGCATTGAGCTGGCAACGGTAGGGCATCCGGCCCTCCATCGACGGTCAGACACCCAGCTCCGCAGGCGGCGCGCGTGTTGCCGCTCGGTAGCCCCGGTGGTACCTTATCTTGGCGATACACGCGCCGGGCGCGTGGACAAGTTCCGATCTCATTTGGGGCCTGCCGATTCGAGCAGGCCCTCGTCGTTTCGCCTCGTTCGTTCGCAGGGCGCCGGAGGTTGCGTCGCCCCTCGAGCGCACTCCAAACCACCCATCCGGGGGCATTAGATGACCGCAGGCACCTTCCCCGAACGCGTTGGCGATTCGGACCACCGATCGTTTCTCACGTCACCGCGTGCCGCTTCGGCATGCCGGCGAGAGCTCGATCGGTTGAACGACGAGCTGTCGCGTCGGCTGAGCGAGCTGCAGGTCGCGGAATCACTCGAGCCATTCAACGTCCGTGCTGCGCTCGATCGGTGGATCGTGCAGTGGGGCCCCGTTTCGCTCAGCGTCGTCTGGCTGCAGACGTCGCGAGATACGGTCTCCGATGGCGAGCTGCTCGTCATCGCCTGGCGTGGAGTGGCTGGCCGACGGTTGTCGCAGAGCCCCGAGCGTCCGGAAGCCGCGCGCTCGCCCTCGGCAGTCGCACTGTGGGAAGAGATTCTCACTCCGATCGCGCCTGATGAGGCGGGCTGGGCCTGGATGCCGAAGAGCGGCGGGGATAACGGGTCGCTCTGGTCGTCGGCGGAGCTCGCCGCGTATTGCGTGCAGCGGCTGCACTCGGAGTACGGGCGCGCTATGGCGGAGGAGCCGCAAGCAGGCTAACGCGCGAAGACGAGCGGGTTCCGTCACTCCTCGATAAAGAAAACAGGTTTACTTTCCGCCGCGTGATTTGACTTTCATCGCGGGCGCTTACGTCGCGCCCGCGATCTCGCGTCATCGATACCCGTTTCGAGGCATTCTCAGTGGCACCTCAGTTCATTTACGTGATGAAGGGGCTGCGCAAGGTCGTTGCACCTTCGCGCATCATCCTCGACGATATCTGGCTCTCGTTCTATCCCGACGCGAAGATCGGCGTCCTCGGCGCAAACGGCGCGGGAAAGTCCTCGCTTCTCCGGATCATGGCCGGCGTCGACCAGGAGTTTCAGGGCGAGGCATGGGCGGCCAAGGGCACGCGTGTCGGCTACCTCGCGCAGGAGCCGCAGCTCGACGCGACGAAGGACGTCCGCGGCAACGTGGAGGAGGCGGTTCGCGCGCAACGCGCACTGCTCGACGAGTTCAACAACATCTCGATGCAGTTCGCAGAGCCGATGGACGACGACGCGATGACGAAGCTGCTCGACCGTCAGGCGAAGGTGCAGGAGCAGATCGACGCGCACGACCTCTGGAATCTCGACAACAAGATCGAAGTCGCGATGGACGCGTTGCGCTTGCCGCCAGGCGACGCGGAGGTGACGAACCTTTCGGGCGGTGAGAAGCGCCGCGTCGCGCTCTGCCGCGTGCTCCTCGAGGAGCCGGACATGCTGCTTCTCGACGAGCCGACGAACCATCTCGACGCCGAGAGCGTCGCCTGGCTGGAGCGGCACCTCGCCGAGTTCAAGGGCTGCGTCGTTGCCGTGACGCATGACCGCTATTTCCTCGACAACGTCGCGGGGTGGATCCTCGAGCTGGATCGCGGCCGCGGCATCCCGTACGAAGGGAACTACACCGCCTGGCTGGATCAGAAAAGAACGCGGCTCGCGCAGGAGGAGAAGTCGGAGTCCGCGCGGCAGCGCACGCTGCAGCGCGAGCTGGAGTGGGTGCGGATGGCGCCGCGCGCTCGTCAGGCAAAGTCGAAGGCACGCGTGCAGAAGTTCGAGGAGCTCGCGCAGCGCGATACGGCGGAGCGGGTGATGCAGCACGAGATTGTCATTCCGCCGCCACCGCGGTTAGGCAACGAGGTCGTGAACGCGAAGGATCTGCGCAAGGGGTACGGCGACAAGCTGCTCGTCGATGGATTGTCGTTCTCACTTCCGCGCGGCGGCATCGTCGGCATTATCGGGCCTAACGGCGCTGGCAAGACGACGCTGTTTCGGATGATCGTTGGCCAGGAGCAGCCGGACGCCGGCGACCTCGATCTTGGCGAGACCGTTCAAATCGCGTATGCGGGTCAGCAGCGCGAGCTCAATCCGGGCAAGAACGTGTGGGAGGAGATCTCCGGTGGGCTCGAGACGATCAAGGTCGGCGCGCGCGAGATGAACTCACGCGCGTACATCTCCGCGTTCAACTTCCGCGGTCCGGATCAGCAGAAGAAGGTGGGCAATCTCTCGGGCGGCGAGCGCAACCGACTGCATCTTGCGAAGACGCTCATGTCCGGCGGCAACCTGCTCCTCCTCGACGAGCCGACGAACGATCTCGACGTCGACACCCTGCGCGCGCTCGAGGATGCGCTCGACGATTTCGCGGGTTGCGCGGTGGTGATCTCGCACGATCGGTGGTTCCTCGACCGCCTCGCGACGCACATACTCGCGTTCGAGGGGAATTCCGAGGTGGTGTGGCACGAGGGGAACTACCAGTCCTACATCGAGGACCTCAAGAAGCGCAAAGGTCCGGATGCCGACCAACCGCACCGGGTCGCGTATCGAAAGCTCGTCCGGGCATAGCTCGCCAGGGCCGCTTGGCGTCGCGCGCCGGCCAGGCGCTCGGCGTCAAGCGCCGCTGCCGAGCTGTCGGGTGTATTTCACGACCAGAGATCGCGACTGTGGAGCGCGCCAGCGAAAATAGCCGTCGGCTTCCTCCCCATCGTTGAGGACCACGAACAAACCAGTGCCGGCGGTGTTCAGCCACGCGAAGCGGGCGTTCGCCGTCCACACCCGCGCCTGGTTGTTGTATTGCACGAGTGACTGCAGAAAGACCCGTGGTGTGAAGAAGTAGGCCAGACGTGTCCCCACGAGCCGCCTGATGAATCGACCTTCGGTGAGCCGCACGTCGTTGTAGTCGAGCAATAGCGACGACGAGATCGTCGCTCCACGGCGCATCGTGACCGTGGCCGTGCCGCCATTGCGGATCCCGTCGTAGAACTTCCCGAAGTCGCCCCGTACAACCAGCGACGCCGGACTGCTCGGATTAGTGCTCCAATCGAAGCCTAACGAGCCAAAGTCGTACGAGCCCGCCGGGATCGTCACTCCTTCGGCGATGGTGAAGGGCGTCGTCAGGCCTTCGTGATTGATGTTGTACTCGGGACCGAAGATACCGCCACTGGCGAGCTCCAGCTCTGTCAGATCGACGTGAATGCGGCCACTGGAGTACGAGCCGTCGAGATCGAAGTAGCCCCGGAAGTTGCTGTGCGGATTCCAGTCCTTGAGCCAGTGCCACTCCGGCCGGCGCACGAACCGCATCGCGGAGAGTTCGTAGAAGCGATACCCGCCGCGACGGTCGAGAAAGCCCACCTGCGGATCGAAACCACGACCCACCTGAATGATTCGCGCGCCATTGTTCCAGTCGGCGGTCTGGTAACCGAGGCGGGCACTGTAGCCCGCGTCGTCATGACCGACCGGCACTGCAGGCGCCGATGGCCCGAGCGTCTTCGTTGTCGCAGCCCACCAGTCCATCGTCCACGCGTCGCCAATACCCACCCGGCCATCCGCGCCAAAGGTCCCGTTCCGGTCCCGAGTATCGCCGGTGGCGATCCGCTCGACGCCGAGAACGCCGATCCGTGAACGCCGCGAGAGCTCCCGCATCACCCGCAGCACCGAGTACGAGTTGCCCGGCTGAGTCCCGGCAGCGCTGTCGGTGACGATCTCGAGTGCGCCAACAGTGAGCCCGGCCACCCGTCCGGTCACGCGCCCACCGGCGATGATCGACGCGGGCTTGCCTAACGAGTCGATGCCGATGCGACGGCTGAAGAAGAGCTCGGCCGTCTGCGGCGTACCCGCCGAGAACACCCCCGCGTTCTCGAGGAAAAAGGGACGCTTCTCCGGGAAGAACAATGGGAAGCGGGTGAGATTCGTACGCTGCTCGTCGACTTCGACCTGCGCGAAATCGGTGTTGTAGGTGAGGTCGAGGGTGAGGCTCGGCGTCAGACCGACCTTCGCGTCTGCTCCCGCCTCACGAGTCTGACGGAGGGTCGGACCGAGGGTGAAGTCCCGTTGCGAGCCGGCGAGCAGGTATGGCGTGATCGTCGCCATGCGTCGCGCCGGCACGCGAAGGCCATCGAGCGTGCCGGCGTAGGACAAGCGATAGAGATTGAACTGTCGCGGAATGAACGACCAGTACGCGTCCTCGTTCTTGCGGCGAATGCCGCGCACGAAGTTGATGCCCCACCGCTGCTCGCCACCGCCAACATAGCGGAGCGTCGAGAAGGGGATCCGCATCTCGGCGTACCAGCCTAACGAGTCCACCGAGGTCGCGACCGTCCAGCTCCCATCCCAATTCAGGTTGAAGCCACCCATCGATCCCGATTGGGCCCGCGTCTGACCGGCGAGTTGTACGCCGCCGCCCTCTCCTTCGCGCGACACTTGGCCGTCATACTCGACCGACGAGGGTGTCGTGGCGAAGACGAAGCCATTCTGCCGATCGAGGTACGTGTCGAGAATGACGCCGAAATAATCGCTGTTCTCCAGCGCGACGTCCCGCACCTTGTCACCGCGAATGATCGCCCCCGGCTCGCGATCGAAGAGCCACGCGCCGATGTACAGCGCCTCGCCATCGGACAGCATGCGTACTTCCGTCCGCTCCGACACCTGCGCGGCCTCATGCAACTCGCGCTGGAGGAAGCCGGCGAACACCGGCGCGCCGCGCCAGGCAGCGTCGTCGAGTCGGCCGTCAACCGAAGGGGGAGTGGCGACGAGCCGCACCGTACCGACGCGCGCGGACTTGATCGCCACTCCTTCCGGCGTGATCTGCTGGGCAGGAAGGACAGTGCGAGTGAATGCGAGCAGCGCGACCGCGGTACGGAGCAGCACGGGCGACAACCTACACCCGGCGCGGCCACCAAATCAAATTCTGCTCGTCAGGCGAGGAGCAGCTCGAGTTCCTCGCGGCCGATCTGGGCGAGCGCGCCCTGATCCTCGCTGAGGATCGCGTCGGCGAGATCGCGCTTCGAGCGCTGGAGCTCGAGAATCTTCTCCTCGATCGTCCCCTGCGCCACGAGTCGAGTGGCGATCACGTTGCGCTGCTGGCCAATCCGGTGCGCGCGGTCGATCGCCTGCGCCTCCACCGCGGGATTCCACCAGGGGTCGAGCAGAAAGACGTAGTCGGCCGCGGTGAGGTTGAGGCCGTGGCCACCTGCTCTGAGGCTGATCAGAAAGAGCTTGCAGTCCGGATCCTGCTGAAATTCTTCGACAACCGCCTGTCGGTCGCGCGTGTCCCCGTCGAGATAAGCGTAGCGAACCGAGTCCGCGTCGAGACGCTGGCGCAGGAGTGCGAGGAAGCTCGTGAACTGTGAGAACACGAGCGACTTGTGCCCCTCGCCCGCGGCCTCGGCGAGCTTGGGCAGCATGACATCGAGCTTCGCGCTCGGGGCGTCGGTCTGGGTGCGCGAGATCAGCGCCGGATGGCAGGCCGCCTGCCGCAGCCGGAGCAGCGCTTCGAGCACTTTCATTCTCGACTGCTCGATTCCCATACGATCGACGTACGGCAGGAGCGAGCGCCGATAGTGATCGAGCAGCTCGTCGTAGATACGCCGCTGGGCCGGCTCGAGCTCGACCATTAGTGTCTGCTCGAGCTTTGCCGGCAGCTCCGGAGCCACGCGCTCCTTGGTCCGGCGCAAAATCACGGGCCGCAGTGCTCGCGCTAGCAGTGCGATCTCCCCATTATCGTTAGGCTCGGCGTCTGTCGACGCGTCCGTGGCGAGACGCGCGCGCGAGAGAGACCTGAACGTGGATGCCGCGCCGAACATGCCTGGATTCAGAAACTCGAACAGGCTCCACAACTCCTGGACGTTGTTCTCGATAGGTGTCCCAGAGAGCGCGAGCCGATGCCGCGCACGAAGCAGCCGCGCGGCTTTCGAGGCGGCCGTCGTCGAGTTCTTGATCGCCTGTGCCTCGTCGAGGATGACGTAATCGAACTCGATCTCTCGGAGGGTTGCGATGTCGCGCCGGAGCGTTCCGTAGGTGGTGATGACGAGATGCTCATCCGTAAGGCCGATGCTGCCGCGGCTCCGCTCGGCGCCCGTGTGATCGAGAACGCGCAGCGCCGGCGTGAATCGCGCTGCCTCCTGCTTCCAGTTGAAGATCAGCGACCGCGGCGCGACGACGAGTGACGGACCCGCGTTCTCGAGGCGGCGCGACTCGAGGAGAGCGAGCGCCTGCACGGTCTTCCCGAGCCCCATGTCGTCTGCGAGACATCCGCCCAGTCCGAATTGGCGCAGGAACGAAAACCAGCCGAGCCCCTCGCGCTGGTATTGCCGGAGCTCGCCGAGGAAGGTCGGCGGCTCCTGGCATGCTTCCACGCGATCGAACTTCTGAAGCTCGGCCTTCGCACGCTCGAACCGTTTGTCCGTCTCCGTCGACGGAATGAGCTCGAGCAACGCGTCGAGCAGCGCGGTCTGCGAGCGGCGAAAGCGCAGCTTCTTCGCGGCGCCGGCCATCGCCAGGAGCGGCGCGAGCCGTCGCTTCACGTCGGCCGTGAGCACACCGACGCCTCCACCCTCGAGATCGACGGTCGATTCCTTGTTCTTGAGAGCCTGCAGGATGCGCGGCAACGGGACAGCGACGTCGCCGAACGACACCTCGACTTCGAGGTCGAACCAATCGACGCCCGAGCGGACGCGCGCCTTGACGTCCGTCGTTATGCGGTGCGCGATGCCGTCGACGACAACATGCCAACTCGCGGCGGTGAGCTCCCGCAGCAGGGACTCGAGATGGCCGCTCGCGACAACGTGCGCGGTCCCATTGCTCCGCCAGTCGTGCTCCTTGCGCACGCCAACCCGTGAAAGGAGTCGGCGGGCTTCGACTTCGGCGCTCCGGTCGCGGCGCACGATGCGATTGCTTTTCGCGTCGAACAGCATGGTGCCGGGGCGCGATTCGCTCACGTCGACGCCGTCGTAATCGAACGACAGTGCCGCGTTCAGATGTCCGCGGCGCCATCCGTCGTTAGGTCGGGTCAAGCGCAGCACCGGAACCGGCCGCGGGGCCACCTCTCGCACGTCGAGACCTTCCGCCAACTCGAGTCGCGGCGCGCGCGGAAGCTCCGCGAGCGCGCCGACCACGGCGGCAAGCTCGGTGCTCTCGAAGCTGATCGGCCCATTCGAGCGCATCTCGTTCAGGAGCGCGAACGGACCGTCGATCTCGACACCAGCGATGGTGTCGCCCTGGACGAGAAAGCCCGCGTTGTGAATCAGCTCGGCACGATCGAGAGGCATTGTCTCGTTGCCTCGCTGGAGCGTGGCCGCGAGCTGCAACGCGTCGCCTCGATGGCTGACGGCGTATTGAACCTTCCACGATCCTCGATCATCCCAGCGCGCCGGCTCCGCGGGACGGTCGTGCGCGTCGCGACGGATGCGCAGCCGACCCGTCTCGCTCATGAGACGAAGCACGGGATCGAAAGCCCCTGGCTCGACGACGAAGCTGCCGATCGGGTCGGTGCGGTGCCACGAGAGGGAGCGGCGTGCGCCGCGCAGCATCTGTCCGATCTCTCGATCGAGCTGGTCGGGGACGTTGAGCCAGCTGTCGACGGCCGCTCGAAACAGCTTTGGCGGACCCCAGCTCCCGTCGCGCTGTTCCTTCTCCGTCGCGAGCTCGATGACCAATCCCTCCGCCGAGCGGCTCGCGGCCAAGTCGGCGAGATAGACGAGCCGTCGATCGTTAGGCCATGGTGCCGCGGCCTGCGACGGCGCTTCATACCGCGCATTGCGCTGCGCTTCCTCCAGCGCCCGGCGCCATGCGGGGGTCGATGGACCCGTGTGCTTCGGCGCCGGGGAGGATGACGACTGGCGGTGATGAGCTCCTGGTAAGAGCTCGTCCAGAGCCGATCGCTCGCCATTCGTTCCGACTGGTCGATCGTCGTTGCCGGAGCGCTCGACATAGACGCCATCCGCGGCCTCAAGGAGAGGCTTGAGTAATCGCTGCTCGTCCGCGATCCGGAGCGTCGCCCACTCGTGCTTGCAGTAGCCGCGATCGGTGGCAAATGGGCAGGCGCAGCTCAGCGCCAGACCATCGGCACGCGCGTCCAGCACCACCATCCACGGCGCGCTGCCGCGGGCGATCGCCTGTACGAGCAGGCCATCGGTCGCGAGGAGCTGAATCCGGCGCTCGGCGACATACTGCTCGCCACGCGCACGCGCACCGTGCGTGAATTCCCGCGAGAGCTCAGCCGGGATCATCTCGACTCGAGCTCGGAATGGAAGCACATGCGCAAAATGTATCAGTGTTGCTGGCGCAGCCAGTCGGCGAGATATCTGTAAAGCTCACCGCGGCCATCGAACCGTCGGTGGATCTCGGCGCGGACACTGTCAGTGGAGATGTCCATGGGAACTCCCGCGCCACCCAGGCTGCGGAAAAGCGCGCTCGACGGCTCGCGTCGGAGCGCATCCGCACTGATCTCCTTCGCCGGTCGAGGCAGCGCGCTCTCGAAGCAGTCCTCGCGCATACGTGCCAACCATCCGAGCACGAAGAGATTCTCGGCGGACAGCTTGCCAGGTGACCCTGCCGCCTCGAGCAGCGCCGACATGGGAGGGAATTTTGCCTTCGCGGCGTCCGACGAGTCGGCGCCGTCATCCTCGTCTTTGCTGTTCCAGCACTGGATCCATCGGGCAATCACGAGGCGCATTGCTGTGTCCTCGTCGTGCCGTCCAGATCGCCATGCCGCCGCGAGCGTCTTGACCTCGGCGGCGCGCGGAATGTCGCGCGCGCCCCGGCAATCGGGAACGACATCGTAGCCGAGGTACCTGTAGCCGTCCCAGAGCGTGATGATCGAGTCCGCGCTCCTCCTCTCGACGCCGTAGTGCAGTCCCTCACGGCTACTGCACACGGCGAACGACCAGTGTGCGCTGTCGCTCGGAAATCTCGCGACCGTTCGATTGGCGCTCACGGTGAGAGTATCGATGCCGCCGACAATGCCGATCCCCTCTCCAAGCGGCGCATCGGTCGCGGAGTGCAGTGCGTACTGCCGGCCATCGATCATCGAGAGCGAGTCCGCGCATTCCCGCGAAAATCCAACGACGAGCGCCTTCAGGGCCGTTTTCGAGCTGTCACCGCTCTCGCTCACGTTGTAGGCGACCGCGGTGACGGCGGCTGAATCCGTGAGGGAATCACCCTCCATCGTGAGGCATGTATGCCCACTCGGCAGTCTCGTCACAAGCCCGAAGCGCGGTGATCCGCCCCTCTGCGTCAGCGTCAGGATAGTTGGAGTTGCAGCGAGAGGTTGCGGATTGACCGATGGCGTCACCGTTGCGGTTGTCCTGACAGCGGCGGTTGTTGCTCCGGCTCGACCACTGGGTTGGCGCGCCTCACACCCCGTACAGAGCGCAATCGCGAACAATGCTTCGCGATGTACGAATCTGCTCATGCAGCCTTACGGCTTGGCGAATCGTCGGTATTTCCTGCGCCGAAGCCTTCGCGCTTCATCACACCCCAGCGTCGATCGCCGCGCAGCATTCGCCAGAACGCCTGCAGTCGAAAGACCAGAGTGAGAGGGCGATACACGAACGCCTCGATGACACTCGCGAAGAGCAGACGCAGAACGTCGCGGCGCCGGGCATAGCGACGGAAGCTGACCTCCTCGAGGAGAATCGCCCACACGGAGAGCAGCATCCCGTACAGCACGACCACCGAAAGGAAGAGCCAAACGAATTGCAGGTCGACTGCATGTACCGCAACGCCGACGGCCACGCCGAAATAGCCGAACAGCTCCACCAACGGCGAGAGCGCCTCACCGAAAAGGAAGAACGGATACGCGATCAGCCCAACTGCACCATAGCGTGGGTTGAAGAGCAGGTCGCGATGTACCCAGAGTGTCTCGAGGAGTCCGCGCTGCCACCGCTCACGCTGTCGAGCGAGCACGCGCACCGACGACGGTACCTCGGTCCACGCGACGGGATCGGGAATGAACGTCGTCATGTCGGGAAGGCCGTGCTCGCGCAGGTGGCGATGGAGCCTCACGGCGAGATCCATGTCTTCCGTGACGCTGCCGGTGCGATAGCCGCGGATCGCCAGCAGGTGCGAACGCTTGAACAGCCCGAACGCGCCCGAGATGATCAAATTTCCCCCGAGGCGATTCCACCCCAGCCTTCCAAAGAGGAAGGCGCGGAGGTACTCGAGCACCTGGACTGACGGCAGGAAGCGGCGGTCGACGCGAGCCTCGATGACGCGTCCGTGCTCGATGACGCACGCATTGGCAACGCGAATTGTACCGCCGACGGCGGCGACCGGCTTGCCTAACAAGAAGGGCCGCGCGAGCCGCAGCAATGCGTCGGGCTCGATGAGCGTGTCGGCATCGACGGCGAGCACGTACGGGAAGCGCGCCGCGTTGAGCGCGGCGTTCAGGGCATCCGCCTTGCCGCCGTTCTCCTTGTCGATCACGAGCAGCTTCGAGTGCTGGCGCGAGCGATAGTAACCGCGCACCGGCTTGGTGGCGATCGAGATCATGAACGCCGGCGGCACCTCGTACAGATCGTACGCCGCGAGCAGCTTCGCCATCGTCTTGTCCGACGAGCCGTCGTTCACGAGAACGACCTCGTGGTGTGGATACTGGAGCGTGAGGAACGAGATGACGCTGTCGACGATCGTCATCTCCTCGTTATGCGCCGGGACGAGGATGCTGAGCGGCGGCAGCGCCTCCGTGCCAAGCACCTGAGTGAGATGCTCGTCCTCGGCGAGATGCCAGTGCGACCAGAGCTCCGG
>Ga0136846_1220464_pt1 | contig 14252 bp, 16 predicted proteins | sample HopSoiMetagenom2_FD_96841 | JGI IMG/M metagenome (GOLD analysis project Ga0136846, IMG submission 96841) | Grasslands soil microbial communities from Hopland, California, USA - 2 Assembly 2016 (version 4) | ecosystem: Environmental > Terrestrial > Soil > Grasslands | place: USA: Hopland...
CAATACGCCATCCATGTCGAAGATCACCGCGAACTGAGGCGCTACAGGACTTTCCTTTACAAAAACCATAAGAACAATTGTAGGCAAAGCAACTTCATGCTACAACTAACATTTAAATCAGGACAAACGAATCTATGGGAAATTTTGACCGCTTGCAAAGACATGTAGCTAAGGGTGACTTAAGAATTGTAAATGTAGAAGCGATCCCTCGCTCGGTTTCGACCGCTTTTTGCCGTGCACTTAACGAAACTGCCGATCCAAGCGTATACGTAAACGAACCTTTCAACCGAATGCGACACGACATTGACGAGGCGTCGGGCCATGTACTTGATGCGTCGCTTCCATTATTAGATAGTGCAGACCGCCAAGTAGTCGTCATAACTAAAAACATGGCAAGAAACATCTCATCTGATAACTCTAGACGCTGGACAGAGATTAGCAGTGGTTTCGCTTGGTCTGTACGTGACCCATTGGTGCAGATAGGCTCGCTGCTAACACGCGTCGCTAACGATATTATAGTTGCTCCGGGTGCTGATAAAATCTCAAAACAAGAGGTAGGCCCTTACATCAAACAAGCTAGCGATTTTTTGGAAAGCAGTGGCGTTTCGAGTGGGTTCTCGAAAACAAGTTGGGCTGACATCGGCCAGCACTACAGAGATACAGATAACCACGAAGCGTCAATCGTTGTAGATGGCGGAGAATTGACTACAGATTCACGTACCATTCTCGGCAGCGCCTGCCTTAAGCTCGGCTTGGGTTTCAGCGAAGCGATGGTCAGTGACTGGGGAAACGGATATGTAAATGCCAATGGTGGCTACAGCACCAGCTTGGCAGACACAGAAAACGGGTGGATCAAGCACGCCGTATCAAGCACTGGTATCGTTCCAGTCGAACACACGCCTATTACGCTCGCAGAATTGCCGGCAGCTCTGCAGGACCATATAACACAGGTTGCGGTGCCTACCTATGAAGAAATGACGGGTATGAGCTATAATTATCCAAGTTAAGAAGGGTACTAAAAGATGGACGGCTGCCAGTTTTGCCTACAGAATGACTTAATCAAAGGTGAAATCATCTATCAGGATGATTTAATCTATTTCCTCTCTCCAGATATCCCTGGTATTGATTACAACGGCGGTATGATCGTAACCAAACGTCATATTGAGACGCCATTCGATATGAGCCAAGAAGAATGGGCCCGTATTTACGAAAAGTTATCCGATTTTAAAAAGGTGCTGGATAAACTAAACCCAGACGGCTACAACCTCGGCTGGAATATAGGTAAAGCCGCCGGACAGATCGTAAACCATGCACACCTACACTTTTTCGGCAGGTTCGCTGATGAGCCACTAGCGGGCAAGGGCATTCGTTATGCATTTAAACAACCATCAAATAAACGGAAATAGCTATTGTCCGTACATTTACTACCTCTGATAAAACTCCCAGGCATACGCATAGGCAATCTGATACAATAGTTGCATAGCATATTTGTATAAGGAGTGTTTGTTTTATGAGTCGTTTTGACCAAGCTAAAATGCTGTTAAAGGTAAAGAAGATCCAGAAGGAACTTCAGAAGCAAGTTATCGAAGTAGAGAAGGGTGATGGCGCAGTCCGCGTTGAGATCACTGGCGAGCAGAAGATTAAGAAGATCCACATTGATCCAGAAATGGTAGACCTTGATGACATTGGTCAGTTGGAGCGCTGGTTGGAAGATGCTGTCAAGGATGCTATTCAGCAGAGCCAAAAGGTTGCTGCCGAAAAGATGCAGCCAATGATGGGTGCCCTCGGCGACCTCGGCCTCTAGGAATATACATGCAAATTTTGCCTCCCGCGCTCACTGATGTCATTGAAGCGCTAGGTAAGCTACCTGGCGTTGGGCCGCGTACTGCAGAACGGTACGCGTACTATTTGGTGAAGAGTGACCCAGGCAAAGCCCGCCAGATCGCTGACACACTCGAAGGCATGCATGAGGGTATTGGCTTTTGTAAAAAAACTTTTGCGCTTGTCTCATCAGATCAAGAATTGTCCGACCTATATACTGACCCTAAGCGCGACAAAACTGTCGTGGCTGTAGTTGCCGAGCCGTTTGACATTGTTGCCTTAGAAAAAACCAACAGCTACAACGGCACCTACCACGTACTTGGCGGCCTGGTTTCGCCAATTGACGGCGTTGGCCCTGAACAGCTGCACATTGGTGAACTAGTCCAGCGCATTGACGAGGATGGCGTACAAGAGATCATCCTGGCGACTAACGCCAGCGTAGAGGGCGAATCAACCGCCCTGTACATCCAGCAGCAAATTGGTGACCGTTCAGTTAAAGTAACACGTTTGGCTAGGGGCTTGCCGATTGGCGTTGACCTGGAATACGCTGACCAGATCACTCTTAGCCGAGCGTTGGAAGGACGACAGGTATTATGATCGAACTATTTCATTACTGCCCTAAATGCGGGCACGAGGGTAGTGTAGCTACTAAAGACGACACCGCATATACATGTGCTGACTGCGGTTGGCAATTCTGGAATAACCCCAGTGCGGCAGTTGCCTTACTATTCGTTAAAGACGGCAAGATACTAGTATCAAAGCGGGCCCTCGAACCCAAAAAAGGCTACTATGACTTACCTGGTGGTTTCGTAGACTTCTACGAGAATGGCTACGAGGCGGCTATCCGCGAAGCCAAAGAAGAGATGGCCATAGACCTGAAACGCGAGGATTTAGAGCTTATCGACACATATAACAACCGTTACCTGGAAGAGGTATCTACTGCCGACATGATTATCCTTGTACATAGATGGTCGGGGGAATTCGTACCGAGTGACGACTGCGAAGCCCTGGAATGGAAAGATTTCTCCTTCGTCAACAACGAACGCTTTTCGCCGCCGTACCCTGGCTTCGACAAAGTGCTAGCAAAGCGCTTTGGGCAGGCAAGCCAAGAATAGGCTACAATAAGCGTATGCAATCTTATCCCGAGGCGAGCAAGATCAAGGAAATCCTTGATGGAGCCCAGAACATCGTAATTATTCAAGCAGACAACCCTGACGGCGATAGCCTAGGCAGCAGCCTGGCACTTGAACATATCTTGGGCGATATGGGCAAAGAGCCACACCTGTATTGCGGCGTGGATATTCCTTCCTACCTAACCTATATGGAGGGCTGGGACCGCGTTAGCAAGGAGCTACCTAAGCAATTTGATGCCAGTATTATTGTGGACACCAGCTCCGACAGCTTGCTAGGGCAGCTAGAGAAGTCTGGACTCAAAAACTATATCACCAGCAAGCCTTGCATAGTAATTGATCACCATGCAACGGAAGCGACCATTACATTCGCTACAGTTATGTGCAATTATCCAGCTGTGGCTACCAGTGAAGTTATCTACGAACTCGCCAAGCAATTAGACTTGCCGCTCAACGTACAGGCCAAATCGCACATTGCGACAGCAATCATGGCTGACAGCCTGGGCTTGGTAACAGAGGCGACTAGCGCACGGAGTATCCATATTATTGCCGAGTTAGTAGAAGGCGGTGTCAGCCTGACCCAACTAGAACACGACCGCCGGTTACTTATGCGTAAATCACCCGAGCTTATTCACTATAAGGGCGAGCTTTTAGAGCGTGTTGAATACTATGCCGACAACCGCTTGGCAATCATTAGTATTCCTTGGCGCGAGATCGAACGCTACAGCCAGCAATACAATCCATCTATGTTAGTTATGGAAGACATGCGCATGACCACGGGCACGCAGGTCGCTATTGCACTCAAGATGTACAAAGACGGCCGGATGACCGCCAAGATCCGCTGCAACTCTGACGCACCGATAGCCGCTAACCTTGCCGAGCATTTTGGCGGCGGCGGCCACGCATACTCTAGCGGTTTTAAGGTCCAGGACGGACGTCCATTCAACGAAATAAAATCAGAGTGTATCCAGAAAGCTACCGAACTTTTGGAAAAACTTTAGGTCTACTCGAAGGACAAACAAATGAAACTATACAATACGCTCACTCGTGCTACTGACGAACTCAAACCGCTAAACGCTCCCATCGTCACGATGTACACCTGTGGGCCAACTGTCTACGATTATCCGCACGTTGGCAACTGGTTTACCTTTGTACGCTACGACATTTTGGTACGCACGCTTAAGGCGAGCGGCCTCGAGCCTAAATGGGTGATGAACATTACTGATGTTGGCCATCTAGTAAGTGATGCTGATGAAGGAGAAGACAAGTTAGAGAAGGGTGCGCGCCGCGAAGGCAAAAGCGCCTGGGATGTTGCCAAGATGTATGGCGACTACTTTGTAGAAGGCCTGCACCGCCTAAACGTTAGGGAACCAACGTACCTGCCTAAAGCGACTGAACACATCCAAGAACAGATTGATTTGATCAAAAAGCTAGAAGAGAAGGGCTTTACTTACCAGATCAGTGATGGCATCTACTACGATACCGCCAAGTTTCCTCGGTATGCTGAATTCGCCCGTCTAGATATAGATGAACAGCAGGCCGGTGCACGCGTGGAGCACAACCCTGAAAAACGTAATGCAAGTGACTTTGCGCTCTGGAAATTCTCCCCCGAAGGGTCTAAGCGTGACATGGAGTGGGATAGCCCTTGGGGTAAAGGTTTCCCTGGTTGGCACCTAGAATGTTCTGCCATGAGCATGAAGTACCTGGGTGAAACCATGGACGTACATGCTGGCGGCATTGATCATATTCCAGTGCATCACACTAATGAAATCGCCCAAAGTGAAGCAGTTACCGGTAAGCCGGTCGCTTCAACCTGGATGCACACCAACCACATTACGGTGAATGGTGAGAAAGTCTCCAAGTCCTTGGGCAATGGCATTACCCTGGAGCAACTAGAAGAGAAGGGCTTTGATTTGAGAGCCTTCCGTCTGCATGTACTGGAATCGCACTACCGCAGCCAGTCTAAATTCAGCTGGGAAAGTCTAGAGGCAGCTACTAACCGCCTCAAAGATTACCAGGCATTGGCTGACCTACGCTTCCAGGCCGTTACGGCTCCTGGTTATGAGCTAACTGATATGGACTATGGCCAATACCAGAAGGATATTTTGGCTGCGCTGCAGGACGACCTAAATACGCCAGAAGTCCTACGCATAGTAAGCCTGATCGCTAATGAACGCCATGATTCAATCGATGAAAGCGAAAAAGATGCCTTTGTAACCTTTATTTCGTTCCTAGATGATGTGCTTGGCCTAAATCTTTTGTCATCGACTGATATTACCGACGAACAAAAAGCTGTTTTGCAAGAGCGGCAGGCGGCGCGCGACTCTAAGGATTGGGCAAGATCAGATGAGCTGCGTAATGTGCTTGGCAAGCAGGGCGTTGGCGTACGCGACACAGGTTTCGGACCCATTTGGTTCCGTTCGTAGCCTCCCTTAGTGTCCTTTCTGGTATTATGAAGGCATGAATAAGAAACTCCTCGTTATCGGCGTAGTCGTGGTTGCACTACTGGGCATCGCTGCCGCCGTGGTACTTCTAAATGGCAATAAGAACCCAAACAACAACCCTACGTCAAAAACAGCTAAGCCTCGAGAAGACAAAGAACTCGACGCCGAAAAGAAGGCCAGCCTGGAAACCATGCTGCAGAAAGGGATTTATGCCGCAACGCAGCAGCAAATAGCCTATCCTGAATCAACCAAGGATGGCTGGGCGGCCTTCGTAAATCTTTTGGACCCCGCAGATCGTTATAGCGCAGTAGATCCATTTACGAACGAATACTACTCATACGTTACCAGGCAGCAGACGCCAGACTACAATCAAATCCAGTTCGCACCTGGCTATACTTGCGACAGCAAAGGCTTGAACTTTGCCGCAGGTAACTTACGCTATATTGCAGTCCGCACTAAGTTTTCGACTGGTGTAAAATGTGTCTCTAGCGTCCAGATTCAAAACGAAGATAGCAGCCAGCAATAACGCAGCTGCTTTTATTTGGTAGTGTCGGCTAAGGCTTGGTTGGGGTCGATAATCTTTTTGCGGCGCAAGTAATCTAGGACAGCAATGCGTACACAGCCAGCAACCGGTATAGCGATTAGACCACCGAAGATGCCGCCAAAGTTTACACCGATAACCACCGATGCAAACACAAGCAGCGGCGACATGTTAGTGGAGTTAGCCTGGATACGAGGCTGGATAAGGTAATTTTCGATTTGCTGGTACAAGAAGTAATAGCCCAAAACCAGTAGTGCAGCAGGCAGCGACGTAAACAGTGCTACAAGTGTCACGATAATTGCGCCAATAGTATGGCCGACCATTGGAATAAGGCCACAGATAAACACGATTACAAATAGGGCAGCAGGATAACTGATGTCGAGCATAATAAGCACCGGCAGCAATAGGCTGGCAGCAATGGCCGCCAAGATAACCTGACCGTTCACGTATCCCTTAACGACTCTGTACATACCCATAGCGAAAGTGTCAGCACGGTCCTGATGTTCGTCGGGTACAATGTCACGGAATAAGCGTAGCCAACGTGGGCCTTCAATAAGCATCATGTAGGTGAGCGCCAAAATAGTCAGAACAGAAAAGACACTACTGCCGACCTTACCAGCAGTTGAGACCGCTGCACCGCCAGAGTTCTTGAGCCGCTTGCCTAGGCCTTCTGAGAAGTTGTCTACCTGGTCTTCGAGGTTATAACGTTTAATGAGCTTACCTACGTCGCTGTGTTCGTCTTTAACTTCGCTGACGAGTGATGGGGCAGCCTTAATGAATGAGTTTGTCTGCTTAATGAGCGGTGGTACGATACTTGCCAAAAAACCGCCAAGTACACCGATGATCAGAATGAAGGAAATTGCAGTAGCAATACTGCGGTTGCCGCGCTTTTTGCCGGGCAGGTGTTGCGCCACCCAATGGACAGGCCCGTTCATTGCCAAGGCCAAGAAAAAGGCCGTAAAGATAATTACGAGGGCGTGGCTGGCCTGGCGAACCGCAGCAAGTGCGATTACTGTAGCGACTACGAGTAATAGCACCCGGATAACGACGCGGTTGGGAATGTTGATATTAATTGTGTTACCCTTTTGTTTTCCGTTGAGACTGAACATATTACCTCGTATTATTGCCTAACTACGGCGCTTATGCAACGCTTCGTCATAGATGACCAAAATCTCATCTGCAACGTTGGGGATATCAAACTTGCGCACAAATTGCTGCTGCCAGTCGTGAGCTTCCTCACGAAGCTTGGGCTGCATCAGGTATTTTTCGATTTTGGCTGCAAATACTTCTTCGTTGGTAGGCTCAAAAAGCACTTCGGGGCGTTCACCCAATACGCCAGCATAGCCAGGGTTGTCACCAGCAATAACGACACCGCGGCCCGCGGCCATACCCTCAAGCAATACAATACCAAAGCTTTCGCCGCCGGTACTTGGGTAGGCTATAATGTCACCACCAGCTAGGTAGCGCGGTTTGTCTGCTTCGCTTACAAATCCAGTAAAGGTTACGAGCTTATCGAGGTGGTTCTGCTTTACGTAGGCCTTCAGGGCAGCTTCTTGGGGGCCTTTGCCACAGACAATAACACGGCAATCATCTGGCAGGGACTTTTGTTTGTGCAACCGGTTAATGGCCTTTAGGAAATAGCGGCAGCCCTTACGCTCGACCAAGCGGCCGAAAAATATAATGTTAGTCGTATCTTCGTACTTTTCAAACGGCAGCGGTGTATAGAATGGTGACAAATTAAGGGTGTTTGGCACAACGGAGCTTTCGACACGAAAAGTATCCCATGCAAAGTCCTGGGCAACGCGTGACACACTAATAATTTCGTCAAAGCGGCTCAACGAGCCATTTACCATCATGCGCAAAACGCTATTAGCAAAGTGCACCATCTTAGAGTGTGGAGCGATGTGGAAAGTACCGACAACACCGGTGTACGTACTGACAGCCTTTACGACGCGTCCGCCCAGCATCGGGCTATAAGGCATCTGGACATGGACAATGTCATATTCTTCTTGCTGCAATAGTTTGCGGATCTTTCGCTTAGAGACCGGCAACGGAATAGACATCCGGTTCTGGTTAAACCGCACTTTTATGTTCCGTCCTATGCTGTGCACATGCGGCAAGTCCGTACGTTTAGTCTCGCCAACGATATAGTGGACGATGTGGCCATGGTCGGCCAACCATCGGCCAAGGTTTAGTACATACTGTTGCACGCCATCAGGAGTATCAAGAGAATCATCTAGTACGAAGGCGATTTTGTATGTTTCCATATTTCTTAGGAGTCTTGAGGCACTTTCTTACCGGCGTGACGTTCTATGGCTTCTTCGTAAACTTCTTCGTAATGGTCAACGATCGTAGTGTAAGAGTACTGCGGTAGCTGGCTTGCTGCCCAGTCGCGCCAAATGCGGCGAAGGTCGTTCTCGCGCAGTAATAGGTCAAGGCGACGAGAGAATTCGGCGTGGTGCTTTGGATTAACCAGCGAGAGGGCACCGAGGCCCTTGAGCACGCTTGCATAGCCAGGATTGTCGCCAGCAACGGTGACGATGCCTGTCGCCATGGCCTCGAGCAGTACAATGCCAAAGCTTTCGCCGTACAGTGCAGGTGAGCAGTAGAGGTCAGCAGTGCGAAGATAGTGTATCTTTTCTTTTTCGCTAATGAACCCGATAAATGAGACGTACTCATCAATGCCCAAGTCAGCGGCTAAAGCCTCCAGCTTAGCACGGTCAGGGCCATCACCTGCAATAACCAGGGTTACGTCTGGATCATGGTCGTGCAATAGCTTGAAAGCGTGGATGAGGTGTTTTACACCCTTGCGCTGTTCCAGTCGGCCAAGGTAAAAGATCGTCTTCTGCTTGCGGTTGTCGCTGCGACGCATGGGTGTCTTGTATTTATTTAGGTCAATGCCGTTAGGGATAAGCGCAACTGGTTTGTCAGTTAGGCTGCAAACGTATTCGGCAGCAGCTTCGGACACGGCAGTAAATTCATCGATGTACTTAAGCACTGACTTTGTGTACGGCGTCACAACCCTAATCATAGTACGTGTCATAAGTGTTTCTGGGAGTTTGGCGTGGAAAGTAGCTACGTTAACTGCTTTGGAACGGCTCAAGATCTGGGCACTAAGCATTGGCACCCACGGTTCATGGAAGTGCAAAATATCAAATTCGTGCTCTTCGAGCACTTTGTCGATTGTCTCGTTTACACTGGCCGAGACCTGCACGGTAGTGTGCAATGGAGAATTGAAATCTTTGGACTCACCAATAAAAATAATGTGCTTGCCTGGATCATCTTCATAATCCTGTGGGCGAGGGGTCAGTACATATACATCATGGCCTCGCTTACGAAGCTCTGCCTGACAGGCAAAGACGTGTTCCTGAACGCCACAACCTTTAGCGATAGTATACGGGCATACTAGTCCGATTCTCATAACTAGCATCAAGTATACACCAATCGGAGCAATGAGCCAGTAGCTTGATCAGTGTAAAATCAGCCAATATCCAGTTAGCGCTTGAGTAGCAGGCGGCGTAACTTGGGCGGCACAAAAGGCGCGGCGGCCTTGGCGTCGGCGATAACACTAGGTGCGTGGTTAGCGACGTCAAGCGTATCGGCCAGATGATAATCGCTAAAGATAACCTTAAAATGCTGCTCTACAATATTGTTGTCAAAATACTGGTCGCCGGCAATTGCTACGTGATACACCGGCAAGTTGACCTTAACTTTACAGTTATCGAGATTCAAAAACTCTGTACTGGTCTTCATGTAGGTCCGCACATCGTTGTCGTGCCAAAGCCGTACCTCGACATCCATCATCTCTTTGAGCTCTTCTTCGACTAGGCCATGGAATTTGTTTTTGGCGTTGTGTGTATGCTGATATACGGTCCGCAGGATATATTGGTGCAAAATGACATGGCGGAAGAACATCGCTGGGATGCGATGCGAGAAGAAGCTCGAGAAGGCACGGTACATAAAGGCGCGACGACGGCTAAAGGTAAAGTCGTCCTTGTGCGCAAAACCTGCCAGGCTAATGAGCATGTCAACGCGTTTAGTTAGATCAGGGTAGCGCTGTAACATTCTGGTAGCGATTACAAAGCCCAAGCTCATGCCTGCGATCGTGACTTTCTTGCGCTTGTAGCGCATCTTTATAAAAGCGGCCAGGTAATCAGCCAACTGGTCAATCGTAGCTTCTTCGCCAATTTTGTAAAAGCTGTCCATGCCGCCAAAACCAGGTAAGTCGGGCATAGTGACTGCGCCGTAGCGGTTAAGGTTCTGCATGAGGCCAAACCAACGCTCTAAACTTGAGTGATGTCCGTATACAAACAGGATCTCTTTGCTGCGGCCTTTAGGCGCGTCCATATGCAACATGCGGCCCTGAAGGCCGTTCATGTTCAGGGGCACGATGTAGTCTGCTGGGTTCGCATTTGTTTTTGGCATCTTAAATCTGTCCGGATAACTGCGTTAGATTGTATTTACTCTTATTATAAGGTAATATTGCCGAAAAATTGCGACTTTTTTGGATTTTGTCCAGCTGTCGCTTTTAACGGCAATGCAATACCGGACTAATTTGTAGTTTTGCGGCGGAATAACCAAGAGGCGAGTGGCATTGCGACTAGCAGAATACCGACGCTCCAAATAGCTGCCATCCATCCGTGGTTACCGATTGGCGTGCCAAGCATCAGGGAGCGAATGGCTTCGATCACCTGAGTAATTGGCTGGTTTACAGCAAAGGCCCTTAGGACGCTATTCATGCCTTCGGTCGGTACAAAAGCACTACTTGCAAAGGTGAGCGGGAAGACGATCACAAAGCTAAGCCACTGTACGGCTTCGACGCTTTTAGCAAATACACCCACAATTGCCGCCAGCCACGAGAAGGCCAGGGTAAAGAGCAAGATAATGCCAGCGATCATCAGCCAATCAGTAAAGCTTGCGCTGCTGCGAAAGCCAATAGCCAGCCCAGTGACAATCATAACTACCGTCGAGAATGTGTTGCGGAACAGGTCAGAGACCACATGTCCGTTTAGTACCGCCAAATTTGCCATCGGCAGGGAGCGGAAACGATCGACAATGCCTTTTTGCAGGTCATTACATACGGCGACAGCAGTGGTTGTCGAACCAAATGCTACGGTCTGCACAATGATACCGGCCATCAAAAAGTCCAGATAACTAATACCCTTAGGGAGTGCTAAACCAATAGCACCGCCAAATACAGAGGCAAACAGGACCAAGAACATAATTGGCTGGAAGAAAGTACCTAGCAGCTGGTCGGTGTTACGGATGATGTGGCGACTGCTGCGCTTGATCATAATCAGTGAGTCTTGCAATGCCAAAAGCGCTTTAGGCTTCTGTTCAAATTCGAGTTGGACAGCCATTATTTTGTCTCCTTTTCGTCTTGGCTAGATTGCTTCTGCTTGCCGGTCAGTGACAGAAATACATCATCTAGGGTTGGCTTATGGATATCCATGGATAGGATAGAAATTTTCTTGTCCGAGAGCTGTTCCAGTGTTTTTTTGACATCTTTATTAGTGTCCTGGATGAGCACAGTGAGCACATTGTCTTTATCATCAGTATCTATGACAACATTACCTAAAACGTCAGCGGCCTGTCGCATAACGCCTGCGTCCTTGAAGGTCAAGCTTAGGCGGTCTTTACCGACCTTTGACTTAAGCTCGGCTGCCGTGCCGTTAGCGATAACCTTACCACCGTCGATAACAACAATCTTGTCGGCTAATTGGTCAGCCTCTTCTAGATACTGTGTTGTCAGCAGGATCGTCGTACCCTGGTCCATTAGACGCTTAATGATGTCCCACATCGCCAGGCGAGAGCGGGGATCGAGGCCAGTGGTAGGCTCATCCAAAAAGATAACAGGCGGCGTAGCGATCAGGCTTACTGCCAAGTCCAAACGACGACGCATACCACCGGCGTATGTCTTTGCTGGAGGGTCAGCGGCTTTTACTAGGTCAAATTCTTCCAATAACTCTTGGGCACGTTCCTTGGCGCTGCGTGCGGTCAGGCGGTACAGGCGACCCATCATCTCTAGGTTTTCGCGGCCGGTTAGTAGTTCGTCGACAGCGGCAGACTGGCCAGTTAGGCCGATAACGCTGCGGACTTTGTCGGATTCTTTGACGACGTCATAACCTTCGATAGTCACATTGCCGCCATCGAACCCCAGTAGGGTGCTGAGGATTCGCACTGTAGTAGTCTTGCCGGCGCCGTTTGGCCCCAGCAAAGCTAACATTGTGCCTCGCTCAACTTTTATGTCGATGCCTTTTAGGACTTGGTTGGAGCCATAGGCCTTAGTCAGGCCTTTTGCCTCGATAACGTATTTGCTTTCAGCCATGGACGTCCTCTCTTTGAATTAGCTGGGTTTCTAGTAAGAATACTAGCATATAGCCGGTCTGTTGTTTTTGTAAAAATACGACATATTTGCGACTGTTTTGGCTTTTTGCCAAATACTTGCAAAAATAGAATGCGAGGTAACAAAAGCATTATGAAAAAGTTTTTTACGTTCTTAGTAATAATCATCGTTATTTGTGCTGGCTGGTTTGTGTACGACAAGCAGCGCTCGTCAGACAATGACAGCAAGCAAACTAGCAGTAGCACAAGCAGCGACAAGCAAATCTTTAATAAAAAGCAGTATTCGCTAACTGACCCTACAAGTGTTTGGATCGTAGTCAACAAACATCGTCCGCTGAACCCTAAGACATACGCTCCAAGCGACCTGGTTTTCCCTGATGTCCCACTTCGTCTCACCAACGGTGATGCCGAGATGAAAATGCGAAAAGTAGCCGGAGACGCCCTCAAAGAAATGTTTGCCGGCGCCAAGCAAGACAACCTCAACCTACAGATCTCGAGCGGCTACCGTTCATACAACTACCAGGTGAACTTGTATAGCCACTACGTGGACGTACAAGGTAAAGCCGTAGCCGACAGCCAAAGCGCACGCCCAGGCTACAGTGAACACCAAACGGGCTTAGCAGTAGACGTGGAGCCAACTAGTCGCACCTGTGAAGTTGAAGAATGTTTTGCCGATACGCCCGAAGGTAAGTGGGTTGCCGCCAACGCCTACAAGTACGGCTTCATCGTGCGCTACCCCAAAGACATGCAGAATGTCACTGGCTATATATATGAACCTTGGCATATCCGCTATATAGGCAAAGACCTAGCCTTAGAGATGCACAAAGAAAATGTCGCTACGCTCGAACAATTCTTTGGCCTCGGCAACGCCCCAGACTACCAATAGTTAGTCACTGGTCGCTGCATGCACAATGGTGCACAATGCACGAAGTGAAGAGCTTCCAAGTTCACGCTTAACCCGTAGCTCGTCGGCTGTCATAGCAAGAACCACATCGTGACGCTCCTGACGCATCGCCATCTCTACGCCAGCGTGTACCGAAAGTTTTACAAACGGTCCTGATATATTTTCGTCGCCGTACTGAGCAGCAAGCTCCCGTCTTACCTGCGACTGGAATATATCCCATTGTTCTACCTGGTCTGCGCGCGCCAATGCACCGGCGATGCTCAGTGCTCCTCGTTCATAGAAGACTCCGGACATACACAATAAGTCATGAGCTTTTTCTAGTCGGCTAGGGGCCGTCAATATTGGCATGTGCGCTGGTTGCCCATCTGGTCTTGGGTCAACCGCTGTCTTCTTACCGCTTACAAGACACACTGCCGCCTGCATTAGGTAAGACTCAGGCTTGTCGTTTTGTGAGGCAGACAGGGCAATAAGACTGCGGGCTATGCTCTGGCTTGTAGCCTTGCGAAGTCTTGACCAAGTTTCATTGTCGCAGGGCGGATTCTGCCTGGTTACTTTGTTTGGAACCCATGTTGGCCACTGCAAATCATACCCACGGGTTTTAGCGCGGTAAGCATACTCAGGCTCAATATCTTCAGTGGCATAGCTAGGGCTTTGGATATATGCTAGCTCGGGGAGGGTATTAACCGTCCTATTAGTACTAGAATCTATTTCCTGCAAAGATCCAGCCAGACTGTTGGCGACTTCAGGGCGATTCCCCTGTAATTGCAAGCAAGTGACAACCCGCCCGTTAGCATGAAAACCCAACAAATATTCGGTTAGTTCGTCATCACTAGCAAAGGCTTCAGAGATAAAGGGCAACGAATCGCGAAGTGAATAGTGACCGTCGCGGCTGCTGTAATGCTCACGCATAAGATCAAGACTGCGGGCAGCTAATTCTTCACTACTTGTTTGAGCTTGTTCTGCAAAATACATGAGATTACCTTTTCGTATTCAAGTCAAATCGTTGTGTTAGTATAGTACGAAATGGAAACGCTATCCAGCAAAGCGCCTCAGTATATACACGAAAC
>Ga0136846_1239016_pt1 | contig 14246 bp, 11 predicted proteins | sample HopSoiMetagenom2_FD_96841 | JGI IMG/M metagenome (GOLD analysis project Ga0136846, IMG submission 96841) | Grasslands soil microbial communities from Hopland, California, USA - 2 Assembly 2016 (version 4) | ecosystem: Environmental > Terrestrial > Soil > Grasslands | place: USA: Hopland...
AGGACGACCCTGCGTCCGTTCTCCAGGTTCGTCACGCGGACGACCGAACCGAGCGGCAGGGTGCGGTGCGCGGCTACGAGTTTCCGCTGGTCGAAGACTTCGCCATTCGCAGTACGATCGCCATTGAACCCTGGACCGTAGAACGACGCGAGCCCGACTTGGACGCGGCGTCGTGGCTGCGGCTGGCCCTGAGCCGGCGCACTGCAGAGCAGCACGAGCAGCGCGACGATAAACCGTCGTAACATCAAGCGGTCATCATGAAAGATATGCGCCAGATCGGCACACGGTTCGATGAGGCGTTTGCTTACGCCCATCGGCTGCACGCGACGCAGACGCGCAAAGGCACGCCTGTGCCATACATCGGCCACCTGATGGGCGTCGCGTCCATCGTGCTCGACGACGGCGGGACGGAGGACGAGGCAATCGCAGCGTTGTTGCACGATGCTCCGGAAGACCAGGGAGGACGGGCGCGGCTCGACGAGATACGGCGCCAATTCGGCGACGCCGTCGCAAGGATTGTCGAAGACTGCACGGATTCGTGGTCGACGCCGAAGGAGCCCTGGCTCGAACGCAAGCGCCGCTACATCGAACGTGCACGAACGCTCGCCGCGCCGAGCCTGCGGGTGTCGGCGGCCGACAAGGTCCACAACGCGTACGCCATCCTGCGGGATCTTCGAAACACTGGTGAGCAGGTGTGGTCGCGGTTCAGCGCGTCGGCGGACGATGTTCTGGCGTACTACCAGTCGCTCGTGCGGGCGTACCGGGATGCTGGCGGCGGGAAGCTCGTCGACGAGCTCGAGCGGATCGTCCGCGGCATTGAAAGGGAGATGGGCTACTGATTCCGGGCGCCGGCCGCATGCGTCTGGCCGGCTGGAGCCTCGGGCGCGAGGCTCGAGACTGTCCTGAGGTGGCTGAGCATCCGGCGACGATGCTCGACTTCACGGTCGGTCAGCCGCCGCGCTGGGACTGGCACTGTTTGAGACGACCGACGATCGATTGACCGCGGCATGTCCTTACCGGGGCGGTTTTCGAAGCGAATCACCATGAACCCCACTGTAATCGGAGGTCGTGACAGGTCAGGTCACACGCTGCTGCTGGCGTGCTCGCTTGTGCTTGCGATGGCGGCGACCCTGTTGGCAGCCTCCCGCGAGTACCGCGCGGAGCGGTTCAACGCGGCAATCACGGTGCTTCCCGGTGGCGACGTCGAAGTGGCTGAAACGGTGTCGTTCGATTTCCAGTCCGGATCGTTCGAGAAGGTCTGGCGAGACATTCCCGCCCAGCGCACTGACGGAATCGAAATCCTCGACGCGACCATGGATGATGTCCGCTTCTCGACTGGCGATGGGCCTGGCCACATTACCGTCCGCGCCGGCGGCCGCACACGAGTCGAGTGGCGCTTCACCCCGGTCGGCCCGTCGAGCCATACGTTCGGCCTGAAATATCGCGCCCGCGGCGTGGCCTACACGGACGAACGCGGTGACGTGATCGCGTGGCGCGCGCTGCCGACCGATCATCAATATCGAATCGACTCCAGTCACGTCACGCTGGAGACGCCCCGGTCTCCGGTCAGGACGCCGGTTGTGGATCGACCGCGCGTCGGTATGGCAACGATCGCCGTGGACGAGCGCGTCATCGACGTGCGCGCCTCGCAAATCTCGCGGAATGGTTGGATTGAAATCGAAACCGTCCTGCCCCCGGCGAGTGTTGTCTCGAGCCCGCCGGCCTGGCGGGCGAACCAAATGAACGCCGCGGCGCTCGCGCCGCGCTGGATGAGTGCCGCGGGGGCGATCGCAATCCTCGGGATCCTGCTCGTGCTCGCGGTGAGGCATCAGTACGACAGGCCGTCAATCGTGACCACCGAGTCGACCGCCACGTCACTTCCCGAGAGACTCCCGCCCGCGCTCGCCGGGGCGCTCGTCGAGAACGGCCGCGCTCACGTCGGGCACGCGCTCGCAACGGTTGTCGACCTGGCCGATCGCGGCGTTCTTATCGTCCGCGAGCTGCCGCGTCATCTCGGACCGAGCAGCTACGAGCTGACGCAAGTCCCGGGCAAACACACGTTGAGGGCGCACGAAGAAACGGCGCTCACGATTGCGTTCGCCGGGCGTCCCGATGAAGTGACGCTGGCCCGGGCACGGGCCCGGCTCGCTCGCGGCTCTCGCCGCTTTTCCCAGGCGGTCGCGAACGATCTCGCGGCCGAGGGACTCCTGGATGCACAGAGAAAGGCCGTGAGGGATCATCTCCTCTTCGTCGGGATCCTGCTGCTGATGGGAGGCGCGGTTTCCACCATTCCGATGGTCGCGCTCGTTCAGCGGTACGGGCCCTGGCCGTTGCTCCTGTCACTCGCCTGCGTCGTTGCAGGACTAGCCGGGATCATCGCATCGGCAACGACGACGGCGCTGTCGAATGAAGGGCTCATGCGCGCGGCGCCCTGGCGCGGTTTCAAGCGGCATCTGAAGAACGCGATCAGTGACCGTCCCGCGACAGGCGGCGCCCCCTTCACCGCACGCGACCTCAGTTATGCGATTGCGCTCGGCCTGGGAACGCACTCGTCGCGATACCTGAAACGTCACCCCGGAATGCTTCCTCCGTGGTTCGCCAGCGCAGCGCGGGGAGACGACGGAGCGGCAGCGTTTGCGGCATTCGTCGGCAGCAGCAGCCATCCCGCCGGTGCTCACGGCGCCGGAGCCGCCGCAGGCGGCGGCAGCTCCGGTGCGGCGTGAGCTGCGAGCCGCCAGCTTGAAGCTGGGAGCTGAGAGCTGAGAGCTGTGCTACTAGCATGAATGCCGAGAGTCAGCGGCTGCAGGAGTCCGACGGGCGGCGCGTCTACTGGAAGCGCTGGGGGCCGTACCTCGCGGAGCGCGCGTGGGGGACGGTCCGCGAAGACTACAGCGCAGACGGATCCGCCTGGGAGTACTTTCCGCACGATCACGCCCGCGCGCGCGCCTATCGCTGGAACGAGGACGGACTCGCCGGCATCTGCGATCGACACCAGCGCATCTGCTTCGCGCTTGCGCTCTGGAACGAGCGCGATCCCATCCTCAAGGAACGTCTGTTCGGGGTCACCGGCCCGCAGGGCAATCACGGAGAAGACGTCAAGGAGTACTACTACTACGTCGACAACACGCCAACGCACTCGTACATGAAGTGCATCTACAAGTATCCGCAGGCCGAGTATCCCTACGACCTGATCGTCGAGGAGAACTCGCGACGCGGACGGGATCAGCCCGAATACGAGTTGTTCGACACCGGTGTGTTCAAGGACGACCGGTATTTCGACGTGATCGTCGAGTACGCGAAGGCCGACGCCGAGACGATCCTGGCGCGGATCGCGGTACACAATCGCGGGCCCGAGCCGGCCCCCATCCACGTGCTGCCGACCATCTGGTTCCGGAACCGGTGGTCGTGGGCCAACGGCATGACGAGGCCGTCGCTGATCCGCGACGAAGGACCGCCCGGCACGTCACTGGTGCTGCTCGACGAGCCGATGTACGGGCGCCGGTATTTGTACGTGGACGGTGGCCCCGATCTGCTGTTCACGGAAAACGACACGAACGCATCCCTGCTGTTCGGGAGCGCGAACGGCAGCCCGTTCGTGAAGGACGCGTTCCATCACTTTGTCGTGCATGGTGAGCGCGCAGTCGTGAACCCGGCGCAGACCGGCACGAAGGCCGCCGCGCACTTTTCCACGACGATTCCGTCCGGCGGCAGCGCCGTCTTCCAGCTTCGTTTTGCGAACCGGGAATCCCCCGCGCCGTTCGACAGCGCCTTCGCACGGACGTTCGACGACCGCCGCCAGGAAGCCGACGCGTTCTACGCGTCCGTCACCCCCGGCAACCTGTCGGAGGACGGGCGCGCGATCATGCGGCAGGCGTTCGCCGGACTTCTGTGGAACAAACAGTATTACCACTACATCGTGAAGGACTGGCTTCACGGGGATTCGACGCAACCTCCGCCGCCTCCGGAAAGGCGGCGCGGCCGCAACAGCGACTGGCGGCACGTCTACAACGCCGATGTGCTGTCCATGCCCGACAAATGGGAATACCCGTGGTATGCGTCGTGGGACCTCGCGTTCCATTGCATCCCGCTCGCGCTGATCGATGCGGAGTTTGCAAAGGAGCAACTGATTCTCCTCCTCCGCGAATGGTATCTGCACCCGAACGGCCAGATTCCGGCGTATGAATGGGCCTTCGGCGATGTGAACCCGCCCGTGCACGCGTGGGCCGCCTGGCGGATCTACAAGATCGATCAGAAGCGCACGGGCCGCCCCGATCGACGCTTCCTCGAGCGCGTGTTCCATAAACTGCTGCTGAATTTCACCTGGTGGGTGAACCGGAAGGATCCCGAAGGCAGCAATCTGTTCGAAGGCGGGTTCCTCGGGCTCGACAACATCGGGCTGTTCGATCGCAGCCGGCCGCTGCCGTTCGGGGGTCACATCGAGCAGTCGGACGGCACCAGCTGGATGGCGATGTACACCTTGAACCTGCTCGCCATGGCGATGGAGCTCGCGTCAACCGACCCGACGTACGAAGACATCGCGAGCAAGTTCTGGGAGCACTTCCTCTACATCGCGAACGCGATGTCGAATCGCGGCGACGACACGCTGTGCCTGTGGGACGAACAGGACGGCTTCTACTACGACGTCCTGCACACGAGCGACGGCACGCGCATTCCTCTCAAGGTCCGGTCGATGGTTGGTCTCGTGCCGCTGTTCGCCGTCGAGACGCTCGAGCCGCGTACACTCGAGCGCCTTGCCGCGTTCCGGCGGCGCATGGAGTGGTTCCTGGAGAACCGCCGCGACCTGACGCGCAATGTCGCCTCGATGGACACGCCCGGACTCGGCGCGCGCCTGTTGATGTCGGTCGTCGATCGCGATCAACTCGAGCGCGTGCTGCGCATCATGCTCGACGAGCGCGAGTTCCTGTCGCCGCATGGCATCCGCGCGCTGTCGCGCGTGCACAAGGACCAGCCCTACATGCTCCGGATCGATGGCACGGACCATCTCGTCGACTACGAGCCCGGGGAATCCACGAACGCGCTGTTCGGCGGCAACTCGAACTGGCGCGGCCCGATCTGGTTCCCCGTCAACTACCTGTTGATCGAATCGCTGCAGAAGTATCACTACTATTACGGCGACGACTTCAAGGTCGAGTGTCCGACAGGTTCGGGACACATGATGACGCTCTGGGAGGTCGCGGCGGAACTCTCGCGACGGCTCGCGTCGCTGTTTCTCCGCGGCGGCGACGGACGGCGGCCGGTGTTCGGGACGAACGACACGTTTCAGCAGGGGGCGCACTGGCGCGACCTCGTGCTGTTTCATGAATATTTCCACGGCGACACGGGCGCGGGCCTGGGCGCCAGCCACCAGACGGGATGGACCGCGATCGTCGCCAAACTGCTGCAGCAGAGCGGCGACGCCCCGGTGCGCCGCAGGCGCCCGCCGACGTAAACTGTGCGCATGATCGCGCCAGCCACGATCGTGTTGACGCGGCCCGGCCGGAGTTCGTCGGGTTCTCGGGTTCTCGGGTTCTCGGGTTCTCGGGTTCTCGGGTTGCGTGTCGCGCGAGCACTGACGTTCTGCCGGTGCCGCCTCGCGCTGCTCGCCTCGCTCTGCTTTCTCCTCGCGCCGGCGACCGCGCACGCGGACTGGACACTTGCGGCATATATAGGGACGGCCTGGACGCAATCCACGACGCTGACGCTCGATCGCGGCGCGCTCGGCCGGTCCACGTTCAGCGGCGTACCGTTCGACTCGCACTCGTTTGAGGGCCCCCTCTACTACGGGTATCGCGGCGGGTGGTTCCGGCGCGGATCGATCGCGGGCATCGAGGGAGAAGCCATTCATTTGAAGGTGTTCGCGCGGCCCGGCACGCTCGGACCGGATGTCCGGCGCTTCTCCATCTCGCACGGGCTGAACCTGCTGTTTGCGAACGCGGTGCTCCGCAAGCCCCTCTCCGCCTCTCGTCACGTTGTCGCCACGGCACGGCTGGGCGTCGGGTTCAGCGTCCCGCACGGGGAGAGCGAGATTGGCGGCGTGGAGCAGCAGCAATACGCAATCGGGTCCCTGGCGCTGCAGGCGGCAGGCGGCGCCGAACTGCGCGTCGCACCGCACCTCCGCGGGTTCGCGGAATACAAGCTGACGAGGACCGCGCCCGACGTCAGCGTCGCGGGCGGGTCGATGCATGGACGCTATCTGTCGCAGCATCTTGCGGCGGGATTGGGGGTCGCATGGTGATTCGAGTGACGCTTTCGGCGATCGCGTGTGTGATGGTGTGGCTCGGTAACGCGGCCGGGCAGCAGGCGACGACGACGCTGCGGAAGCCTGACGTCTTTTTCGTACCCACGCCTCCGGCCGTCGTCATGGCGATGCTCGACCTGGCGCGCGTGACGGACAGGGACATTGTCTACGATCTCGGCTGCGGCGACGGCCGCATCCCGATCGCGGCGGCGCAGAAGTACGGCGCGCACGGCGTGGGGATTGACATCGATCCCAAGCGGATCGAGGAAGCGAACGAGAATGCGAAAGCGGCGGGCGTCACCGAGAAGGTCTCGTTCGAGAACGCCGACCTCTTCGAGAGCGACATCAGCAAGGCGACGGTCGTCACGCTGTACCTGCTGCCGTCACTCAACGAGAAGCTGATGCCGAAGCTGAGAACCGACCTGAAGCCCGGCACGCGCATCGTCTCGCATTCCTTCAGCATGGGAGCGACGTGGCCGCCCGACGATCAGCGAGAGGTCGACGGGAAGACCATTTACCTGTGGCGGATTCCGGCGCGCTGAGTCTTTACACTCGACGATCTCGGAGCAGGGCGCAGCGATCGAAGGAACACGGCTTGGATTGAATGGCAGCTACGCATTCAGGAGCACTGGGATGAGCATCGGTCGCGATTCGCACCCGCACGTGTACATCGGCACCGACGGCGGCGCCACCACGTCGAAGGTGGCGGCCGTGCGGTCAGACGGCTCCCCGGTCTCGACGAAGCTGCTGCAGGCCCCGACCCCCTCGTCGACCGGGCCGCAGGCGGTGGTCGCCAGCTGGGTCGAAGCCATCGCGCGGTATCTCGAACAGAACGACCTCGGGTGGGACGATGTGCAGGGAGTGGGGCTGGCGATTCCCGGCCCTTACGAGCGATACGGCGTGTTCGGGAAATCACCGAACCTGCCGGACAGCTTCATCGGCTTCGACATCTACACCGCCTATGCGAACGCGCTGGCCTCGCGCGCCGGGCGGGTGGTGCCACTCGTGGTCGGCAACGACGGCAACATGGGGGGAGTGGCGGAAGCCCAGCACGTCCGCGGCACGGGCCGCGCCTCCGTGCTGATGCTCGCTCCAGGGTCAGGTCTCGGGTGCGCCTACGTGGGCGCAGACGGACTGCCGCTCGATGGCGACACACTCAATGGAATGGAAGCGGCACACATGCCGGCGCCGCTGCATCTCCTCGACCATATCGAGCCTCAACGCTGCGGCTGCGGCCGCACCTGGGGCTGCGTCGAAATGTACACGACGCTCGCCGGGCTGCCGCACCTTGTCGAGCGCGCGTTGAAGTCGTACCCCGATCACGACCTGGCGAAGCCCGATTACACGGGGCGGCAGCGCGCGCTCGCGCTGCGAGGTCTCGCGCAGAGGGGCGATCCGCTGGCCGTGGAGGTGTTCGACTTCCAGGCGCGCGCACTGGGCCTGCACGTCGCCTCGCTGCTGATGGCGCTCGACACCGACTTCGTCGTCATTGCCGGCGGGCTGATGGATCCCGAAGCCACGAGCGATGCATTCCGCTCGCGGTATCTGAAGATCGTCCGCGACAGCGCCTTGCCGTACCTGTGGCCGGTACAACAACACCGCCTTCGCGTCGTCGCGGCATCGCTTGGTGATCTGTCGCAGGCGATTGGCGCCGCGCTCGTCGCGCTGTATCAATCGAGATTGCCGGTTCAGCAGTAAGCCCGATCGTCAGCTCGGGGTTTTTCAACCAGTAACTGCCTGGTAATCGTCCCGCGCCCACCCGTCGCGAATCCGGCATCCCGGCATCGCCAGCCTCGGTGCAGGACCTACTCGAGATCGAACGACTCGCCAGCCAGTTCCGCGGAGCGGATTACGCCAGCGTCTGGCGGCAATATTCGAGGCACTTCCCCACTTCGGCGACCGGATCGCCGCCGTACTCGAACTCGATGTTCGCCGGGATGTCGTACTTCCGGTCCTTCAGCAGGTGCAGCACCGGCCTGATCGGCGTATCACCCTGGCCCCAGGGGACGTTCTCGCCGTGGTTCTTCTTCCGATCCTTCAGGTGCAGGTTCGTGATGCGATCGTGGTACTTCTCGATGAAGACGATCGGATCGCCGCCGGCTGCCGTGTAGTGACCAATATCCAGGTTCGCGCCGAGATACTTCGACGCCGCCATGACGGTCTTGAACGTCTCTTCGGTCGACACTTCATCCGGCCTGTCGGTCTGGTCGTGCCCATGAAATCCGACCATCAGCTGATGTTTGTCGGCAAACGGGGCGAGCCGTTTCGCCATGCTGACCTGCGTCGACGTCGTGATGGCCTTCACGCCGAGCGCTTTCGCCAGCTGGAAGCCGTACTCGATTTCCTCGTCCTTCGTGTTGTTGACGTTCATGTTGAAGCAGAGCAACCGGACGTCCACGCCCGCGTCGTTGAACTTCTTGCGGACGTCCTTGAACTTGTCCATCGAGACCGACGCCCGCCACTCCTTCATCTGCTGGGCGCGCTCCTGCTGCGCCTTCTGCATCGCCGCGCGCTCCTCGTCGGTCATCTGCTGCCCGCGTCCGCGTCCGCCGCCGCCAGACCCGGACCCCGGGGGCGCGCCCGCCAGCGCTTCAGCATGATTGGACATTAGCTCGACTTCGCTCCGGCCGATCGTCTTGTATGCGGCAACGATGTCTTCCGGATTCGACATCGTCCGGAAGCTGTACGTGATTGCGCCAATCTGGACGCCGTTGATCTTCGAATCCGCTCTCGCGCGCAGCACGAGCGCAACCGGGAGCCCCGCCGTCACGATCCGTCCGAAATCACGCCGCGAATACAGCATGCGATCGCTCTCCATCTGATGTCCTTCCGTTGTCTGCACAACCCATCACGTTTATTACGGAGAGATCGGCGAGACCGCAGAGGTCGGCCACCAACAGTACGGTCCCTCTCCGAGCTCTCCGATCAGTCTGTGAAACGCACGCCGCCGGAACCTGTGTTACTTCAGCTCGAACCCCTTGCGCGGGTCGCGTCCGAGAAAATCATTCGCTGCCACATTGTTCGTGACGCGCACGCCCTGCGCGTCGTACTGCAGCTTCGTCTTGGCGCGCAGCGAGACGATGCCGAGGAGCATCACCTCGGTGAGCTGGGTCGCGTACTCGAACGGCGATGACGCGGGCTCCCTGCCTCTGATCGCATCGATCCAGTTCATATGGTGATCTTCGTGCGGGATGCGAGGCAGCACGGCCTTCGGCGCGCCGGAGCCCTCCTGCAGCGACGCGGGCAGCAGGCGCGGGTTCAATCCGTACGTGTCCTGAATCATCTTGCCTTTCGATCCGACGTAGAGCACGCCGCCGCCGGCATTGAGCTGCTCGTCGCCGAGCTCCTCCGGCTTGGCGGGCATCAGGCCGCCGTCGTACCACGTCAGCTTCACGGCCGGCATATTGCCGCGCGCCGCGAACGTGTAATACGTCGTGGTCGCGTCCGGATAGGACGCGCCGTTGAACGGCGTCGAGATCGTCTCAATCGTGGTCGGGAAGCCAAGCTTCAGCGACCAGAAGGGGTGATCGATCAGGTGCGCGCCCATGTCGCCGAGCGGTCCCTGGCCCCAATCCACCCAGCCGCGCCAGTTGAACGGGTGGTAGATGGGGTGGTACTCGATTACCGGACCTGCGCCAAGGAACAAGTCCCAATCCAGGCCTGGCGGCACGGGGCCGCCGTCGGACGCCATCGCCGCCGCAAGCCGTGCATCGAGCCCCTTCGCGTTCCATGGCAGCTTCGCGTCACTCGGCGCCGGGGCCGGCCGGGGAACCCCCTGCGGCCAGAAGCCGAGCGGACGATTCGTCCACACGTGCACTTCGTGAACGTCTCCGATCGCGCCGCCGGTGATCAGCTCGTAACCGGTGCGGGCCTCGTCCATCGAGTGCCCCTGGTTACCCATCTGCGTGACGAGCTTGGCGTTGTCGCGCGCTTTCGCCGCGAGGTGCCGCGCTTCCTTGACCGACCAGCAGAGGGGCTTCTCGACATAGACATGCTTGCCGAGCGACATCGCAGCCGATGCGATGGCGGCGTGCATGTGATCGGGCGTCGCAACGATCACCGCGTCGATGTCCTTCTGCTTCTCGAGCATCTCGCGGTAGTCCTTGTACCTCTTGGCGTTCGGCATCTGCTGCTCGACGAACTTCCGCACGTCGGCCGTGTCGTCCATCTTCGGACGCCGCGCATTCGCGTCGAGCTGAGCCTGCGAGGGCGGCCGCTGCGGCGGCCGCTCGCCCCGGCCGCCGCCCTGCGTGGCCGACCGCGACGGCGGTGGATTCAACGCCATCTGATACGTCTTGAAGCGGCTCTCCACCTGCGAGTCGTCGACATCGCAGATCGCGGTGATGTTCTGGCTGAGCACACCGCGCAGGTCGCTGCCACCGCGGCCGCCAATGCCGACGGCCGCCACGTTGACCGTGTCGCTGGGAGCCTGAAAGCCCTTGCCGAGCACGTGACGAGGCACGATCGTCAGTGCCGCGCCGGTGCCGGCAACGGTGTGTACGAAACGTCTACGTGTCATGTCTGTCACGGATACCTTCCTCTCGATCGGATCGTGTGAAAGCGGTTATAGTCGCGGGCGCCATGCGCATTCAGCCGTTTGCCCCGAAGTATATGAAAGTTGGCATCCTCACGGCAGCCGTCCAGGAGCTGACCCCGCGCGAGGTGCGGGACAGCGATCCGGATCGCGCGATCGAAGAGTGGGTGGCGTTCGCGAGGGAACTGGGCGCAGACAACATCCAGCTCTCAGCCGCGCTCCATCCCACCGAAACCGACGTGCCTCCCGAAGCGATGCTCGACCCGGTAGCCAACACGCTGGATCTGCGGCGACCGTTCGCCAAGGAGCGCGCGCGTCGCGTGCAGAAAGCGCTCGAGGCGCATCGGATCGGCATCTCCGAGGTCGGCTATTTCGACAACATGCTGCACCACGACCGCGGCGTGCGCCAGAAGAAATACGACTTCATGCGGCGCGCATTCGAGGCGGCGACGCTCCTGGGCGTCGACGCTGTGTGCGGATTCGTCGGACGCAACGCGCAGCTCAGCATGGATCAGAACCTGCTCGATTTCGAGGAGTCGTTCGTCCCGCTGTTGAAGGAGGCCAAGGAACGCGGCCTCACGTACCGCGTCGAACAGTGCCCGATGCCGGGTTGGACCACCGGTGACATCTTCCATAACAATATCGCGTATACCCCCGGCACGTGGATCGCCCTCCACCGCATCTGTGAAAGACACCGCGTCGGCGACCAGTTCCGCATTCACTACGACCCGTCGCACGCGATCCTGATGGGCCAGGACACGCGGTCGCTCTTCCAGTTCCTCAAGGACGCCGGCTACAACTTCCTGATCGGGGGTTTCCACGTGAAGGGGCAGGTCGTCAACGCGCGTGGCGTCTCGGAGTGGGGCTACGGGGGCCAGACGGTCGAGCGCGGCGACTGGAAGGACGGCAAGCCGTCGAGCAATCCCGCGGATCAGGTCAACGCGTGGAAGAAACAGATCGTGCTCGCCGAGCACGAGCTGCCCGGGACAGCACGGCACGACCCGCTGGCCTATCTGCAGAACCGCAGCGTCGACTGGTTCGATCACCAGCTCGCCGCACGCGAGCTTCTTGCGCTCGATGTGGCCAACACGCACCTGATCGTCGAGCACGAGTATCCACCCGCGCGGATCCAGGACAAGGCGCGGCTGACGCCGATCCTGTCAGGATCGATCGCTTTCGTGCGCCACATCGACCAGGCGGCCGCGGACATGTTCGCGCTGCAGCGCGACGTACTCGCGGCGCAGAACATTCCCGTCCAGGGCGCCGGGCGCGAGGCCTACCGGTCCTGAGGGACGAGCAGCGCGGCGCGAGCGGCGTCGAGACTCACATCGTGCCGACGATCACGCACGGCCGCGTGCTCGTGCGTGCGGCGCGCGCAGCGGCGTCGCGTGGACTGATCGTCGGCTTCCACGGTTACATGGAAAACGCGGGGATCCAGTTCGCGCGGCTCGAGGCGCTTCCCGGTTCTTCCCGCTGGACCGTCGTGTCGATCCAGGGACTGCATCGCTTCTATCGCGGCCGCACCGAGGAAGTGGTCGCGAGCTGGATGACCCGCGAGGACCGCGACGTGACGATTGCCGACAACCTCGATTATGTCGGCGCCGCGCTGGATGCGGTCCCGCATGACCGCGCGGGCCACATCGTGTATGTCGGCTTTTCACAAGGCGCGGCCATGGCGTTCCGCGCCGCGGCGCGCAGCGGCAATGCCGCCGATGTCATCGCGGTCGGCGGCGATGTGCCGCCGGAACTCCTGCAGGAACGGTGGGGCCGCTTTCCGCGGGTCCTTCTTGCGCGCGGCGATCGCGACAACTGGTACACCCAGGAGAAGTTCGACGCCGACGTCAAGGCGCTGACCGGAGTGGCCGCCGTCGTGCGGCCGCTGACGTACGACGGCGCGCACGAGTGGAACGCCGAGGTCGAGCGGGCCGCGGGCGAGTTTCTGTCGGCTGACAGTTCTCACCGATCCTGATCTCGAGCCGCCATCCCGGCGCCCCCGACCGTCGTGAACCGCGCGTGCCGGCTGAGCGTCGTGAACCCCGCCGCGACGGCAACACCAACGACCAGGCAGCCGATCCACAGCCCTCGCGCGCCCGCGTGCGCGATCACATATCCTCCGGCGGCGGGCGCTGCGGCAAACGCCGCCGTGAACGCGAGCGCGAAAGCTCCCTGATATGCGCCGCGCAACTGCGCGGGCGCAAGGTCGGCGACAAGTGACGAGGAGGCCGCGGCAAACAGGATTTCGCCCAGCGTCCAGATCGTCACGGTGACGACATATCCCGCGATCGAACCGACCCACGCGTTCATGCCGAACCCGACGCCCAGCAGCAACGCCGCCGCGGCGAGCGTCAGCGGCCGCGATCGTGCGCGAATGAGTTCTCCGGCAAGCGGCTGAAGCAACACGATCAGCAGGCCATTGGTCGCTATCAAGGCGCCGAACCCTGCCGCGGAGATCCCCTGGGCGCGCACGTCGATTGGCAGGCCGATGAATGACTGAAAGAACACGATCGAGAACGCGAAATTGAGGAGGCAGACGGCCACGAACGCACGATCGTGGACGATCGTTCGGACCGCGCTGCGGCCACCAGGAGTGGTCAGCCGCGCCGACGGCGCGGTTTCCGGAAGCGCCAGCCACACGATCATCCCGTAAAGCGCGGTGGTGGCGCCGTCGGCGGCAAACAGCGCAACGTAGCTGCGCGCCGCCAGGAGACCGCCAAGGATCGGCGCAATCGATGCTCCGAGGTTCACCGCCCAGTAGATCAAGCTGTAGGCTCGCGGGCGATCGTCAGAGGGGACGATGTCCGCGATCGTGGCGGAGACGACCGGCCGGTACATTTCGTACAGAAGACCGGTGACGGCGGCGGCCGCGACGATGGCGGGCGTGCGCGTCATCAGGCCGAAGACGAACATGCTCGCACCTCCGCCGATCAGCGACGCGGCAAGTGTCGGCCGACGGCCGATACGATCGGAGAGCGCACCGCCGAACGGGCCACCGCCAATCCCGCCGAGACCGTACGCGGAGATGACCGTTCCGGCCTGCGCGGCGCTCAGGCCACGGACCTCCGTCAGGTAAATCGCCAGAAAGACCAGTACGAACCCGCCGACGCGGTTGACGAGCGTGCCGGTGAAGAGCACCCAGAATGGGGGCGGCAGCCCGCGGAAATCGGGCACCAGGCGGCGGACGGAAACCGGGACACTCACAGTTCGTCCCATGCTTGGGAAAAATTGTGAGTGTCCCCCGTTCTGAACTTACTGCAGGTGGATCTGGGGCGCCACGCGCGGGCGCGTCTCGCCCGATGACGCGCTCCAGTCGGTGTGCGGGGCGTGATTCTCGACGAGCCAGCCGTAGACAAGACGGCCGTACGACTGCCAGCGCATCTGCTTCTTCTCGTAAAACGGCACGAGCGCGCGCTGGACCTCGGGAAGCAGATAGAGCGGAATCCCGGGGAAATAGTGATGCTCGAGGTGATAGTTGGA
>Ga0136846_1235401_pt1 | contig 14245 bp, 13 predicted proteins | sample HopSoiMetagenom2_FD_96841 | JGI IMG/M metagenome (GOLD analysis project Ga0136846, IMG submission 96841) | Grasslands soil microbial communities from Hopland, California, USA - 2 Assembly 2016 (version 4) | ecosystem: Environmental > Terrestrial > Soil > Grasslands | place: USA: Hopland...
CGAGCACTACCAGGTCGGTCTGAAGGTCGGTTTCCGGCTGGAGGACGGCGAGTAACCACCCCAGGGCCCACACCCGGGTCACACCCGGGCCCGCTCGCTCAGGTCCGGCCCTCGGCCTCCTGCGCCTCTTTCAGGGCATTCGACTCGGCCGCCCAGCGGGCCCGTACGACCCTGAAGCCGGCCCGTTCCGCGTCCTGGCAGACGAGTTCGTCGTCGTCCACCAGGACGCGGATCTCGCGGTCCTGGGCCAGTCGGCGCAGGGTCTCCAGTTTGGTGCTGCGCGCGGGCCTGCGGTCGTCGTCGCGGCGCATCCAGATACGGCCCTCGGGCAGTCCGTGCGCGGCGAGCCAGGCGACCGTGTCCCGGCGGCAGCGTTCCGGCCGTCCGGTGAGGTAGACGACCTCGCACTCCCTCGCGCTCTCCACGGCCAGCGCGACGCCCTCGGTGAGCGGCGGATCGTGCGGCGCGGCGGCGAAGAAGGCGGCCCAGTCGCGCGGCTTGCGCTCCAGGTACCGCTGCCGGTGCGCGGTGTCGGCGAGCGTGTTGTCGAGGTCGAACACGGCGAGCGGTCTGCCGCTCCTCGGGCTGCTGTTCTGCGTCACGGTCCCCGACCTTAGGGCCTGGCCCGGCGGCCGTCACGGGCAGGCGCCGCGCGGACGATTCGCCACCCGCGGTCCCCAACTTCCTTGTGCCGCACGCCGGTACGAACTTCGGCGCCCGCTTCGAGGCGATCTGCGAAGACATTTCGGGGACATGAGCGGTCAACCGTCATTTGATCTGCCGGAAACATTGACTCACTCCCGCCCCGTACCTATCTTTCGGTCGAACCTCCGCACGTCGTTCCACATATCGAACCGCCTCGGCCCGGGAACAGGCCGCCGAAGGAGACCCGCCGTGGACCGCATCCGCAACAGCTCGACCAGTCGACGGACGCTCCTCAAGGCCTGCACGGCCCTGGTCGTCGCCGTGACCGTGCCCGTCACCGTCGGCACCCCGGCGTTCGCCGCCGTCCCGGCCTCCCCGGCCGTCACCTACACCAACGCGATCGCCGAGCAGCGCGCCGACCCGCACATCTTCAAGCACACCGACGGCTACTACTACTTCACCGCCACCGTGCCGGCGTACGACCGGATCGTCCTCCGTCGTGCCACCACCATCCAGGGGCTGACCTCGGCCGCCGAGACGACCATCTGGACCAAGCACGCCACCGGCACGATGGGCGGCTACATCTGGGCCCCGGAGATCCACTTCATCGACGGCAAGTGGTACATCTACTTCGCCGCCGGTGACGCCAACGACATCTGGCACATCCGCCCCTACGTCCTGGAGTGCGCCGACGCGAACCCGATCACGGGAACCTGGACGGAGAAGGGCCGTATCGCCCTGCCGCTGGACACCTTCTCCCTGGACGCGACGACCTTCGCGGTGAACGGCACCCGCTACCTCGCCTGGGCGCAGAACGACCCGGCCGTCGGCCCCGGCACCAACATCTACCTCGCACAGATGTCGAGCCCGTGGAGCATCACCGGTACCCCGGTCATGCTCAGCCGGCCGACCGCCGCGTGGGAGACCGCCGGAGGTGAGACGGTCAACGAGGGCCCGGCCGTGCTCCAGCGCAACGGCAAGGTCTTCCTGACCTTCTCGGCCAGCGCCACCGACTCCAACTACTGCATGGGCATGCTGACCGCGTCCGCCTCGGCCGACCTGCTCAACGTCTCGTCGTGGGCCAAGAGCACCGGCCCGGTCTTCGCCACCTTCGCCGCCACCAGCCAGTACGGCCCCGGGCACAACCAGTTCACGGTCTCCGAGGACGGCAAGTCGGACATCCTCGTCTACCACGACCGCGGCTACAAGGACATCACCGGTTCCCCGCTCGACGACCCCAACCGCCGCACCCGCGTGCAGAAGATCTACTGGAACGCCGACGGCACCCCGAACTTCGGCATCCCGGTCTCCGACGGTCTCACCCCGGTCCGCTTCTCGTCGTTCAACTACCCGGACCGGTACATCCGGCACTGGGAGTACCGGGCGAAGATCGAGGCGAACGTCACCAACCTCGCGGACTCGCAGTTCCGGGTGGTGACCGGCCTGACCGGCTCCGGGACCGTCTCGCTGGAGTCGGCGAACTTCCCCGGCTACTACCTCCGGCACAAGAACTACGAGCTGTGGGTGGAGAAGAACGACGGCACGGCCACCTTCCAGGACGACGCCTCCTTCACCCGCCGGGCAGGCCTCGCCGACTCCGCAGGGGTCTCCTTCGAGTCGTACAACTTCCCGGGCCGTTACATCCGGCACTACGACGGCCTGCTGCAGCTCCAGCCGCTCAGCACGTCGCTCGACCAGCAGGACGCCACGTACTACGCCGAGTAGGTCCCACAGGGGCGCACGCCTGCGAGGGCCCGCGCGGGGAGGCCGACGGCAACCCGCGCATCCCTCGCACCGGCGCCCCGGCTCACCCTGGCCGGCGGCAGGAGCGGCGGCCCGCCGCGATCATCGCCGCCGGCGCGTGCGCGGGCGGGCGGCTGAGCCGCAGCCATCCGCGTACGGCCGTCATGACCACCTTCGGCGCCACGACCGCGAGCGCACGGGCTGTCTGCCCACCGTGCTGACGAGGTTGGGCGCCCGGGACGGGGGGCCCAACTGGTCGTCGCCGCCCACCAGTCGGGGGCTGGTAGGGGCCTTGCCGCCGCAGGAGTCCTGCGCTACGGGACGACTCGCCCCCTGCCTCACCGAAGGTGGCCGAGCCGCCCGCAGCCGGCGCTCACGACGGTCGGCGACTGAGGAGAAGCCCGGGACGGCCACGCATCCGATGGTGGCTGGCCGTGCCGTCTCGCGTACCGGAGATGACCCGGGCGGGCCCGCCGGTGGCGGCATCCCCGGCATCACCCGAGGTGTCGCCGGTCCTCCCCCGCGTCACCACCCGTACCGGCGCCACCGGACCCTCGGAGTCGCCTCCGGCGTTCGAGCAGGCGCAGCCACCCCTCCCCGAAGTCAGCGGCTTCGCCTGCCTGTTCCTCAGTCGCCGACTGTCGTCGGCTGTACCGTCTCGTCCGTCGGGGCCGTGGCCGGGGTCTCAGGGCGGGCGCGTTCGGCTCGCCAGGTGCCGACCCGGGCAGCCAGGGGCTCGGTCCAGCGGGCGGTGAGCGGGCCGGCGACGACCAGGATCAGGACGTACGCCGTGGCCAGCGGGCCGAGGTCTGACTCGATGCCCGCGGTGACCGCGAGGCCCGCGATCACGATGGAGAACTCGTCCCGGGCGACCAGCGCGCCGCCCGCGCGCCAGCGGCCCTTGACCGAGATCCCGGCGCGGCCGGCCGCCCAGTAGCCGGTGGCGATCTTCGTGCCCGCCGTGACGACGGCCAGGGCGAGGGCCGGCAGCAGCACGGGCGGGATGCTGGCCGGGTCGGTGTGCAGCCCGAAGAAGACGAAGAAGATGGCCGCGAACAGGTCCCTGAGCGGACTGAGCAGCGTGTGCGCCCCCTCAGCGACCTCCACCGACAGTGCGATCCCGACGAGGAACGCCCCTACGGCGGCGGACACCTGGAGCTCCTGGGCGATGCCCGCGATGAGGATGGTCAGCCCGAGCACGACCAGCAGCAGCTTCTCGGGGTCGTCGCTGGAGACGAAGCGGGAGATGACCCGGCCGAAGCGGACGGCGACGAACAGGACCAGTCCGGCTGCGCCGAGCGCGATCGCCAGGGTGACACTGCCGGCGGCGAGCGAGACGCCGGCCACCAGCGCGGTGACGATGGGCAGGTAGACCGCCATCGCCAGGTCCTCCAGGACCAGGACGCTGAGGATCACCGGGGTCTCCCGGTTGCCGACCCGGCCCAGGTCGCCCAGCACCTTCGCGATGACACCGGAGGACGAGATCCAGGTGACCCCGGCGAGCACGACGGCGGCGACCGGGCCCCAGCCGAGCAGCAGCGCGGCGGCGGCGCCGGGCAGCGCGTTCAGGGTGAAGTCCACCAGGCCGGCCGGGTAGTGGGACTTGAGGTTGGAGACGAGATCACTGGCCGTGTATTCCAGGCCGAGCATCAACAGCAGCAGGATGACGCCGATTTCGGCGCCGGTGGCGATGAACTCCCCGCTGGCGCCGAGCGGCAGCAGCCCGCCTTCGCCGAAGGCGAGACCGGCGAGCAGATAGAGGGGTATCGGGGAGAAGCTGAGCCGGGCGGCCACCCGGCCGAGCAGCCCGAGCGCGAGGATGATGGCGCCGAACTCGATCAGCAGAACCTGGGAGTGCATGGTGGTGTCACTCCCGTCCGAGTATCGCCGCGGCGGCGTCGACGCCCTCGCGGGTGCCGATCACGATGATGACGTCCCCGCCGGCCAGCCGGAACGCGGGCGTCGGGGACGGTATCGCCTCGGCCCGCCGCAGCACGGCGACCACGGACGCGCCGGTCTCCGTGCGCATCCGTGTCTCCCCGAGCACCCGCCCGTTCCACCACGAACCTGCGGCCACCTCCACGCGCTCCGCCACCAGCCCGAGCGCGGTGGTGGACAGCAGACTGGGGCTGTGGTGCGAGGGACTCAGCGCGTCGATCAGCGAGGCGGCCTCGGGCGCGGTCAGCCGATGGTGATCGGCGACCTGCGGGGCCGGGAGCGGATGCTGCGCGCCATCGACATCTACCGTGCCGGTTTCCGTCCCTCGGCCCGGGCGGACGAACCGTACGTCGTCATCTCGGGGACGGTCGCGGTGGCCGCCACCACGGAGGAGGCCCGCCGGCTCCTTGTCCCCGAGGCCTGGTCGATGGCGTACTCCCGCACCCGCGGCACCTTCCCGCCGCTGCCGCCCACCGAACGGGTCGAGTCCCGCACGATGACCTCCAAGGAGCGGGGTTTCTACGAGTCGGGGCTCGCGGGCCAGCTCGCCGGTACGGCTGACGAGGTGGCCCACGAGCTGGAGACGGTGCTGAAGGAGACGGGCGCGCAGGAGGTCCTGGTCACGACGAGCACGTACGACCGGGACGCCCTGCTGGACTCCTACCGACGGCTGGCGGCACTGTTCCGGGCGAGGTGACCGCCCATGCGGGCGCGGGGAACCCGCTCCCGCCCACCCACCGGATGCGGACCCACCGGCGGCAGTTGTGCCGCCAGGGCCAGGGCCCGCCGGTCCGGGTGGCTGCCCGGTGCGATGGGCTCCCGCACCTCGACCTCCGCCATCAGCCCGCGCGCCGACACCACCCGCCACACCGACGTGAGCAGGGAGTCCTCGCCGACGAAGGCGGGCGCCGTACTGGCCGCGCCCCCGCTGAGCCGGTAGTGCAGACGCACCGGCTGGACGGGGACCCCGGCGTCCAGCGCGGCCTGGAACACCGCCCGGCGGAAGTGGCCCTGGGCCTTGCCGCACCAGGTGCTGCCCTCGGGGAAGGCGACGACCGCCGTGCCCTCGCGCAGTGCGCCGGCGATCTTGGCGACGGTCTGCGGCAGCGCCCGCAGCCGGTCGCGTTCGATGAACAGCGCGCCGCTGGACGCGGTCAGCGGGCCCGCCACCGGCCACTGCCGGATCTCGGCCTTGGCGAGCATCCTGGCCGGTCGTACGGCGGCCAGCAGCGGGATGTCCAGCCATGAGATGTGGTTGGCGACCAGCAGGACGCCCCCGGTGGGGGCGGCGGGGCCGGTCACCTGGAGCCGGACACCCGCCGCCCGCACGATGGTGCGGGCCCAGCGCCGTACCCACTCGGCGGGGATCCTCCTGCCGAGCGGGCACAGCGTGATCCCGGCGACCAGGACGACCAGGACGGTCAGCAGGCGCAGGACGGCCACGGGCAGGGCCGTCGTGGCACCCGACGTCTCCACGCACGCCCTCGGGGTGCAGGGCGCGCTGGGCAGCCAGACGCTCATCAGGCCGGGACGAGGGAGAGGAAGTGCCGCAGATAGCGCTGGTTGATCCGGCGCATCGACAGCAGCACGTACATGTCGGCGACCCCGAAGTCCGGGTCGTGGGCGGGCTCCCCGCACACCCAGGCGCCGAGGCGGACGTAGCCGCGCAGCAGCGGGGGAAGTTCGGTGCGGCCGGCCGGACGGGTCACGCCCTCGGCGGACCAGGGCAGCAGCGGGCGTACCCGGAACTCCTGCGGGGCCAGGTTCTTCTCGCGGACGCGGTCCCAGGTGACGGCGGCGAGTGTGCCGCCGTCGGAGAGCGGTATGGAGCAGCAGCCGGCCAGCCATTCGTGGCCGCGGTCGACCATGTAGCGGGCGATCCCGGCCCAGATGAGGCCGATGACGGCGCCGTCCCGGTGGTCGGGGTGGACGCAGGAGCGGCCGACCTCGACGAGGCCGGGGCGGATCGCGTCGAGCGGGGTGATGTCGAACTCGCCCTCGGAGTACAGGCGTCCGGCGATGGCGGCGCGTTCCGGGGGCAGCAGTCGGTAGGTGCCGACGACCTGGCCGGTGAGCGTGTCGCGGACGAGCAGGTGGTCGCAGTAGGCGTCGAAGGGGTCGATGTCGAGGCCGGGCTGCGGGGAGGACAGCAGGGCGCCGAGCTCACCGGCGAAGACGTCGTGCCGCAGCCGCTGCGCGGCTCGTACGTCGTCCTCGTCGCGGGCGAGGGTGACGGTGTAGCGGCTGGGTACGGCGGGGAGCGGGGGACGTTCGATGGTGGAAACGCCGGTCATGGCTCTCTCCTGGTCACGGGCCGGGGACGGCGAGGCGGCGAGCTGGCCGGTCCCGTTACGTCCGGCCGTATCAGTTCTTCCGACCGTGGCTGTCCGGCGCGTGACTCTCGCGGAGAGAGCGGATGTGGGCTTGTTGAATGCCAGGGGTGCCTGGCGGGACCGGGGTCGAGCACCACTCCGGTCCCGCCCGTCCGCACCTTGTCGGCGAACGTCCTGGGGTCAGCGTCCGGACACTTTGCGCGTCGCCCGCAGCCACTCCCTGTTCATCCCGGTGATGGAGACGAGGGGGATCCCCTTCGGGCAGGCGGTGGCGCACTCCCCTGCGAGGGTGCAGCCGCCGAAGCCCTCCTCGTCCATCTGGGCGACCATGTCTAGGACCCGGGTCTCCCGCTCGGGTGCCCCCTGCGGCAGCACGTTCAGGTGGTTGACCTTGGTGGAGGTGAAGAGCATCGCCGCGCCGTTCGGGCAGGCGGCCACGCAGGCCCCGCAGCCGATGCACTCGGCGTGCTCGAAGGCGAAGTCGGCGTCCGGTTTGGGTACGGGGGTGGCGTGGGCCTCGGGGGCGGCGCCGGTCGGGGCGGTGACATAGCCGCCGGCCTGGATGATCCGGTCGAGGGCCGACCGGTCCACGACCAGGTCCTTCACCACCGGGAAGGCGGCGGCGCGCCACGGCTCGACGTCGATGGTGTCGCCGTCCGTGAAGGACCGCATGTGGAGCTGGCAGGTGGTGGTGCGCTCGGGCCCGTGCGCGTCGCCGTTGATGACGAGTGAGCAGGCGCCGCAGATGCCCTCGCGGCAGTCGTGGTCGAAGGCGATCGGGTCGTCGCCCTTGAGGATGAGTTCCTCGTTGTGCCAGACGATGAAGAGGCCGAGGATGATCCCGCCCCAGCGCATGGTGCGCGTCGCGTAGCTCGTCCGCGCCTTCCGGTGTACGTACTTGCTGGGCCGGGCCCTCAGGTCGCGGCGGCTGAGCTGGTAGGCGGAGGTGGCGTGGGCGACGACGGCGGCCACGAGGACGATCCGGATGAGCCAGAGCGTCCACTCGAAGTGCATGAAGGGCTCGCCGACCGTGCGCAGCCAGTGGGCGTAGTGGTTGAACTCGCCGGGCCCGAAGAAGATCTTCAGGTTGCCGATCATGTGGACGACGAGATACAGCAGCATGATCAGGCCGCTCACGGCCATCACGGTCTTCTTGCCGACGGAGCTGTCCCACACGGTGCGTGCCATGGACGGCCGTCGGTCCGTCCGCGTTGCCAGAGCCATGGGTCAGACGCTAGGCCGAGGGACGCTCATCGGCCCAGGACATGGTCCGGCTCGTTTCCATAGGCAGATCCTATGGAGGTCGTATCCTGGACGCGTGCAACTCCAACAGCTCCAGTACTTCGTCGCGGTCGCCGAGACCCGGCACTTCACTCGCGCCGCGGATCTCGTCCATGTCGCGCAGCCGTCGCTGTCCCAGCAGATCAAGTCGCTGGAACGGGAGTTGGGGGCCGAGCTGTTCCTGCGGGCACGCGGCAACATCACGCTCACGGACGCGGGCGAGGCGCTCCTCCCGCTGGCCCGGCGCATCCTGGCCGACGCGGACACGGCCCGGCAGGAGGTGCGGGAACTGGTCCACCTCCGGTCCGGCCGCGTGCGCCTGGGCGCGACCCCGAGCGTGTGCACGGGGCTGCTGCCGGACGTGCTGCGCGCCTTCCACGACCGCTATCCCGGCATCCGGCTGCTGATCGAGGAGGGCGGCTCGCACGACCTCGTACGGGAGCTGGCGCGCGGCGCCCTGGACCTCGCCCTGATCGTCCTCCCGCTGCCCACACCGTCACCGGCGCTGACCACCGTGGAGGTCCTGCGCGAGGACCTGGTGGTCGTGTCGTCCCCCGAGGCACCCGCCCCCGGCCGGGGCCGGCGCACGGTCCGCGTCGCCGACCTCGAGGACGAGCGTCTGGTGATGTTCCGGCACGGCTACGACCTGCGCGAACTGACCGTCGCCGCGTGCCGCTCCGCCGGCTTCGAGCCGGACTTCGCGGTGGAGGGCGGGGAGATGGACGCGGTACTGGGGTTCGTGCGGGCGGGGCTGGGCGTGGCCGTCGTACCGCGCATGGTGGCGAGCCGGTCGGGGCGGGGGCTCAGGGTTACGCCTCTTGCCCGGCCCAGGGCTGTTCCGGGCGATCGCCTTGGCGCATCGCAGCGATGTGGCTCCGCCCCGGGCGGCTCGGGAGTTGCAGCGGATGCTGCTTGAACGGTAGCGCTGCGCTGGCTGGGGGGGCGCAGAGGCCGTGGACTGGTTCACGTCGTACGTGGCTTGTCGCGCGGTTCCCCGCGCCCTAGGGGGCGCGCACCGGCGTTCCCTGGTGGTAGTACATGCGCCAGCCTGTCTCCTCGTCGCGTTTGCGCCACAGGGAGCTTCGGCGCGACCTGTGGCCGTCGAAGACGGTCTCGAATGTCAGGTGCACCAGACCGGGGGCCAGGACGACGCCCGTGATCGCCGACGGCTCGTAGCGTGGGCCGTCAGCCGTGCTGCCCCGCTTGCTGGGCAGCTCAGCGATCATCTCCGCGTACGAGTAACGCCGGCCGGAGGCGCCGACCTCCACGAACTCGGGGTCGAGCAGGCGCGCGGCCTCTCCGGAGGAGCGGAACGCGGGGTCCATCAGGCGCAGTTCACCCGCGATGGCCTCGTTCACGTCAACTGATTCCCGGGTCACCGGATCACCCCGTCGCGTCCGCCAGCACCAGGTCGTGCAGGCGTTCCGGTGGGCCCGGTCGGGCGTAGTACCAGCCCTGGGCCGTGTCGCAGCCCAGTATGCGGAGTTGCTCTGCCTGGGAGCCCGTTTCCACGCCCTCGACGGTGACCGTGAGATTCAGGCTGTGGGCGAGGGAGACGATCCCCTCGACGATCTTGAGGTCGACGGGGTCCGCCGGGAACTGCTGCATCCCCTGGGTGAAGGAGCGGTCCAGCTTGAGGATGCTCACGGGGAGACGGCGCAGGTTGGCGAGGTTCGAGTAGCCGGTGCCGAAGTCGTCCAGGGCGATGTCGACGCCCATCTCGGCGAGGCGGCGCAGGGGCTTGAGGAGGTCGTCGTCGGCGCCGATCAGCGCCGACTCGGTCACCTCCAGGCACAGCGCCTCGGGTTCCAGGCCCGCGCGTTCCAGGATGTCGACGGTGTCCTGCACCAGACCGAGGTGGGTGAGCTGACACGGGGACAGGTTGACGTTGATGCGCAGCGGGCCGCCGGCCGGGTGTCCGCCGTACCGTTCCTGCCAGTCGCGGGCCTGGCGTACCGACTGTTCCAGGACCCAGCGGCCGAGCGGGACGATCAGGCCGGTGTGTTCGGCGAGCGGGATGAAGCGGTCGGGGCCGAGGACGCCGTGCTGCGGATGCAGCCAGCGCACCAGGGCCTCGGCGCCACGGACGCTGCCGTCGCCGAGGTGGACGAGCGGCTGGTACTCGATGAAGAACTCGCTGCGGTCCAGCGCAGCCGGCAGTGCCGTGGTGAGCCCGTGTCGGGTGATCGCCTTCAAGTCGGCCTCGGGATCGGCCAGTTCGAAGCGGTTACCGCCCGCGGATTTCGCCCGGTACATGGTGATGTCGGCGCTGCGCAGCACTTCCGCCGGGCCGCGCTCCCCCGCCGGGCCCTCGACGATGCCGATGCTGCCGCGCACCGTCAGCTCACGGCCCTCGACGCTGACCGGGGCGACCAGCGCGTGCATGATGCGGGCGGCGAGATCGTCGACCTCGGCCTCGGTGTCGGGGCCCGTGGTCAGCGCCACGAACTCGTCGCCGCCCAGCCTGGCCACCATCTCGCCCGGCGCGGTCGCGCAGGACTGCAGCCGGTCGGCGACCTCGACGAGCAGCCGGTCTCCGGCCGCGTGGCCGAGGCTGTCGTTGATGGTCTTGAAGCCGTCGAGGTCGAGATAGCACAGGCCGAAGCGCTGGCCCTTGCCCGCCGACACCGCCTTCTCAAGGCGTTCGAAGAACAGCGTGCGGTTGGGCAGCCCGGTGAGCGCGTCGTGCGTGGCCTCGTAGCGCAGCCGCAGATTGAGGAGCCGGCGCTCGGTGGTGTCCTCCATCAGGGCGAGCTGGTACTGCGGCCGGCCGTCGGCGTCCCGCAGGAGGGAGACCGTGAGGTTGGTCCACAGGACCGTTCCGTCGGGACGGTAGAACGCCTTCTCGACGTGGTAGTGGTCGCGCTCGCCGCGGACCAGTTCCTCGTACAGCTTCCAGACCTGGGGGGCGTCGTCCGGATGCGTCCAGTCCGTGACACTGCGGCCCCGTACGGCCTGTTCCGAGCCGCCGAACATGCGTTGCAGCGCGCCGTTTATCTGCAGGATGTTCCCGTCGAGGTCGGCGATGCCGATCCCTATCGCCGCGCCCTCGAAGACCGCCCGGAAGCGGGCCTCGCTGTCGTGCAGCGCCTCGGCGACCGCGCTGCGGGCGCTCTGCGCGGCCCACCCGATCGCCTCCTGCTCGGCCAGCGTCCTGTCACGCAGCGCGCCGGCGTATCCGGCGGCCACGGCGTGCTGGAGCCGCGAGGAACGGGCGCGCAGGTCCTCCTGCGGGCCGTCCTCTCCGCAGTACAGCACCAGGTAGGCGTCCACGCAGTCGAGCGAACGACTGAGCGCCTCGGGGTCGGTGCAGTGCGCGGAGACCAGCGCGGCACCGACCGCCCTGCCCTCCTCGGCGTCGAACGTCCTGGCCCGCAGTGCCTGGCTCAACCGCGCGGCGAGCGGCAGGAGTTGCTCCTCGAGCTCCACCCGGGTGAGCGACGTCGAGGTCACCTGGTAGACCGCCCGGCTCCAGATCGTGGCGAACCTGCGCAGTCTGTCCTGAAGGCCGTCCGGCTCGGCGGTCACGCCTTGCGTCCCACGCCGGCGAATCCGGAGAAGGCGTACGCGTCCTCGTCCTCCGGTGCCGCCTCCGGCCGCCAGTGCGGCATCGCCACCAGTCCCGGTTCCACCATGTCGTACCCCTCGAAGAACCGCGCGATCGCGTCACGCGAACGCATGACCAGCGGCTTGCGGATGTCCTTGTATACGTCGACCGCGCCCTCGGCCCGCTCCGGCGGCAGCGGGATTCCCTCGTACGAGGCATGCGTCAGGACGAGCAGGCTGCCGGGCGCGAGCGCGTCGCGCAGCTCGGCGACCGCCGCGTACGGGTCGTCCTTGTCTTCCACGAAGTGCAGTATGGCAACGAGAAGCAGAGCCACTGGCCGGTTCTGGTCGATCAGGCCCCGTGCCTGGGGGCTGTCCAGGATCTCCCGGGGCTTGCACAGATCGGCGGCGACGACGTCCGCGCGCTCGTTGCCGGCCAGGACCGCCTGGCTGTGCGCGACGGCGACCGGGTCGTGGTCGACGTACATCACCCGCGCTTCGGAGTTGGCCTTCAGCGCCACTTCGTGGACGCTGCCGAAGGTGGGAATGCCGGAGCCGATGTCGAGGAACTGGGTGATGCCCTCGGCGGCGGCGAAACGGACCGCCCGGCGCATGAAAGCGCGGTTCGCCTGCATGATCTTCGGAAGTCCCGGCATGAACTCCATGGCCCTGCGGGCGGCTTCCCGGTCGACCTCGAAGTTGTGCGAACCGCCCAGGTAGAAGTCGTAGATCCGGGACACGCTCGGCACCGAGATGTCGATGCCCCGGGGGGCCCAGGCGGGACGCTCCATCTATCTCTCTCCAGGAGTTGGCAGGTGTTGGCGCTCCAGTGTTCGAGCTGAGGTTACTGATCGCTCGCCAAAGGAGCGAGCGGAAACGGAAATTGACCATCCGTTACCGGTCACTGCCTGCGGCACGTGCCGAATTGACATACCGCGAACTCTCCACGAAAAGTGCCCGGAGCGCTCCAAAGAGTTCTCAAAGTCACGAAAAGAGGTTGCCGACTCCCGCTGAAATACGGCGAGTCGGGGACGATTCACCGGCACCTCGCCCTGCCTGCCGTCGTGTTCCGGACATGCCGAAGCGACCTGCTCCCTCCGTGCCGCACAGAGCGTGCGGGACACGAAGGGAGCAGGCCCTCAGAAGTCGGTTTCCCCCGTTGCCGGTTCCGGGTTCCTACTGGTTCGGCGCGCCGACCAGCTTGCCGTCGGGTGCCACGGCGTACCAAGTGCCGCCGACGCCCTGGCCGTTGGTGTCACCGGGCTTCTTGTCGTTGATGAAGGTGTAGATGGGCGAGCAGTTGAGCGTCTGCTGCTGCGCACCGTCGGGCCGGGTGAAGTTCATGTAGCCCTTCTCCTTGATGCCCTTGGTGCTCTTGAAGGCGACCGGCTCGACGACCGGCCACTTCTCCAGGCAGGCACCGACACAGGCGGAGACCGGCTTCGGCCACGCCTTGTCCTTCAGGAAGCGGTAGACCGTCATGCCGTTCTTGTCGACGACGATCGTGCCGAGCTTGGGGTCGTTGCGGGTGGACAGACCGGGCTGCGCGGCGAGCGTCGCCTTCTTGCCGTCGGGAGCGAGGCCGTACCACTTGCCGCCCACACCCTGGCCGTTGATGTCGCCGGGCGAGGTGTCCTTGGCGTAGTAGTACGCGGCCCAGCCGCCGATGGTGAGCTGCTTGCTGCCGTCGGAACGGGTCACCTCGCCGAGCAGCGCGGCGTCGACACCGGTACCGGCCGAGACGTCGTCAGCCGGAACCGGCGGCCAGGCGGTGGCGCAGTCGCCGTCACAGTTGGACTTCGGCGGTTCGGCCGTGTCCGCGTCGAAGCGGTACATCGTCCGGCCGCTGCCACTGGCCAGCACCTTGCCGATCTTCGCGTTGGTGACCACGTTCAGCTGGCCCGCCGCGGCCGAGTCGCCCGCGGCGGCCTGCTCACCGTTGGCTTCCGCGTCGTTGCCGGCAGCCGTGTCCGTACCTGTGTCGGTACCCGTGTCCGTGCCGGTACCAGCACCCGTACCCGCACCCGCCGTGCCCGCGCCGGCCACGGATCCGTAGCCGCCGGCCGCAGGGGCCGCCGCGCCGACGTTCTGGCTGCTCGTGTCGGTGGCCTTGTCCTGACCGCACGCCGTCGTCAGCGCCAGCACGGCCGCAGCTGAGGCTACGAGTGAGGCGCTCCGCCAGGAGGTCTTCATTGTGAAACTCCCCGTAATCGTTAGGGTGTTGCGACGCCCTGCTGGGCCGCCGCACGGTCCTAGGTACGGGCGGGGGTGGTCACTGTGTTCAACCACCGCTCAAATTTCTTTCGAAACCCTGCGGCCCCACCCGTCACACCCGCACACCCGCACACCCGCACACCCGCACACCCGCACACGGGGACGATCACCAGGCCCACCTAGAACACGTGATCCAAACCATTGCACGACATATGTCACTCGTTCGGGGCAATCTCCTCGCGCTCCCGCGCACGCGGGAGCACTCAGCGCACATGATCTTCGTCGTGTATGGACCCACACGGACCCGATTCGCCCTCGCCATACGGGTATTGGCGCTGCTGGCCCTGACCTGGCTGCTCGTCGGCGTGCCGGTCGGCCCGGTGGAGGCGACGACCTGCGTCTCCGTCTCCACCGGCTCGGGCAGCGACACCTCGGTGACGGTCACCGGGCACGGCGCCACGGTCACGGTCGGCACCGGTGTCCCGGTCGCCACCGGAGACGGCTGGTCGGTCGACGCGGGCAACGGTGAAGCGGCCGCCACCGGA
>Ga0136846_1221610_pt1 | contig 14244 bp, 8 predicted proteins | sample HopSoiMetagenom2_FD_96841 | JGI IMG/M metagenome (GOLD analysis project Ga0136846, IMG submission 96841) | Grasslands soil microbial communities from Hopland, California, USA - 2 Assembly 2016 (version 4) | ecosystem: Environmental > Terrestrial > Soil > Grasslands | place: USA: Hopland...
ATTCAGATGCGTTGTGCACCTGCGGTGCACAGGCCGTTGATGCTGGGGTAACCGTCGACGGCCATGAGTCGATCGAGTTCGACGTCAAATGCGGCTAGCCCAGGTGCGTCGGCTGGGTCTTGGTCGGTACGACTATCACAGTCGGTCCGTCGGACTCCAGTGCGGTGGTGAACTCGCGAGCAAGCGTTTCAGCGCTGTCCACGTTGACAGCACGGCAGCCGAACCCGGTAGCTACGGAAGCGATATCGATCCCCGGCAAGTCCAGTCCTGGCACCCCGGGTGTCTTCTCGAGCACTGCGAACGACTTCAAGATCGAGTACTCGCCGTTGCGCATCACGACGAATACGATCGGCAGCCGATGTTGGGCCGCAGTCCAGATGGCTTGCACTGAATATTGGAACGAGCCGTCGCCGATGGTGGCAACTACGGTGCGCTTGACCCCGCGAGCCCGATCGCCCAGCGCGATACCCACCGCCGCGGGCACTCCCCAGCCGATGCCCCCGCTGGCGGTCGCGAAGAACGACCCTGGGCGGGTGGTAGGCAGGAATCTCAATTGTTGGACCATGGTCGAGGTCGATTCGGTGACCAGCGGCGAGTCAGCTGGTTTGACGGTGCTCAACGTCGACCACACCGCATCGGGCGACAGGGGTGCGGGCTCGGTGAGATCGACTGCCGGGTTGACGGTCTCCACGGTCGGGACCTCTCGGTCACTATGATCGTCGACCATGTCCACCAACTGCTCGAGGACCAACAGAGTGTCACCGAGCACGCTGTCGCCGACCGGCGCTGCGCCAGCCAAACCAGGGTCGGCGGTAATCTGGAGCAGTTCGGTGCCGACGGGGAGATACTCGCCGGCCACGTACGGGTAATAGCGGAACACCTGTCCCCCGATCACCACAACGAGGTCGTGACCCCGCAGCTCCTCGGTGATACCGGCGATGGTCATCGGCAGCTGTCCCTGGAATAGTCGATGATCTTCCGGGAACGAGGCGCGGTCAGGCAGGGGGCCGCTATATACCGGCGCGCCAACCTTTTCCGCGAACGCGATGCCGGCGTCCCACGCGCCGCTGCGGTCGACTTCGGGGCCAAAGACCAACAGTGGTCGGTGCGCATCGTTGATTCGCCCGGCAAATTCGCGCAGCCGCTCGACATCTGGGCAGACCCGATGACTGATCGTGCGGACGACAGCCGGTCCCAGTGCAGGCTTTTCCCAGTCGTCAAGCGGGATTGAGAGAAACACCGGGCCCGCCGGCGGTTGCAGCGCTACCGCGTAGGCGCGCATGAACGCCGCGGGCACGTCTTCGGCGCGGACAGGTTGATACGCCCACTTCACCCATGGCTGTGGCAGTACCGTTTCGTCCTTATTGGCCAGATACGGTTCACACAAAATCATTTCGCGCGTCTGCTGACCGGCGGTGACGATCAGCGGAACGTTGCCCTTGTACGCCGCCACCAGATTGCCCATCGCGTTTCCGGTCCCCGCCCCGGTGTGCACATTTACCAACGCGGGCTTGCCGGTGGACTGTGCGAACCCATCGGCCATAGCGAGCACCGAGGCTTCCTGCAGGGCCAATACGTAGGTGAAGTCGTCGGGGAAGTTCTTCAGAAACGTCTGCTCGGTGGAACCAGGGTTGCCGAACACAGTTGTCAGCCCCAGTGAACGAAGCAGATCGTAGGTCACCTCATGGACAGTTTTCTGCTCTGACATCGAGGCCTATCCCTTTCCGCGCTGTGGAAATCGCCAGCGCTGCATCGAAACCCGCTTGCCGTCATGAGGACGACTGCATTCAGGAAGTGATCATCTAGGGCGAAGGAATGCATTCGCATCTGCCGGTGGACAGTGCGATGACAGGCGGTCGAGGGAGGCGCCCTTAAGCGCAATTCAGCGAGGTAAGTCGCCGTCAGCTGTTGGCAAGACCAGATCCAGCTGGCTACGCGAATCGATGTTGAGCTTGGCGAATACCTTGCTGAGGTGGTATTTGACTGTGCGCGGGCTGATGAACAGCCGCGCACCGATCTCCGGGTTCGACAGTCCGTCACGCGCCATCCGAGCGATCTGGGCCTCCTGGGCGGTGAGCATTTGATCAGCGGCGGTGACTGTTCGCTTCCGGGCTTTCTCGCCGGTGGCCTGTAACTCGCGCCTGGCCCGTTCGGCGAACGCGGCCATCCCCATCGCCGCTAACATGTCGTAGGCAATGCGAAGCTGTTCTCGCGCATCGATGCGCCTGCGCTGCCGGCGCAGCCATTCGCCATACAGCAAGTGCGCGCGGGCGAGGTCGGCGCGGATGTGGGTACCCCCAAGCCGCTCGATCGACTCGCAATAGAGATGCTCCGCGGTATCGCCGTCACTCAGCAGCGCGCGTGAACGCGCCTCAATGCCGAGCGCCCAATCCGTACCGCTGGCACTGGTGACCTCGGTTAGCCGACGAAGCGCTTCCACCGCGAGGTCGCTTCTGCCCGTACGGGCAGCCGCTTCCACGAGCTCGACCGAGGCCCAGGTCGGCGAGATCACTTCCCCAGGGTATTCAGTCGCGCGCGCGGCCGCGGTAATCGCCTTCAAATATTCGCCGAGGCCATTGTTCAGCACAGCGGTGGCCCACTGTGCGACGGCTATTCCGTTCCCCTCGCCTCGCAGGCTTACGTCCTTGATGGTCGCATCAACCAAGGCGGACGTCTCGGCCTCCCTCCCCCGCATCGCCTCCAGAGCCATGGCGGCGTAAGGCGCAAAATAGATCCCAGTCGCCTCCATCGCCGCCTGCAATTCCTGTACCAGGGAAGCTACTTCGGCCAGATCGCCGGCGAATAGAAGCATGAAGGCACGCACGTTGAGGGCCATCGGTAGGTCGCTGAGCGCACCAACATCACGGGCGAGCTGGACGTGCCGGGCAGACAACAGCTCCCAATGACTGTCATGCCAGATATGTTGCGCCGCAATGTCGGCCACCCAACCCCAGCACAACTGCTCCTCGACCGACATGTCACTGCCGAAGGTGTCGAGTGCCTTACGCAGGATGGGAAGGCTTGCCGCATAGCCAGTGGTGTAGTTCGCGACCAACCCATCCAATAGGAGATCAAGTGCGCGCGGAGCGTGTGTCGGTGCTGGCGCAGCCTCAACTTCGCGGGCTACTTCCCACAGACTGCCGCCGACGGCGAGGCGGCCGGCGAACATCGCGGAGCATAGTGCGTGAAGGTAGGTCGATCTGGACAGGTCTGGATCGATCGGCTCAAGCCGCTTGGCGGCTTTCAACAGCAGCGAAGGCGCATCACCGCCGCGGCTTGTGACGAAAGCGAGTTCAGCCTCCGTCAGATCAGCACGGGCTTGCTGAAGGTCGCTGAGCGGTCCATCCTCCGCCACCGCTAGCGACTCGCGCGCACCATCGACTGCGCCCGACTTGATTTTGGCCGAGGCGGCGTTCAGCGCTCGGTCTGCTCGTCGGGATGTGTCGAGTGTCAACGTCGTAGCACGTTCAAGGAACGCCGCCGCGGCGGCCAGTCCCCCGCGCGCACGTGCGCGGTCGGCTGATCGCTCCAACTCCGTGGCGACCTCTTCATCGGGCCCCGGCGCCCCTTGGGCTCGATGCCAGGCGCGCCGATCGGGATCGTGCTGCGGATCGGTGACCTCCGCGAGGGCAGCGTGCACCGCTTGTCTGTCGTGCGCCGACGCCGACTCGTAGACGACCGAGCGCACCAAGGGGTGGCGAAAGTGAACCCGACTGCCAATCTCGACCAGGCCGGCCTCGACCGCGGGCACTGCCGCTTGACCATCGATCCCGAGCCGGGAAGCCGCCAGCCACAGCAACGAGGGGTCACCGCGCGGCTCGGCCGCCGCAGCCAACAACAGCCGGCGCGTCTGCCCGGGCAGCGCATCAACCCGCCGGCGGAAGCTTTCGTCGACACCGCGCGCGCGGTACACCGGCCCGGGAAGCCCAAAGCCTCCGGCAAGCTGCTGCGGCGTCAGCCCCCGCGGCAGCTCCAGCAGCGCCAGCGGATTGCCCCGGGTCTCCGCGACGATCTGATCGCGGATCCGGGCATCCAGCGGAGCGGTCAATGCAACGTCTAGCAGCGCACGCGCATCTGATGCGCCGAGTCCCTCGACGCCCAGCTCAGCCAAACCCGCCAACTCATCGCCAGGCACCCGAGCGGCGAACACCAGCCCCACCGAGTCGGCCATCAAGCGGCGCGCAACAAAGCCGAAGACTTGCGCCGAGGCACGATCAACCCATTGTTCGTCGTCGATCAAACACACCAGCGGCTGCCGCTCGGCGACACCCGACAACAGGCTCAACGTGGCCAGGCCGATCAACAGCCGATCCGGCACGGACCCCGAACTCATGCCGAACGCCGTCCGCAGCGCATCATCCTGCGCCGCGGGCAGTCGCTGGAGTTCGCCCATCATAGGAGCGCTCAACTGGTGCAACGTGGCGAACGGCAACTCCATCTCTGACTGAACACCAGCGGCGCGCACCACCCGAAAATCAGTGGCTTGATCAGCCAGGTACTCCAGCAGCGCCGTCTTACCCACACCCGCCTCGCCGAGAAGCACCAAAGACCGGCTCTCGCCCGCTCGAACATCTCCCAGCAGCCGGTCGAGCACGCCCCGTTCGGCATGACGGCCAATCAGTTCCACCAAGTGCCCCGCACCATCAGATCCGCAGCCATCAGCGCACGACAATGGGCTAATCCCAACCGACGCATCGGCCGATCGTCTCACGCTGCGAGCAGCAAGACACCCGTGACGAGTAGTGCGATCACCTTGACGACATCATGCAGTCCACGCCTGCGCCGTGCCAGTGCTCTTCACCAGGCGGGGTCCACACGGTATCCGCCGGCGTGAGGGGCATGACGGTGCCGTCACGGGACGCGACCAAGCCAGCTCCGTCGGTGCAGAACAGAGTCTGCCCCAAGGCGTGAGAGTGCCAGTTGGTGCGTGCACCAGGGGTGAACCGCACGATGCTGGCGATCAAGCGCGACGGCTCGGCTTTCTGCTTGATCGGGTTGACGTAGACGTCGCCGGTGAACGCGGCGTCGCGGGCCTTGGCGGTGGCACTTGGCGAGTGGGTCAATATGCAGTGGCAACCGCCGGCGCTCGACTCTCATTTCCGGCAGCTACTTTGACAAGATCTTTGAAACGGCGGCGCCAACAGCGGCTTGACCTGCCCTTACGGCATGCGGATTGTCAGGTCGACTGACGATGTTCTCGACAACTACGGCTTCGCCATGTTGGTAAAGCGCGACAGGTGAAGTTGGTGTGCGACCGTGATGGTCTTCGTCGGGCCGTTGCGGTGCTTGCCCAAAATCAGGTCGGCCTCTCCGCCGCGCGGATCGTCACGTTCGAAAGCGTCCGGCCGATGCAAGAGGATGACCATGTCCGCATCCTGTTCGAGACTGTTATGAAGGCTAACTAAATTCGCGACGAAATTGTGTGTGCCGCTTACGGTTCCGTCGTATACATCGTGATGACCGATGCTAGTGATCTCGACGATCCTGTCCCATAAAACATCGTTTGTTGCCAGGTCATGCAACTCCCGGTCATCGAAGGTCGCCGCAATCCGATGTAACCGTGCACGGCCCGGAGCGTGCGTCCACATCTTCGAACCGTCCAACCACGTGTTGGTCGCTAGCGCGAAATCTTGATCTGTCCACGATCGTTCTGCCATGAGGTTCTTGACGCGGCCCCAGACGTCGTTCGGCGCTGTGTCCGAGTTCGCCCTTCCCTGAACCTGCGCGAGTTTGGCGAGCACCTCGCGGGAGGCGAAGAACTTCTCCCCGTGCGCATCAACGTGCCGCAAGAACCGAATCTGATTGTCTGCACCAGGGATTTGAATGTGCCAACCGTCGCGGTAACCAGTCTTGCGCGCGCGATAGATGCGACCCACGATGCCGAGACGGAGCAACAGCGCGGCGACGTCGTCGACAAGTTGGCGACTGGTCGAGGCGTAGTAGACCCGACCAAGATTGAACTTTGCGTCCCACCGGATCGATCCATCAGTCGCCCAAAGGTGCCGCAAGAAGAGCGCGATTTGATCCTTCGGCAACGCGAAAATCTCGTACGGAACGAACTTTTCGTAACTCCGCTTGCCGAACAGTCCCAGTCGGTCCAACCACGCCGCAATCGGATTCCGCTTGCCATGCGTCAACCGATACGGTGCTGGCAACCGCAATGTCGTCACGCGCGCGGCGGCGTACTCGTCACGGATAGCCGTCACGCCGAAGTGCTGCGCCGCCTTACTCACGGCCGCCAAGTTCTGCTCGTCGATGCTCGCGTACCGTATCGGCTGGCGCTTCACGCACGAACCGTCGCCGATCATGTGCGCCAGCAGGATGACCTCATCGTCCGGCAGGCGCTGCGTGTGAACCGGCTCAGGCACGCGCCGCGGCACCGCAAGCCGGTCGCCAACCTCCAACTCCCACAATGGTGTCCATCCGTCGAAAGTCATGAACGGATGGTTCGCCGTGGCCTCTACCTCACGGCCCGAAGCCAACCGCAGCTTGAACACTTCCTTGTGTCCACTCGGGAACACATTCGTCATCGGGCGTGCGACCATGCGCTTGCGCTCGTCCAGCGACCACACCAGCGGCCGCTCTCCCGTGCGCATCAGCTCACCGAACGTCACCTCGGCACCGTTGTCCGCCCGCAGGATTCGCGCGTTCGCCGTCAGGCAGCCCGACTCACGAAGGTCCGAGATCATCGGCCTCTTGTCCGTGCGCTGCTCCGGACCACGGTTCAGCTGGCTGATCGCGACAACCGGTACGTCGAGCTCCTTGGCCATCAGCTTCAGGCTGCGCGAGAAGTCCGACACCTCCTGCTGGCGTGACTCGTACTTCTTACCCGACGTCATCAGCTGCATGTAGTCGACAACGATCAGCTTCAGTCCAGCTTTTTGAGAAAGCCGGCGAGCCTTCGCGCGGATCTCCATCATCGTCAGATTCGGCGAGTCGTCGATATACAAAGGCGCTTCGCTGATTTCGCTCATGCGCCGCGCCAACCGTGTCCAGTCGTCGTCACTCATCCGACCCGACCGCATATCGGACAGCTTGATCTTGGCCTCGGCCGACAGCAGGCGCATCACGATCTCCGACTTGCTCATCTCCAAGCTGAAGATGACGCTGGCCATCTGGTGCTTGATCGAGCACGACCGCAAGAAGTCGAGACCTAACGTCGAATTGTGCGTCGGCACCATCCCCCTACCGGCCAGGTACAGGTGCGGGCCGTTGTCCACCTGCACACACCGCACCGGAACGCTGCGCACCCGACGTATCGCATCGATCTGCAGCACCGGCGCCATCAGCGTCGTGGCGCCGCGCCCGGCGTACCGCGCCATCGACCCAGCCGCCGCAATTGTGTCCACGCCGCAACGAAGTTCTGCGGTGGTACGGATCCCGTAGCCCGTCGGCCATTGATGCGATGCGTCCGCGACGATGACTGTGCCATCAGAGAACTCGATCTCGTAGCATGGCCGGCCGAGCAGGACGTCGGTCGCAGCGACCACGCGCGTCGGCTCCCCATCGGCGCCAAGCAGCCGATCCCCGACCGCAACGTCGCCCATGGTGGTCCAGCCCGTCGGCGTCGGAAGCGGCGTATCCAGCTTGAGCGCCTTCCCCACGCCGGGTCGTGCCGCGATGATGATCATCTGGCCCGGGTGCAGGCCGTTGGTCACCTCATCGAGTTCGACGAAACCCGTCGGCACGCCGCGGGCGAGCCCGCCGTTGGACGCGATCGCGTCGATCTCGTCCATCGTGGGCTGCAGAAGATCCTCGAGCGGCACGAAATCTTCCGATGTGCTGCGGCCCTCGGTCACGTCGTAGATCTCGGCCTGCGCGCGGTCCACAATCTCGCTGACGTCCGCGCCCTCGGCGCCCGCGTAGCCGTATTGCACCACCCGTGTGCCCGCCTCCACCAGCCTGCGCAGCAGCGCCTTCTCGGCGACGATGCCCGCGTAGAAACCGGCGTTGGCGGCGGTTGGCACCGTTGAGATCAGTGTGTGCAGATACGGCGCCCCGCCGATCCGCCGCAGCAGGCTCCGGCGGTCCAACTCGGCGGCCACCGTCACAGCATCGGCCGGCTCTCCGCGGCCATACAGATCGAGAATGGCGTCGTAGACGTTCTGATGCGCGGGCCGGTAGAAATCGCCGGGACGCAGCCGCTCCAGCACGTCGGCGATGGCGTCCTTGCTCAGCAACATGCCCCCGAGGACCGCCTGTTCGGCCGCCGCGTCCTGAGGTGGCTGACGACCGAAGTCCTCACTGGGTGGCGGGATATCCATACCCGAATGGCCGAGGTCATCCACGACAGCCACTGAGCGTCCCACCTCCCCTCGCTCAAGTCGAACGTATGTTCGCCTACTGCTCTTTCGAGAGTAAGTCAGACCCCTGACATCCGCCACTCGCGAACCGCGACTCTGCCTCGCGACGGCCAACGCTAGACGTTGCTGGGGGTGCTACCAAGCGCCCCTGTTCATGAAGTTGTGGATGGGGTGTGGATATCTCTGGACGGCGATGTTGAGGCCTTGGGGAGAACCTGTGCATGAACATCTTTGTTTGGTGCATCCGCGCAGATAGCTGCACGATAAAGGCCGTGGACGACTGTGGATGACAATTGCCTCGGCGTGTCGGGCCGGGTTGCGATCTCGGGCGTGTTGTGTTTCGCGCGAGCGCCGTCCAGGTTAACAGCCGGTTAGCTTCGCTGCGGTCCAAATAGCCCGCAATGTTCGCCAGGGGGTACAGCAACGACCGGGTGAAGACTGATGAGGGTCTTCACCCGGTCATATTGACGCTGAAGTAATTAACTCGCGACGACGCTCAGGGACACCGAGGCGTCCACGTCCGGGTGCAGCCGGACGGCAATCGGGTGGGTGCCGACCGACTTGATGTGCGACTTGGGCAGCTGGACTGTTCGCTTGTCCAGATTCGGTCCGCCCGCCTTCTTGATCGCCGCGACAACGTCCGCGGCAGTCACTGAGCCGAACAGCTTCCCGGTGTCCGCGGCCGCCTTCACGGGCAGCTCCACTGACCCGAGCCCCTCGATCGCGGTCTTGAGCTCGTTGGCATGTTCGAGGCCCTTTACGCTCTTGATCTCGCGGGCCCGGCGGATCTCGTCGGCCTGACGCTCCGCGCCACGCGACGCGACGATCGCCAGCCCGCGCGGCAACAGAAAGTTGCGGCCGTAGCCGTCCTTGACCTCCACGATGTCGCCGGACGAACCCAGGTGGTCGACCTCAGCAGTAAGAATCAGTTTCATCTCTACGTCTTCCGTTCCTGGCTTAGCGCGTCGACGAGCTGAACGGCAGCAGAGCGACCTCGCGGGCGTTCTTGACGGCGATCGCGATGTCGCGCTGGTGCTGCACGCAGTTGCCGGTCACGCGGCGGGCGCGGATCTTGCCGCGCTCGCTGATGTAGGTGCGCAGCAGCGCGGTGTCCTTGTAATCGATTACCTGGTTCTTGCCCTTCTTGGAGCAGAACACGCATTTGCGGGTCTTGATTGGCTTCTCGGGAGCCGGACGCCTCTTTGTACTGGCCTTGGCCATGTGTCTATCTCTTTCTTGAATTGCTGATTAGTGATGAGTCAGAAGGGCGGTTCGTCGTCGCCGCCGCTGAAGGAACCCGACGCGGGGGCGCTGCCCCACGGGTCGTCCTGCTTTGCCTCGCCGCCGGCCGAGCCGCCGCCGCGGGAACCACCGCCGCCGCCGAATCCGCCGCCACCGCCGCCGCTGCGGCTCGCCTTGTTCACCTTGGCGGTCGCGTAGCGCAACGACGGGCCGATCTCGTCGACCTCGAGCTCGACGACGGTGCGCTTCTCGCCTTCACGCGTCTCGTAGGAGCGCTGTTTGAGCCGGCCCTGCACGATCACCCGCGACCCGCGGGTCAGGCTCTCGGCCACGTTCTCGGCGGCCTCACGCCAGATGCTGCATCGCATGAACAACGCGTCGCCGTCTTTCCATTCGTTGCTCTGACGGTCGAAGATGCGCGGTGTCGACGCCACCGTGAAGTTGGCGACGGCCGCACCCGACGGGGTGAAGCGCAGTTCGGGGTCGGCGGTCAGGTTTCCGACGACGGTGAGGATGGTGTCACCAGCCACGAGTTCCTCCTGGATTTGGCGGTGTAGCTCTTGGGAGCGGTCGCAGGCGAGCCTACGGAAGCACCCCGACGCTTACAGCCTGTTCCGGCCTAGTGCTTGTCGGTCCGCAGCACTTTGGTCCGCAACACGGACTCGTTCAGGTTGAGCTGACGGTCCAGCTCGGACACGGTGGCGGGCTCGGCCTTCACATCAACGACGGCGTAGATGCCCTCGGGGTGCTTGGCAATCTCGTAAGCCAGCCGGCGCTTACCCCAGATATCGACCTTTTCGACGGTGCCGCCGTCCTTGCGGATGACATTGAGGAAAGTCTCCAGCGACGGAGCAACAGTGCGCTCATCGAGAGTGGGGTCAAGGATGACCATGATTTCGTATGGACGCATGAGAACCACACCACCTCCTACGGTCTTGTGCGGCCACGGTCGTTCCGTGGCAGGAGGGTTACCTGCGTCGGCAACCGGCCCAGGCTACAGGAACGGGCGCTGATCTGCGAAACCGCCGACCGCACCTGGGCGGATCGGTTAGGGGCGTGTGCTGCGCGCGAAGTCCGGTTCGCCCTCGGGCTCCGTCGACTGATCGGGTGCCGGCGTAACGCGGGTTCGGCCCGCATGCGGGCGCAGCCAGTCTGGCAACCAGTCCGGCGGCGCATCGGATGCCCGCTCGAACACCCCGCCCGACGGATCGTCGACCTGCCCCCGGTATCGCACCAAGTCCAATTCGGGTCGGTAAATCTGTCGAATCACCAAGGCGCACAACATGATCACTGCGATGTCGCGCAGCAATACCGTCGCAGTGAACCACTGCTCGGGCAGACCGCGGTTCTGCTCGCCGTACAGGAACATCATTCGCGGCACCCACACCAGTGCGTCGATCGTCATCCATGCGAGCAGAATCCGGCGATGCGGCAGCGCAAGCACCGCCAGCGGCACCAACCACAGGGAGAACTGCGGGCTCCACACCTTGTTCGTCAACAGGAACACGGCCACCACGAGGAATGCGACCTGCACCAGCCGCGGCCGCTGCTTGGCCGTCAGGACAATGTATGTGATTGCGATACAACAGGATACGAACAGCACGGCGGTCACCGCGTTCAGCACCGTCGGCGGCTCCCAGAACCCGAGGTTCTGATCGAAGCCGCTCCAGCCGGTGAACGACTTCACCACGTTGTACAGCGAGTCCATGTCGTCGCCGCGGCGGGTATTGAGCCGGAAGAACTCCGACCAGCCGCGCGGAAAGAGCACCATTACCGGCAGGTTCACCACCAGCCAGGCCAGCACCGTTCCGATCGCCGCTTTGCCCACCTCACGAAGTCGGCCCGTGCGCACCCCGAGCATCAACAACGGCACAAACAACAGCAGCGGATACAGCTTGGCCGCCACGCCCAGTCCGATCAGCGCTCCGGCCAACCACGGTTTTCGGCGCGCCCAGGCCAGCAGCGCACCGGTCGCGAAAGCCGTTGCCAGGGCGTCGAAATTGGTGAAGACCTGAAAGATCAGGATCGGCGACCCCGCCACCAACGCGGCGTCCCAGATGCGTCGTGACCCCGCCAGCCGCGCACTGGCCCACACGGTCGTCAGCCATGCCAGCGCCAAGCCGAACGCGGCGATGTTGAAGAACATCACCACCTCGGCGATGACCGGCGCCGCCACCAGCTTGGTCAACGCGGTGTACGTCTTGGCCAGGGCCATCGACAGGTACTGGTAGATCCCGGTCAACACCGGATATTCCATGTACCGCACGGCGATGTTGCCGTCGTGCTGAGTGCGAGGCTTGCCAGTGCTGTCCGTCTCGATCCAACTGGACTTGTACGGAAACTTGCCAAGGTTCAACAGCTCCGCGGTGTAGAGCGGAACGGTGTCGGAATAGCAGAGCTCGTAGTACGCCCTTTGGTTCTGCCAGTTGCCGACCCGCTGATCGGCAGTGCCGGTGCCGGTGGTCTGCAGGCACGCCGCCTTCGTCGAGTAACCCAACGCGAGGAACACCAGCGCGATGATCAAGAGCACGCGCAGCGGTGTTAGAAACCGTTGGCGGCCGATCAACGCGTGCCGACCCACCGGCCCGCCGATCACCCCGGAGAGCGCCGCGCCGATGGTGTCGGTGCGGCTGGGCAGGTCGCGGTCGTCGAGGCTGCGCCGGTCTTCCGCCGGCGGAGCTGGCGAGACAACATCCGCCGGCGGAGCCGGCGAGACGGTCTCCCGGTCGGGTTCGGTCACGGGGGCGGAGGAGATCCGGCGGGCGGCACTACTGGGCCGGGCGCGGGTCCCTGCGGCACCGAGGGAACGAGAGGCACCGTGGTCGGCGGCCCGATCGGGATCGTAATGCCCGGCGCCACTTCGATCGTCGGTTGAATGACCGTCTCCGATGGCGTCGGCGGCACAGTGGTGGACGGCGGTGGTGGCGCCTGAGGCACTCCCGCGTAGCCGCCGATCTCGGTGGGCTTCGGGAACGACTCGTTCTCGGTGTCCTCCAGCGCCCCGTCCATCGTCGACTTCCAGATGTCCGATGGCAGGCCCGACCCGTAAACCGGTGAGCCCGACGCGGTCTCGAGCGGTTTGGTGCCTTCAGTGGTGCCGACCCAAACCGCCGTCGACAACGACGGGGTGTATCCGACCATCCACGCATCCCTGTTGGCGTCGGTGTCGCCGAGCTGGTTGGTTCCCGTCTTGGCCGCCGACGGCCGCCCGCCGGCCAGGTTGTGGCCTCTCGACCATCCGGCGATCGGCTGCATCGCGGAGGTGACGTTGTCGGCCACGGCTTTGTCGATGCGCTGCTCGCCGCTGTTGTCCTCCTGGCCCGCGTCGAACAACACCTCGCCTCGCGAGTTGACCACCTTCTGCACGAAATGCGGCTTGTGGTAGACCCCCGACGCGGCCAGCGTGGCGTACGCCGACGCCATGTCGATCACGCGAGTCTGGTACTGGCCCAGCACGATTCCGTTGTTGGGTGGTCCGCCCTTGCCGTCCTCGGACAGCGTGTGGTCCACACCGGGAAAGCTCTCGGCTATGCCGGCCTTGTGCGCAGCTTCAGCGACGTCGGCAGGGCCATTCTTCAGCTTCAGCATCAGCCGGTAGTAGCTGGTGTTCAGCGACCGTTTCAACGCCTCGGCGATAGAGCAGACACCGCAGCCCTCACCCTCGACATTGCTGATCTTGATGCCGTTGACCGTGACCGGTGAGCTGTCCACCTGATAGCCCAGACCCATGCCCTGTTGCAGTGCGGCCACCAACGCAAACACCTTGAACGACGAGCCCGTCGGCAACCCGGCCTGCGCGAAGTCGAACCCCTGGGCGTCGGTGCCGCCGTAATACGCCTTCACCGCACCCGTTTTCGGGTCGATCGACACGACCGCGGTGCGCATGTCGGCGTCCTGACCGTCCAGGTACTTCGATGCCGCCGTCTCTGCGGCCTGCTGCGCCTTGGGGTCGATCGTTGTCGTGATCTGCAGACCCTGGGTGTTCAGCGTCTGCTCGTTGATGTTGAACAGATCAAGCAGCTCCTGGGTGACCTGCCGCTCGATCAGCCCGTTCGGGCCGGTGGTCTGGTCCTGCGAGCGGGCCTGCTCCGGCGGCACAGTCGGCGGGAACTGCTGTGCGGCACGATCTTGCGGTGAGAGCGCGCCGACGTCGACCATGCCGTCGAGCACCCACTTCCAGCGCTCCGCCGCGCCCTCAGGGTTGACGGCGGGGTCCAGGCCCGATGGCCGCTGGATGAGCGCGGCCAGCAGCGCGCCCTCGGCGACGGTCAGCTGCTCGACCGGTTTATCGAAGTATGCCTTCGATGCCGCCGAGATGCCGTACGCGCCGCGGCCGAAATAGATGATGTTCAGATACGACTGCAGCACTTGGTCTTTGGACCATTCACTGGACATCTTCGTCGAGATGACCAACTCCTTGGCCTTGCGGACCACACCACCGAGACCGGAGCGCGCGTCACCGACCAATGCGTTCTTGACGTACTGCTGGGTGATCGTCGAGCCGCCCTGCAGGTCGCCGCCGAAGATGTTGTTCTTGAAGGCGCGCAGGAAGCCGGTGAATGAGAACCCGGGATTGGAGTAGAAGTCTCGGTCCTCGGCGGCCATCACCGCGTTGCGCACGTGCACCGGGATCTGATCGATGGTGACGTCGACGCGGTTGCCTTCGGGCGGAACGATTTTCGCCAGCTCACTGGCATCG
>Ga0136846_1238267_pt1 | contig 14243 bp, 14 predicted proteins | sample HopSoiMetagenom2_FD_96841 | JGI IMG/M metagenome (GOLD analysis project Ga0136846, IMG submission 96841) | Grasslands soil microbial communities from Hopland, California, USA - 2 Assembly 2016 (version 4) | ecosystem: Environmental > Terrestrial > Soil > Grasslands | place: USA: Hopland...
CATGTTGCCATTGACGACGACGGTATAGCTGCCGCCGAGAGACTGAGTGATGTGGGCCTGTTCGCCTTGCTGTAGCGTGACGCGGCCGCCCGAGGGAATGATGGTGGCCGGGACGTCGCGTGTGAGAGTTTTTGGTTCGTTGGTATCCATATTCCAATCAAATTTACTATACCTGATGATTTATTGGTTGTCCCGAGCGTAAGCGAACTGCCCAGCGCCTTTAGGTAGCTTCGTTTTCGGTGCTGACGGTGCCTTCACCTTTCAGCGCCGAAACGAGCGCGTGCCACGAAAGGATCGCGCACTTGACGCGGGCCGGAAATTTATGAACTCCAGCAAACACCGCCAGCTTGCCGAGATCTTCTTTGGCTTCGCCGGTGGTCACCATTTGGTGGACCTGGTCAAACATCGTCTGCACCTCGGCTTTTCGTTTGCCCTTAACAGTTTCGGTCAGGATGGACGCGCTGGCTTTGGAAATGCAGCAGCCCGAACCAACGAAACTGATGTCTTTGATCACGTCGCCTTCCACATTGAGAAACAACTTTAGTTGATCGCCGCACAACGGGTTATGTCCCTGCGCGGAGCAGGTGGCGCTGGCCAGCTCACGGAAGTTCCTGGGCCGTTTGCAATGGTCGAGGATGACTTGCTGATAAAGGTCTGAAAGATCATCAAACACAACGGGACAACCTAAGGCAATTCTTTCAATACGGAAATGCTCAATGTGCCGAGCCAGTGGCGGGCTGGTTCGCGGCCACAAGTGGATTGGCTTCGAGCCGCTCCCAAACAATCTGGTCGAGTTCTTCCCGCGCCGGTTTGTGCCGGATGCGCTCGATGATCTCGCCGGCGCAAGAGTGGATCAGCATCCGCCGGGCGGTTTCCTTGCCAATGCCGCGCGCGCGCAGATAAAAGATTGATTCTTCGTTTAGCTGGCCGACCGTCGCGCCATGCGTGCATTTCACATCGTCGGCATATATCTCGAGCTGCGGCTTGGTGTCGGCGGTCGCATTTTCGGACAGCAAAAGATTTTTGTTCGTCTGTTTGGCATCGGTCTTTTGCGCCGCCTGGCGAACCAGGATCCGCCCATGGAAAACGCCTTTCGAGCGTCCATCAAGAATGCCATTGTAATATTCGTGGCTGTTGCAATGGGGCTGGGCATGTTCGACCACCATATGGTGATCGGCCAGTTGGTCATCCTTCGTGAGGTACAGCCCGTTGAGCACGCACTCGACCCCTTCGCCGGCCAGATTGGTGCGGATGTTATTGCGTGAAAGGCGCGCGCCGGTGGCAATGGAGTGCGAAATCAAATTGCAGCTCGGGCCCAGGTGCGCATGAATGGCGGCAATATGGAAACTTTGTAGGCTTTGGTCCTGGAATTTGCCATGCTCAACGACGGCGTCATTGTCCAGCACGAGTTCCGTGACCGCATTGGTGAACGTCGCGGCATCAGCGGTCGAAACATAGTGCTCGAGCACGGTCAAGCGGCTGCCCTTTTCGGCGACGATCAGATTGCGGGGATGCGAGGTGGCTCCATTTTCCTTCGAGCTTGAAATGAACAAGAGATGCACGGGCACATCCAGGCTTTTGCCCTCCGGCACGTGAATAAAGGCGCCGTCTTGAAAAAAGGCCGTGTTTAGCGCCGCGAAAGCATTTGTTTCGGTCGAGGCATAACGAGCCAGGTGCTTTTCGACCAGCGAAGGATCGGATTTGATCGCTTCGGCCAGGCTCTTCACATGAATTCCGGCCGGCACCCTGGCGGTGTTCGAAAGGTCGGCGGCGTAGTGGCCGTTGACGAAAACCAAACGAATGGATTGCAACCGGCCGAAGGCGAAAGCCGTGACGTTTTCAACCGTCAATCCGTTGCGAATGTATTGTAGTGAAGGCTTGAACGGCAGGTTCGCAAGAGGAGCTATGTTGGTAAAGCGCCAGTCCTCATCCTGGAGCGTCGGAAAGCCGAGTTCCGCGAAACGCGCGATGCCCGCTTTTCGCAGCGGAAAAAGCCAGGGCGGCACACCTGCCTGCGGAGCAAAACGTTCGAATTGCTCCACATACAGGTCAGTATTCTTTGCCGAGCCTTTATCTGACGATTGAGCCATAGTTGTTTGTGTTACTCCCAAAGTGGGTCAAATCCAGTCCGGTAGTGTTCCACGCTGGGGAGGAGAGCGCAAGGAGAAGCATTTGGTGGTAGCGCCGGTTAGAGAACCAGCCCTACACGCCTGAATATGCGGATGAGTTCGAGGCTGGACGAGCCGGAAAATCTGCTTTACTGTCGATTTGTGCCGAGTATTTCGAAGAATCCGGGGCCAACCAGCCCCGTCAAGCCAGTGGACTTGCCTTTTGAAGATGCTTTGAAGAAGCTGGAAACCATCGTGGAAGCGATGGAATCGGAAGAACTGCCGCTGGAATCCTTGCTGGCGAAATATGAAGAGGGCACGCAGCTTGCCCGGGTTTGCCAGGACAAACTGGCGGAAGCCGAAGTCAAAATTCAGAAACTGGAGAAAACGGCCGGGGGCGACATGAAATTGCAGCCTTTCGAGCCCTCCGAAAACGAATAAGAGCAGGTGCCGGGGCCGACGCGGGTTTTACCGCTACGGACCTGGCCTAATTGCTTATGAGTCAATACCTCACGAAGATAGACAACCCAAACCACGTAAAAGCTTTGACCCTGGATCAGTTGCAGGGCCTGGCTGAAGAAATTCGGCACGAACTGATTACCGGCCTGGCCAAAAACGGCGGACACCTTGGCCCCAACCTGGGTGTGGTCGAGTTGACCATGGCCCTCCACTACGTTTTCAACACGCCAAAGGACAAATTCGTGTGGGACGTCAGCCACCAGATTTACGTCCATAAGCTTTTAACGGGCCGTAGAGGACGCTTCGATACCATTCGCTCGACGGGCGGTTTGAGCGGCTTCGCCTTGCGCAGCGAAAGCGACCATGATTGCTACGGCGCGGCTCACGCCGGAACGGCGCTTTCCGCAGCCCTCGGCATGTGCGCCGCGCGTGACCAGCGCGGCACTGACGAAAACGTCATCTCGATTTTTGGCGATGCGGCGCTCACCAATGGAATTTCCTTCGAAGCGCTGAACAACATCGCGCAAACGACTCAGCGTTTCATTGGCATCTTGAATGATAACGAGTGGAGCATCGCGAAAAATGTCGGCGCGATTTCCGGTTATCTCAACAAGTTGATCACGCATCCTTCCTACAACAAACTGGCGAAGGATTTCGAACGCTTCCTGCGCCGCCTGCCCAAAGGCGAAGTCGCCCTCAAGCTCGCTCATAAAGTCGAGGAAGGTTTCAAAGGCGCGCTGACCGAAGTCTGGCTGCAGCAAAATCCCGGCACGCTGGATGCCGACGGGCGCGGCGGATACGGCAGCAGTTTGATTTTCGAAGAGATGGGGTTGCGCTACCTGGGTCCAATTGACGGCCATAACCTTCCGTTGTTAATCAGCACTCTGGAATTCGCCCGCACGTGCGACCATCCGATTGTCATTCATGTGCTGACCAAAAAGGGCAAGGGTTTCGATGCCGCGCTGAAGAATCCCGAAAAATATCACGGCTTGGGACCATACGACATCGCCACGGGAGCCACTCTGCCGGGTAAGCAGGGTTTGCCGCCCAATTGGCAGGATGTTTTCGGCCAGACGATGGTGAAGCTTTGCCAAAAAGACAACACGATCATCGGCATTACCGCCGCGATGCCGAGCGGCACCAGCTTGAAGTATCTCGAAAAGGCGATGCCCAATCGCTACTACGATGTGGGCATCGCGGAAGAGCACGCCGTGCTGTTTGCCTGCGGCATGGCCACGATGGGTTTTCACCCAGTGTGCGCAATTTATTCGACTTTCCTGCAGCGCGCCTACGATTGCATCGTGCATGATGCTGCCTTGCAGGATTTGCCGGTGATTTTCTGCATGGACCGCGCCGGTCTTTCACCCCAGGACGGCCCCACGCACCACGGGTTATTCGATATCGCTTATCTGCGACATGTGCCGAATTGCACACTGATGGCGCCGAAGGATGAAGACGAACTGGTGGATATGATGTTCACCGCGACGCATGAACGGCATCCGACTTTCATCCGCTATCCGCGCGGGCCGGCCGAGGGCGTGACGATAAAAGACCAGCCTCGGTTGCTGGAAATCGGCAAGGCCGAGATCATCCAGAGCTTTTTGAACAACGGCGGCCGCAAAGTCGCCTTGTTTCCGCTCGGCAACATGATGCGGCTGGGGCGGCAGGCAGCCGCTCGGCTGGTGGACGAAGGCTATGATGTCGCAGTGATCAACCCGCGCTTCGCCAAACCGCTGGATGCGGGCACAACCGAATTCTTTGGCCGCGCTGCCGACGTCGTTGTGACGCTGGAAGACCATGTTGTGATGGGTGGTTACGGCAGCGCTGTGCTCGAGTTATTCAACGAAAAGCGCATCACTACTCCAGTCAACATCGTCGGGTGGCCCGACCAATTCATCGAACACGCCACGAACGTGGACGACCTGCGCACCAAATACGGTCTGACTGTGGAAAACATCGTGTCGAAAGTCCGCGCGGAGTTCGCCAGCGTGACACCCCTCGCCGCCGAGCTGAGCACGATCGCTTGATTTTGTGCAGAGTTAGTGGGAAGTTCCGATTGTGATCGCAACCGCCATTGGGGAAAAGGGACAAGTGACCCTGCCGCGTGAGATCCGCAAGGCCGCCGAGCTGGAGATTGGTGACCGGGTTGAATGGGAAGTCCTAAATGGGGAGATACGCGGAAGAAAGCTTGTGCGGCAATCGAGCCCAAAGCGGGTGGTTGCCAGACTGGTTAGTCGCAAAGGCCGACTATTTCTTGATGTGCCGAAAGGGCTGAAGATCAGTCCTGAGGCTATTGCCCAGGCGGTGCGCGAGGAACGCGACGGTCGTTGAAGATCTATTGGGACACATCGGCCGCGATAAACGCGATGATTTCTCCCGAGGTGGATTCCCGCTTCGACCAGGACGAGCATTTTACCCGACTCCACACTCTCTCGGAGTTTTTCTCGATCATGACGGGGCGCGGCATCACTGTGCCAGACGATAGCGGGCGGCTTTTTAGAATTAGTATGTCCCCACATGACGCCGCCAAGTGGCTGCGGGGGTTTGTCTCAAAGGTGCGGCTTGTTGATTTGGAGGGCCATGAGGTGCTTGATGCACTGGACAGGGCTGAAGCCAACGGAATCCAGGGAGGCAGGGTATTTGATTACGGACATGCACTGGCAGCTCGCAAAGCAAGCGCGGATACAATTCTCACCCGCAACACAAATGATTTTCGAGCGCTCGCAGGCGCAATTCGAATCGAATGGCCCTAAGGCAGGCGCAGCGGCTCACGCTGCTCTTGGCAACTTCACCGTGACGATGGTGGCGTTACCGCGCTGACTTTCGATCGTGAGTGCGCCGCCGTGGAGTTCGGTGAGTCTTTTGGCAATGGTTAGTCCCAGGCCGAGCCCCTGCTGCTCGTGGATTTTCCGGTCGAATTGCATGTAAGCGCCAACCTTGGTGATGTGGTCGGTGGAAAAGCCGGTGCCTCGGTCAGTTAGCACCAAAGCGAGCCCGCTTGGAGAGTCGGAGAATTTGACAACTACCTGCGAGCCCTTTTCAGAAAACTTGAAAGCATTCTGCGCCAGCTCATCCACGATCTTGGCGAGGTAATCTTCCGAAATCGGAGCGGGGCTATCGGTGATTTCAAGCACCAGGTCCTGTTCGCGTTTGGCTAAGCGTGACTGGAGCCGGGCATGTTCGGTGACGAGGCGTCCGGCCGAAGCAGTGCGCTTTTTGGCGAGCGCCGCTACTTTTTGAGGATCGGCGCTGAGCAGTTCCAACTGCGCGTAGATGAGAAAATTCTCGATCAAGCGCTCGAGCCGCCGGCCAGATTCATGGATGACCTGGCCCATCTCGGCCACTTCAGTGGTGGGAAGGGTGGCTGCTTCGGCACTCAGAATCTCGCCATAAGCGAGAATGCCATTGAGCGGCGTCCTCAATTCGTGCGGCAACATCAGGCTGATATTGTCGCGCAGGTCGGCCAGCTTCTTCTCGGCTTCCTGCCGCACGGTTTGGGCTTTCTTCAGGCGCGCCTCGACGGCGGCATAAAGCGCGTCCAGCGTAAAAGGTTTCGGCAGATAATCGTCAGCGCCCAATTCCATGCCGTGGCGCATGCCGGCGTGGTCGGCCAGGCCGGTCATCAGGATGAACGGCACGGCGGCGGTGGTCGGCTCGTTGCGCAAATTGGAAAGCGTGCCGTAACCATCCATTTTTTCCATATTGACGTCACAAAGGATGAGGTCGGGCAGAGCGCGGCGAGCAGTTTCGACGCCGATAGCGCCGTTCTCCGCTTCGACGACTTCATACCCTTTTTGCGAAAGGGCCATCTGGACCATTTCCCGCAACCAGGCTTCGTCGTCTATGACCAAAATCTTTTTCGTCAACATACTAACAGGACGCCCGCACGAACCGCAAACCGCCTGCCGTTTAGCGAAATCGAGCCCGCTGGCTCGCCAACTGACTTTTCGCCTGTGCCACTGTCTCAAAGCAACACAATGCAGGACACCCGGCTGCCTTTATTGATGACCACTTCGGGCCGACCCGGGTTCGTTGGGCAACGCTGGAAAGGAAAGCAAGTCCTTTGCCCGAGAAGACTGAGGCCAACATGAATGCGCACCTCGCACTGAAAAAGTGACGAAAATGGCCTGAAAGCACTGACCCGTCGAACCTGTGGATCGATCCGACGAACTCCGGCACAGAACTTGCATTCCCGCAACATCGCCCAGTGTTCTGAGATGGTCAGACGAACACACGCAGAAGGGGCGAAATCCGAAGCCCGAAAACCGAAGTCTGAGATCCGAACATCCGGTATTCGAACCAGGGCAAGTTCAGTCAAAACCGATTTAAATTTATGAACGCGAAACGAAACCTAAATGGTGCCGATCATAGCTCACTGGTAAATTTGGCTGCTGCTCCGGCCCAACGCCAACTAGCGCCGCTCACCCGCGCCGCCAAGGTTGTCCGAATGGAACCTTCGCCAATGGACATTGTTGTCTTGTATGAAGACGCCGAAACCAAGTCCTGGGCAGCGCAAGAATATGAGCGCGTCGTGCGTTTTGCATCCACACCGCGCGTCACCTGGTGGAACATAAATGACCTGCAACATCCAGGCGTGCTCGCCGGCGCGGTGTCCATGGCCTTGCGGGCGAATGTCATAGTTGTGGCCAGCCGCGCCACGGAAGGGTTGCCAATGCCATTTTACGTGTGGGTGAAATCGTGGCTGCCGAATCGTCCGGGCCGCCCCGGAACATTCATTGCTTTGCTGGAAGCGCCTCTTTGCTCATCAAAAGGCTGCGGACGCTTGCGCGAATACTTGCGAGCGACAGCTCAGCAGGCGCGTTTGAATTTTCGCCTCGAAGAACGGCGAGCCGGCGCTTGCCTGTCCACCCGTCTCGCGCCTTCAGTTTCGAGAACCTCCACCCTGCTGAGTTAAGCCGGAGGGCACCACTTGGCTGTAAACCACCGGCGCTACACAAATTTTCCAGGATTCAAAATGCCTTTCGGATCGAGCGCCGACTTGATTGTGCGGTGAAGCCGCCGAACTTCCTTCGGCGCGGCTAACGGCCACCAGCGCTGTTTGGCGATGCCAATGCCGTGCTCACCGGAAATAGCGCCTTTCCACCGCAGGATTTGCCGGAAGAGCTCATCCAGCACGGCTGCGCCTCGCCGATCGGCACGCCCGGCCGCAGGGTCCACCATGACATTGACGTGAATATTGCCGTCGCCCGCGTGACCAAAGCAGGCGATGGGCAGTTTATGTTTTTTCTGAAGGCGGGCGGCGAAAGCGAACAGGTCTTCGAGCCGGCTGCGAGGCACGACGATGTCCTGGTTCAGCTTGGTCAAGCCGGTGTCGCGCAAGGAGTAGGAAAACTCACGTCGAATTTGCCAAATAGCCTCGCATTGCCTGGCACCGAGCCCGCGCTCGATGAATAACGGCTTCTGGCGCCCGAGCACTTTTTCGAGCTGGCCCATTTCCAGGCGAACCGAATCCCGCTGTCCATCAATTTCAACAATGAGATGCGCCTGGCATCCGCGCAACCTTTGGCTTCCCGTGCGTTTATAAGCCGCGGCTAGCGTGAATGAATCGGCCAGTTCGATGGCGGCGGGCAGGAATCCATTGGCCAAAATCGCTGTGACGGAGTGAACGGCATCCTTCATCGAGCCAAACCCCGCTGCCAGGCAGGCGCGTTCAGGCGGCAACGGCAGCAGTTTCAGCGTCGCTTCCGTGACGATGCCGAGCATTCCTTCCGAGCCGACGAACAGACGATGCAAATCGAACCCGGTTTTGTTTTTGTGCGTGCGTCCGCCCAGGCGGGCGATCGTGCCATCGGCCAGCACCACTTCGAGGCCCAGGACGTAATCGCGTGTCACTCCGTATTTCAAGCAGCGCGGTCCGCCAGCGTTGGTGGCGATGTTGCCACCGATAAAACTTTCGCCGCGGCTGGCGGGGTCCGGCGGATAAAACAGGCGGCGCTTTTCCACTGCTTCCTGTAAAGCTTTGGTGATGACGCCGGGCTGGACCACAGCTACGAAATCGCCGGAATTAATCTCCTTGATGCGGTTCATCCGCGCCAGCGACAGGACGATTCCGCCCCGCAGCGGCACACACCCTCCGACGTAACCATGTCCAGCACCACGGGCGGTGACTGGAATTTTGTGGCAATTGGCAAATTTCAGCAAAGTTGCCACGGAGCGGGTGCTTCGCGGAAAAGCCACTGCCTCAGGCTCGTGGCTCGCGAACCATTTATCGCCGGAGTTCTCGGCCAGGACAGCTTCCTCGAAGCTCAGTTCATCCGCGGGCAGCAGTTTTTTCAGCAGGACCAATTTGCCGCGCATGTTCTGGAGGGGGGATGGATTTGAGGTCGGCGAACACAATGACACCAGCGCCGGTTTGCAAAAGGCTTTGGACCTGCGCTTCCACCTGCTGGTTGATGAAGGATTGCGCGTGATTCACGACTACCATGGTGCCGTCCGGCAGATAACCGACGCCCTGGCCTTTGTCTTTTCCCTCGCGGACAATGCGGAGGGAAAGCATCTCACCGGGAAGCAATACCACCCGAAGCGCATTCGCCAGCTCATGGAGGTTGATGTAACTGACGGATTGCAGCTCCGCGATTTTCCCGAGATTAAAATCGTTGGTGTAGAGCCTGGCCCCGAGATTGCGCGCCAGGCGAACTAATTTGGTGTCCACTTCGTTTTCTTCCGGAAAGTCACCTTCGTGGATTTTTACTTCGTTGCGAGTGTTGCGCTGAATGCGGTTGAGCATATCCAGGCCGCGCCGGCCCCGCGCGCGTTTGATCGGGTCATTGGAGTCGGCAATCTGTTGCAGTTCCCGGAGCACAAATCGCGGCACTACAATGCGGCCTTCGATGAAATTGTTCTCGATCAGGTCGGCGATGCGCCCATCCACGATGACACTAGTATCGAGCAGGAGCAGGTTCTCGGGTTTGTTTTGAGGCGCGAACCGAACATAGGGAATTATCAGGGAGAAATCCTCCTTGTTGCTGCGCATGGCCAGGATCATTCCGATATAGCCAAAGCCGATGAAGAGGCAGAGGCGGATGAGCCAGCGTTGCTGCGGATCGGCATTTTCAAACAGCCCGGAACGGTCCACCAGCAGGGCGACGACGGTGCCGAGCAACAAGCCGAAGGTCGTGGCTGAGAATGCGCGCAGGGAGAATCCCTTGAGCATTTCATCTACCGCAATCAGTAGCCAGCCGAAGCCAAAGCCGATGACCATGCCGAGCAGCCAGCTCGCGGGTTTCGCGACCAGGTCAGAGTGGACCTGGCTAATGGCGTAACCTCCTAATGTGCACAGGCACAGAAAGAAAATTCGAATTACCCAAAGGGCCATATGCGACGGTTTAGAGCAATTTAGTGGCCTTGTATCTTGGGCGCCATGGGCGACTTCCGTTGTGCCGGAGGAGGTGCCATGGAATGCGCTTCCTTCTTATGCCAAAGGATGCCCCAGAGCCCTCCCCGGTTCAAATTACTGGTTGTAATGCTTAGATTCTTCACGATTTCCATCAAATCAGCCGATAACTGTTCATTTCGCACCAAGGTCCCCACGGGACCTCGCCCGGCGTGGATGTCCAACATCATTGACTTCAAAATCTCAGTTGAAGACTCGATATTGTCCACCGCTTGAGCCAGCGCCGGAGCATTAGTTGCCAGCAGATTCGTTGCCGCACCCGAGACCTGGCTCAATTGCGCCGAAAAATCCAACAAATTGCTGAAAACCTGCGAAATTACCGGCCCATTAGTGTCTATGATTCCATTCACTTTGTGGACTGTCGTAACGGCTTCGCCCGAGAGCAAACGGGCGTTGGCGACCATTTCCGCCAGGTTGGTCAGCGTCGCGGGCGTTAAGACCAGGCGTTCCACCTCCGAGATTACATTGCTCAAGCTGCCGGCCATTCCTTCGAGCCGGGCGATCAGGCTGCCGGAGGACCCAAGAAATTCCTGGATGTTGAACGGCTTTTCCGCGTCGGCCATGTCGCCATTTTTGAACGGTTCCCGCTTGTTGTCCGTGGGCCGAATTGAGACGTACATATCTCCCAGGAAGCCCGCTTGATCTACCGTGAATGCGGCGTCTTTGTGGATGGTGTAATCCTTTAGAATCTTCAAAGTGATCGTCGCGCTGCGGCCGCCTTGCGCCAGTTGAATGTCGCCCACCGTGCCCACCTGCACGCCCGACATCGAAACTGAAGCCCGCGATTTCAGGCCGTTGACGTTGTTGGCGCGAAGATAAATGTTGTAGGTCTTGTGGAAAGTCACGCCCTTGCTGAATTCGATGCATAACACCGCCAACAACACCAGGCCGGCCACAACGAACAGACCCACCTTCCACTCCAGCCGTGATTTACTCATAAACAAAAATTATTTCCATCTGCTACGGTTCCCTATTTCAGTTTCAAAGCCGGTTCTTCCAGGTCGGAAACCCCTTCGACAAATTGCCGCACCACCGGGTCTTCCGAATTAAAAATCTCATCGGGCGTGCCCGTTGCGTATATCTTCTTATCACTGAGCATCAGGATGCGTTGACCCAGCCGCCGGGCGCTGCGCATATCGTGCGTAACCACCACCGACGTGACGTGCAGGCGATCGCGGACGCGCAAAATGAGTTTATCAATGCTGTCCGAGACAACTGGGTCCAGGCCCGTCGTGGGTTCATCGTATAGCACGATCTGCGGCTGGTAAACAATCGCTCGCGCCAGCCCGACGCGCTTGCGCATGCCGCCGGAAAGTTCCGCGGGGCTTTTATCCTCTGTGCCGGACAGTTCCACCATAGCCAGCACTTCGGTCACCCGGCGGCGGACCTCGGCCTCGGAAAGCGATTTATCGCGCCGGAAAGGAAAGGCAATGTTCTCGGCAACGCTCATCGAATCAAAAAGAGCTGCCCCCTGGAAAAGCATGCCGAATTTCTGCCGCACCCGCAGCAGTTGGCGTTCATCCATCGGCACGATATTTTCGCCCTCGATCAGCACCTGGCCTGAGTCAGGCTTTAGCAACGCGATCAAATGCTTCAGCAGCACGCTCTTGCCGCCGCCGCTTCGCCCAATTATCACCACGGATTCGCCTTTCTCGATCCGGAGATTCACACCGTCCAGGACCGTCTGGTGGCGAAAACTCTTCTTCAGGTCGCGAACCTCGATCATGTCGTGTGAAAGATCTTTCCCAGGGTCAACGTCAGAAAGAAATTAGTGATTAGAATTGTGATGGAAGAAAACACGACTGCTTCGGTCGTTGCCCGCCCGACGCCCTCCGCGCCCTCGCCGCAGAACAGGCCCTTGTAACACCCGACAATGGCCACAATCCCGCCGAAAATGAAGGCCTTGATCATGCCCACCACTACGTCCTCGGTAATAGTGTATTTGATCATATTATCCCACAAATAGGTGGGCTCGATTCCCAGCAGGTACACCCCGACGGCATAACCCGCGCCGATGCCGATGGCGATGGATTCCGCGGTCAACAGTGGGAGCGCCAGGACCAGGGAAATAAGCCGAGGGACGACGAGGTAATCCACGGGATGCGTGGCCAGAGTGCGCAAGGCGTCCACCTGCTCGGTGACCTTCATGGTGCCGAGTTCGGCGGCGATCGCCGCGCCAACCCGGCCGGCGACCATCAACCCTGTCAACACCGGACCAAGCTCGCTGCACATGGACACGCTCACGACCGCGAGCATCGCCGTGTCCATTTTGACTTTATGAAATTGAAAATAGGTCTGCGCGCCCAGCACCATGCCCGTGAAAGCGCCGGTAATGAGCACCACCGACTGCGATTTCACACCGACAAAATAGATTTGGTAAACGAGGTCGCGCCACGCGACCTTGAAAGTAAACAAGGAGGCGATCGAATCCCGCGCCAGCAGCGTTAGTTGACCGAGGCCTTCGACCCATTCCTCGATCCACCTGCGTGCAAAAGTCATAGGCGCGGCAACCTAACAGAGGGGGTGCCTATTGGCTAGCGCGTGGTTTCCCTCTTTCCACCTCAATATTCAAGCAACGTGCTGGCAGCGTTAGGAGCTTGCTGTCGTGGTTCTGCCTGAATACCCTCGCTAACATGAACCTGTGCAACGAGGCCGCCTCCTTCCGTACGGTTCTTTCCTTTGAATAGCGAACCCCACAACGCAACTTTTGTCAGCACGCACTGGAGCGTCGTGCTGGCGGTTCGTCAGCCCGATTCGCAAGCCGCAGCGGTCGCTCTCGAACGACTCTGCCGGGCTTATTGGTATCCCCTTTACGTTTTCGCCCGCCGCCAGGGGCATGGGCCCGAAGAAGCGCGTGATTTAACGCAGGAATTCTTCGCCCAATTGCTTACGCGGGACGCTTTGCACACCGCCACGCCGGAACGTGGACGATTCCGCACTTTCCTGCTCGGCTCCTTCAAAAACCTGCTCATCAACGAATGGAAACGTGCCAACCGCCAAAAACGGGGCGGGCAGGCGGAGGTCTTTTCGCTCGATGACATGGATGCAGAGGAACGTTATCGGCTCGAGCCGCGGGACGAATGCACACCAGAACTGCTTTACGACCAGCGCTGGGCGCAAACGTTGCTCGACCGCGTGGTGCAGCGGCTGCAAACCGAGTGTGATGGCGATGGCGAGCAAAGGTCGCGCCGGTTCGAAGTGCTGAAAGTTTTTCTGCTGGAGGATAAAGGCACGCTCAGTTTCACCGAAGCGGCGACCGCCCTCGGACTTTCGGTAGTCGCCACCAAAGGCGTGGTGCATCGGCTGCGCCAGCGGTATCGGGAGATTTTCCGGGAAGAAATTGCCCACACCGTGGCACGTCCTGAGGATGTGGAAGACGAGATTCGGCACTTGTTCCAGGCGTTGGCGGCATGAGTCATTATTCTATCGGCGTACCTCCGCGGCTCAATTGTTGTAGAAATAATTGAGATATGCCAACGGTTGTCACCTGCCCCAAATGCCAGCGGCCCTTGCCGCCTCGGGCGCCAGCCGGCATGTGTCCAGTCTGCCTCTTCTCAGACATGCTGACACCCGACCCAGGTAGCGCTTCGGAAGAGCAGCCCCATAAACCCCTGAATACATTGCTTTCCCCGCCGTTGTCCGGCCTGGAAGATTACGAGTTACTAGCCGAAATCGCACATGGCGGCATGGGTATCGTTTACCGCGCGCGACACCGCCGGTTGAACCGAATAGTTGCCCTGAAGATGATCCTGATGCCGCACCTTGCCGGCGAAGTTGCGTCGCGCCGCTTTCGCGCTGAAGCAGACGCCGCCGCCAGTTTGGACCATCCAAACATCGTGCCCATTTATGAAGTGGGCGAAGCCGATGGCCGCCTTTTCTATACGATGAAACTCATCGAAGGCGGCAGCCTGGCAGCAAAGTTGGGCGGCCGGCCACCGGACGAAAAGGGGACAGCCGACGGAGGGGCGGTGTTTTCCGCGCCAGCAACCGCGAGGTTGATTGCAACCGTCGCCCGCGCGGTCCATTACGCCCATCAACGCGGCATTTTGCATCGCGATCTTAAGCCGGCGAATATTCTCCTCGACGCCAAGGACGAGCCGCATGTCACGGATTTTGGTTTGGCCAAACGGCTTGAATCGGAACAGAGCAGCCTGACCCACAGCGGCGCGTCTCTAGGCACGCCGAATTACATGGCGCCGGAGCAGGCGAGCGGCGGCAGCAAACAACTTACCATAGCAGCGGACGTTTACAGCCTGGGCGCA
>Ga0136846_1214508_pt1 | contig 14240 bp, 14 predicted proteins | sample HopSoiMetagenom2_FD_96841 | JGI IMG/M metagenome (GOLD analysis project Ga0136846, IMG submission 96841) | Grasslands soil microbial communities from Hopland, California, USA - 2 Assembly 2016 (version 4) | ecosystem: Environmental > Terrestrial > Soil > Grasslands | place: USA: Hopland...
CATCGAGGGCGGTGCGTTGCTGGGCCTGCCCGCCGGCGCGATCCTGGTGACCCGCCGGGGAAGCCGGCCGAGCCTGCGCCTGGGGTTCGCGATCTATCCGGGCCTGTTGTGGCCGCTGGCGGTGGCGCCGTCGTTCGGCTGGCTCGCGGCCCTGCTCGTGGTCTGGGCGGCGGCGAACAGCGTCATCGACGTGGCGATGAACGCCGCCGGGGTCGAGCTGGAGGAGCGCGCAGGCCGGCCGCTGCTGTCGCGGCTGCACGCCTCGCAAAGCGGCGGCCTGGTGGCCGGCGCCCTGCTCGCTACCGCCGCGGCCGCCGCCGGTCTCCCGTTGCCGGCTCATTTCGGGACAGTGGCCGCGGCGGGCGCGGTGTGCGGGCTGGCCGCCACCGCGTGCCTGCCCGCCGGCCCGGGCGGCGCCGGAGTGCGGCTGGCCGCCCGGCCGGGCCGGCGGCTGATGCTGCCCGGCATCGTCGCGTTCTGCGCTTTCCTGATCGACGGGGCCGCCAGCAACTGGGCCGCCGTCGGCATGCGTACCGAACAGCACGCGACCGCGACCCTGGCCGCGGCCACCTACACTGCCTTCACCGCCGCGGTGGCCCTGGTCCGGCTCGGCGGTGACCGCGCCATCGCCCGCTTCCCCCGGGCCCGGATCGTGCAGGTCAGCGGGATCACCGCGGCCGGCGGGGCGATACTGGTGGTGCTGGCGCCCGCCGCGGCGGCCGCGCTGGCGGGATGGACCATCATCGGCGCGGGCCTGGCCCTGCTCGCCCCGGCCATCCTCGGTGCCGCGCCTCAGGTCGCCGCGGGCATTGCGCCGGGCGCCGCCATCGCCGCGGTCACCACCGCCGGCTACCTCGGGTCGTTTACCGGGCCGCCCCTGATCGGCGCCCTGGCCGGGCTGCTCACCTTGTCCGGAGCCATCGGCCTGGTCGCGGTGGCGGCCGCGACCGCGGTCCTGCTGGCCCCGGCCGCCCTGCCGTCCAGCTCACCGCGGCGTGCGCCGCGCTCACCGTGACCGCCCGCCCGGCTGCTAGGAAGACGCGGGGACGGACGGCGCTGAGCTTGCTGCCGAAGCGGAGGCGGGAGCCGACGAGGGCGGGGCGGACGACGGGCCTGTGCTTGACGTCGTCGAAGCAGGCGCGGACGCGGTGGCCGTCGGGGTCGCGGTAGCCGTCGCCGTCGCCGTCGCGGTAGCCGACGTCGTCGGAGTGGAAGTCGGCGTCGGGGTCGTAGACCTCGTCGGAGTCGGAGTCGGAGTCGGGGTCGGGGTCACGACCGCCGGCCGGACAGACGAAGGCGTGTAGGCCGGAGCCGTCGACGACGGGGCGCTGGGCGAGGCGGACGGGGAAGCAGACACACTGCTCGGCGCACTCGACGAAGGTGCCTGGGCCGAGGACGTCACCGCGGCCGGGCGGTCGTTGAGATGGGCGGGCGGGTGCTTAGTGGCCGAGGTCACGATGAAGACGGCCGCGCCGATAGCGCCGAGCATCACGCCGATGATCAGGGCCAGCATGAGCGGCCGCACCCGGCGGCGCCGTGGCGGCGGGTTCCCGCCGCCCGGGGCGGGCGGCCCGTACAGCCCGACGGGAGGAGTCGGCGGCGCGTTTCCCAGCGGGGACGTCGGCGAGCTGTATCCCTGGGGAGGGGTGTGCGAGACGTATCCGGGGGGAGGAGGCGTCAGCGTCCCGGCGCCGGCGGCCGCCGTCCGCGTCGGGCCCGCCTGGGGCACGACGTAGGGGGCGATCCCTGATCCAGGCGGCGGAGTGAGCGGCGGGTACCCGGAACCCAGCGGCGGAGCGGGTACCGGAGCCGCCGGGGCCAGCCCGGGACCGCCCGTCGGGGCGTAACCCGGGTGCGAAGAAGAGGCGTACCCGGAGTGCGGGGAAGAGGCATAGCTAGGGTGCGAAGAAGGAACGGCCCCAGGATGCGCAGAAGCGCCATAGCCCGGGCCGCCCGTCGGAGCGAACGCGGGACCGCCCGCCGGGGCGAACCCCGGGCGGGACGGGGTACCCGCGACGAACGTGCGGGTGATCGACTCGGGGAGCCAGTCCCCGTCCGGCTGCAGCGCCCCCACCTCGGCCAGCAGGCCGCTGGCGGTAGGACGCTCACCAGGCGATTTGGCCAGGCACCGCTCGATCAGCGGCCGCACCCGCGGCGGCACCCGGTCCAGGTCGGGCAGTCCGTGCACGACGCGGTACAGCAGCGCCGCCGTAGTCCCAGTGCCGAACGGGCCTTCACCCGTGGCCGCGAACGCGATCACGGCTCCTAGGTTGAACACGTCGCTCGGCGGCCCGACCTCGCCGCCCATGGCCTGCTCCGGGGACATGAACCCGGGCGATCCCACGACCAGTCCGGCCTGGGTCAGCATGGTCGCGGCCTCGACGGCCCGGGAGATGCCGAAGTCGATGACCCGGGGCCCGTCCTCGGCCAGCAGTACGTTCGACGGCTTGAGGTCCCGGTGCACCACGCCCGCGGCGTGGATCGCGTTCAGGCTCTCGGCCAGGCCCGCGGCTAGCGCCAGCAGCGAGGCCTCCGGCAGCGGCCCGTGCTCGTCGACCGCCTGATCCAGCGAAGGACCGGGCACGTAGGCCGTCGCCATCCAGGCCACCGGGCCGTCGACGTCCGCGTCCACCACCTGGGCGGTGTAGACGCCGCTCACCCGGCGCGCCGACGCCACCTCCCGGCCGAACCGGGTCCGGAACTCGGGGTCGGCCGCCAGCTCCGACCGGATGGCCTTGACCGCCACCGGCCGCCCGCCCGGGGAAACGCCCAGGTAGACGCGCCCCATACCGCCCTGGCCGAGCCGTCGGACCAGCCGGTACGGACCTATCGTCTGTGGGTCCTCGGGACCCAGCTCGCTGACCAAGACCAACCCCCAGCACCCATCTGTCGACGGTCCTCCGCTCTCCCTACGGAGCCGTCCCTCCCACGATAAATACGTGGTTGAGGAAAGAACATGCCTCGAAGGTCTTATTTGGGCGAATCCGAGGTAACGCTGGAGGGGGCCTGGAGGATGGCCATGATGGTGTCCACGAGGTTGGCGCTGAAGTCTTCGATCGACAGCACGGCCCGGGTCGGCTTCTCGCTGTCCATCAGGCGGCACTGGTCGCCCAGGGCGCGGACGACGAATCCGGTCACCTGGCTGGTCCGCTCGGCGGCGACCGGCGGCGGGAGGTGGGCCAGGATGGGGAGGATGTAGCGGGCACAGCGGGAGACGCTGGTGTTGATCATGATGGCGTCCCCGGCGTCGCGCACGAACCGGGGATGGTTGATCAGCTGGGCGGCGAGCCGTACGTACCGCCGTCCCTCCGGGGTGCGCAGCTGGCGGGCGAGGGGGGAGACCACGACCTCGAGCGCGCCGCGCGGGGTGAACCGGGTGCCGGTGGATTCCAGGTGGTCGAGGAGCAGGTTGCGTTCGGCGTCGATCGGCTCCATGGTCCGGGCCATCACCGCCTGGATTACCGCGTCGCGCGTACCGAAGTGATACTGCACGGCGGACCGGTTCTTGTGTCCGCTCGCCTGGTTGATGTCCTGGACGCTGACGTTGTCCACGCCACGTTCGTCCATGAGCAACGCGGCGGCGTCGAGCAGCGCCTGCTTGCCTAGCTGGCGGTTCGTGGCCATAGTCGTCACCCCCTTGACATCAGACTATAGGCTGGGGACATAATCACTGAGTATTAGATCGTAAGGTGCAGCGATCAAGTAAATAGCTTCGGGTCCTCGACACTGAGGGGGGGCGGGAACCCGGGCAGTGCTCCCGGCTCGGCCGGGCGCACTGACGCCCTGGGATGGCCGGCCGCCGCACGGCCGCCATCCCAGGGCGCAAAACTAGACTTCTTCAAGATGCAGAAGGAGTGGTCACTCGGCCGGCGCCGGGGCGGGGGAGTCCGCCGGACGGTTCTCCGAGATCCACCCGTCGATCCGCTCCCACCAGGCGTACAGCCACTGCAGCTGCTCTTCGTGGCTGGCCGTGCGCGGCACCTGGTCGTGCGTTACCCGCCACCAGCGGGCCCGGATGACCTGGTCGATCGGGAACCGCGCCCAGATGTCACCGAGGCTGACGATGTTGTCCAGGCCCGCGTGCGCGACGAAGATCACGTCGGCCTCGGGGCAGGCCTCGATCGCGGCGAGCGCGCCGCCGGGACGCGGCGGCAGCAGGTTGGGCATGTGCGCCGCTCGTTTGGCCAGATCTTTCCGGTCTAGGCCTTCCAGCCTTTTTATCCCGCGCCGCCACCGTCCGGGCGTCCAGTTCCCGCCCTCGGGGAAGATCACCAGTGCGCTCAGCGGCTCCAGGGTGCGGGCCAGCCGGGCGATCTGCTCGGTGAAGATGTGCTCGCCCGCCTGGCGGGATTTGACCCACACGTTCGGCAGCCGGTTGCCGATGATGTCCACGCTGGGATCAAGCTGCAGCGTCGCCTTCATCACCACCCGCGGCCGCCGGCCGTAGACGCTCAGCAGCTGGTGCACCAGCAGGAGCGAGTCGCCCGGGCCGGCGTGGCGGCTGAGCACGATGACGGGCCGGGTCAGCCGGGCGATCAGCTCGTCCCCGGTAAGGTCGGGCTCGTCCACCTCGACCCGCAGGCCGTACGTCTTCTCCGCTCCCTCGTACAGCCTGTCGAGCAGCCGGCGCATGACCGCGTAGTGGCGGCTCTGGTACGGCTCGGTGCGCAGCCGGCCGCCGAACCCGCTGATCACCCACAGCCCGGCCAGCGTGACCAGGGCCAGCGACTCGGCCACGAACCAGGTCAGCACGAAGCCGACCAGCCGCAGGCTCCGCATCCGCCCGGTCTTCGGCCGCGCCAGCAACCCGGACACTAGGGCCAGCACGGCCAGGAACGGGGACAGCGCGATGAACCCGAGCGCGATGACCACCACCACCGGCGCCAGCACCAGGCGGCGGATCAGCGTGGGTGGGAGCACGCCGCCCTCCCGTCGTCGTCAGGCCGGGACCGGTTTGCCGGCCATCGCCAGGTTAGCTCCGCTCGGGGCGCTGCAGCACGTGCTGGTCATTGATCGCGGTAATGTGCGCGCGCCCTATCACGGCTGGCGCTCCCTGCGCGCCGTGAGGAGTTCCGCCAGCCGTTCGGCATGAACCAGTCGGGAGTGCCCGACTTGGCGTGGTGAGCCAGTTTGATCAGCGTGTCCAGCGGCGCCCCCGTGACCCCGGCCCAGGCCGCCAGGATCGCGTCGCTAACTATCCCCGAAATTCAATGGGTGTGGCGTTCTACCCCCTCTATACGGTAGGGCGCCACAACCACTGAATCGAAATGGTACGCACCTCGACCCCGTCCGGCACGAAGATAGTGATCGACCCGAGCTTCGCGGTAGCGTCGATCACCGTCAACCGCTGGCGGATCACCGCGTCCTGCATCTCGAGATGGCAGTCGCCCAGCACCGACCGAACGGCCAGCCGAGCCGGCACCACCCACGGCCCCTTGCGCGACTCGTTGCCGAGTACCGCAGTGATCTGCTCGGGAGCCGCTCGGAGTATTCCTCCAGCGTGAGCCGTCCCTCGGCGGCCGCGCCGGCCGGCAGGTCGATGGCCCGGTCCCGGTCGGCGTCCGAGGCCCGTAGCCGGTCCCCCCGCGGTACCCGGGCCGGCCCGCTCATTTTCCTTCCGACCTAACGAGTTCGGTTCCCCTGGTCATGCGCCGTCCTTCCGGAGTCGTGGCGAAGAGCTTGCCGAGGGCGCCGGCCAGCGCCGTCTGCTCCGCCTGGTCGAGCGGTGCGAGAAACCGGGCCGTGTAGTCGTGCGTCTCCAGCGCGTCGACCAGTTCGACCATGTTCCCGCTGTCGATCCCCAGGATCTGGCACAGCTGCTGCTGGTCCCGACCCGGGACAGCAGGAACCCGGCATTAGGGCACCACGACGAGCTTGCCGGTCGCCTCGTTGCTCTCCATGTACCGGTGGGCCGCCACGATGTCATCCAGGCCGAAGACCCGGTCGACGTGAGGCCGGTAGACGCCGGCCTCGACCTCCCGGACAACCCGCTGCAACGCGGCCGCCCCCGCGCTGCCCTTGAGGCTGTCACTGTGGAACGCCGTGAGCCTGGTCCCGGGCGGGATCATCGCGATCGGCTCGAACTCAGGAATCGCCCACCCGCTGAGCGAGCCCGCCACGCACACCGTCCCGCCCCGGCGCACGATGCGCAGCGAGTCCTCTACGGTGCTCGCCCCGACGAGCTCCAGCACATAGTCCGGGCCCCCGGGCCAGACCGCGTGCACCTGCGCCGCCAGTGTCCCGCCGTCGTCGACGAACGCGTAGTCGGCCCCCGCCGCTTTCAGCGCCTCGACCCGGTCTTCCCGCCGGGTCGTGGCCGTCGTCTCGACGCCATAGCCAGCCGCGATCGAAACCGCCGCCAGCCCCACCGACGAGGTCCCGCCCCGGATCAGCAACCGCCCCCGGCTGCCCGGCCCGACCTCCAGCGCGTCCAGTGCGCCCAGTGCGGTCAGGTACGTCTCGGGCAGCGCGGCCAGGACGTCCCACGGCAGCGTGGTGGTGAGCGGTATCAGCAGCGGGTTCGGCAGCAGCGCGTACTCGGCGTAGCCGCCGTCGAACTCCCGCCCCATCTCGCCCATCACCGCCGCGACGGTCGTCCCCTCCGGCACGGCGGGATCGGTCGAGGCGGCCACGATCCCCACGCATTCGATCCCGAGCACTCGCGGGAATCTCACGCTGCGGGAGTGCCCCTGCCGAGTTCGCAATTCCGACCGGTTCAGGCCCGCGCCCTTCACCCGTACCAGGCTCCAGCCCTCCCGGACGGCCGGCACCGGCACCTCGCGGATCTGGAGCACCTCCGGGCCGCCCGCCCGGACACATATCGCGGCTCGCATTGTCTCAGTAGTCATGCGTCCACTGTCGCTGCCAGGCCGCGTGGCTGGCCACCGGTAAAATGCCACGTTATGCCCGTTGGCCGCCAATCTTCCCACTCCGGCCCGTCAACGTCCCGGCTGTGGCCGTCCGGGGGAGTGCACCGCTGGCCGTCAGGCGGAACCAGCTCCGTGCAGACCCACCCACGCGGCCACCTAGTGTACGCGGCCCGCGGCGTCCTGACCGTGCACACCGAACGCGGCACCTCGATCGTCCCCGCCAGCCGCGTCGCCTGGACCCCGGCCGGGTTCACCCACTACCACCGCGCCCACGGCGACACCGATATGCGGATCCTCTTCCTGCCCGCCTCCCAGGCCCGGTTCGCACCGGATCGCCCGGCCGTGTTCGGTATCTCCGGCCTCGCCCGCGAAGTCCTGCTCGCCCTCACCGGCCCCGGCAACTACGATCCCGCCGCCCGCCGCTACGACCCCGGCGCGCGCGCACGCCTGCGCCGCGTCCTCGTCGATGAGCTCCGCGAAGCACCCGACCAGGCCCTGCAGCTGCCGGAACCCCGCGACGACCGGCTGCAGGCCATCGCGCAACGGCTGTACGACCAGCCCGGAGACAACACCTCACTAGCCGGGCTCGGGCAGGCGACCGGAGCCAGCGCCCGCACCCTCAGCCGGCTGTTCCACGACGAGCTCGGCCTGACCTTCTACCAGTGGCGCACCCAGCTGCGCATCTATCACGCCCTCGTCCTGCTCGCCGACGGCCACGACACCACCTACGTCGCCCATGCCTGCGGCTGGGCCAACCCCAGCAGCTTCATCGCCGCCTTCACCGACCTCGTCGGCACCACCCCCGGCCGCCACCGGAAGGCAGCCAAGGACGGCGCGGCCTAGGCCGCCGCCCGGTCGGCGAGCAGGTCGCGAACCGTGCGCGGCGGGCGGCCGAGGAGGTCGCCGAGCAGCGGGCTGGTGCCGCAAACCGTCCCTCGCGGGCGGCCTGAAAGGTGCTGAGCATGAAGCGCGCCATCATTTCCGGGGCGCCGTGCGCGACCTGATCGGCCACCCGCGGGTCGTCGTCCATGACCGCGCGCTGGATGTCGCGGCCGGTGAGTTCGGAGATGATGCCCGCGATGTCGTCGAACGTCACGGCAGCGGCCGCGGTGAGCGTGACCAGGCCGTCGAAGGACCGCGGGGTGGCCAGGATCACGGCGGCCGCCTCCCCTTCGTCGCCGCGGTCGGTCCAGGATATGGGGCCGTCGGCCGGGGCGGCGATGATTCCCGTCTCGCGCCAGGGCCCGAGCATCCAGTCGAGGCTATGGGCGTAGAAGCCGTTGCGCAGGGAGGTCCAGAGGATGCGGCGGGCCCCGGCTTCGACGGCGGCCTCGATGCCGACCCGGTGCAGGACGGGCGCGCCGGCGCCGGGATCGTTCGACGAGACGAGGAGGACCTGCTCGGCGCCCTCGAACGAGTCGCGCAGCGCCCCCGGGTCGTCGTAGGAGCCGCGCCGCACCCGGACGCCGCGGTCGGCGAGGTGCTGCGCCTTCTCGACGTCGCGCACACTCACCCCGATCCGGTCGGGACCCGGAGTCATCACGCGACCGGACCCGCGCGCAGCTCGTGCAGGTCGCCGCGAACCTGCTGGCCACCCAGGGGCCGGACGCGGTGACCACTCGTTCGGTGGCGCTCGCGGCCGGCCTGCAGGCGCCCGCGATCTACCGGCTCTTCGGCGATAAGAACGGCCTGCTCGACGCCGTCGTCGAGCACGGCTTCGCCACCTACCTGTCGAACAAGCCCCCCGTCGGCACGAACGCCGACAACGACGCCGACCCCATCGCGGGCCTGCGGGCCGGCTGGGAACTCCACGTCGGCTTCGGCCTGGCCAATCCCGGGCTGTTCCGGCTGATGCTCACCGCGCTGCGCACCCCGGACGGCCAGGCCATCGCCGCCGCCGGCGAAGAGATCCTGCGGGCCCGGGTCCACCGCGTCGCCGCGGCCGGACGGCTCCGGGTCACCGAGCGGCGAGCCGTCGACCTCATCCGCGCGGCCGGCACCGGCGTCGTCTTCACCCTCATCGACCAGCCCGAAGCCGAACGCGACGAGGCCCTCGCCGACACCGCCTGGGAATCGGTCTGCGCCGCCATCCTCACCGACCCGGCCACCACCGCCATCCCCGGCCCGGCCGCCGCCGCCGTGACCCTGCGCGCCGCCCTCCCCGGCCTCACGACCCTCACCCCGGCCGAACGCGCCCTCCTCGCCGACTGGCTCGACCGCATCGCCGGATCCTTACAGGGACACGTCGGTGCTGCGGAAGCGAGCCTCGATGGTCGCGATGAGCTCCTGCGGAACCGGAGTCAGCGCCGGCATCCCGGCCTCATTGCGGCCACCGCCGCGACTGAACGCCGCGCTGTAGACCACCTGGTTGGACGCGCCGTCGCCGCCGAGCAGCCCGGCGTCGGCGATGTGCTCGACGTACTGCACCGTGGCACCCAGCGCAGCGGCGTAATCCCGGGCCTTGCCGATCGCGGCGGCGATCGCGGCCGCGCGGACCTGCGGCCAGGCCGGGTTGTCCCAGTCAGCCTGCCACGTCACGCCGTGCACGTTCAGACCGGGTGCAGCGGCCAGCACGCCGCTGAGATTCTCCAGTACGTCCATGTCCCGGACGGTAACCCGCAGCGCCACCGTGGCGGTCAGCTGCCCGCTCCGCTCCATCTGCATCGTTTGCTGATCGTGGTAGAGCTCCTCCCGAGTGGTCCAGGAATGCGCCGACCACGTCAGCGGGCGGCGGCCCGCGGCTGCATCGAACGGCACCGCGCCCAGCGTGGCTAGCTCAGCGAGCAGGCGATCCAGGCTGGCGGCGACCGACCGCACCGCCTCCGCCTTAACTCCCGCGGTGTGCTCGATCAGCCCGTCCACGACGGCATAGTCCGGGGCCACCAGGTCCCTGGCCTCCGCCCGAACCGACAGCAAAGTGCTGTCATCCTTGGTCATCGCCCACCTCCGCCGGCCCGGGATGGGACCCGGATGAGACCAGCCAACCCGAACGCCAGCGAAGACGCCACCCATGATCGCCGACAGCGCAGCCGCCCCCTGGCCCCCTGGCCCCGCCCGTGCCTGGCCCCGCCCGCCCCCGGGGCCTGCGCGTCACGTCCCGCGGCGGGCTCGGTGTGCCCCGGAGCCGACGACCTTGCGCATCACGCAGTGATTCTCGTAGGCGAAGCCGGCCTTCTCGTACATGCTGCGGGTGGCGTTATAGAGGAACGAGGACGAGATATTCTTGCCCGCCGTGTCCTGCGGGTAGCCTTCGGCGACTCCGCCGCCGGCCTGGGCGATCAGGTCCAGGGCCCCGCCGAGGGCGACGGCCGCCACCCCTTCGCGCCGGTGCTTCCGGTCGACGAAGATGCAGGTGACGCGATAGTCGGGCAGGGACACGAGTCCGGCTTGGTAGTCCTTCTGGTGGTGGATGCCCGGGAGTTCGAGCGGCCTGATCGTGTAACTGCCCATAGGACGGACCCTAGCCCGCGGTCTCCCTCAGCGCGGTGATCAGCTCCGGGGCGGCGTCGAAGAACCGCTCTTGCTCGGTTTCGGTGCCGCCGACCTGGACCAGGGCGAGGTCGGTGAAGCCGGCCTTGAAGTAGGCGCTCGCCGCTTCGGCCACCGCGTCGATGGAATCGCCGCAGGGAATCGACTCGGCCACGTCCTCGGGCCGGACGAACTGGGTGGCGCCGGCGAAGCCCGCCGTGCTGGGCAGTTCCGCGTTGACTTTCCAGCCGCCGCCGAACCAGCGGAACTGCTCGTGCGCCCGCCGGATGCACTCGTCCCGGTCCTGGCCCCAGCAGACCGGCATCTGGCCGACCTTGCGCGCGGGCTGCCCGGCGTCCGAGGCCGCGTCCCACCATTCGGCCAGCGAGCTTTCCGGCTCGACCGCGATCATCACGTCGGCCAGCAGCGCGAACAGCTCACACGACTGCCGCCCGGACACCGCGACACCGAGTGGCACCGGACGGTCAGGCAGGTCCCAGAGCTTGGCCGCGTTCACGCGGAAACAGGCACCCTCGAAGTTGACGTACCCGCCGTCCAGCAGGTCCCGGATGATGCTGACCGCCTCGCTGAGCATCTCCTGGCGCTGGTCCGCGTCGGGCCAGCCTGTCCCGGTGATGTGCTCGTTGAGGTTCTCCCCGGCGCCGAGCCCGAGAATGAACCGGTTGTCGCTCAGCAGGGCCAGGGTCGCCGCCTGCTGGGCCACCACGGCCGGGTGGTACCGCATCGTGGGACAGGTGACGTAGGTCATCAGCTCCGCCCGTTCGGTCGCCTGGGCGACCGCGCCGAGCGTCACCCAGGCATTGGGCGCGTGACCCTGCTCGTCCAGCCACGGGGAATAGTGGTCACTGCTGACCAGCAGGTCGAAGCCGGTCTCCTCCGCTCGTACGGCCCATCGCACCAGGTCCTTCGGCCCGGCCTGCTCGGTCATCAGCGTGTAGCCCACTCCTGCCATCACAGCTCCTTCGTGTCGTCGCCTCGGTCAGCGACGACCAGTGCTGCCCCGTCCGCTGTGATCTAACCGGAAGGCATGGGGCTGCAGGCGCCCTTCAGGCGGCGTAGCCGGCGGCCTTCTCGATCACCATCCGGACCACCACGCGGACCGCGCCGGGCTTGTCCTCGCCGGGATCCTTGCCGTCGTACTTCCACGCCAGCTCGGTATCGACCCGGCGCCCAACGTCGAACGTCATCGTGACCCGCCCGCGCAGCTCGACGTAGTTCTCGGGGTCGGCCGAGTCGATGATGGAGATGCTGATCCGCGGGTCCCGCACCATGTTGCGGTGCTTCAGGCGTCCTTCCACCGTGGAGAACACCAGGTCGTCGCCATCGCGGCCGACCCAGATCACCGAGGTCTGCGGGCTGCCGTCCGGGTTGACGGTGGCCACCACCGCGTAGTTCTTCCCTTCCACCAGCCGCCACGCCGAATCACTGAGAGGGATGCCCATGCCGGCACGGTATCAGCGTCCTGGTTGGCCGGCCGCGCTAGCCCCGGCGATGAATTGCCGGTCGATGGCGCGTCCTACTCGTTGGTTGCGGACGCCATGGCGGCGGCTGCCTGAAGAAAGGAAACCGGGCCTCATGACTGACGGCGACTGCCAGCCCGTGGCCGTGTCGCGGCGGATCTGCGCCCCGGCCCACGACATCTTCCAGGTCCTGGCCGATCCGGCGCGGCATCGGGAGTTCGACGGCTCGGAGAGCCTGCGGGGAGCGGGTTCCGCCGCGATGATCTCGGGTGTGGGAGACGTCTTCGTGATGAAGATGTACTTCCCCCATCTCGGCGACTACGAGATGAACAACCACGTGGTCGAGTACGAGCAGGACCGGCGGATCGGCTGGGAACCCGAGGCCGGGCGCGGGCATCCCCACGCCGCTCCGGACAGCCCGGAGTCGGCCCGCTGGGGACAGCGGTGGAGCTACCAGCTCACCCCCGATGGTCCGGACGCGACCATCGTGACCGAGATCTACGACTGCTCGCGAGCGCCGGAAAAAGAGCGGGCCGGGATGCGCGACGGCCAGGTCTGGACCGAGAGCATGGCCAGGACCCTGGAGCGCCTCGACGCGCTGTGCGCCCGGCCGGGAAACCAGCCGTTACCGGCCACCGGCGGGACAACGCCGTCGGACCGGTTGTGCCCAGCGTGATCTCGCGCTCGCCCGTGAGCGCTAGATCAGGCTGGGTTCCCTCAGTCCCATCAGGCCCCATATCGCTCGGGCGTCTCGCATCAGCCCTAATCCCCGCCGGCTCAATGTTCCATCGAGCCGGCGATAGCCGGCTCTATGTTCCATTGATCCGGTCCGTCTCTCATGCCAACACCAGCGTAAGAACACCAGGCGAGGCCGGCGAGGCAATCCGGGACAGCACGAGGCAATCGGGGCAGCCAGGACCAACGAGGCAGTCCGGGGCAGGCGAGGCGACACAGCCACCGACCGCAGCCGGCACACCGCCAGCCCCAGGGTCAGCGCCCCGGGCCGGGCGAACCCCGGACGCCCGGCCGGCCGCCGCACCTTGGGCAGCGACCGCACCACCAGCTCGTAAGAATCGCCCAGCAAGTCGCCCACCATCTCGCCGGCGACCGAACCATCCAGCGTGATCGTGTTCCAGTGCCGCTTGTTCAGGTGATAGCCGGGCGCCATGGCCGTGTACGCCGCCCGCAGCCGGACCGCGAGCCCGGGGTCGCACTTGACGCTCACCCGCAGCGGTTTCCCGTCCAGGTAGCCCGTTCAGCCGCCCGTGATCATTACGGTCTCGTGGCCGGGACTGAAGGTCAGCTTCAGCTTCAGCTTCGGCTTGGTCGCGCTGTTCACGGTGACGCTGACCGTGATGGTGTCGCCGTCCTTGAGCTCACCCGACGCCGGCGCGACTTCGACGTCATCCTTCTTCGCCTTGCCCGCGGGCACCGAGACCGACCAGTCGACCGTGCCGCCCGAGGCAGTGAGCGTAATCGAGCCGGTACCCGGCGACGTGATGTCGAGCGTGTCCGGGCTGACCTCCAGCGTCCCGGTCGCCGCGCCCTCGCTCGCGGTCGGCGACTCAGTATCCGGCGGGGGCGCAGCCGCGGAATCGCTGGTCGCGACTTCACTCGGGCTCGGGGTGAGAGGGCTGGGCGTGGCGCTGGCGATGGCCGTCGCCACGGCGGTGGCCCGGGGCGTGCCGGGACCGCGCGTCACCGGCTTGACGGCGCCGGCCCTGACCGGGGTGGACGTGCTGGCCGGGGCCGCGGCGCCGGTCCCGGGGTGGTGCCCGCCCGCGTGATGGTGCGGGATCACGGTCAGGGTGACGCCGACCGCGGCCGCGGCCGCGGCGGCGGTCGCGGTGCCCGCCGCCGCACCGAAATGCACCGGTACCGCCTGCCACCACGGTGCGTGCAGGGGATGCAAAGGCTGCGGAAAACCCTGATGACCGAACGAGTACGGTGTCCGCCCCAGTGCCGCCCGGTGCGCCACCGCGGCCGGCGAGCTTCCGAAGACGGCCTGCATGACCTGATCTCTGAGCGTTGCGGGCAGGGCCGCCGCCATCATCGGCAGCGCGAGGACCGGCGCGATCCCGAGCAGCATGGCTGGCGTCATCTCCTGCTCCCGGCGCCGGAGGCAGATCGCGCACCGCTCCACGTGCCGGTGGACGCGCTTGCGCATCAGGACGGTCAGCCGGCCGTCCCAGCCGTCGAGCATCGCGTTCAGCTCCGGGCAGTCCTGGCGCCCGGTCCGGGCCACCATCAGGGCGCCGAGCGAAGCCTCCAGCTGGACCCGGGCCCGGGACATGAGCGCGTGCGCGTGATTGCGGGAGACCCCGAGCACGCTGGCCACCTCGCTGCCGGCCAGGCCGTGACGGAGCTGCAGGTCGAGCACCTCCTGCTCGGCCGGCCCCACCCCGGGCAGCGCCTCGCGCAC
>Ga0136846_1234869_pt1 | contig 14238 bp, 7 predicted proteins | sample HopSoiMetagenom2_FD_96841 | JGI IMG/M metagenome (GOLD analysis project Ga0136846, IMG submission 96841) | Grasslands soil microbial communities from Hopland, California, USA - 2 Assembly 2016 (version 4) | ecosystem: Environmental > Terrestrial > Soil > Grasslands | place: USA: Hopland...
ACGGCCCGACCTTCATCGCCAGCGAGGGCTGGGACTGGATTCCCAGCGTCCGCGACCGCAACACCGGCCTGTGGCAGGACGTGGTGCTGCGCTCGACCGGCGCGGCGCGCCTGGGCGACAGCCACGTGGTCACCACTTTGCCCAGAGCCGACAACAGCCTGGCCGACGTCGAGATCACCGCGCCGGTCGAGAACCTGAGCGACGCCCCGGTCCAGGCCACCGTCCGCGCCGCCTTCGACGACGTGATCGTCGAGAAGACCGTGACCCTGGCCTCCGGCGCAAGCGAGGTGCGGTTTTCACCGGCCGAGTTCCCGCAGCTGTCGATCGCGAATCCCAAGCTCTGGTGGCCGAACGGCTATGGCCAGCCGGCCCTGCACAAGCTGGTCCTGACGACCCTGGTCGACGGCCAGGTCTCCGACCGCCAGGACAGCCGGTTCGGCATGCGGCAGATGACCTACGAACTGTCGCTGATGGACAGCGACGGCGACCTGCGGCGGGTCGAGGTCGACTTCGCCAAGGCCCGGCAGCTGGGCCAGGACGTCACCGACGGCAGCCACGAGGGCGTGCGCAAGGTCGCCGACGGCTGGGCGACCTCGCTGACCAAGATCGGCGAGACCTCGCCGGCGGTGCGCGACGTCCCCGACACCGGCCTGACGCCGTATCTGGTGCTCAAGGTCAACGGCGTGAAGATCGCCGCCCGCGGCGGCAACTGGGGCACCGACGACTGGCGCAAGCGGGTGTCGCGCGACCGGCTGGAGCCCTATTTCCGCCTGCACCGCGACGCCCATCTCAACATCATCCGCAACTGGGTGGGGCAGAACACCGAGGACGTGTTCTACGACCTGGCCGACGAGTACGGCCTGCTGGTGCTCAACGACTTCTGGGCCTCGACCCAGGATTTCCAGCTGGAGCCGCAGGACGTGCCGCTGTTCCTGAAGAACGCCGCCGACGTCATCAGCCGCTATCGCAACCACCCCTCGATCGCCCTGTGGTTCGGCCGCAACGAGGGGATCCCGCAGCCGATCCTCAACGAGGGCCTGGAAAGGCTGGTCCACGACCTCGACGGCACGCGTTGGTACACCGGCAGCTCCAACCGCGTGAACCTGCAGAACAGCGGGCCCTATAACTACCGCGAGCCGGAGACCTATTTCACCGAGCACGCCAAGGGCTTCTCGGTCGAGGTCGGCACGCCGTCCTTCCCGACCCTGGAGGCCTTCGAGGCGGCGGTCCCAGCCCCCGACCGCTGGCCGATCAGCGACGCCTGGGCCTATCACGACTGGCACGCGACGGGGAACGGCGCGACCAAGACCTTCATGGACGCCATGGCCGCCAAGCTGGGCCCGGCGGTCAGCCTGGAGGACTTCGAGCGTAAGGCCCAGCTGATGAACTACGACACCCACCGGGCGATCTTCGAGGGCATGAACGCCCAGCTGTGGACCCAGTCGTCCGGCCGCCTGCTGTGGATGACCCAGCCGGCCTGGCCCAGCACCATGTGGCAGATCCTCAGCCACGACTACGACACCCACGCGGCCTATTACGGAACGCAGAAGGCGGCCGAGACCGTGCATGTGCAGATGAGCCTGCCCGACCACCGGCTGGAGGCGGTCAACAACAGCCTGGCGCCGATCGCCGGGGCGACCCTGCGGGCCCGGGTGCTGGGGCTGGACGGCAAACCCCTGGCCGAGCGGTCCAGCCGCATCGACGCGGCCGCCAACAGCGTCGCCCAGGGCGAGATCCTGGACCTGGCCGGCCCGCTGGCCGCCCAGGGCGCGGTGATCGTACGGCTGGACCTAACCGCCGCCGACGGCGCGCCGCTGTCGAGCAATGTCTACTGGCTGGCCCGCGACGCTGCGAGCAGCCGCAAGCTGTCGGACATGGCCCCCCAGCCGGTGTCGATCGCGGCCCGCTCGACCCGGGCGGGCGAGGAGACGGCGGTCGCCGTGTCGCTGGTCAACACCGGCTCGGCCCCGGCCCTGACCGGCAAGCTGACCCTGGTCGACGCTAAGGGCGCGCGCATCCTGCCGGCCTATTACGCCGACAACTACGTCTCCCTGCTGCCGGGCGAGCGACGGACCGTGGAAATCCGCTATCCTGCCGGTCCGGTCGCCGGGGCCAAGGTCGAGCTCCGGGGCTGGAACGTGAAACCGGCCGTGGCGGAGGTGAAGTGATGCTGGATCGCAGGATGTTGCTGGCGGCCGGCGTGTCCGCCCCGCTGATGGCCTCGGGCGCCCAGGCCCAGACCCAGTCCCCGGCGGCGACTTCGCCCCAGGCTGCCGCCGAGGAGCGGCTGCACAACGACTGGCCGTGGCTGGCGCGCTATCGCGAGGCCAACGCCGCCGACGTCGCCCTGCCCGCCGCCCGGCGGCGGGTGGTGTTCATGGGCGACTCGATCACCCAGGGCTGGTTCGACAAGCGCCCGGCCTTCTTCACCGACAACGGCTTCCTGGGACGGGGCATCGGCGGCCAGACCACCGCCCAGATGCTGGCCCGGTTCTGGCCGGACGTGATCGCCCTGAAGCCGGAGGCCGTGCATATCCTGGCCGGCACCAACGACATCGCCGGCAATACCGGGCCCTATGACCCGCAGGCGACCTGCGACAACCTTCAGGCCATGGCCGCCCTGGCGCGAGCCAACGGCGTCCGGGTGATCCTCGGGGCGCTGACGCCGGCGGCGCGCTATCCCTGGCGCCCGGCCCTGCATCCGGACCAGGAGATCCCGCGCCTCAACGCCTGGATCGCCGCCTTCGCCCGCAGCCAGGGGCACGGCCTGGCGGACTACCCGGCCGCCATGGACGACGGCCAGGCGGCGATGAAGCCGGGCCTGGCCTATGACGGCGTCCATCCCACGCTCGAAGGCTATGGCGTGATGGAGCCCGTCGCGCTGGCGGCGATCGCGCGGACGCTGAAACACCGCGCCTGAAAGTCCCATAACAGAAATCGGTTTTAGAAATTGACAGAGCGGATTGACAGCGCTGTCGTACCCTCATAGGTTCAGGTCACCGGCTTGCAAAAAGGTCGGAACCTTGCGGGAGGATGCATCGGCATCCCTCAACTCTCTGCGTCTTGGCTCGATCGGCTCGGCTGATCGGGGACGAGAACGGCTGCTGAAATCCAGGGGAATACACAATGACGACAAAGTGTTATCGATCACGCACGGCCTTGCTGTCGGCCGCGTCGGCCATGGTGCTGCTCAGCGCCGGCTCGGCTCTGGCCCAGACCGCCACGCCGCCGGACAAGGACTCATCTGAGGTTGAGGCGGTGGTGGTCACCGGCTTCCGCGCCTCGCTCGCGAACGCCCTGACCCTCAAGAAGAACTCGGACCAGATCATCGAGTCGATCACCGCCGAGGACATGGGCAAGTTCCCCGACCAGAACATCGCCGAATCGCTGCAACGCCTGCCCGGCGTGCAGATCGACCGCGAGAACGGCCAGGGCACCAAGGTCCGGATTCGCGGCCTCGACCAGAACGTCACGCTGCTGAACAGCGACACCTTCCTGTCGGGTCTCGAAGCCTTCCGCCTCGGCGAAGGCAACGCCAAGCAGACCAATTCGCTCGAAGGCATTCCATCGGACCTGCTGGCCGGCGTCGACGTCATCAAGTCGCCCCAGGCCGACCAGATCGAAGGCGGCCTCGGCGGCACGGTGAACCTGAAGACCCGCAACGCGCTGGACGTGCGCGGCGACTTCACCTTCTCGGCCGACGTTCGCGGCAACAAGGGCTCGACCAACGGCAAGCTCGAGCCCAACGTCTCAGTGGTGCTGGGTCACAAGTTCAGCGAAAACTTCGGCCTGCTGGGCAGCCTGTCCTACGACAAGAACTTCATCGACACCGAGGTGCTGAGCGGCGAGAACCGCGGCGGCTGGGCCTATCTGAACCGGCCGACGGCCACCGGCAACAACCAGGTCCAGACGGGCACGGCCAATGTCTGGTCGCCGGAATACCGCTACACCAACAACCGTCACCAGGAGCGCGAGCGTACGGCCTTCTCGCTGAACGCCGACTGGAACGTCTCCGACTCCCTATCGCTGCGGGCCGACTGGTTCCACTCCGACCTGAAGATCTTCACCGGCGAACACTCGCTGAAGTGGGCCTACGCCAACGAGAACGCGACCTACAATTCGCAAGGCCTGTCGATCGACGACAACGGCGTCCTGCAGTCGGGCTTCATCACCGCCAATTCGTCGGAAGGCGACACCTTCGCCAAGAAAGCCAAGGCCAAGACCGACAACGTCCAGTTCTCGGGCGACTGGGACAATGGCGGCCGGCTGAGCGGCAAGTTCCGCGCCGCCTGGTCCAAGACCGACTATGCCTCGACCTCGGGTCAGGTCGACACCCGCTATACGCAGTACACGGTGCGTGACGGCGTCGCCGGTTTCGCGCCCAATGCGACCGCCCCGCTGACGGCGACCTACGGCTATGCCAACGGCGCCTATCCGATGTTCACGCCGAACGCCGCCCTGGCGACGGCCATGACGACGCCCAGCTCGGTGTTCTTCAAGTCGCACTGGGCGTTCGGCGACAAGTCCAAGCTGGACGACAAGGCCGTGACCGCCGACTTCAAGTACAAGCCGGAGTTCGGCGAAGGTGGCGGCCTGGTGCTCAGCTTCGGCGGCCGCTACTCCGAGAACAAGGTCGACTCCGACTACGGTCGCTACCTGAACGACCTGTCCGGCAAGGGCGAACTGCCCGCCAGCGCTCAGGGTACGACCGATCACGGCGTGTTCGTCGACTGGACCCCGCTCGGCTACTTCCAGGACGGCGCGATCGGCCTGAAGAAGTGCGACATCGCCTTCTACGGCTGCTCGCGCTTCGGCAACTCGGTCGCGGTGAACACGCCCTACCAGACCGCGGCCTCGGCGGCGGCCCGGGCGGTTACCGACAACGTCCACGGCGTGTCGGCTCTGTTCCAGGACTACGGGCAGATGAAGAACCCGGTGAACTGGATCCAGGCGCTGTATCCCTCGACCAAGTTCGCCTTCTACCGCGATCCGATCGAGTCCTTCAAAATCAAGGACGAGACGACCTCGGGCTATCTGATGGCCGATATGGGCGATGAGGGCTTCCACGTGAACGCCGGCGTGCGGGTGGTTCACACCAAGCTGACCATCGACTCGTCCAACACGCCGGTCACCCCGCTGTGGTGGGGCACCGACAGCTGGAACGGCATCCTGAAGAACCCCGACTCGGCCCGCACCGTGCGCGAATACACCGACGTCCTGCCCAGCGTGAATGCGGTCTTCAACATCAACGAGACCGATAAGGTCCGGGCGACCGCCGCCCGCGTCGTGGCCGCCCAGAACCTGTTCGACCTGGGTCAGGGCGCGTCCTACAACTTCACGCGTTCGTCGACCCCGGGGCCGAACTTCGACAAGTTCCTCTACACCAACGGCAGCGGCGGCAATCCCAACCTCGACCCGTTCCGCGCGTCCCAGTTCGACCTGGCCTGGGAGCACTATTTCGGCTCGCAGGGCCTGATTTCGGCCGGCGTGTTCTACAAGACGATCGACTCGTTCATCGTCCCCGACACCTCCTCGGTCACGGTGAAGGACCAATCGGTGGCCGGCGCTTCGGTCGGCACGTTCAACACGGTCATCAACGGCGAAGGCGGCACGATCAAGGGGGCCGAGTTCCAGGCGCAGTACGCCTTCGAGAACGGCCTCGGCTTCACCGCCAACTACACCTACTCGGACTCCAGTTCGCCCGAGAAGACCGATTTCTCCGACAACCTGCCGATCCCCGGCGTGTCCAAGCACGCCTTCAACGTCCAGGGTTATTTCGAGAAGGGACCGTTCTCGACCCGCCTGTCCTACGCGTGGCGTGACAAGGCCTATCAGGGCCGCTTCAGCTTCGGCTCAGGCGCAGACCAGCACAGACTGGGCATCTACAACGAGGCCTATGGCCAGCTCGATGGCCAGGTCGCCTACGAGGTCACCCCGGACCTCAAGGTCACGCTCGAAGGGTCGAACCTGACCAAGGAAGACTCCAAGAGCTACCTGCAGTTCCCCAACCTGCCCCTGCGCTTCGTGTCGGGCGACCGGCGCGTGTCGCTGGGCGTTCGCTACCGCTTCGGCGGTTAGGGCGGGGGCCGGCCGCGGCCGGGAGACCGGGCGCGGCCGGAACGGCTGACCATGACCGGCGCCTGGATTTTCAGGCCAGGGCCGGTCATGGATAGGCGGGCTCCGCCTGGCTTTGCGGCGCCCCGATCGAGGATGCTCCGATGTCGGACGATGCATGGATTTCGAAGGTCGTCATCGTCGGCGGCGGCAGCGCCGGCTGGATGACCGCCGCGGCCCTGGCCCGCGGCCTTGACCCTCGCTGCCGGATCCAGGTCGTCGAATCCCAGGACATCGGCGTGGTCGGGGTCGGCGAGGCGACGATCCCGCCGATCCGCCTGTTCAACGCCATGCTGGGCCTGGACGAGGCCGAGTTCATGCGCGAGACCAAGGCCACCTACAAGCTCGGCATCGAATTCCGCGACTGGGGCCGCGCCGGCGACCGCTATTTCCACCCGTTCGGCGTCTATGGCCTCAATCCCGAGATGGGTCACTTTTTCCAGTATTGGCTGAAGCTGAGCCTGGCCGGCGAGCCGCTGGCCCTGTCGGACTATTCGCTGTGCGCCCAGGCGGCGCAGGCCGGACGATTCGATCGCCAGAGCGACGATCCGCGCGATCCGATGTCGACCTTCGGCTCGGCCTATCACTTCGACACCATCCTCTACGGCCAGTATCTGCGCCGCTTCGCCCAGGGCCTGGGCGTGGCGCGCATCGAGGGCGAGGTGGTGGCGGTCGACCAGGACCCGCAGACCGGCTTCGTCACCGCCGTCCAGCTGAAATCCGGCCAGAAGGTCGAGGGCGAGCTGTTCATCGACTGCTCGGGGTTCAAGGGCCTGCTGATCGAACAGACGCTGAAGGCCGGCTATGACGACTGGTCGCCCTACCTGCCGATGGACCGCGCGGCGGCGGTCCCTTCCGAGCGGCGCGGGCCGCTGTCGCCGTTCACCACCTCGACGGCCCGCGAGGCCGGCTGGCAATGGCGCATCCCGCTGCAGCACCGGGTCGGCAACGGCTATGTCTATTCCAGCCAGTTCCTTTCCGACGACCGGGCGGTCGAGACACTGCTGGACAATCTCGAAAGCCCGCCCCTGGCCGAGGCGCGGCTGCTGCGGTTCACCACCGGCCGGCGGCGCAAGACCTGGGACCGGAACGTCGTCGCCATCGGCCTGTCCAGCGGCTTTCTGGAGCCGCTGGAGTCGACCAGCATCCATCTGATTCAAGCCAGCATAAACAAGCTGCTGCAGCACTTCCCGGACCGCAGCTTCTCGCCGGCCAACCGGGACGCCTTCAACCGCCGCATCCAGGCCGACACCGAGACGATCCGCGACTTCCTGATCCTGCACTACCACGCCACCGCCCGCGACGACGGCGACCTGTGGCGCTATGTGCGCGACATGCCGATCCCGGACTCCCTGTCCGATCGGATCGCCCTGTTCCGCGAGCGCGGCCAGCTGGTCATCGGCCCCGACGAGATGTTCACCCCCACCTCCTGGCTGGCCGTGTTGCTGGGGCAGAACATCCGGCCGCGATCCTACACGCCCCTGGTGGCCGGCCATGACGGCCGGGCGATCGCCGACGGGTTCCGCGGCATGAAGGCCCAGATCGCCCGCCGGGTCGAGGCGATGCCCAACCACGCCGACTACCTGAAACGCCACGGCATGTGGGCCGCCGACGCCGTGATCGCCTAAGGCGGCGGCCGGCGTTCCCGCTCCAGGTTAGCGGTATCTGAAAGTTGTAGACAGCGCTGTCAATTCATGGTGCAGTCGCCGGATCGAGAGGGCCGCAGGGTCCCGGCCAAGGGAAGGAAACCTCCACGCCCGTGCGCGCCCGACGGCGCGCGCCTCCACCCGTCCACCCCTATCCCGCTCCAGCGCCGATCCGTCGGCGGGGATGACGCGCCTTCGTTCGACCCCCTCCAGCGCGGGCGCGGCTGGATTCCCTTTGATCGGGGAACCCCCAACTCCGGCGCGGCGACGTTCTCCCCGCCGCGCCGGTCTTTTGCTTCACCGTGCCTCGAAGGTGTCGAATGACCGTCCGCTTCCGCCGTCTCCTGATTTCGGTCCTCATCGCCTCGACCGGCCTGACCGCCCCCGCCAGGGCGCGGCAGGCCACCTTGGCCCACCCCGCGCTGTGGCCGACGGCCGCCAGCCCCAAGGCGTTCACCGACGCCAAGACCGAAGCCTTGGTCAGCCAATTGATGAGCCGCATGACCCTGGAGGAGAAGGTCGGCCAGACCATCCAGGGCGACATCGCCTCGATGACTCCGGCCGACCTTGAGAACTATCCGCTGGGCTCGATCCTGGCCGGCGGCAATTCCGCGCCAGGCGGCAATGACCGCGCGCCGCCGAAGGCCTGGACCGACCTGATCGACGCCTATCGCGCCAAGGCCCTGGCCAAGCGGCCCGGCCATACGCCGATCCCGATCCTGTTCGGCATCGACGCCGTCCACGGCCACAATAACATCGTCGGCGCGACGATCTTTCCGCACAATGTCGGCCTGGGCGCGATGCGCGACCCGGCCCTGATCCGCCGCATCGGCGAGGCCACGGCCCAGGAGGTCGCGGCGGCCGGCGGCGACTGGACCTTCGGCCCCACCGTGGCCGTGCCGCGCGACGACCGCTGGGGCCGCAGCTACGAAGGCTATGCCGAGGACCCCGAGGTGGTGAAGTCCTATTCCGGCCCGATGACCCTGGGCCTGCAGGGCGAGCTGAAGCCGGGCCAGCCCCTGGCCGCCGGCCACATCGCCGGCTCGGCCAAGCACTTCCTCGCCGATGGCGGCACCCAGGACGGCCGCGACCAGGGCGACGCCAAGATCGCTGAGGACGAACTGGTCCGGGTCCACGCCCAGGGCTATCCGCCCAGCATCGACGCCGGCATCCTGACGGTGATGGCCTCGTTCTCCAGCTGGAACGGCCAGAAGCTCGCCGGCAACCACAGCCTGCTGACCGACGTGCTCAAGGGCCGGATGGGCTTCGAAGGTTTCGTGGTCAGCGATTGGAACGCCCACGGACAATTGCCGGGCTGCTCCAATGTCAGCTGTCCGCAAGCGATCAACGCCGGGCTCGACATGTACATGGCCCCCGACAGCTGGAAGGGCCTGTTCGACAGCACCCTGGCCCAGGTGAAGTCCGGCGAGATCCCGATGGCGCGGCTGGACGACGCCGTCCGCCGCATCCTGCGGGTCAAGGTCAAGGCCGGGCTGTTCGACCGGGTCGCGCCGGCCACCCAGGGCCAGTTCGACCAGCTCGGCGCCCCCGCCCACCGGGCGATCGCCCGCGAGGCGGTGGCCAAGTCGCTGGTGCTGCTGAAGAACCAGGGCGTGCTGCCCATCAAGCCCGGCGCCAGGGTGCTGGTGGCCGGGGCGGCCGACGACATCGGCAAGGCGGCCGGCGGCTGGACCCTGACCTGGCAGGGCACCGGCAACAAGAACAGCGACTTCCCGCACGGCCAGTCGATCTGGGTCGGCCTGCAGGACGCGGTGAAAGCCGGCGGCGGCGAGGCCGAGCTGGCGCCGGACGGCCGGTTCAAGACCAAGCCCGACGTCGCCATCGTGGTGTTCGGCGAGGACCCCTATGCCGAGTTCCAGGGCGACCTGGCCAATCTCGAATACCAGCCGGGCGACAAGACCGACCTGGCCCTGATCAAGCGCCTGAAGGCCCAGGGAATCCCCGTGGTCTCGGTGTTCCTGTCGGGCCGGCCGCTGTGGGTGAACCCGGAGATCAACGCCTCGGACGCCTTCGTCGCCGCCTGGCTGCCGGGCAGCGAGGGCGGCGGGGTCGCCGACGTGCTGGTGGCCGGCCAGGACGGCAAGCCCAAGCGCGACTTCCAGGGCAAGCTGGGCTTCTCCTGGCCCAAGCGCGCCGACCAGGGGCCGCTCAATCGCGGCCAGCCCGGCTACGACCCGCAGTTCGCCTATGGCTACGGCCTGTCCTACGCCCAGGGCGGCCAGGTCGGGACCCTGTCGGAGGACCCCGGAGCGGTGGCCGCGGCCGGCAGCGTCGACCGCTATTTCGTCGCCGGCCGCGCGCCGCCGCCGTGGATGATCAGCTTCTCCGGGGCGGGCGCGGTCAAGGCGATCGACGCCGGGGCCCAGGAGAACGGCCGCCAAGCGACCTGGACCGGGCAGGGTCCGGGACAGCTCGCTATCCAGGGTCCGCCCGTCGACCTGTCGCGCCAGACCACCGGCGACATGGCGGTGATGGTCCGCTACCGCGTCGACGCCGCTCCGACCCGGCCGGTGACGATGAGCATCGGCTGCGGCGAGGCCTGCGCCGGAACCCTGGACGTCACCGCCCTGCTCAAGGCCGCTCCGCCGGCCGAATGGCGCAGCATCAAGATCAAGCTGTCCTGCTTCCAGGCGGCCGGGGCGAAGATGGACCATGTCACCGCGCCGTTCGTCGTCGGCGCCGACGGGGCCCTGACCCTGTCGGTCACCGAGGTGCGGCTGGCCTCGAACGAGGGCGACGCCGTCTGCCCCAAGTAAGGCTGGCCGAGGTGAGGCTGGCGAGCGGCGCGCGGCCCTGGCTATAGTGGGCCATGTCCCGCACCACGCCCGCGACCCTCGCCCTGGCCAAGGCCGGCGTCGACTTCACCGTCCACGCCTACGACTACGATCCCGACGCCGACAGCATCGGCCTGCACGCCGCGCAGGCCCTGGGCGAGGATCCCCGCCGGGTGCTCAAGACCCTGATGGCCCTGGTCGACGGCAAGCCGGTACTGGTGGTCGCGCCGTCGGATCGCGAGGTGGCGATGAAGAAGTTGGCCGCCGCGGTCGGCGGCAAGTCGGCCCAGATGATGAAGCCGGCCGACGCCGAGCGGATCAGCGGCTACAAGGTCGGCGGCATCAGCCCATTCGGCCAGCGCAAGCCGCTGCCGGTGGTGATCGAGGCCGACGCCCTGGCCGAAGACCGCGTCTATATCAACGGCGGCCAGCGCGGCCTGCAGGTGCGGCTGGACCCGAACGCGGCCCGCGAGGTGCTGAAGGCGGTCGCGGCGCGGGTCTCGTCCTAACCTCGCTCAGCGCGGCTTGAAAGTCATCGCCACGTCGCAACGCTCGTAGCGGCCGCCGAAGGTCTGCAGGATCTGGGCGTCGTGCTCGAAGCCCAGCTTCTCGTAGAGGTGGATCGCCGCCGCGCATTTGCGGTTGGTCAGCAGGTAGAGCCGGTCGGCGACGCCCATGGCCCGGGCCCGGTCTAGCGCCGCCGCCAGCAGGAACTCGCCAACCTTGCGGCCGCGGGCGGCCTTCAGGACCCCCATCTTGGTCAGCTCGAACCAGCCTTCCTTCATCCGCATGATCGCGCAGGTCCCGACCACGCCCAGGTCCGGCGTCTGAGCGAACAGCACCGCCCCGCCCGGCTCGATGATCAGGTCGCGCGGATGGGACAGCAGGGTGATGTCGGTATCCTCCAGCGCGAACATCTCGCCGATCCATTCGGCGTTGATCCGGTAGAAGGCCTCGGCCAGGTCGTCGGAGAAGTCGCGCACGGTCATGACGGGCGGCGTCGCATCCAGGACGCGGTCGAATAGCGAGCGGCGGTCGAACTCGGCCTCGATGGTGGCGATCTCCTCCAGCAGGGCCGCGTGCCGGCCGCCGCAGAGGGCGACCGCCGCCGCCTCGACGCGCGGCCACAGCTCGCGTTCGAGCCGGTCCATCAGCGCCTGTCCGGCGGGGCTGAGCGTCAGGGTCTTCTGGCGCTGGTCGCGGCCCTCGCGGCTCATGGCGATCAGGCCCTGCTCGGTCAACGCCTGGATCGCCCGAGTGGCGGTCGGCTGGCTGATCCGCAGGTGCTGGGCGATGGCCCCGACGGTCTGGGGACCTTCGCGGCGCAGGACGGCCAGGAACTGCTGCTGGGCCGGCTGGATCGGCAGGTCCATGGCCTGCAGGATCGCCGCGGCATCGGTCTGCAGTCGGTCGGCCAGACGCTTCATCCGGCTGCCCAGGAAGGTCGCGCCCAGTTCGGCAAGGGTGTCGGAGGTCATGGCCGATCTCTCAAAATCATAAACATAGCTCGCTATATAGATGCCTGTGGGCCGTGGCAGTGCAAGTGGAATCTGATGCGCAGAACGCCGGCGCCGCGTTCGTCGAACCGTGGCGCCGCAGCCACGTTCATCCCGTCCCGAACACAATGTCCGGTCGCAAGCCTTGTCCGGACCTCGCGTTCGTGAGATCAGCAGCCCCGTTCATCCCCGCGCCGGAGCCGCCTTCTCGCATGACCTATGACGCCGCACAGCCGCACAAACCCCCGATCGGGTTGCGATGGCGCGCGTCCTGCGAGCCGGCCGCCACCTCCGTTCGAGTCCTGACGATCCGCTAGGCGGCCGCATCCCGGCCGCCGCCGGGAGCCGATGATGTCCACCCTTGTTCTGACCCGGGCGACCGAGGTCGCCTCGCCCCTGCTCCGCCTGATCGCCCCCGCCTATGCGGAGGTGCTGGCCGCCCTGTGGCCGGCGCCGCACGCCGCCTTCGTCACCGCCCCGACCGCGCGGCGGCACCTGATCTGCCTGACCCTGGCCGGCGACTCCGGCGGCGGCGCGCCCGTCGACCTGGCCCGGCTGCTGGAGGCCCCGCTGCGCAAGGCGGTGCGGCTGGTCATCGACCCCGCCCCGGACGGGCTGGTCCGGGCGCTTGAGCGGCTGGGCGAGATCGCCTGGACGCCGGAGGACTACCGCGCCCTGGTCGCCCTGCTGGCCGACCCCAAGCCGGCCAAGACCCTGCGCCACGCCGACCGCATCGACCCTGCCCAGGTCCGCACGCTGAGCGCCCTGCCCCAGCCGCTGCGCGAGGCCGGCGGCGCGGCCGTGCGGGTCAGCGCCGCCCAGGCCAAGCTGCTGGCCGAGGCCCACGCCCTGCTCAGCCGCCGGCTGCCGGCCGACGTCCTGGCCCAGCGGATCGCGGCCTGGACCCGCGCGCCCACCGCCAAGGCCCTGTTCAGCCTGGTGGCCGACGACTTCCGCCGCGACTTGCCGCCGCCGCCCTATCCGGGCACCGAACGCCTGAAGCCGCTGGAGACGGCCGCGGCGATCCGCGAGGCGGCCCGGCGCTACCGCAACTGCCTGGCTAGTTATGTCGACGCCGCGGTCGATCGCCGGTGCGCGATCTATGAATGGCTGCCGGCCCCCGGCGCGGTGATCGAGCTGACGACCGACCCCTATTTCGGCTGGCGGCTCGACCAGGCGCGGCTGGAGAACAACCGGTCGGTCGACGAGGCCACTCGCGCGGCGATCATCGCCGAACTTCTGGCCATGGGCGTCCATGTCGGCCGCAGCGCCTGGCAGATCCGTCACGCCCTCGACCGCGCCGCCTCGCCGAACTTCGAGCTGGAGCCGGTCGACGCGGCGATCGCCGACTATTTCACCGACGATTGAGCCGAAGATCCTGGTCCCGTCAGGATCGGGGCGACGCCCTCATGCGAACCGCTTGGCGCCGGCCACGCAGAGGACGATCACGGCGGTGACCGCCACCATGCTCAGGGCGATGGGTTCGTGCAGCAGCAGGCCCGCCAGCGCCAGGCCGAAGAACGGCTGGAGCAGTTGCAACTGCCCGACCTTGGCGATGCCGCCCAGGGCCAGGCCGCGATACCAGAACACGAAGCCGACCAGCATGCTGAAGACCGAGACATAGGCCAGGCCCAGCCAGGCCGGCGCGCCGATCCGGCTCCAGGTTCCGGGCAAGGCGAGCAGCGCGATCGTCGCCATGACGGGAAGGGCCAGGGCCAGGGCCCAGCAGATCACCTGCCAGCCGCCCAGCCTGCGGGACAGAACCGCCCCCTCCGCATAGCCCAGGCCGCAGGCGACGATCGCCGCCACCATCAGGAGGTCGCCGACCAGCGGCCCCGAACCGCCCCGCGAGACGGCGAAGCCCGCGACCGACAGGCTCCCGATGATCGAGAAGATCCAGAACGCCGGCCTGGGCCGCTCGCCGCCGCGCAGGACGCCGAAGATCGCCGTCGCCAGGGGCAGGAGGCCGATGAAGACGATGGAATGGGCCGTGGTGACGTGCTGAAGCGCCAGGGCCGTCAGCAGCGGAAAGCCGACCACGACACCGAGCGCGACGACGACCAGGGCTCTGACGTCGGACCGGGCCGGGCGCTTCTGCCTCAGGGCCAGCAGCAGCACGCCGCCCAGCATAGCCGCGATCACGGCCCGGGCGGCGGTGAGGAAGACCGGCTCGAAGCCGCCGACCGC
>Ga0136846_1240294_pt1 | contig 14235 bp, 11 predicted proteins | sample HopSoiMetagenom2_FD_96841 | JGI IMG/M metagenome (GOLD analysis project Ga0136846, IMG submission 96841) | Grasslands soil microbial communities from Hopland, California, USA - 2 Assembly 2016 (version 4) | ecosystem: Environmental > Terrestrial > Soil > Grasslands | place: USA: Hopland...
CTGGAGCTGAACGGCACGCCATTGAACTGCAGATACCCGGGCAGCAGATTCCTGGTCTCCACGCGCAGGGCCTTCCGCTCCCACTGCGCGGTTGAGGTACCCTGCCGCGACGGCGGCGCGGCGGGCGCGGCGCCGAATTTCAACAGTCGCGTCTGCATCCCGGCATCGGTTTCAATCTTCAGCGTGTTGGCGTCCGCCCACGTGATGTGGAAGCGCCCAGGCACGCGCATGATGTTGGGCGCTCCGTACGCCTTGCAATGATCCTTCGACGCCTCGTCCTTCGCCGGATCCCACGCATTGGCGAGCTTCGTCCCCTCCGGTGTCAGGAGGAAGTCCGGGAAATCTCCCTTGGGCGGTGTTATCATCCGGAACCGCCAGTCCTCCGACACGATCGACACCCAATAACCGGTGAGATCGATCGGTGCCGCTTCTTTCGCGGTTTTCGCTGGCGGACCGCCGCGGCCCCGTCCGGCGTTCGAGGCATCCAGATCCGTGACATCGCGCCCTCGCAGCTGCGCTGACAGGCCGGCCGGCGCCAGCGCCAGCACCAGAACGACCAGCTTGATCGTGCGCGTCACTTTTTGAGGCTCCTGTAAACGGCTTCGACGAACGCATCGCCGGTGATAAAGGCGCCCGGCGCGTTGTACAGCGGGTCGTAGTCGCGTGTCGGCTTCGCCGCCTTCACCTGCTCCAGCGTCATGTTCTTCTTCACCAGGTCCTGTACCCGGTCGCGGACGATGGTGACCATCTCGCGGTAGTTGATGACGTCGCCTATATCCGACAGACGGCCGTGGCCCGGAATCACCATCGTGCCCCCTTCCTGGCCGTAGACAGGGATGCAGAGATCGATGATTCGGTTCAGCCCGGCGACAATGCCCTGGACGTTTCCGCCGGCGGCCAGGTCGATGAACGGGTAACCGTTCGTCACAAAGAGATCGCCGGTGCTGATGACGTCGGACTTGCGGAAAAACACGAGGCTGTCGCCGTCTGTATGGGCCGCGGGCTGATGGATGACGTGGACGCCCTCGCCGTTGAAATACAGCTTTTTGTCCTCGCCGATGAACGTGCTCGTCGGCCACGCCGCCGCGGGCGTGGCGAACTGGCCGTTCACACGCGCGCTCATGCGCTTGTAGGCGTTGATGTGCGAGATGATCTGGGCGCCTTGCGCCGCGTCGCCGATGTCGAGCGTGACGTTCCCCCCGGCGATCGTCGCGCCTGCCTTCTTCAGGTTCTCGTTGCCGCCCACATGGTCGGGATGGCTGTGTGTGTTGATGATGTAGCGCAGCGGCGCCTGCGACAACGTCCGGATTGCCGACAGCAGCTTGGCCGACATCGGCGCGTACTGCGTGTCCACGATCAGGACGCCTTCAGGGCCGGCCTGTACGGTCACATTCCCGCCGGCGCCCACCAGCATGTACACGTTGCCCTGGGCCTTCAGCAGGTGCACTTCGACGTTGTCGAAATTCTGCTGCTGCGCATACGGCACGGCCCCGAGGGCCGCGAGCGCGACGGCGGCAAAGACGATGTTGAATCGCGCGCGCGTCACTTCTGGGCTCCCTCTGGCTTCGGCATCGCGGCGAGCTTCTTCCTGTACTCGGGATACATCGTTTCGGCGCCCCCGCGCGCCGCCTCGAGCGGAATCCCGTGCGCCTTCGCGTACTCACTCAGAAACGGGTTCGTGCCCGGCAGGTGATGCGGGACCTCGCCCTTCGGCCTGATGATTTCCTCGACCGGCTCGCACGGATACGGTCCGATATCGCCGTTGACTTCGTACTCGTAATCGCGCGACCGGACGACCGGCTCGGTGTAGTACTTCGGATCGACGACGGAGATCACGAGCGTCATCGTGTCGCCATGGCGGATGAAATGTTCGGTCACCGTCGCAGAATCGCTGCGCGTGAGGCCATTGCGCCGCGTCCACCCCTCCTTCAGGTGCGTCGTGGTCACCACGAGGATGTCGCCGTCCCACTTGCCGGTCGAGAAGCCCATCGCGGTGTGCAGGGCGTACTCGGGCGGATGCGGCCGGCCGTCCATCCAGATCGTCCGCTCGGTGCCCCAGGCGAAGTGGTGTGTGTGGATGGCAATCAGCTGCTGCGAGGCCGAGTCGCGCTCTTCCCACATGCGTAGGCCGGCAAAACTGGACACGTAATCCGACGGGTGGACCCTGCACTGGTATTCGGGCAACGTGATGAGCGATGCATCCCAGGCGTCGGCACGCGCGCGCACCGCGTCGTTGACGGGCAGCCCGGCATAGTCGCCGAGTTCGGGGCCCGGGAGGCGATCGGGCCAGTCCTCGTTCAGGATGCCGAGGTTATTCCACACGCCCGACAGGTTCGATTGCGCCGCGGCGGGAACGGCCGACAGCATCGCGCAGAGCGCTGCACCGGCAACCAGTGTTCGGCAGACACACGTGGGCATGGAATAACTCCTCGGAAACTCGCCGGAAAATGAACGTGCCGATTGTAGTCGAAGGCAGTGGCCAGTCAACCGTCGAGGCCGGTATGGCTGACGGTCACGGGTGACATACCAGCCGGTCCAGGCGATGACCGCCGGAGCGAGCGGTGATAAAGAAATGACGCCGCCAGCAGGACGAGCCCCATGACGATGAAACCGATGATGCGGTAGATGCCGTCGAGCGCGATCAGATCCACGGTGAAGAGCTTGGCAACCGTCAGCCCGAGCAGGCCCAGGCCGAGAGACCTCAGCAGAGCCGATCGCCGGCTGAACCCCAACCCAACCAGCCCCATACCGTAGGCTGCCCACATCACCGACGTGCTGACCTCCCGCTTGAACGACGCCGTGAACTGCTCGCCACGAACTTCCCAGAATGAATAGATATCGGCGGTCAGCAGCGCGACCGTCAGGACGTTTGCGGCGACGAGAAACCCGACGACCCACCGGCGCGATTTGTCGGGGGCATACCGGACGTGGAGCACCGCCGCGCCGTAGAGGAGCGCGACGATGAACGCGCCCGTGATCGCACGCGAGTTGAGGAGAACCACAAACCCCACCAGCGTCTCGTCGAACTGCGTGACGAGCAGGCGCATGATGGCAAGCGTCAACAGCGCCGCGCCACCATACCGCATCGCGCCGGTGCGGGTATGAAGGCCTACCCAGACCACGGCCGCTCCCTCGGCCGCCCAGGCCACGGTCATCCAGGGGCCCGCCATCCCCAGGGGGACGGCGACCGCCGTGAAGGTGAACGCCAGGCCCAACGCGTGCGGCACGACCGCGAAGACCGCCTGGCGGCGAAAGATCGCCGCGAGCGCGGCGTACCAGATCGCCAGCCCCAGCGCGAGAGCGGCGGTCGAGGCGGCGTGCCCGGACACCGGTGCATACGCCCAGACAAACAGACCGAGACCATTCGCCTGGAACAAAAGCCGCTCGGGCAGCGTGAACGTCGAACTCGCGACAAACGCCCGCAGCTGGCCGGCGAGATGCAGCGCGTACAAACCGAAGGCGACGGACAGAGCGGCGACGAACCACTCCGCGTGTGGATGTGTCGCGACCCACGTGTAAAACGGGACGGCAATCACCGACCATAGCAGCAGACGAAGCCATGGCCGGTCGCTCAATATTGCGATCCCCACGGCGCTGACGATCAGGAAGTACAGCAGCAGCCACAGCGAGTGGTCGAAGAGGACGGCAACCGACGCGACATGGTAGAGGAACGGCCCGGACCAGAGCGACGCCCGCACGACCTTCGCGAGCGGATGCGCCGAGCGTCGAAGCTCGTTCGCGACGACCACGAACATCGCGCTGACGGCTGTGAGATACAGCTCGGTGGAGGCAAAGTACGCGGGGCGATACGATTCACCGGACCAGGCGGCCAGCGTCGCCCAGGTCAGCCAGAAGCCCGCCAGCGCGAGGAACAACCAGTCGTGGCGGAGCACAAGAAACAGCGTCGCGGCGACGAGCGTCGCGTCATAGGCGAACAGCGCGATGTGACGATCCTGATTGCCGGCTACGAGAAACGGCGCCGCAAACGCCAGCACGATTGCCATCGCCGCAAGGCCCTGCGACTTCTGGCGGTCCGCGGCGAACGCCGTCGCGCCGCTGAGCATCGCCATCCACGCGAGCGCGATGCCGGCCGGCACGAGGGCGTACAAGGCGGTCGCCGCGTACGCCGACACATACAGGATGGCCAGACCGCCGCCCGCGACAAGGCGGCCATAGAGCGGGTAGCCCCGCCCGGCCAGGCGCAAACCAACGGCGAGCACGGCGCCGCCTGCCATCGTTCCAGCCGCCACGCGCAGCGACTCGCTGACCCAGTGCCGATCGAACGCGTACTTCACGAAAAATGCGACGCCCAGCACCAGCACCAGCACGCCGACGACGAGCGCCCAACGCGATCCGATTTCGGTTTCGAGATCCGACCGGCTGCGGGCGGCCTCGACCTTCGGCCTGGCGGCCGGCGCGGCAGTTGACCGGGGCGGCGTTGACGTGACCACCGGCGATGCAGGGACTTGGGGCGAACGCTCGGGCGATCCGAACGCGGCCGAGGCCGTCGCGGCCGGCTGTGCCGCGGCGTTGGCAAGCCCCTCCTCCAACCGGCGCAACCGGGTCTGAATGTGGTCGAATCGCGGGTTGACGTGCCGTAATTGCTCGAAGATCCGCGCGACGAAAATGAGCGCCAGGAGGGCGAGGCCGGCAACGACGATCATGGCGTCCTTCAAGTGTAAGGCGCCCGGATGCGGCGGCGGCAGTCACGCGCAGATCTGCTGTGACGCGGCGCGACGAACTGAGCAGCGAGAAGACGCGTGCGACAATCTGTCAGACGACATCGGCCCCGCACACTGTAGGATCTGAGCCCATGAATCGACTGCGTTGCCTGATGGCTCTCGCGATGGCGGCGGGTTCGAGCGCGTCCATATCCGCGCAGTGGGTAAAACAGCCGACCGCCGGCATCCCGCGAACCGCCGATGGCCGGCCGAACCTCGCGGCAGCGACGCCGAAAGCATCGGACGGCCGGCCCGATCTCACCGGCCTCTGGCAGCTCGGGATCGAGATTGGATACGCGGCCAACATCACCGCGGACCTGACGGCAGCACAGATCCAACCATGGGCACGCGAGTTGTCGAAGAAACGCCTCAGTGATTTCGGCAAGGACGATCCCGAGATCACGGGTTGCATTCCCGGCGGGCCGCGTCACATCACGCGGGGCGGGCTGTCGAAGATCATCCAGACGCCCGCGGTCATCGTGATTCTGTTCGAGGATCTGTCCTACCGGCAGATCTTCCTCGACGGCCGCGAGCTGCCGCGCGATCCGAATCCCAACTGGATGGGGTACTCCGTCGGACACTGGGATGGCGACACGCTCGTCGTGACGAGCGCCGGCTTCAACGATCGCACATGGCTCGACTTCGCCGGCCATCCGCACAGCGAAGGCCTTCGCGTGACCGAGCGCTTCCGGCGGCGCGATTTCGGCCACATGGATCTGCAGGTCACGCTCGAGGATGCCGCGGTCTATTCAAAGCCGTTGACGTTTAACGCCGGCGGCAACCTCGTGCCAGATACGGACCTGATCGAATACGTGTGCCTCGAAAACGAGAAGGATCGCGTTCATCTGGTCGGCCGTACGGCGGAGGAGAAAGCGGTTACGGTCTCCCCCGAGGTCCTGGCGACGTACGTCGGCGTGTACCAGGTGCAGGGCCCGGCCGGCACCCGTCAGCTGGCCGGCTCGACCGGCGCGTCGTTCGCCGTGACGCTCGAAGACGGCCAGCTGCTGATCTATTTGCGCGGGAAGGGCAAGGTGCCGATGATCCCGCTCTCGCAGACGATGTTTTCGCCCAGGTTGCTCGGCACCTACGAGTTCGTGCAGGACGCCAACGGCCGCGTCACACACATGTTGGTGCACTCAGCGGAGGAAGTCCTGACCGCCGTACGCCAGCGGTAGTCCGCCCGTCACAACTCCAGATCGCCGAATTGACCGGCGCGTTGCAGCGCTGTCACCTCCATCAGCGACGATCGCCCGGCCGCAACTTTGACCGCGGCACTGAGGAGGAACGCGCTATGCGCCTAAGTTTGATTACCACGTGTGTCCTTGCCACCGGCATCGCGATCGCCGGCCTGACGTCGCGGATGAAAGCCGATCATCCGCACCGCGATTTCGGCAGCTTCATCGCCGACCAGTTGAGCGACCATTCCGAGCAGCTCTTCGGCATCGGACATCCTCTCGAGGAGAGCGCGCTCGGCCCTTACGATGGACCTGACAACACGCAGGCCATCCAGGTGGCGCCGGGGCTGCACGTCTCGCTCGTTTCCAGCAGCGTCGCCTCGGCGGCCGATCAGATCGCGATGTGGCCCGACAACGACAATCCCACGTACCTCTTCGTGTGCGACGAAGAAACGACCAACCCCGCGGTACAACGCGTCGACCTGTCCAAACCCGCAGCCAGCAACGCGACAACGATCGTGACCGGCCTCACGTCCTGCGACCCCGTGCGGCGGACACCATGGGGCACGATCATCGTCGCCGAGGAAGCCGGAGCGACCGGCGGCCTCTACGAGATCATCGACCCGGTGAACATCACCACGGCGATCAACGTGTCCAACCGCGATGCCGGCACGACGACCGATTCCCTTCATCTGGTGAAGCGCAAGGCCGTCGGCAGCCTATCGTTCGAGAGCTTTGCAATCAAGGAAGACGGGACGATGATTTTCGGTGACGAGCTCGCGCCCAGCGGCGGGAACGCCGGAGGCGGGATCTACAAGTTCGTGCCGGCGAACCCGTATGAAGGAAACGGCCCGATCATGGTCGCTGCGCAGTCGCCGCTCGTGGCAGGCTCGGTGTACGGCTTACGCGTGGCGGCCCAGGGATCGTCGAACTGGGGCCAGGGCGCGGAAACCGGCAGCGGCGCGTGGGTGGCCGTGAACCTCGGCGGCGCGGGCGTCGTGGATGCGAACAACAACATCATCCTCAGGAACGCCCAGGGCCTTCAGAAATTCACGGGATACTACCGGCCCGAAGACATGGACATCGACCCCATCGCCCTCGATAAGGGCGTCTTCAGAGCGTGCTGGGCGAACACCGGCCGCATGAGCCACACTGACAGCAGCGTGGTCGAAAACAGCGGGGTCAAGGCCGAAATCATGTGCCTCGTCGAGAACCCGCCAAGTACATTCGCCCCCAGCCCGGCAACGGGCACCATCCCCACCATCGATCGGTTCGTCACCGGCAGCGAAGAACGCGGCATGTTCGACAACGTGGCGTTTCAGCCGCACACGGGCAACCTCGTCATCCTCGAAGACAACTCCGTGACCTCGGTGAAGAGCCTCAACCCGCTCGTGACCGAGCTTCGGGGCAACGATCTGTGGATCTGCCTGCCGGACGGCGATGACGACGACGTCCTCACCGACGGCTGCGTCCGCTTTGCCTCGATCCGCGACACCAGCGCGGAGCCGACCGGCTTCATCTTCACCGGATCCGGCGAGTCGGCCTACGTGAACATCCAGCACCGGGCCGCCAACGACGCCCTGGGCACGACGAATCACGGCGCACTCGTCAAAATCTCCGGCTTCAAAGTAAAGCCGCGCCATCACGGCCACGATGAAGAGAACGACTGGGACTGGAAGAAGTAGGTTCGGCGTTCAGAACGGCGCATCGCGAGAGACCCGGCCGGTCTCTCGCGATGCGACGTTGAAGGAGTAATCCGCTACGACACACGCCTGTCGGCGTCGGTCACGGCCTCCACCAGATCGTGCATGAACATGGCGCCTCGGGCTCCATCGAGGACGCGGTGGTCGCACGACAGCGTGATCGTCATCATCGGCTTGACGGCGACGCCGCCCATGATCGGCACCAACCGGTCCTTCATCGCGCCCACGGCGAGAATTCCCGCCTGCGGCGGCACGATGATCGCGGTGAACGAGTCCACGTGGTACATCCCGAGGTTGCTGATGGTGAACGTCGCCCCGGTGATATCAGCGGGCGCAAGCTTGTTCGTCCGTGCGCGCTCGGTAAGGTCGCGGCGGCGCGACGCGATGTCGCCAAGATTCATCGCGTCGGTGTTCGGGACAACGCCGACCACGACCGCGTCAGTCACCGCCATCGCGAGGCCGACGTTGACGTCGGCGTTGGCCTTGATGGCCTCCCCCGTCCAGCTCGCGTTCATGCGCGGATGTTTGCGCAACGCCTGCGCCACGATTGCGGTCAGCAGATCGGTGTAGGTCAGCTTGACGCCGCGCGTCCGCTCGATCTCGTGACCGAGCCTCCTGCGGGCGGCCACCAGTTCGGTGCAATCCACTTCGCGCGACAGGAAAAAGTGCGGCGCGGTCGTCCAGCTCTGTGTCGTCCGCTCGGCCATGATCTTGCCGATGGACGTGAGGGGCCCGATGTCGGCTGGGGCCTGAGCCACGGCCGCAGGACGCGCCACGGGTGCTGGCGCTGGCGCCGCTGGGGCCGCCGCTGCTCCCTTCGCGGCCAGCACGTCTTCCGCGACGATCTCGCCGCCCGGCCCGGTACCCTTGATCTTCGCGACGTCGACGCCGTGCTCTTTCGCGAGACGGCGCGCCTTGGGGGAAATCTGAACGGGCCCCGCGCTGGCGACCGGCGCGCTCGACGCGGCGGCAGGCGCAGACGCTGTCGCCTGCGGCGCCGCAGCCCCGGTCCGCCCGGTCTGGGTCGGCGCCGATGCCGCCGGCGGCACCTCCCCCTGTTTCAGCAGCCACGCGATCGTCTGTCCGACGGGCACCACGTCGCCAACCTGTGCGCTGATGCCCCCGAGGATCCCGTCGGCCGCGGCTTCGATCTCCACAACGGCCTTGTCGGTTTCCACTTCGAGCAACAGCTCGCCTTTCTTGACGTTCTCGCCGGTCTTCTTCTTCCACGACACGAGCTTGCCCGTCTCCTGTGCCATTTCGAGAGCGGGCATGACGACGCTGATGGCCATATGTGGGTGAAAGTGGGTTAGAGGTTAGGGGTTAGCCGTTAAGGGACGATTGCGTCGCCAACCCGGAGGACGCCTTCGTCGAGAATGTCTGCGCGCAGCCCCGCCCGGTGGACGAGCCCCTTCAACACGCCCGGCTGTGTCAATCGCTCGAGATGATTGCAGGGCTCGGCGAGGCGGACACCCTTCAGCCGCACCCCGCCGATCTGGAATTCCTTTCCCACCAGGTCGTTGAGCGACACACCGCCCGTGAGCAGGTTGCGGCGGGTCTCTACCGGGTTCAGCACGATGCCGTGCTCGCGCTCGAGCAGGTCGAGCATCTCGCGCGCGACCAGCGTCACCTGACGGCCGCCGCCGGGGTTTTTTGAAAAGCTGCCTTCTCCGCGGAAGTACCGATCGCCTTCGAGCCCCTTGCCGGCCACGGCGCGAACCTCGGGCACCGACTCCAGCCGGCCCTCGGCCCGCGAGGCAATCTGGATCGCCAGCAGGCTACCGGGCGCCAACCTCAGACCTCGCGGAGGCCGCGATCATGTTCTTCACGTCCTGGTTTGGCGGCGGCTCGAGCTCGCGGGTGGTCTCAAGGGGTCCGTCGACCGTCACGTACGGCACGCCGCAGACGAGCAGCTTCTCGGCGGGGAACCGCGTGATGATTTCGTGACCAGTCGCCGTCACCACGACTTCCTCTTCGATACGCGCGGCGCTCCAGCCGTCCTTGCTGGGCCAGAACGTTTCGAGCGCGAACACCATTCCCGGTTTGATCTCGTAGGAGTGTTCGAGCGACACGAGCCGGCTGATCATCGGCTTCTCCCAGATGGCGAGACCGATGCCGTGTCCCATCTGCAGGGCGAAAGCGGCTTCCTCATCCGGGAACCCGAATTCCTGGGCCTTCGGCCAGACCGAGGCGATCTCGGCCGTCGTCCGTCCCGGGCGGACCAGCTCGATCGCCGCATCGAGATAATCGCGGCAACGCTTGTACGCATCGTTCAGCGCGCGTGACGCCGAGCCGATCGCGAACGTGCGGTAGTAGCACGTGCGATAGCCCATGTACGAGTGGAGGATGTCGTAGTAGACGGGGTCGCCGGGCCGCAGCATGCGGTCGGAGAAGACATGCGGGTGCGGGCTGCACCGTTCGCCGGAGATGGCGTTCACGCCCTCGACGTATTCCGACCCGAGATCGTAGAGGCGCTTGGCGACGAGGCCCACGGCCTCGTTCTCGCGCATCCCGGGTTTCATGGCGCGATAGAGATCGTGGTACGCCGCGTCGACCATGGCGGCCGAGTGATTCAGCAGCGAGATCTCGTCCTGCGTCTTGATCACACGGACGTTGGACATCAGCTCCTGGCCGTCGACGATCTTCAAACCTTCCTTCTGGAGCGCAAAGAGCACGGCCGGCTCGACCACGTCCACGCCGACGGGCTCGCGATGCAGGTTCAGCTTCTCGAGCTCGACCTTGATTTTCTTCGCTACGTCCTCGGCGCGGCCCATTTCGGGGGACATCGCGCCGCGCATCAGCGGAATCCCTGCGCGGGAACGCTCGCCAAGCCACGAGCAATTCTGCGCGTGATGTCGGGCCGCCGAGCCGAAGTCCCACAGGATCGGTTCGGCGCCCCGGGACAGCAGCGTGAACCGGCTGATCTTGTCCTGCGCCCAGGTGCCGATGTGGGTCGCGGAGATGTAGCGGACGTTGTTCATATCGAAGCAGAGCAACGCACCCATCTCCGACTTCGCCAGATGCTCCTTGGCACGGGCGAGGCGCTCCTTGCGCAGCCGATCGAAATCGATGCGCTCTTCCCAGTCGACCGCCATCGTGCCGTACGTTTTGAGCCCCACGCGATCCTCCCAACAGCAGGCCTGACGGCCTGCACTGCTTCAGTGGTCGTGCGGACCGTCAGGTCCGCTTACACAGTTTCTGCGCCAGCGTGACAACGTCGCGCTCGTTCGGCACCGTCGTATCCTCGAGCGAGGGCGAGAACGGAATCGGTACGTGCATCGCGCACAGTCTCGTGACGGGCGCGTCGAGATCGTAAAACGCGCCCTGCGCCACGGTGGCCGCCAGTTCGGCTGATACACCGTATCGCCCGTAGCCTTCGTCCATCACGATGCAGCGCGAGGTTTTCTTGACGGAATTGATGAGCGTCTCTTCGTCGAGCGGCCACATCGTGCGCGGATCGACAACTTCCGCGTCGATGCCGACGTCCTCGAGCAGCTTCGCACCGGCAAGCGCCGTCTGCACCATGCTGCTCGTCGCGATAATCGTGATGTCGCGGCCCGGGCGCTTCACATCCGCCACGCCGAGCGGAATCACGTAGTCGTCCGCAGGCACCGGCCCCTTCACCTTGCGGTAGCTGATCTTGTGCTCGAAGATGACGACCGGGTTGTCGTCGCGCACCGCCGCCTTGAATAATCCCTTGGCGTCGTACGGCGTGGACGGCACCACCACTTTGAGGCCCGGGATGTGGCTCGGCCAGGCGTGCAGCGACTGGGAATGCTGCGCCGCGGACCGGCGGGTCGCACCCATGGTCAGCCGGAAAACCATCGGCACCTTCCATTTGCCGCCGGACATGTAGTGGATCTTGGCGGCCTGATTGACCATCTGATCCATGATGATCGTCAGGAAGTCGCCGAACATGATGTCGACGATCGGACGCATCCCCGCCATCGCCGCGCCAACGCCCAGCCCGCTGAACCCGGCCTCCGAGATCGGCGTGTCGATGATGCGATCCTTGCCGAACTCGTCCACCAGGCCGGTGAGGACCTTGAAGGTCGTTCCCGCCTCCGCCACGTCCTCGCCCATGAGCACGACGTTGGGATCGCGGCGCATCTCCTCGGCGATCGCCTCCTTGATGGCGTCGCCGAAGCTCAGCTCGCGCACGTTGGTCGCTGTTTCAAGCATAGATGTCCTGCGTCACCTTGCTGGCGTCCGGATAGGGCGAGTTGATCGCGAACTCCACCGCCGCGTCCATCTCGGCGATGAGCTCGGCCTGGATCGCGTCGAGCGCGGCGCGGTCGGCCACGCCGTTCGCCATCAGCCACTCGCCGTGGAGGGTCACCGGATCCCGCTCGGTCACCCACTCCTGCTCCTCGGTCTTGGGCCGGTAGTAGGCGCGCGCGATGTCGCCGACGTGGTGGCCGTGATAGCGATACGTGATGCACTGCAGAAACGCCGGCCCCTCGCCGCGTCGCGCCCGCTCAACAAGCGTCAGGGCGGTCGCATACACCTGACGGACGTTCTGGCCGTCGATTGTTTCGTGGCGCATGCCGAACGCGGCCGCGCGCGCCGGGACGTCGCCTGCCGTCGATTCCGAGAAGTGCGTGTACTCGTTGTAGCCGTTGTTCTCACAGACGAAAATCACCGGCAGTTTCCAGAGCTGCGCCAGGTTCAGTTCCTCGTACAACAGGCCCTGCCCCAGCGCGCCCTCGCCGAAGAAACACACCGCAACCTGGCCGGTCTTGCGGTACTTCGCCGCGAACGCGGCGCCGGTCGCGATCCCGGCGCTGCCGCCGACGATGGCGTTGGCGCCCAGGTTGCCGGTATCGGGATCCGCGATGTGCATGGACCCGCCCTTGCCCTTGCAGTAGCCGGCTTCCTTGCCCAGAAGCTCCGCGAACATCCGGTCGGGCGACGCGCCCTTTGCCAGGCAGTGTCCATGCCCTCGGTGCGTGCTCGTAATGTAGTCGTCGCGCCGGAGCACTTCACAGATGCCGCAGGCAATCGCTTCCTCGCCGATATAAAGATGGGCGAGGCCCGGCATCAACGCGCGCGTATACAGATCGTTCACCCGTTCTTCGAACAGGCGAATCGCCACCATCTGCCGGTACATGTGGATCAGGTGATCTTTCCCGATCCCGGCGTCGGCGGATTTGTTGCTGGCTGTGTTGGCTGCGGGCGTCGGCGTCATTCAACGGACTCCTGACCTTGGGCAACACGCATCGTAACCTTGATTGACGCTTGACGTCTAGTTCGGGCTCGGATAGCATCCGAACGCCTTGCCCGGAGGAATTTCGGCCTCAATATCGCCCGCCCGCTCACTACTTTAGGAGAGAGAATGGCCAAGAAGATCGTCGACAGAATTCTTCCGACCACGATGGTCGGTTCGTATCCGCGCCCGCACTGGTTCAAGCACCAGCTGCTGGGCCGCGACATCCGCGTGGCGTTCAAGGAAGTCCAGCACGAAGAGGCTTACGACGATGCGGTGGCGACGGTCATCCGCGACCAGGAAGAAGCCGGGCTTGACATCGTCACCGACGGCAACATGTGGTACGACGATTATGTCGGCGTCATCGGGTCGTTCTGCTGGTACATGTACGAGCGCATCGGGGGCTTCGAGCCCGCGCGTGAGCAGCACCCGAGCACGGTCGGCGCCTCAGAAAAAACGCAGGGCGGCGAGATCATGGACGATTGGGGCGGCGTCATCAACAGCGGACCGGTCACCCGCGGCCCGATCCGCCTCGCGGATCTATATAAGGTGGCGAAGAAGCACGCCAAGGTGCCGGTGAAGGTGTCGGTTGGCGCCGGCCCGGCCAACCTCGCCTGGCACGCGTATTTCAAGCACTACAAGGACGCGCGCGACCTGACGATGGCGCTCTGCCCCATCTTCAACCAGGAGATGAAGGATCTGGTCGCCGCCGGCGCGAAGTACCTCCAGTTCGAGGATCTCGGCGCCTGGCTGCCGCTCTTCACCGGCAACAAGGACGACTACAAGTGGATCCGCGAATCGGTGGAGATGTGCTGCGACGGCGTCGACGCGAAGATCGGCTGGCACTTCTGCTTCGGCAACGCGTGGGGCAACGACATCCTCAGCGCCAACTACCCGCAGGGCTACCAGACGGTGCTGCCGCACCTGTTCGAGACCAAGGGCATCGACGAGTTCGTGCTCGACTACGCCAACCGCGACATGGCCGGCGTGGACTTCCTGAAGAACCTGCCGAAGGACAAGGGCATCCAAATCGGCGTGCTCGACATCCGCACGGCAGCGATCGAAAAGCCCGAAACGATTGCCGCACGTATCCGCAAGGTGCTGGCCCACGTGCCGGCAGAGAAGGTCACCCTCAGTTCGGACTGCGGTATGAAACCGCTGGCGCGTATGGTCGCGAAGATGAAGCTCAAGGCGCTTTCTGACGGCGCGGCTATCGTCCGCAAATAAAGCGGAGCAAAGTAACCATGGCTGATAAGAAGATCATTGCCGTTCTCGGATCCACCGGCTCGCAGGGCAGCGGACTCGTCTCCGCGATCCTCAACGACCCCAACGGCGGCTTTGCCGCCCGCGCGGTCACGCGCGACCCCTCGAAGGACGCGGCCAAGGCGATGGCTGCGAAGGGCGCTGAAGTCGTCGCAGGCAATCTCGAC
>Ga0136846_1243947_pt1 | contig 14232 bp, 9 predicted proteins | sample HopSoiMetagenom2_FD_96841 | JGI IMG/M metagenome (GOLD analysis project Ga0136846, IMG submission 96841) | Grasslands soil microbial communities from Hopland, California, USA - 2 Assembly 2016 (version 4) | ecosystem: Environmental > Terrestrial > Soil > Grasslands | place: USA: Hopland...
GTGGGACGGTCGGCATAGCCGAGCGTGGCCACCGCCTCGGCGGTGTTTCGGGTGGACCCGACGATCGTCAGGATATCGCCTCGAAGGATCTCGACGTTCGGGAAAATCGGGATCTCGACCATGTTCCGCACAATCTTCCTCAGGAAGATGCCGTGCGCGGCAGGCGATTCTGCAAGCTCCCGAAGCGTCTTTCCATTATAGGACTTGTTGCGCACAAACACGTCGACCCGCTCAACGGAGAGGTCTAGCAGCTCGCGGTCGTTGACCTCTTCGAGCTTCGTGTCCAACTCTTCGACGAGAGCTTCGCGTCGACCGGTGATGACCACGACGTCGTCCGCCAACAACACCGTGTCATCATTCGCATCGATAATCTCGCTGCCTCGGCGAACGCGCTCGGCGAAGATCCGCAGATCTGGAAACGCTTGTCGCAACGTCTTTCCCGCGACTCCGCTCAACTGCGTAATGCGATAGGAATGGGCTGCGAATTGAGTGTAAGCGGACATGATGGTCGCGTCGCTGTCCATTTGCCCGCCGAGCTGAGCTTCGTATTGCTTGCAGACCGCAGGGAGATTGATACCCAGGAGCTTCGGCCCGAGGGTAGCGATGACGATGGCGGAACCGACCGTGGCGTAGATGTAAGTGACGGCATATCCGACGGGAATGCGATCGAGCATCGCCTTTATCGATGCGGGATCGTGACCCATTCTGTTGATCTGGTCAGTCGCGACGCCGATTGAGGCGGAGATGGTTTGCGAACCCGCGTAAATGCCCGTGGCATAACCCACGTCGAATCCGCCGAGCTTTGAAACCACAACCACGGATGCCAGGCACAGCGCGCAGACGATCACGGTGAAGATGATCTGCCGCGGGCCCTCCTTGCTCAGCCCGGCGAAGAATTGCGGACCGACGCCATAGCCGACCGCGAACAGAAACAGCAGGAAAAAGGCGGACTTGATCGGGCCGGCGATTGGGATTCCCAATTGCCCGACGAGGATCGCCGCAAGCAACGTGGCGGTGACATTTCCGAGTGAGAAACCTGCGATCTTCTTGGGGCCAATCCAGAAGCCGATCGCAAGGGCGACGAAAATCGCAAGTTCCGGATAGGCTCGCAGCGTCGCAATAAGCCAGTCAGCCACGACCCTGCGGCATGCCTGCCCTCCCACACTTCGACATCGTCATTTCCTGCAAGGGGCAATCCCCTCGGTCGAGTGATGCGAAAGTCGTGGCATTTCGTCAGTTCGGACAAACCCGCATGTACCCGAGCGGAAACCCGGAACGTCGCTGGCGCCGGCGCGAAGCTATCGGCAACCGGCCACAGGATTGCACCCTAAGTCGTCACGGGCGCGAGCTCCTTCGCCTTTGAGGCAGGTTTTGGACCAGCGGCCTTTTTATGCAGCCTGATCAACTTGAGACCCCGCGCGGAATCGTAACCGTGGATCTCCTTGACATCGAGCTTGCGCATGAAGTCGATTGTCTCGCGGGTGACCACCTGACCCGGCACGAGGATCGGAAAACCGGGAGGATAGGGAATAACGAAATTGGCCGACACCATGGTGGGCCCATTTTCCAGCCGGTCATCGATTTCGGAGCTCGCCAGGCGAACATGTTCACACTGGGCTGCATCGTACGCACGGTAGAAGGCGCTCCGCATATCGCCTTCGGGCGTGTTCTCGCCGGCGTCCCGGCGGTAAGCGTCGTCGAAGCGGCTGAAGTTGGGTAGATCCGGCACGTCGGTCATCAAGGAGGTGAGGTTTGCAGCGAAGTCCGAACGCGCCGCCTCGCCCTGGCCGAGCCGCTTGTCGATTGCATGACTGATTTCAAGCAGCACGCGGATCAGGTGGGCAACGTCGCTGCGCGTATTGTTGATGTTGGACTGCAGGAGCACGCTGTTGCGGGAGGTCTTGTTCACCTGGATGCCGTATTCGTTCGCCAGTAGAGCCTTGAATTGCGTGCCATCAAAACCCGCGGTCCCGCAGACGAGCGTCATGCGCGTCGGGTCGAGACAGAATTCGTCGTCACGCATGCTCCGGACAGCGTCGCCCCAGTCGGCGCCCGGCGCCAGGAAGTCGACGAACCCGCTTTGCCGGTATTGAGCGGGAACCATCTTGTCGGCGCCGAGGATGCTGAAATATTTCGAAATCAGCGGATGGCCGGCGACTTCGTTCCGGATGTCCAGCGCGATCTGGATTGCGTTCCAGACAAGGCCGTAACCTTCCAACTCCATCTGCCGACGAGCGATATCCAGGCTCGCTATGATCTGTTGGTTAGGACTCGTGGAGGCGTGCGTAAACACCGCCTCATGAAACTGCGCTTTGACGTCCGCAAAATCGACATCCTTGACCAGCACCATCGAGCCTTGCCGCAGGGAAGACATCGATTTGTGCGTCGAGTTGGTTTGATAAACACGCAGCCGAATCTTGCGCGGATCGGGGATCAGGCGCGTGTCGAGCAACACCTCACGGGACGGATTGCTGCCCAGCTCGGCCTGCTGCTTTTCGAACGCCGAGACGCTGGCGGGTTCTTGCATCCATTGCTCGATGTCGGACGCCGCACCCATCGCCGTTCGCGGACGGAGGAAAGGCGACCAATGGGCAAATCCGAACCATGCTTCATCCCACAGGAAGACCATGTCTGGCTTGATGGCCAAACATTCTTCCATGACGCGCCGCACGTTGTAGACGTGACCGTCAAACGTGCAGTTGGTGAGGTCGACCATCCTTGCGCGGTCGAGCCGGCCTTCGTCCCGCAGATCAAGAAGAGCCTGCTTGATCGATCGCAGCGGCACCGCGCCGTACATGGAATATTCGGCGAGCGGATATGCTTCGACGTAGAGCGGCTGACCGCCTGCGAGCACGAGCCCATAATGGTGGGACTTATGACAGTTGCGATCAAGGATGACGATGTCGCCGGGCGCGACGAGCGCCTGATGGACCATCTTGTTGCTGGTAGAGGTACCGTTCGTGACGAAGAAAACCTGATCGGCGCCAAAGGCCCTCGCCGCCATATCCTGCGCGCGCTTGATGTTGCCTGTCGGCTCGAGCAGGCTGTCCAGCCCGCCGGTCGTTGCGCTACTCTCCGCCAGGAACAGATTGATCCCGTAAAATTCGCCCATGTCGCGGATCCAGTCCGACCTGAACACGGACTTGCCGCGCGCGATCGGCAAGGCGTGGAAGGTGCCGATGGGGCGCTGGGCGTACTTCTTCAGATTGTCGAAGAAGGGAGTTTCGACACGATCGCGGACGCCTTCGAGGACGGCGAGATGCATCTCGAGCGGCTCCTCTACCTGGTAGAAAATGCGGCGTAGCGAATCCGCCCGGGGATCGCCTGCCAGCTTCTCGACATGGCGGTCGGAGAGCAGATAGAGATCGAGCTCCGGTCGGATGCGCTTCAAAGCGTTGACTAGCGGCAGCGCGGTATCTTCGGGGTCGACGTCGGCAGATACTCCGTGCGTCGCGAGCAGTTCCCGAAGTACCGGCACGTCGTGACGAGAGCGCAGTGGAAATCCTTCATAAATCAGAACGGCGTTAAGGTCGGGGTTGAGGACGGCGGCGCAAATTGCGTCCTCAAAGCTGCCGACGGGCACCACTTCATAGATGAACTCGTCTTCCCGTCGACGCAGTCGCCGCATTTCCGATACAAGGTGCGGCAAGCGAGCAATCGGCGAGGGAGTGACGACAAGAACTTCGAAATAGGGGCGCCGAGTTGCCGCCTGGCCAAGCGTCGGCGGGAGAAGATCCGCCGGAACATCGCCGGCATCATCAGTCTCCCATTCGCTAAGATCATGCTTGTAGTCACCCGTCACGACTGCCGCTGAAATCCTGCGCGCGAGCGCCTGGAAAGCTTGTGCAGAGCCCCGGTCGATGTCGAGCCTGTCGCGCAGCGCGTTCATCAGCCGGCCGCCAGGGAAGGCATGAAATTCCTCCTGCAGGCTGAGCTCGGCAAAAGCGCTCGCGACGGTGTCGCGGTCGGTCGTGCCGTTGGCCCATCGTCCAGCGACGCTCGCCAGATCGCGCCATCGATCAGCGCGGGCGTAGAGGTGATCGATCCGGCGCGACGTCTGCTGACTTGCTGCTCTGGTCATCGATGAGTCCTGTCAAAGAGTGCTTTCGCCGACGCGGCTCTCTCTCCAAGGGGGAAAAGAGAGAGAGCGCGCCGCGCGGCGACTACGCGAGAGTGGCGACGATCAACCAAACTGCGCGTAGGGGTTCGCTTTGAGGTCCCGCACGATGTCGGTTATTCCGCGTTGACCCCGGACGCTGTTGCCCGCGGCGTCCAGCGGCGGCGCAAACGTCCCGATGCCGAACTTGCCCGGCGAGACGCCGACCAGGCCTCCGCCGACACCGCTCTTGGTCGGCAACCCCGTGCGGAACAACCATTTGCCGCTATCATCGTACATGCCCGCGGTGGACATGATCGCCAAAAGGCCAGGGACATGGGCGGGATCAATCACCTGCTTTCTGGTCACCGGATTGCGCCCGCCGAATGCGAGGGTTGCGCCCATGACGGAAAGATCGTGCGCTGACACGTTGATCGAGCATTGCCGAGTGTAGAGGTCGACGGCAACGGCGGGATCCATCGGGAACCGCTCATAAGCCGACATGAGCGAGCTGATGGCGCGATTGCGTTGATTGGTGTCGCTCTCCGACTTGTAAACTGGCTCATTCACGTCGAGCTGGCGGCCAGCAAAATCCGAGTGGATTTGTAGAATTTTATGCCACACGTCGTCCGGGGAAGTGCCCTTGACGTTGCCGACCGTCGCGATCGCACCGGGGTTGACGAATGGGTTCATTTCCTTGCCGCGGCTCTGCTCGACCGCAGTGATGGAGTTGAACACTTGTCCGGTCGCATCGACGCCGACCGTGTCCTCGATCTTCTGAGCGCCGGACTGCTGCATCACCAGCGCTGCGGTGAATACCTTGGAGATCGACTGAATTGAGAAAAGCTCTTTGGCGTCGCCCACTTCGTGGATCTTGCCGTCGCCCCCGGTAACGCCAATGCCAAAATAGGTGGAAGGGACTTGCGCCAGCGCGGGAATATAGTCGGCATTCTTACCTTCGTTCAGCGCCTTATATTCATCGTAAGCGCGTTGAATGCTCGAATCGATTTGGGATCCGGATAGGCGGCCTGCACTTTGCGCGCGTGCGGACTGCGGCAACCCCAAGTCGATCGCACTTGCCGCTGCAGTCGCCGCAAACGTGCCAAGAATTCCACGGCGAGTTAATGTTGCTCCGTTCATTTCAATTCTCCGCCAGGTGGGATTACTCGAGAAGGCCCCACAGGTTCTTGCTCGAGAAATCCCAGTGGAAGCTGTATTGAACACGGACATCCTTGCCGCTGTTGCCGTCGTTGTCGGTGCGCTTCCCCCAAAGCAGTTCGGGGCCCGTGAAAATGTTGTCGGCAGGATGCCAAAGGAGGTTGACCGACGCATACTGCCCCTTCTCGAAGGCGGTGGCTGACTGGAAGTTGGTGTTATCGACTTTGTCGAAGCTGTAGCCGACGGACGACGTCCACTGCTTCGACCAGTTGAGGTCGACATAGGCCATCATGCCGAACAGCTTTACGGCCTCTGCGCTCGGGACAAGAACCAGGGATCCCGGCTGAGGAATGACGGCGACATTCGGACCCAAATCCATTCCGCCGTCGTTCATGTAGGAAGCGATGCCGCGGCCATAGACCGCCCCGAGCCGGAATGTCGCGAGTGACGCTTTGAACGACCCGGTGAGATCCACGCCCCAACCCATCTTATGGCCTTTGGGTTCGTTGTTCGCGGTGTCGATGGTGTCATAACCAACCCTGCGGAGAACTCCCGCAAGTTGGACGTGCCCCCATGATCCTGCGTAGCGAACCTGCGCGGTCAGGTCAGGAACCTTTTCGTCGCCTCGAATGCTCGATGCGACGCCTTCGTCGATCAGCCGGAGATTGCCGGTGTCAATGTCATTGGTAATATGTTCGAGGGCCACCGCCGCTTTCCACCCGCCTTTGTTCCAGAAGGTCCAACGGAGCTGCGGGTTGCGCACGAAGACCATTCCAGCCGGGCCCCAATAGTCGACGACATTCGGGAAAATATCGCCGTCCATGAACAACGAGTTGGTTTGTCCCGCGAGGAAGGGACCCCAACTCGCATAAGCGTGCCTGATGCGCATGGTAGTTTGACCCGCATCGGCGCCCGTCCCGTAAAGGTCGAACTCGAACTTCGCCTCATAAGGCTTGCCTGCGATCGTGCCGGTTGCCTTGGCACCGAGGCGGGACTGCCGGATGCTGAATAGTGACTGGCCATCGCTTCCAAACTGACCCTTGGTCGTCGGGATTCGTGACGGCCGTAACGTCGCATCCCAGTCGGGGTTGACCCTATCGAAATCCTGAATCGCGTCGAGCTGAATAAACCCATAGAGCTCGAGGTTGTGATCTCCTGGTTTGCGCGCGGGCGTGAACTCCGGCGTAGTTTGCACCGGTACCTGGGCCCTGCCCTCCAGTGCAGTTACGCGGTCGCGGAGTGCGCGTATTTCGTCGAGCAACTGCTGCCGTTCCTGCGGCGTCATGGAGTCGGGTGACGCACCTTGCGCCGACACAGCCGCCGTAGCGGCAACTTCGAGACTGGATGACGCGGTGCTTGCGGCGCCTCCGAGGGCCAATGCGGGCGAAGCGATGAAAGCCGCCGAAAATATCAACCAACGACCGTAACGCATGGCCCCATCCCGTTCTGACAAAGAGATCGCTCAATGCGTCAAGGGCTATGGTTCACGCCCGGAGCGCGTCAGTGGGAGCAACCCCGACATCCACTCAAAAAAATACGGAAGTCGGAGATCGCCGCCTCGGCGATTGGCGCGTGCCTAGAGAAAAGCCCCGATATTTCACCGGCAGGCGAACTCCTAGGAAGGCGGCTTCGTTATTCCCGTGCCGCGGTCGAACCTGTGGAACGGACTGGCCTCGAGCCATTGAAAGAGGCGATCATGGCGGACAGCTCCGCAAGAATGACAACCGCAAAAGTGGTCAATGTCGCCATGCCGTTGTTTCTGCTGGCACTGTTGATTGCGCTCTGCGTGCAGCTTTTGTTGCCGTTTGTTGGGCTTCTGGTGTGGACCATCATTCTGGCGATCTGCTTCAAGCCGCTTCACGACCGGTTGATGATACGGCGCGGCCTAAGTTCTCGCTGGTCCGCGATCATTATCGGAACGGCTCTATCGGCGCTCGTGCTGTTGCCCACCACGATCGCGGCTATCAGTGCTGCCAGCTCCATTCCAAAGGCGGTCGCGACCATCCAGAGCGGTGATCGGTCTTTAGCTCCTCCCCCAGCTCGCCTGAAGGAGCTTCCGGTCGTCGGCGGCCGTGCGTTCGCTATTTGGACTCAGGCCGCGACCGACATGCCCACTTTCGCAAAGACCTACCGCATTCAGCTCGTCGGATTTGCCAAAAGGATGCTCGGTTTTGCTGCTGGATTGTTCATGACAATCCTGCTTCTCGTTGCTTCAATTATCTTTGCTGCGGTCTCGTTGGCCTATTCGGTGCCACTTCGAGCTTACGTTGCCCGAATTTTCGCGCGGATCACTGGCGATCGAGATAGCGGCGAGCACTACATGGACATTATCGCAGCGACGGTGAAGTCGGTCGCGAACGGCGTCATAGGAGTTGCTTTTGTACAGGCTCTGCTTTGCGGAATAGGATTCTTTGTCGTCGGTTTGCCGGGGGCCGGGCTGTTGTCAATTCTTGCGATGGCATTGGGCGTAGTTCAGGTGCCGGTCGTCCTTATCACGTTGCCCGCCATCATCTGGGCGTTCGCTGTTAAATCGACGACGGTCGCCATTATCTTCACGGTCTGGTCGATCATTGCCGGCCTTAGTGATGCCTTCCTCAAACCACTCATGATTGGGCACGGATTGGAAGTTCCGATGCCGATCATCCTGCTGGGTGTCATTGGCGGCGTGATGGCGTTCGGTCTGGTAGGGCTATTCATCGGGGCGGTCGTGCTGGCCGTTGGCTACGTGCTCTTCAGCGACTGGGTGGCCACGGAGGCACCGGACGCCGACTACCCCGAGACCCCATCCAAGGCCACGCAGCTGCAGGCAGCCGAGTGACACCTAGTCACCGGCTTTCGTACTTCGAAAAAGTCCAATCAGACGGGCGACAAGTGCGGCGAGAAACAATTGCCCTCCGATCACTTCGAACGTTGCGATGCCGCGAGCCAAGTCCGTGCGCGGCAGATAATCTCCGTAACCAAGCGTAGCGAGCGTGACGAAGCTATAATAAACCGTCGTCGCGCTCGAGACTCGGTCTGGGCCGGTGAGGCTACCTGGGTGAGCTTGTTCGAGAGACCAGTAAATTTGCCCGAAGAAGAGGCCGGCGAGCAGGTATGCGCTCAAGGCAGCATAGACCGTTTCGTTGACGACCTCTTGCGCGCTCAGGGCAAAGCTGATTGCTGCCGCGGCCGCCAGCAAACCGACGAGGCCCCAGAGCAAGACGATCCACCCGGCAGCGACGGGTATTCGTCCGTAATCCGCGCCAAATCGGACCGCGATGAGTGCTGCGACGCCGATGATGATCAATCGACGCGTTGCCTTTGTACCGTTGGGCATCACCGCTGCAAAAAGGGATCCGGCCAACAGCACTTTGATCACAAGATCAGGCAGTCCAATCGTCGAAGCGGCCGGAAGGGCAATAAGGGTCAAGAGCAATCCGTAGAACAGGATTGCGTAGCGTCTCGAAAAGTACGCTAGCCAAAGCGAAGATTCTCAGAGCGGGGTCCGTCGCTTGTTCCCCATGATTGCGTCACACCGCCTGCCTGAATGGCTTGTTGGACGCGAAATGGAATCGTGCCGCAATTGGTATAAGTGCGTAGGCTGCAGCCGCGGCATCGCAGCCATTCGCGTTCGCACGCAAGCGCCCTTCCTCTACGGGATTATCCGGACGCCTTCTGAGGACTTCCCCAGTTCACCGCTCGTCAGCCCTCTGCAACTGAATTGCCATCCGGCGAGGGAGCGCAAACGATGCAGGGCGGATGGCTTACCGAATGGCTGTCCAATCTTCCCCTCGCAGGACTTGTCTCGTTCTTGCTTGGTACGATGCTCTTCGCCACCTTCGCTGGGCACGTCATGCGCCGCTTGATGAACCGGCGGCAAAAAGAGGGACAGGACCACGAGCATGGCCAGGAGGGATATCTTGTCGGCAGCATCCTTGGGACTCTCGCGCTGCTCATGGCCTTCAGTTTTAGCATGGCGCTCAACCGGTACGAAGAACGGCGGCACCTGGTTATTCAGGAAGCGAACGCGATTGGAACCTCGTATCTGCGCGCGCAATTACTGGACGAGCCGCATCGTACACGACTGAGCGCACTGCTCGTATCCTACACGGATAACCGTATTGCGCTGGGCACCGGAAAGCATGCAGGCCTTGACCGGCAACTCGCGATCAATGACGAGCTGCTCACGCAGATTTGGGCTGCGGTGGTCGCCGCACGGGACTCGGCCAACACGCACGGTATCACCACGCCCGTTTTAACGACTTTCAACGAGGTCATCGATCTCGACACCGAACGCAAGGTCGCGCGGCAGGTTCGAGTTCCTGCCCCGGTCCTGTTGCTTTTGTATGGCTTTCTTATCCTGATCGCAGGGTTGCTCGGTTATGTGCTGGAAGAACGCAGAGCACGGCTCGGCGCGCTTGCCTTGTTCGTGCTGCTGTCATTGTACATGGGCATCGTCGCAGACCTGAATCGCCCCACCTCCGGCTACGTTCAGGAGTCGCAGGAGCCGATGCTGATGTTGCAGCGGACATTGCGCTCGACGGGCCCGCACGCCTTCGACAAGTTCATTGGGCGGCCCTCAGCTGGGGGCGCTGACGATGCGCCCTGACTCATATCGAACGCGAAAGAAACACAATTGCATCGCGTTCGTGAGCTGCGCGCTGTTCCTTATCAGCGGGTGCGTCCAAGGTCCGGATTATGTCAGGCCCGTCGTTGAGGTCCCCCCTGCTTACAGGTTCGCCCAAGGAACGCCGGACATCGCGCCGCGGTCGGGATGGTGGAACGCATATCATGACGCGCGCCTCGACAATCTGGTGCGGGAAGCGCTCGCCAATAATCGCGACTTGCGGATCGCAGCCGCCCGCGTCGACGAATTCGCAGCCATTCTTGCAGGAACCAAATCACAGGGCTCTCCCCAGATCGGATACGGGCTGAGCGCCACCCGATCGCGTTCCAGCGAGGAGAAGATCCCGACCCTGATCAACCCGCTCAGCACAACCTTGAGCACCGTCTTGTCAGCGAGCTGGGAAATCGACCTCTGGGGCCGAATCCGACGCGAGACGGAGGCCGCGCGCGCTAATCTCCTCGCGACAGAGGAAGCTCGCCGCGGTGTGACGCTCACCATCATTTCGTCGGTGATTTCCAGCTACGTCACACTACTCGACCTCGACGAGCAATTGCGCGTTACCGACTTCACGATCGCCGGTCGCAAGAAGTCGGTGGATCTATTTGAGACTCGACTGGCCGGCGGCTGGGTGTCCGAGTTCGAGATGTCCCAGGTTCGCGCCGAATATGAGGGAGCTCTCGCCCAACGGCCGCCAATCCTTCAAGCGATCGCGGTTCAGGAAAATGCCTTGTCCGTGTTGGTCGGAACGAATCCCGGTCCGATCGTCCGCACGACTGATCTTGTATCGCTTCAAGCCCCGCGGGTGCCCGCCGGTCTGCCCTCGGAGCTTCTGCTCCGACGTCCGGACATCCTGCAGGCTGAGGAGCAGCTGGCTGCATCGAACGCGCTGATCGGAGCAGCTCGAGCCGAGTTCTTTCCGCGGATTACCCTCACCGGACTCCTGGGCTTTGCCAGCGGATCGTTGGGAAGCCTTTTCACCGGACCTGCACATACCTGGACGTTCACTGGTGACGTCAACGGCCCGATTTACACCGGCGGCGGCCTTAGAGCTGCTGTGCAACAGGCCGAGGCACGCCGGGAGCAGGCGCTCGCCAATTACGAGCTCGTCGTTCAGAACGCGTTTCGCGACGTCGAGGATTCTCTCGCGAGCCTAAAGCGCAGCGGCGAGCTACGAGATACGCTGCAGCGACGCGTTCAAACGCTTCAGCGTGGGGTCGAACTCGCGAAGGAGCGTTATGAGAACGGCTACTCAGATTATCTCGAGGTCTTGGACACTGAGCGCAGCCTGTTCTCCGTCGAATTGCAGCTCGCTTCGGCGCGCGGCGATTATCAGCGGGCTTTAGTCAGCCTTTACCGCGCGCTTGGCGGCGACTGGGTTTCCGTTCGGGCCAACTCGGTTGCGTCAGCGCAAGTCAGGAAGACAAAGCCATGAACGACAGCGCGCCCGCGCCGGCATCTCAGCCCGTCGCGACAGAGATCGATATCGGCTCAGGCCAGGCACCGCCCAATCCCATGCGCAAGATCATCCTGGGCGCATTGGTTACGCTGCTCGTTCTGTACGTTTATCACGTCCTGTCGGATCGATTCACGCCGTACACTTCACAGGCCCGCGTCGAAACATTCCTCACACAGATCTCGCCCGAAATTGCGGGCGAAGTCGTCGAGGTGGATGTCAAGGACAATGAAGCGGTCAAGAAGGATCAGCTTCTGTTCCGCGTCGATCCAGAACCATATTCGATCGCCGTGCGATCGGCTGAGGCAAATCTGTCAGTCGCCTTGCAAGCTGCCGATGTTTCGGTTGCGGACGTTGCATCGGCGCGCGCTCAACTTCAAAAGCAGGCGGTTGATCTGGCTGCAAATCGTAAGCTCGGTAAAATCGTTACCGATCTCGTTGACAAGAAGGCGCTTGCCGAGACGAACGCGATCAGGGCGATTGCCGAGATCGGCAAGACCTCAGCCGACAAAGACAAGGCACAGGCGGACCTGCGCGGTGCCGTCGCCAACCTCGGCGCTCCGGGCAAGGCCAATCCAAAGGTGAAGCAGGCACTTGCAGCTGTCGAGCAGGCGCAGCTCAATCTTCACAATACGAGCGTGAGGGCGCCAGCAGACGGGATCGTCACGAACCTGCGTTTGGCGGCCGGACAATACGTCAATCCAGGCCAGCCGCTACTTAGCTTTCTCGAACGAGGATCGCGGTGGATTTCCGCTGACCTGCGCGAAAATCAACTCGGCAACGTGAAGACCGGCCAGGACGTAGCGATCGCGCTCGACATCATACCGGGCAAGCTCTTCCATGGCCGTGTCCAAAGCATCGGGTGGGGCGTCAGCCAAGGCGACGAAGCACCGACCGGACAATTGTCATCCATGCCCGCGGAACAAGGGTGGATGAGGGACCCACAGCGATTCCCTGTGCGCATCCTAGTACTGCCCGATGAAGCGAGAGAGGCGGGAATCGACGCCGGACGCAGCGGCGCCCAGGCTAATGTCATCATCTTCACCAGCGACGATTCGATCCTGAACCCGATTGGTCGTATCTGGATCAAGCTCGTCGCACTTTTAAGCTATCTTCAATAGCAATGGCGGCTGCGCTTTCGCCGCGCCGGCAAGGCATGAATTTGGCCGCGACCCCACAGCTTCACTTTGTCTTGCGCTTCAGCGCTGCGACCACGGCGGCATTTGTCGTTTGCGAATGGATGGGTTGGCAGCCGTCGGCCCTTGCACCGGTCCTGACCGCCGTCCTCCTCTCGAACTTGCCGGTTTCGCCGCCTCCTAAAGTGGGGCTCGTGCTGATTGTTGTCGTGGCGACTTGCGCCTGGTTCACATTTTTCCTGACGACCTTCCTCAATCAGGTGCCGTTCCTGCTGTTCGCGGGGCTGGGGCTTCTCATGTTCCTGGCCTTCGCAGGACTTGCCCAGGCCAAGGCTCAGCTACCCCTTACGCTTCTGCTGATGTGCATCGCGACCGTTCCGCTCGTCACCCTGACCATTTCGCAACATGCGGGAATCTTTCCAAGCCTGCTCACCCGTGGAATGGCTCTCGCAGTAATCCTCGTCTGGATTGCTTACGCGATCTGGCCGTTGCGCTCGCCCAACGCTCCCGCGCCGCCCACTCCTCCACTTCGGTCACCGGTGGCTGCTGCGGCGCTGGGTACGGCAATCGTCCTGCCGCTCATGCTGGTCTACCTGTTGTTCGGCTTGACCGACGCCATACCCGTGCTGCTGACCACCGTCCTTCTGATCGCCAAAATGGAAGAGGAGCGCGGCGCTGCCAGCGGTTGGGCAAAGCTAGTCGGCAATTTCGCCGGCGGGTTCATAGCGGTTGCCGCTTATTTTCTGCTGCAGATCGCGCCATCGCTGGCGACGCTTGCCGTAATTACGTTCCTCGTTGCTGCCGGCTTCGCACATCAGATCGTGAAAGGCGGAGTTCGCGGTGGCAACGCCTTGCTGGCATACAACGCAACAATGGTGATCTTTGGCCTGGCGATAGTCAAAGGTCCGGCCAATTCGGGGGTCTGGGGTGCGCGCGTCGTACAGTTCGCGATCGCGACCGCGTTCGCGATTGGGATGATGCGCCTGCTCTGGCCACTCCTGAATCTTCGGCGAGCAGGCACATCGGCGCCTGTAGCCGATTAAACTCGGCATTTCCGGTTGGTCGCCGCGCACCAGCGCGACCTCCGGAGCGAGAACCGAAAGTGTTCAATGGTGGTTGGAGTTGCGGCGCTACCAACCGCAGCCCGGCGCTTAGGGTAATTGGTCCCGACCAGACCGAAAGGAGGTCGCCCGGGGGTAGGCGACCTCCCATCGGCAAGTCTTATTGGCCTCGCTCTGGCGCGGGCGCTGGAGGCGGCGGAGGCGGAGGCGGCGCTGGGCATGCATCCGTCGCCGCGATCACCGATCCGTCCGGGCACGTCTGAGTTGCCGGCGGAGGCGGAGGCGGCGGGGGCGGCGGCGGCGGCGGTGGAGGCGGAGGCGGCGCCGACCCGAAATTGTAGACCAGGCTTACCAGCGCGCTGTGGGAAGTGAACCGGCTCCGGTCTTCCAGGGTCACGACGCCGCCGGAGCAAACGTTCGGTGGCAACGCGTTGCAGGCCGTTGGTCCGGAAAAGGCGAAATCGCGCGCATTCGAGCTCGATCCTGCGTGGAAGTACCGGTACTTCAGCCCGATATCGAGGCCTCCGCTGATGGGGTAATATGCCTGAGCAAGCAGTTGCCATGCGAACTTGCTATCGCTTTTCCCGAACTGATGGACACTGGCATAGCCAGCGCCAGCTCCGATACCGCCGCCAAAGCCCTCGTTCCCACCCAAGTCCAGCCAGCCATTGACCATTCCCGACCAAGCGTTGGTTGTCTTGTCGATGTCGAGGCTGTCGGCA
>Ga0136846_1232186_pt1 | contig 14231 bp, 16 predicted proteins | sample HopSoiMetagenom2_FD_96841 | JGI IMG/M metagenome (GOLD analysis project Ga0136846, IMG submission 96841) | Grasslands soil microbial communities from Hopland, California, USA - 2 Assembly 2016 (version 4) | ecosystem: Environmental > Terrestrial > Soil > Grasslands | place: USA: Hopland...
ATCGCCCTGCGTTGCCTCGGCTACTCCATGGACGACCCGCAGATGATCCGCGCCATTGACGAATTCGAAAAGCTGGGCATTGAAGAGCAAGACACGTTTCGCATGCAGCCCTGCATGTCTCCGGTCTGGGACACGGCCTATGCACTCTTTGCGCTCGGCGAAGCCGGTGTTCCGGCGACTGATCCGCGAATGGTGAAAGCTGCCGACTGGACATTGCAGAAGCAGGTCCGCAATACCGGCGACTGGGCGGTGAAAAACAAGAAAGGCAAGCCCGCCGGCTGGTACTTCGAATTCAACAACGAGTTCTATCCCGACGTGGACGACACCGCAATGGTCGCGCTCGGGCTCTCCAAAGTCGAGCATCCGAACGGTCGCTATCAGGTTGAATCCGTCCAGCGCGCCATTGACTGGATTCTATCGATGCAGTGCAAAAATGGCGGATGGGCATCTTTCGACAAAGACAACGACCGCATGGTCTTCCAGCACATCCCGTTCGCCGATCACAACGCCATGCTGGATCCACCAACCGTGGACATCACTGGCCGCATTCTGGAAATGCTGGCCACCTATGGATACGACAAGAACCATAAGGCCGTGAAGCGCGCGCTCAAGTTCCTGCGCGATGAACAGGAACCCGATGGCTCGTGGTTTGGACGCTGGGGCGTGAACTACATCTACGGCACCATGCTGGTGCTGCGCGGCCTCGAAGCCATCGGCGTGGATCATCACGAGCCCCAGGTGCAACAGGCGGCCGAATGGCTGCGCATGTTTCAGAATCCTGACGGCGGCTGGGGCGAGACTTGCGGTTCCTACGACGATCCGACCACCAAGGGTATGGGGCCGAGCACACCGTCCCAGACCGCATGGGCCGTCATGGGCCTACTGGCAGCCAATGACACCCGCAGCGACTCCGTCACCCGAGGCATCGCTTACCTGCTTAAGACGCAGCGCAAAGACGGATCGTGGGATGAGCCCTGGTACACAGGCACCGGCTTCCCACGCGTCTTTTACCTGATGTACCACCTCTACCGCGACTACTTCCCTCTTATTGCCTTGACGACGTACAAGAAAGTCATGGGAGATAAAACCTAGCTCACTGCTGAGGTTGGTTCACGGAAGCCCGCCCGGACGGCCACCCTGCTGTAAATGACTCAACCCGCGCTCGGCCTCTGATACCCTTTTCTACATGGCCTCCGAACGTCTCCAGAAAATCATCGCGGCTGCCGGAGTTGCGTCGCGGCGCAAAGCCGAGCAGATGATCACGTCGGGATTGGTGTCGGTCAATGGGCAGATCGTGACCGAACTAGGGACAAAGGCCGATCCGGATCAGGACCATATTCGCGTTAATGGAAAGCTGCTGCACGGGGCCGAGCGGCACATTTATCTGCTGATGAATAAACCTAAGGGATACGTCACGACGGCGCGCGATCCCGAGGGCAGACCGACGGTGATGGATCTGATACGCGGCATTCGCGCCCGCGTTTATCCCGTAGGGCGGCTCGATTATGCAAGCGAGGGCCTGCTGCTCCTCACCAACGACGGCGATCTGGCATACAAGCTAATGAAAGCCGCTTCGCACGTGCCGAAAGTTTATGTGGTGAAGGTTGCCGGAAAGCCAGATGCGGGGGGAATTGAGAAATTGCGGCGCGGATTGATGATCTCGACCGAGAGTAACTTCGCGCGTCCTAAGGAGAACAAGCCTCTGGGCCGGGGTCGCGCGGCCGATGACGCTCGTGGTCTTAGATCGACTGATCATCGCAAACCGAAGCAGCGTGTCAAAACCGCTCCGGCAAAAGTCCGAATCGTGCGCGAGGGTGACAATCCCTGGTATGAACTCACGCTTATGGAAGGCAAGAACCGGCAGATCCGTCGCATGTTCGAAGAAATTGGACATCACGTCGAGAAGATCAAGCGCGTGCGCTATGGGCCACTGAGCCTGGATGTCCCTCCCGGAGAGTTTCGGCGCCTGAGCATGGGAGAAGTGGCAAAACTGAAAGCGGCGGCGGGAGAGCGGGTTAAAAAAGAAAGGTAAAAGACCCATTGGCGGAGCTTTCAGTGCGAAGCGAAAACAATTCATGTATTTCGCAGCCGCCAAATACTCAAACTTCAGGACCGCTCGCCTGGCGCGAAAATGTCCTTGCTGAGTCAGCGATATCAGCGCTTAAAAGATTGCGAACCATGACTGACTTCATAGGGTTTGTTCCTGCGCATATTCGCAAATTAGCAGAGTCGCCTGAATCGAAGCCGCTGAAGCAAGGCAAGTCAGCCGGTCAGGGCCAGACCATCGCGCTCAATTTGAACGAGAATCCTTTCGGACCCTCTCCTCTCGCACTTCAAGCGTTGACTGCGGCGGCCAGCCAGACGCATCGTTATCCAGAAATTCAAGCGACAGACTTGCATGAACAGATCGCTGCATATCACAGCGTGCAGCGCGAGCAGGTGCTGGTCACCGCAGGAGCGACCGAACTTCTATGCATGATTGCGCGGACGCTCCTCGGGCCGGGGTTGAATGCGATCACCAGCGCCAAGTCGTTCATCGTTTACAAATTGGCGACGCAAGTCACAGAAGGAACGCTGATCACAGTCCCAACCCGTGATAACGGCTACGATCTCGATGCGATTGCGAGCGCAATCAACTCCAGGACGCGAATTGTCTTCATCGCGAACCCAAACAATCCGACAGGCACGCTGCTCAATGCTCAAGAATTGGACCAATTTGTTGAACGTATGCCCGAGCATGTGCTCCTCGTGCTGGATGAAGCGTATGGAGATTTCGCTCAGGCATTTGCCAGCGCGCGTGGCGTGGATTACTCCCATGCACGTGCATACATTCACGCGGCTAGAAACGTTATCCTGCTGAAAACGTTTTCAAAGGCGCATGGGCTCGCCGGACTGCGCGTGGGATACGGCATCGGGCCGTCGCGACTGATGTCATTGTTCGCACCAACGCGAGTGATCTTTTCTGTGTCTTCGATGGCGCAGGTTGCCGCGTCTGCCGCCCTGCACGATGCAGAACATATTCGGCGCGCGGTTGAAAACAATACCGGGCAGGCGCCACAGCTATCCATCAGAATGAAAGATCTGGGCTACGTCGTTCCGAAAACTTGGGCGAATTTCCTGTATTGCGAATTGCAGCAGGACGCTGCGGATTTCGCGGAAAAACTTCGAGCACTCGGAATCATTGTCCAACCGCTTGGCACATGGGGCGCACCGAACGCGATTCGGGTGAGCGTTGGAACACCCGAACAGAACCAGACGTTTTTGCGGACTCTGGAGAGCTTGTCGGCGGAAGCGCAGTAGCCGGGGCTAAGATGCCCACGCCTCGCCTAACTTTCATTACACAACAGTTAGTTCCGTCTACAACTGGCTCATCTTTGCCAGGAACTCGGAGTTCGCCTGAGTTTTTGCCAGGCGCTCAATCAGCAGTTCCATGGCTTCCACTGGCGACAGCGGGTTCAGGACCTTGCGCAGCACCCAGATACGCGCCAGATCGTCTTTCGGGATGAGCAGCTCTTCCTTTCGCGTTCCCGAGCGCTGAATGTCGATTGCCGGGAATGTGCGCTTATCAACCAGCTTGCGGTCGAGAATGATTTCCGAGTTGCCGGTGCCCTTAAATTCTTCGAAGATCACGTCGTCCATGCGGGACCCGGTGTCGATCAGGGCGGTCGCAATGATGGTCAGCGATCCGCCTTCCTCGATGTTGCGCGCCGATCCGAAAAACCGTTTCGGGCGCTGAAGGGCGTTGGAGTCCACGCCGCCCGACAGCACCTTGCCGCTGGGCGGAACAATCGTGTTGTACGCGCGCGCGAGACGTGTAATTGAGTCAAGCAGAATCACCACATCGCGCTTGTGCTCGACCAGGCGCTTGGCTTTTTCGATCACCATTTCTGCGACCTGTACGTGACGTGCAGCCGGTTCATCGAAGGTTGAGGAAATCACTTCGCCTTTTACCGAGCGCTGCATGTCAGTGACTTCTTCCGGACGCTCGTCAATGAGCAGCACCATCAGGACAACTTCCGGATGATTGGTGGTGATGGAGTTCGCCACGTTCTGCAGCAACATGGTCTTGCCGGCGCGCGGTGGAGACACGATCAATCCGCGCTGGCCTTTGCCGAGCGGAGTCAGAAGATCCATGACGCGGGCGCTCAGATTCTCGCGAACCGTTTCAAGCTTGATGCGCTCCTGCGGATAGAGCGGCGTCAGGTTATCGAACAGAATTTTGTTGCGAGCTTCTTCCGGAGATTCGAAGTTAACCGCTTCGATCTTCACCAGCGCGAAATATTTTTCGCCTTCGTGCGGCGGACGAACCTGGCCGCTGATGGTATCGCCGGTTTTCAGATCGAACTTGCGAATCTGCGAGGGCGAAACGTAAATGTCATCGGGACCCGGAAGATAGTTATAGTCGGGCGAGCGAAGAAAGCCGTAGCCGTCAGGCAAGATCTCGAGCACGCCCTCAGCGAAGATATGGCCCTCTTTTTCGCTCTGCGCCTGAAGAATCTTGAAGATCAGATCCTGCTTACGCATGCCGCTGGCGCCTGGAAGATCAAGCGACCGGGCAATCTTGGTCAGTTCAGTGATGTTTTTTTCTTTGAGTTCTGCAATGGTCATTAGCTCACCTGCGAGGAGATAGGAATCAAGGCGGGTAGTTATAAGTGTTTAAAGGGGATTTGGTGAAACAAGGCAGGAGAGGCGGGACTGGGTTAAGCAGCCCGCCGCTGCGCCTCAACAAAATGTTCCGGCTCAGACAAAACCGTCTGCCGCTCAGAGCTTGCAATCCGATCCAGTACTTCGTTCATGGTTTCCTGGATTCTGGTATTAGGCTTGTGAAACTTACGCGTAGCCTTGGAGGCAAGCTGGCAAAGCATATAACGGTTCCGCAAAGTATGTAAAGCGTCGAAAACACGATCTGAGCGCATAACTGATGTCCTTTCCTTCTAAAAATTATGACGATGACGGTACTGAGCTAATCGCTCTCGAGACCAGCAGGCTGGTTCACCGGCCCACCACACACTGTAAGTTACTGATAACAGACGGGAATTCTCGGGATCGACTTCTTACTCTGTATAGATGCGCCGAGGGGGCCGAAAGTTTCTCTATTCCAAATGCTGACCCAGTCGAGCGGAGGTTCGTCAGGAAACCGGTGTTTTAGGCCTTCGGAACGCTTTAAATTACATGGAAAGCAGGGTGGCGTCAAGGATTTTCATCATCGGAATCCGACTCTAAACCCTGCCGCTTCCCGATTTGTTAAACACTCAATCTGAGACAAGCCGCAGTCGGCGCGCTGCTTACGCCCAGAAGTTGCGATCGAGCGTGCGGTACTGGGTGGCCTCGGCAATATGCTTGGGCTGAATTGCCTGCTGCCCTTCGAGATCGGCAACCGTTCGAGCGACTTTCAATATTCGGTCGTGGGCACGCGCGGTAAGTCCCTGCTGGGTCATGGCGCGTTCCAGCAGTCGCTCACAGTCCGCTGAAAGTTCGCAGAATGTTCGAATGTGGCGCGGCGTCATTTGCGCGTTGGAAAAAACTTTAATCAGCGGCACGCTGGCGAATCGACTCAGCTGGATATTACGGGCGCGCATGATGCGGTCCCTGATTTGCGCCGAGCCTTCCGGCTCGGAACCTGAGCGCATTTCTTTGTAGTTCACGGCAGGAACATCAATGTGAATATCGATTCGGTCCATCAGGGGACCAGATATTTTCTGCATATAGCGCTGAATCATGGGCTGGCTGCAGCGGCATTCTCGCGAACGGTCGTTGAAGAATCCGCACGGACATGGATTCATGGCGGCCGCGAGCATGAAACGCGCCGGAAAGGTCAGTGACATGGATGCTCGCGCGATGCAGACCGTACCATCTTCAAGCGGCTGGCGCATAACTTCGAGTACGTTGCGCGGGAACTCCGGCAACTCGTCAAGAAAGAGCACGCCGTTGTGCGCGAGCGATACTTCTCCCGGACGTGGAATGATTCCGCCGCCAATCAATCCTGCGTCAGAAATGGTGTGATGTGGCGAGCGGAATGGACGACAGCCCACGAGTCCAGCGCCTGGATCGAGGACGCCAGCCACGCTGTGGATTTTGGTTGTTTCGAGTGCCTCTTCAAAAGTAAATGGCGGCAGAATGGTGGGAACACGTTTCGCCAGCATGGTTTTTCCCGATCCTGGCGGACCGATCATCAGAATGTTATGCCCGCCTGCGCAAGCCACCTCCAGCGCGCGTTTCGCGGTCTGCTGGCCGCGAACGTCTTTGAAGTCGAAGGGAAAATGCTGCGATTCACCGAGTAGTGCCTGCTGGTCGATCGTGACCGGCAGGATCCCGTTTCCGGTGTTCACAAAATGAACGACTTCAGTAAACGACTTGACCGGGTACACCGAGATACCGCTGACCATAGCGGCCTCTTTCGCATTTGCTTCGGGAACCACTATGCGCGCGATCTTGCGGCCGCGAGCTTCGATTGCAATAGGCAAGGTCCCGCGAACATTGCGAATGCCGCCGTCGAGCGAGAGTTCGCCCACGAACAGGCAATCGGACAGCTCCTTCTTATTCAATCCCCCGTAGGCGCCCAGAATTCCAAGCGCCATTGGCAAGTCAAAGCCTGAACCTTCTTTTTTGATATCTGCAGGCGCAAGATTAATCGTGATATGGGTCAGCGGGATGTCGTAGCCGCAGTTTCTTAGCGCAGCGCGGACCCGGTCACGGCTTTCCCGCACGGCTGCATCCGGCAGGCCAACTGTATGAAAGTGGTCCTCGTCGCACTTCACGCCTGAAACGTCCACCTCTACCTCAATGATGCTGGCGTCAATGCCGTACACCGCGGCGCTGAGAGTCTTGTAGAGCATGTGAGTGCCCGCGTGTTTGCCGGACAGACGTGCCCGGCACAAAGACGAGGTTTGGCGCACACACTCTAATTCACGGTTCGAGGAAAGTATGTGACGACGTCACACCTGGAGTGTGACGAATGAACTTTACGACCCTATAGGTATCGCTCTTTGACAACGCGAATGTGATGGGTGACGTGTCCGGCGGTGATGAAGGCCAGCGCACGCACGCTAAAGCGATTGTCACTGGCGATTCCGGTGCGCGTCCATGCTTCGCCGGGCATGTTCTTGAACAGGGAAATCGTCGCGAGGCGCACCCGGCGGAATTCTTCGACGTGCGCGGACCAGGAGACTGCGTCGGCGCCGGCGCCCTTGGCAGCAATTTCCTGATCATAGCCGGGCAGTGGGGTGTCGAAACCGCGTGAAAACCAGAGAGCCCGAAACGCGAATGCGCGTTCGGTATCCGATACATGATTCAAGACCTGGCGGATGCTCCACTTCTCCGGCGCGTAACGATGCTGAGATTTTTGTTCCGAGATGGTTGAGAGGAAAACGAGCGCCTCATCAAATTGCTTTTCGATGGTGGCGAGCGGGTCTTCTCCCATGACTTGATTGATATAGGTGAAGTAGTAGGGCGCGGCTTCCGTAGGCGATGGGCGTCCGATCATTCGGCATATTGTACCTCCTGGCCCACACCCGTCAGCCTTCTACGTCTCACAAAAATAACGCAAGGGCAAGGACACTTCGTGTTATATTGATAGCGAATAAAAGGCGAATACGTGAGTACCCTCCCGCTCCTTCCCGAATCTGGACCCCGTCTGGTTGGCATTGCACGCCTCGCAACCCAGGGCGAGAGTGTCCGCCAGGGGCATGAGGTTGAATACTTCACCCTGCCGGTCCGCTCGGTGTTGAACCGCTGCACCGGCACTCGCATGCCGTTTACATGGACTATCAATCCGTATCGCGGATGCGAGTTCGCCTGCAAGTATTGTTACGCGCGATATACGCATGAGTTTATGGAAATGCGCGACGGCGTTGACTTCGAGCAGAAGATTTATGCCAAGCAACATGCAGCTGACCTTCTGCGGCAGGAGCTACGCAAGGTTAAGCCCGGGGAAGATATCGCCCTCGGGACCGCGACAGACCCTTACCAGCCCATTGAGAAGAAGCTTGAGATCACGCGTGCCATCTTGCAGGAGATCAGCCGGCACTCGGGGCTGGAAGTTGGAATTGTGACCAAGTCGGCGATGGTCACGCGTGACATTGATGTACTGCGAGAGGTCGCCACCAACAATCGAATTTCGGTCAGCTTCACTGTCACCACGGTTGATGCGGAGCTGGCCCGGATATTGGAGCCTCGGGCGCCGCGCCCCGATCTCAGGCTGGAATCGCTGAAGAAGTTGCGCGAAGCCGGAATCCGCGCAGGCGTAATCTGCGCTCCTGTTCTTCCGGGAATCACGGATGGTCCCAAGCAGCTTGAGGCAGTGGTGAAGGCCGCAGCAGAGGCAAAAGCCACGCACATATACGCCAACCCGTTGTTTCTGAAGCCATGCTCGGCAGCTGTTTTCATGCCTTTTCTGAAGGAGCATTTCCCTGATCTGGTGACGGAATATGAACGGCGCTTCAACGATAAGGCGTTCTTGCCAGCGGCTTACCGCAGGAGAATCTCGGAGCTATTTGGAAAGCTGCGCGCAAAATACGCAATCAGAAGCGAATCGCGCTGGGAACCCAAGCCGCTTCGGCAAAATGAACAGTTGAAGCTGTTCTAACGCTCACGAATGAATTTTTTCGTGACGCTCCAGCATGGCGACAAAATCCTTGATCTTGCGGGCGCGCGTCTCTGCTCTTTTTACGTTTTGAATACGGAAGAGGATTGCGTAGCGGTTGGCGCGATCGAGTGTCTGAAAAAATGCTTCTGCGCGAGGATGGGTTGAAAGCGCAGCCGCGAAATCTTCGGGAACACTTGCGCGGCTTGGGGAGTCGTAAGCTGAGTCCCAACGTCCATTTTGTTTTGCATGCTCAATGGCCTGCAACCCTGCGGCTTTCATCTCGCCGTTTCGAATCAGGGCGACCGCTTTTTCGCAATTGATCTTCGACCAGATGCTCCTTTCAGAGCGGGGAACGAAACGTTGCAGCCAGGTGCGTTCGTCTTCCGGAAGTTTCTGGCCATCGATCCATCCATAGCAGATGGCGGTTTCGAGCGCCTCTTGATATGAAACGGATTGCATGCCTGAGTTCTTCTTGGCAATACGGAGCCAAAGGCCAGCGGAGCGGGAGTGATTTTTCTCGAGCCATTCGGCCCAAGCTTTCTGGTATTTGAACATGCGCTTTGGGTTTGCGAGTCTTTGCTTTGCTGCTGGACTCATTGGTCCTTCAGCTTCAACTTTGACTTATTCTCTTCCAGGAATTCGCGGAGCTTGTCAGCAGAATCCAGCAGCCGATTCCATTGCTCGTAATAGAGAGTAACTGGGAACCGCCCCAGTCCATAGACGCTGACGCCGCCCTCTTCTCCAACTCGGAACTCCAGGCTGCCGGTACGGCGAGTTCCCTGCTGCTTTTCCAGTTCGGCGAGCTTCGCTTTCAATTCTTCATAAGTGGGTTCACCCATAGTGCTCCTTAGTCATCTTCGTTAGGTGTTTGCTCCGGTATTCGTGGTGCGGTGTCCAGCGGCCCTGCATGGAACCGATTTTCCACGGGTATGCTTTCAGCGACTCAGACTGAATCCCCCAGAAGTTTCAATCCAGGTCGAAATCGCGAATCGGTCTGCCCGTATCTGGAGACTCTTTCGCTTTCCGCAGCGCTTCTTGGAACTTCTTCTCCAGAAGGTCGCCAGCATGCTTTTGCGCTTCCACAGACTGGCGGAAGATGGAATCGCGCCGGCTGTCCTGCTCTTTCATGGCGCGGGCGGCATCGTCAAGATCATTGAACGTCTTGGGCTTGACCGGAGCCACGTGCGAGATAACCGCCTGGGTCTCGGAGTCAACCTTAAGCAATGCGCTGCAACAGGGACAGGTCAAATCGAAATTACTCTTTTTCGCCATGTTTTCCAGTTCCTCGGAAATCATACCGCATGGCGAGTGCCTCAGCGGGAGTCGAGTTTAATGGGCAGGACGTGAAATGTGAAAAGGAGTTCCCATCCCAGCATGAGAAGCGAAACCACCGCCAGTGTGATGGCGAGGAATTCACCGAGCGTCATGCGGGTACGCCCGGGCTCGAAACGGCGAGCGAGCAGTCCAAGGATGTTGAGGGTCGCAAAGCCGAAAACAGCGCCCCAGAGGACGTCATAGACGCTGACCCCGGCGACCGCCACCTGAAAAACGAGTGCACTAAGCATGAGTTCGGCCCCCGACGCTGGTCCCTTGCCAGATGCGGCGCGGCTTGTCCCGCGATATTACATGGTTTTTGGAGGTGCGTCAGCGAACTTGTGCAGTAGTGTTCGACCGGCGGATACACTAGCAAGGCATGCACTTAACGGCGCTGTTTTTTGATGTTGGCAACACATTGTTATTTCCCAATCGTGCAAAGATGCTGCGCGCGCTCCACGAGCGCTCCATTTTTCCCAGCGAGGATCTGCTCCTGCAGACCGAGCGCCACACCAAGCACGCCTTCGATCGGCTCATGGAAGATCATGCTGCCGTAGACCACGGCTTCTGGCGCATCTTCTACACGCGCCTGCTGAAAGAACTGGGGATATCGGACGAGGCTCTTCTCGATGATTTAGCGGCGCGCACCCGGATGTCGGCAAACTGGTGCGATATACGTCCGGGGACACGTGACGCTTTGCTTTCGTTGCGACGCGAATATCGGTTGGCAGTGATCTCGAATGCTGATGGCAAGATCGCAGACGTGCTCGCGCATTGCGGAATTGCAGATTGCTTTGAAAGCATCACTGACTCAGGCATTGTCGGCAAGGAGAAGCCGCATCCGGCCATCTTTGAAGCTGCGCTGAAGCGCCTGGGCGTAAATGCTGGCGAGAGCCTGTACGTAGGGGATGTCTATTCAATTGATTATCTGGGCTCGACCGGAGTCGGGATGGAAGCGGTCCTGTTCGATGTGAGCGGCACATATAAGGGCGATGGGTACCCGCGAATAGAGTCGCTCGAACAATTGAAACCCGTTCTGAAAACACTCGTTGCGAAATGATGATCGAAGCCAGCGACGAGCTTTGGATGAGCGAGGCGTTGCGCTGTGCGCAGCGTGCCCTTGAGGCTGGCGAAGTTCCGGTCGGTGCGGTGGTGGTGTATGAAAATAATGTTGTTGGGCGGGGATCCAACCGGAACATTCTCGATCGCGATCCGACGGCGCATGCTGAGATAATTGCGTTACGAGAAGCGGGCGCCGCGCTCGGCAACCATCGCCTGGGAGGCTGCGAGCTGTTTGCTACAATTGAGCCGTGCGCAATGTGCGCTGGGGCAGCCGTGCACGCGCGCGTTCGGCGCCTGGTTTACGGCGCAGAGGACCCTAAGGCCGGAGCCGTGCATTCGGTACTGCGGGTGTTGAACCATCCCGCGCTGAACCATCAAATCGACGTCCGAAGCGGCGTGCTGGCAGGCAGGTGCGCGGAGATGCTGCAGGAGTTTTTTCGAAGCAAAAGATAACTCAAGTTGCAGCGCGGTGCGTGGGTGGTTGAAATTGAGCCGCTTTGCGAGCGGGAGCCGCAGGCGAAATCCTTGGCGTAGCGAAGGACCAAAGGCACCTGCCACGAGCAAGACACGAATTTCTGAAGTTTTTATGGCGCGGAGAGGTGCGTGAGTGGTTGAAACGATCCGCCTCGAAAGCGGACATACCTTAACGGGTATCGTGGGTTCAAATCCCACCCTCTCCGCCAGAAATACTGCAGGTGGTTCGCTCACGCTGAGGAATTTCGCCGCCCGGCTCACGTTTCCATCGCCGGGCCTTTTCGCCAGATGAACAATCCCTCGCGATATCTCCCCGTCTCAATCGTCCTCTTTCTCGCAATCAACTGGTAGGAGTGTTCAATGAAAGACAAAATCGTGTTGGTCACCGGAGCAAATGGAGGTCTGGGCACAGCGGTCACTCAGGCCTTTCTCGACGCAGGCGCGAAAGTTGCCGGCAGCGCACGGGACATTCAGCAAACCTCCTTCCGGAGCGCGGATTTTACAGCGATGCCCGCAGACATAGCAGACCCGAAGGGGGCAATTGCTCTGGTCGATCAGGTGCTCCAGAAGTTCGGGAGACTCGACGTGCTGGCGCACACTGTCGGCGGGTTTGCGGGCGGTAAGACGGTCGCCGAAACGGACGATGCCACGTTCGAGCGGATGTTTGACTTAAACCTCAATGCCACTTTTTATTTAGTGCGGGCTGCGATTCCGGTCATGAGGAAGTCAGGTCAGGGACGGATCATCGCTATCGGAAGCCGCGCCGCCGAGGAACCGGGGCCGGGAGTTGGCGCGTATAGCGCGTCCAAAGCAGCCATGGTTTCGCTCATCCGCACCGTCGCGGTTGAAAATCGAGATGCCGGAATCACTGCGAATGTCATCCTTCCAGGAACGATTGATACGCCTGCGAATCATCAAGCCATGCCGAAGGCAGACGTTTCCGCCTGGGTGCAGCCGGCGAACATTGCCAGCCTGATGCTCTGGCTTGCGAGTGACGCGGCAAAGGACTTGAACGGAGCCGTGATTCCGGTGTATGGCGGCGCTTGAGACTGCAGATTCGAATAAACGGCCATCTCAGGCGTGTACGCCTAACAAGGGCAGCACCTGCTCTTTCAGTTGTTCCGCGGTGAACGGTTTGCGGATATACCCTCTTGCTCCGGCAGAAAGCGCCTGCACTACTTGCGACTCGCTTCCTTCGGTCGTGATCATCACGATCGGAACTCCGCGGGCGTTTTCGACCGTTGAAAGCTGCTTTACGAACTCGATCCCGTTCATCACCGGCATGTTGATGTCGCACAAGATCAGCTCGACACGGTTTCCAGCGAGCAGCGTGAGCGCTTCGGCGCCGTTCCCCGCTTCCAACACTGCAGTAAAACCCAATCCCGCCTGGCGGAGCGACCGCTCGATAATCTTCCGCATTACTGAGGAATCGTCCACGATGAGAGCACGCAAGCTGTTCATGAAAATGAGTGGCTCCTATTCGTCAGCCGCCAGTCACACGTCGGCTCCGTAAGGATAGATCGGCATTTGACGGCAAGAGTTTAAGGTTGAAAACCCGCTTTGATGTATCGATAGAACCTCAGCGGACCGCGGTCCTTCCAATACTGCGCGTTGTAGGCGTCGACGCCTGGTCCCTGGCTCAAGAAACTAAAGAACATGCGCCGCGCCGGATTGACCACGATGCCGACATGCCCATTCCAGACCACCAGGTCACCCGGTTGAGGGTTGCTCACGCGCCGGAATGAATCGATCCCTTCATACAGCTCAGAGGAACTTGCGTACTGGTAAGAAAAACCCGCATGACTATAGATGGCATGAACTAAGTGAGAGCAGTCGGCTTCGCCTCGTCGAACACCGCGCAAATCGAGCGCCGCAGCAACGATAGAGAGACCGTCGTCCCTGGTGATAGTTGGCGGGGATTTGTGCTTCGAAACCCGCGCCTGATGCACTACCCCGTCGCCGTCCGCCTGTTGTGATTGCGAATGGACAGCCACCGCCCAAACCAGAAGCGCAAGCAGAACGCATTTTTGAGCGGCCGTCACTCATAGATTCTCTTCCTCCGATGCCGCCAACCGGCAGATTACGCCGGTGCTATAGGCTTCACTGAGGACGGCGATTCACGAGAGTGAACTTTCGCTACAGGAGCTTCACCTTTTTTGGGTTTCCATCAGCTCAGCGGCGAGTCGAAAAGCGGTGTTAGCTGCCGGGACGCCGGCGTAAATGGCAATCTGCAGCAGCGCTTCTTTCAGATCGCATGGCTCGAGTCCGTGTTCAAGTCCGGCGCGAACGTGCATGCTGAACTCCTCCCATCGGCCGAGCGCACCCATGATTACGAGCACGATCAGCCGTCGCGTGCGCACATCGAGGTCCGGACGAGACCAGACGCTCCCCCACGCATAGCGCGTAATTAAGTCCTGGAACTCGCGGTCGAAGTCAGTGGTCGCCGATTGTGCGCGATCAACATGACTATCCCCGAGCACGGCTCGGCGTACAAGACTCCCTGCTTCACGCGTATCGCCGGATGATTGCGGCAGAAGAAATCCAAACAGGGCGGCGCTGAACGATCGCGGACGCTCAAGATTGGACAGGTGTGCCGTGGGAAGATGTAATGCCTGCGCGCCGGGAATTTCCCGGGCCAGGATCTCGCCGTGTCCCTGCCACGGAGTCGAAACATCGTGGTCCCCCGAAATGACCAGCGCGGGGACGCGAATGTGCCCGAGCGTTTGCACGAAATCGAAATCGCGCAGCGCGGCGCAGCAGCCGAGATATCCGACAGCATTGGTGCCAAGGAGGACGG
>Ga0136846_1238978_pt1 | contig 14228 bp, 10 predicted proteins | sample HopSoiMetagenom2_FD_96841 | JGI IMG/M metagenome (GOLD analysis project Ga0136846, IMG submission 96841) | Grasslands soil microbial communities from Hopland, California, USA - 2 Assembly 2016 (version 4) | ecosystem: Environmental > Terrestrial > Soil > Grasslands | place: USA: Hopland...
TTCACGAAGGAGGCGCTCCCGCGCGCGGCGGGCGTGCAGCGCGCCGTCTGGGATCTTCGATACCAGGGCGCTCACAAAATCAAGGGTGGACGGATTGACACGGGGGATCCCATCGAAGGCCCGCGCGTTCCGCCCGGCACGTATACCGTGCGGCTGACCGCAGCCGGCACCACGCTGACTGCTCCGCTCAAGGTTGTCGGGGACCCCCGCGGCGACCTCCCGCAGCACGACCTCGAGGCTCAGGCCGCATTCGCGATCCGCGTACGCGACGACATCTCGCGGGTAACGGATCTCGTCAACCAGATCCGATCCGTCCGCGACCAGTTGAACGCGCGCAACACCGCGCTTCAATCCCGCAAGGCGGAGGCGGGCGTGGCGGACTTGATCAGCCTGTCCGACACCGCCATCAAGAAGGCAGATGCGCTCGAGGACACGCTGCACAATCCCACCGCGGAGGTCGTGTACGACATTCTCGCGATGCGCGGCGGCACGAGGCTCTACTCGCGGCTGGCTCCTCTCCAGATGTGGTCGGTCGAGGCGGCGGGTCTGCCGACCGCCGGGATGACGCAGGTGCTGGCCGGACAGGAACAGGAACTCTCCGCACGTGAAGCAGAGACGAAACAGTTTCTGTCGACCGACGTCGCCTCGATCAATCAGCGCGCGTCCCAACTCGGTCTCGCGTACGTGATTACGAAATGAGAAAGGCGTGAGCATCGGTGGGTGAAGGATCGGCGTCCGAACACTCGGGATTCCGCTCCGGGCCGTCGCTCGTGCTCTCGATGTGTGTGGCAACCGGGGGCGATGCCGCGGACCTGGTGCGCATCCGGTGCGCGGCCGCAGATCACCTGACCGAGCAGCACGGCCGCGGCCACTGGTCAGGTCCGACGACCGAACGCGGCGTCCGGTACGCCATCAGGACATCGCGCGTGCTGGCGGCGCGCGATGCTGGCCGCATCGTCGGAACGCTGCGCCTCATCACGAAGAAGCCATGGGCGATCGATACCGCCTATTTCTCGAACGTCGAGCGCCCCTTGTATCTACTCGACATGGCGGTGGATCCAGGCATTCAGCGGCGAGGTGTCGGACGTGCGCTCGTGCGGGAAGCTCTGGCCGTGGCTCGCAGCTGGCCCGCCGACGCGATTCGGCTCGACGCGTACGACGGGGCCGCCGGCGCGGGCCCCTTTTACGCAAAGTGCGGGTTCCAGGAAGTCGGACGCGTGAGCTACCGCGGTGTCCCGTTGATCTACTACGAGCTGGTACTGTAGCGATTGATCGGTGCTATTGGTGCTACAGGTGCTGGGGGTGCTAACCGGTGCGGTGCTAGTGGTGCTAGAGGTGCTGGGGGTGCTACCGGTGCGGTGCTAGGGGTGCTAGGGTGCTATTGGTGCTTGATTGCAGATCGTGCGAGCGCCAGTTCGACATGGCGTTCGAGCACCCCTAGGACCGTTCGCACCAGCACCCTAGCACCGTAAGCACCAGCACCCCTAGCACCACTAGCACCAGTAGCACCGTTAGCACCCTATCCGCGCCCGCCGCCCCGCTCTCCTACCGCTGCTGCCGCTCCGCTCGATTCACGGTTGCTTCGATCCGGCGATCGGGAACGAGCCACATCAAGGCGACCGTGACGTAGATGGCATCGGAAATCGCCTGGTGTGCGAACGCAAGCGGAATCGCCAGGCCGTAGAGAATCACCGACACCACCCCCTTCGTCTCCTGGCCAATGGCTTCAGCGAGCGTCGACTCCGGTCCCTCACCCGCGATGATCGTGCGTTCGAGGATGTAGTACGCGAGGCCGGCCAGCATCATCACGACGCCGTACGCGGAGGTCGGCGCCGGGGCGTTGTGGTTCTCACCCATCCACGCCGTCGTGAACGGTACGAGCGACAGCCAGAACAGCAGGTGCAGGTTGGCCCAGAGGACGCCGCCGGTGATTCGCCGCGTCGCATGAAACATGTGGTGATGGTTGTTCCAGTAGATGCCGAGAAACACGAAGCTCAAGGCGTACGCAAACAATTTCGGCGCGAGCTCGCGCAGCGCGTGCCACGTTGGATCGTGCGGAACGCGCAACTCGAGCACCATGATCGTGATCAGGATCGCGATCACGCCGTCGCTGAACGCTTCGAGACGCCCCTTCGACATCGGCCTCTAAGGTAACATTGCCGCCGCGTGACACCCTGGATCCAGGTCTACGACCCGCTCGGCAGCCCCTGGCTCAGTACCGCGGCCGCTGCTCTCCCGATTGTCCTGCTGCTCGTCGCGCTTGCCGTCCTCGAATGGCGCGCGCACATGGCGGCGCTCGCAGGACTCGTGTCGGCGCTCGCAATTGCGACGATGGTGTTCGGGATGCCGGTCGGCGCCGCGGCGGCGACTGCCGTCTACGGGGCGGCTTACGGATTTCTTCCGATCGGGTGGATCGTCCTCAACGCGGTGTTTCTCTACGAGCTCACCGTGGCAACCGGCCAGTTCCAGGTCCTGCGGCGATCGGTTGGACAGCTTTCGAGAGACCGCCGCGTGCAGGCTCTGCTGGTGGCGTTCTCATTTGGCGCATTCATCGAGGGCGCGTGCGGATTCGGGGCGCCGATTGCCATCTGTTCCGCGCTGCTGATCGGCCTCGGGTTCGCGCCGCTCCATGCCGCGGGTCTCTCCCTCATCGCGAACACGGCGCCCGTCGCGTTCGGATCCATTGGGATCCCGATCCTGACACTCGGGTCGGTCACGGGCATCCCCGCCCCGACGCTGGGCGTGATGGCCGGACGCCAGCTCCCGTTCATCTCGCTGATCATTCCGATCTGGCTCGTCACCACGCTGAGCGGCTGGCGCGGGCTGCGCGGGGTCTGGCCCGCGGTGCTCGTTTGCGGCGGCACGTTCGCGGTCGTGCAGTTCCTGTGGAGCAACTTCGTCGGGGTCGAGCTCGTCGACATCGCGGGAGGCGTCGCGTCGATCGGCGCGCTTGCACTCTTGTGCCGCGTCTGGCAGCCGCGGGAGATCTGGACGTTCGACAGGAGCGACGCGCCACCAGCGGCATCGGTGCACTCCGAACCCGAGTTCGATCGCCGCGCGGTGCGCCGCGCGTGGATGCCGTGGCTCTTTCTCAGCATTGTCGTGATCATCTGGGGCATGACGCCGGTCAAGGCCGCGCTCAACCGCAGCCCCGTGCTCGCGCCTCACTGGAACGTGCCGAACCTTCATCGTCTCGTCTTCCGCGACTACCCCGTCGTCGCGCAGGCGATCGATCGCGCGCGGATCGGCGACCCGGCATATCAGAACGCGCACGGCGAGCCGGCGGTCTACACGTTCAACTGGGTCTCGGCAACCGGGACGGGCGTGCTGCTCGCGACGCTCGCAACGGCGCTCTACTTCCGCGTCTCGCTCGCGCAGCTTCTCGCCGTCGCGGCAACGACGATGAGACGGATGCGTGTGCCGCTGACGACGATCATGTTGATGCTGTCGCTCGGCTACGTGACGCGCTACGGCGGCACCGACGCGACACTGGGGCTCGCGTTTACGCGGACCGGCAGGCTGTATCCGTTTTTCGCGGCGTTCCTGGGCTGGCTTGGCGTCGCACTCACCGGATCCGACACCAGCTCGAACGTGCTGTTCGGCAGTCTGCAGAAGATCACGTCCCAGCAGCTTGTGTTCAATCCCGTCCTGATCGTCACGGCCAACAGCACCGGCGGCGTGATGGGCAAGATGATCGACGCGCAAAGCATTGTCGTGTCGACGGCATCGACCGGGCAGGTCGGGCAGGAAGGGCGCATCCTCAGGTTCGTGTTCTGGCACAGCGTCGCGCTCGCCACGATCATGGGGATCATCGTGATGCTGCAGGCCTATGTGTTCCCGTGGATGATCCCAGCGCAACCGTAAGGACCGGCACGTCGGTGGCAGAGCAGGCCGCACGGCGTGCAACCGAAAAACCGGCCAAACGAGCGGAATCGTCGCGGAAATCACAACAGAATCGAGCGGCCGCGCGTCTAACGTCTCGATTGGCCGACGGGACACACTGTTCGGCTCCGGCCACGCACTGCCCGCAACCGGACAACGCAGGACGAAAACATCATGTTTGAAGCGTTCTTCAAGGATCTCAAGCACTCCCTTCGCATGTTCGCCCAGAGTCCGGCATTCACGCTGGCGGCGGTCGCGGCGCTGACGCTTGGCATTGGCGCGAACACGGCCATCTTCTCGGTTGTCAACGCCGTGCTGCTCAAGCCGGTCGCGATCCCCGATCCGGATCGCGTGGTGGTGTTCATGAACACCTCGCCTCGCGGGTCCGGACCGGCCGCCTCCCCCGCCAAGTTCGCGCATTACCGGCAGCAGACCGACATCGTGCAGGACGTGTCCTCGTTCAACACCGGCCTGATGAACTACACGGGCGGCAGCTTTCCCGAGCAACTGAGGTCGGGCCGCGTCACGGCGGATTTTTTCAAACTCGTCGGCGCCCCGTTCGTCCAGGGACGCCCGTTCACCGCCGACGAAGATCGGCCCGGTGGCCCGCGCGTCACGGTCATCAGCCGGCGCCTTTGGGAAACCCGCTTCAACGCGGATCCGAATATCTGCGGTAAGACGATTTCGCTTGGCGGGGAGCCGTACACGATTGTCGGCGTCCTGAATAATTTCGACTTCCGCGAGTTCGGACCCACGCCGCAGGTCTGGGTGCTCTTCCAGTTCGATCCCAACACTGCTGACCAGGGGCATTACTTCCAGTCGATGGGACGCCTGAAATCCGGCGTCACGCTGCAGCAGGCGAACGCGCGCATGCAGGCGTCGGCGAAGGACTACCGGGCGAAGTTTCCAAACGCGCTCGGTCCCCAGAACTCGTTCGGCGTCCAGCCGATTCGCGACGTGCTGGTTCGCGGCGACGTCAGGCAGTCGCTGCTCGTCTATCTCGGCGCCGTCAGCTTCGTGCTGCTGATCGCGTGCGCCAACGTGGCGAACCTGCTTCTCGTCCGCGCGACCGGGCGGCGACGTGAGATTGCGGTTCGCGCGGCCATCGGCGGCTCGCGCGGCCGCATCATCCGTCAGCTGCTGACCGAGAGCGTCGTCTTATCGCTCACTGGCGGCGTTCTCGGCCTGTTCCTCGGGTGGATTGGTATCCGCGGCCTCCTGAAGATCAACACCGCGGGACTGCCGCGCGTAGGTGAGGATGGCGCGTACGTGGCGCTCGACTGGCGCGTCGTCGGATTCACGCTGCTGCTGTCGCTTGCGACGGGGATCATCTTCGGACTGATTCCGGCGCTCCAGAGCTCGAAGACGGATCTCACAACGACGCTCAAAGAGAGCAGCGGGCGTTCGGGCACCGGGTTCCGTCAGAACAAGATGCGATCCGTGCTCGTGGTGGTCGAGGTCGCACTCGCCCTGGTGCTGTTGATTGGATCGGCCCTGCTCATTCGCACCGCGGTCGCACTGGGCCACGTCGATCCCGGTTTCGATACGCACAACGTGCTCACGCTCAAGATGTCGCTGAAGGGGGCACAGTACGAGAAGTCCGAAGCGGTCGAGCAGGTGGTGCGCAACGGCGTCGAGAAGCTCAAGTCGATTCCGGGGGTCGTCGAGGCCAGTGCCACGTGCTGCGTGCCGCTGCAGGGGGGCTATGGCCTGCCCTTCCGGATTGTCGGGCGGCCATTGCCAGCGGATGCGCAGGGGCCCTATCACGGCGGCGGTGGCTGGATGACGCTGTCGCCGGGCTATTTTGAAGTGTTCAAGATTCCCGTCAAGCGTGGACGGACGTTCACCGAGCGCGACACGGCGAAGGCCACGCCGGTGGTGGTCATCAATGAAGCGATGGCCAAGCAGTACTGGCCCAAGGCGGATCCGCTCACCGATCGCCTGGTGATCGGCAAGGGGGTGATGCGCGAGTTCGAAGCCGAGGGGGAACGGCAGATCATCGGCGTCGTCGCGGATATCAAGGGGAATGGTCTGGACAGTGATCCGCAGCCGCAGATGTACATCCCACAGGCACAGGTGCCGGACCTGGCGAACGCGCTGAATGTGAGCCTGACGCCGATCTCGTGGATCGTGCGCACGCAAGTGCCACCGCAGGGACTCAGCGCCGCGATTCAGGAACAGCTGCGGCAATCGACGGGGCTGCCGGTCTCCGACGTGAAGTCGATGGACGAGATCGTCTCGTTGTCCATCTCTCAGCAGCGGTTCAACATGTGGGTCATGTCGGTCTTCGGCGGGTGCGCGCTGCTGCTCGCGGCCATCGGCATCTACGGCCTGATGGCGTATTCCGTCGAGCAGCGGACGCAGGAAATCGGGATTCGCCTTGCGCTTGGCGCTCAGGTCTCGCAGGTGAAGAACATGGTGATCCGCCAGGGGATGCTGTTGGCGGTGGTGGGGGTCGTCATTGGTGTTGCGGGCGCGTTCGGCCTGGCGCGGCTGATCAGGGCGTTTCTGTTCGGCGTGACCGCGCGTGACCCGGTCGTGTTCGTCGGGGTTCCCCTGCTGCTGACACTGGTCGCGTTTGTGGCGGTATGGCTGCCCGCCCGTCGCGCGAGCCGGGTCGACCCGATTGTCGCGCTGCGCTATGAATGAAGCGGTGACAGTCACAGTTCGTCCCACGAGCGGCCACTCGGCGGGTCAGAACTGTGACTGTCACAGTTCTGCCCCGCACGAACTGTGAGTGTCCCGGTTCGGTACGTCGCCTTCCTCCGCGCCATCAACGTCGGCGGCCATGTCGTCAAGATGGCCCAGCTCCGCAAGCTCTTTGAATCGATCGGGCTGCGCGGCGTCGAGACCTTCATCGCCAGCGGCAACGTCGTCTTCGAATCCTCCGCGAAGCCCGATCGCGTGTTCGAGCAGAAAATCGAAGCGCACCTCGAGAAGCATCTCGGATATGCCGTCGGCACCTTCGTCCGTTCAATCCCGGAGCTGCAGGCAATCGCGCAGTACGACCCGTTCAAGGGCGCCGACTTCGATGTCGACCGCTCCTCTCTTTACGTGGGGTTCCTCGGCGACCGGCCGTCCCGATCAGCCGCCGCCAAATTGAATGCGCTGCGCACCAGCAACGAGGCGCTCCACGTCCATGGCCGCGAGTTGTACTGGATTTCGACCGTAGGTCTGGGTCGGTCGGAGTTCACCGGAGCGATCCTGGAAAAAACCCTTACCGCTTCCACGACGATCCGCAGCATCAACACGGTCCGCCGGCTGATCGCGAAATACGGCGCCTGACCGTCCGCGCCGACGCTGTAGAATGCGTCCACCATGACAGTCTCCAGACTCTCGGCGTTCCTCCTTGCGCTGCTCACGACCGTCGTTTCCGCGCAACAACGGCCAGCCGTGGCCGCGCATCCAGCGCCGGTCGCGAAGAGCTCGGGCTTTTCAACCGAGCGGCTCGCCCGCATCGACGCCCTGCTGCAGCGCTACGTCGACGAGAACCGCATCGCCGGCGCCGTCGGTCTCGTGCTGCGCGACGGCCGCCCGGTTTACGAGCGCGCGGTGGGATGGAGCGACAAGGAAGCCGGACGCCGGATGACGACGGATGCGATCTTCCGCATCGCGTCACAATCAAAAGCCCTCACCAGCGTCGCGATCCTCCAGCTCGTCGAAGAAGGACGTATCGCACTCAGCAATCCTGTCGGCCAGTTCATTCCCGGATTCACGAAGACGACCGTCGCCGTGAAGAGCGACGCCGGCATCTCCATCGTTCCCGCGACTCGGCCGATCACGATCCGCGATCTGCTGACGCACACGGCCGGTATCTCCTACGGCACTGACCCGCTCGTTGCCGCGCTCTACGAAGCAAAGGGCCTCGGACCCGCCGCCGGCTACGGCTGGTATACCGCGGACAAGGACGAGCCGATCTGCGACACCATGGAGCGGCTTGCCACGCTTCCGTTCGTCGCACAACCGGGCGAGAAGTGGGTGTACGGCTATAACACCGATGTGCTCGGGTGCGTCGTCGAACGCGCTTCGGGGATGCCGCTCGACAAGTTCATCGAGTCACGCATCACCGCGCCGCTCGGCTTGAAGGATACGCGCTTCTTCCTGCCGTCCGACCAGCGCGATCGCCTGTCCGCTGTCTACGCGAACAAGGACGATGGAACGATTGCCCGCGCACCCGACGGCGCCAAGGGTCAGGGACACTACGTCGAGGGTCCGAAGCGAAGCTTCGCCGGCGGCGCCGGCCTCCTGTCGACCGCTCGCGATTACGCGCGGTTTCTCGAGATGATCCGGCTCGGCGGATCTCTCGAGGGCACGCGCATTCTGGCGCCGCACACCGTCGGCTTGATGACGACCAACCAGATCGGTGCGCTGTATACGACTCCAGGACTTGGTTTCGGTCTCGGCTTCGAGACGACGGATCATTACGGCGCCAGCGGATTGAACTCGGTCGGGGGCTTCGGCTGGGGAGGCGCTTACGGCAGTTGGTACCGGGTCGATCCTGACGAGCGGCTGGTGATCGTGTTCATGATCCAGCTGATGCCGGACAAAACCGACATCCGCGAGAAGTTCCCGACGCTCGTCTACCAGGCGCTCGATGGCGCGCCGCGGACCGGCTCGCATTGACAGGTGCGGACCTGTGCGTCTGCACGATCTCACTCGCGCGTGACGAGCCGGAAGCAGAACTGATCCGGCGGGCCCTTCAGCGGCTTTCGGCGATGGGCGTGCGCGTCGTCGTCGCTGACGGAGGATCGCCTCCGGCAGTCCTGGAATTCATCCGCAACCTGCGTGGTGTGTCACTCGTCCCGATTGAGGGACGCGGGCTCGTCGCGCAGATCAAAGCGGCGCTCGCGGGCGCAACGGCGCTCGGCACGAAATTCGTGCTCTACACCGAAGCGGACAAGGCACTCTTTGTCGAGCAGCATCTGGCGGATTTCATTGAACGCGCGCCGGCCGACGAGGACCTCGGTGTGGTGGTCGCGGCCCGCACTCCCGAAAGCTTCGCGACCTTTCCCCCATTTCAGCGCTTCACCGAAGCCGCGCTCGCGCATCTGACGGCGGAGATCACGAAATGTCCGGCCGACTACTCGTATGGGCCGTTCCTGATGAACAGCGCACTGACCGGGCGAATCAACGAGGTCGGCGATGCGCTTGGCTGGGGCTGGCGTCACTTCATGTTCGGCATTGCCGCGCGTTCAGGTTACCGGGTCACGCATGTCGCAGGCCATTACGAGTGTCCGTTCGACCAGCGTGCGGAGGGGGAGCGGGATCGGGTTCACCGGCTGCGGCAGTTGAGCCAGAGCGTGGAGGGGCTGGTGCTGGCCATGACGTCGGACGGTGATGTCCAGCGGAAACAACACAAAGCGGACGCCACGAAATGAATCGAATGACTCGTGGCGTCCGCCGCGATGAACGTGTGCGCTCGTTATTCCGCGCGAAGCGTGAGGAAAATATCGGTGCCCCTGCGATTCACGACGAGCAGCGAGGGCTTGCCGTCCTTGCGATCGAGCGCGGACTTCAGGTCATCGGCACTTGACAGCGCCTTGCCGTCGACTTTCTCGATGACGTCCCCTTCGCGGATGCCGCTGTCGGCCGCGATCCCGGACGGATCGAGATCCATCACGATCACTCCGCGGGTGCCCCGCGGCACACCGGCCTGCTCGGCGAGGTCCGGCGTCAGCGTCTGGACGCTCATTCCGAAGCGTCCTTCACCGCGATTGTCGGACGAGGACTCGGACCGCTCGCGCTTCGTCGCGAGCTCGCCGAGTTTCGCCTGCATGGTTTCGGTGCGTCCGTCCCGAAACACCTTCAACGAGACGGTGGATCCCGGCGTCGTGCTCGACACCTCGTTGCGCAACTGATTGCTGTCGGCAACCGCCTTGCCGGCGTACTCGGTGATCACGTCACCCTGCTTGATGCCCGCGTGCGCCGCCGGGCTGCCGTCCTCGACGTTGCTCACGAGCGCCCCTGTTGCAGAGGGCAGTCCGAGGCTCGACGCGAGATCCGCGGTGATGCGCTGCACGGTGACGCCAAGCTTCGCCCGCCGCACGGTGCCGTTCTTGATCAACTGGTCCATCACGTTCCGCGCCATGTTCGAGGGGATCGCGAACCCCAGCCCGATGTTGCCGTCCGTCGGCGTGAGGATCTGCGAGTTGATCCCAATCAGCTCGCCGTTGGCATTGACCAGCGCTCCGCCGGAGTTGCCGTGATTGATCGGCGCGTCCGTCTGCAGGAAATCCTGGTAGCTGCCGTCGCCAACGTCTGTCGTGCGCCCTTTCGCGCTGATGATCCCGGATGTCACCGTCTCGCCGACGCCCAGGGGATTCCCGACCGCGAGCACGACGTCACCGACCTTGACGTGGTCGGAATCGCCGAGCGTCAGCGTTGGCAGGCTCCTCGCGTCAATCTTCACGACCGCGAGGTCGCTCGCCGGATCGGTCCCGACGACCTTCGCCGTGAACGTGCGGCTATCGGGGATTTCCACTTTCACTTCGCTCGCGCCGTCGACGACATGGTTGTTGGTCAGGATGTAGCCGTCCTGGCTGACGATCACGCCGGAGCCGAGGCCACGTTCGATCCCGCGGGGCTGCCGGCCTCGCGGCATCTGCGGCATTCCCTGGCCAAAGAAACGGCGCAACAGGTCGTCCTCAGGCGATTGCCCGGACGTTGGAACCGCTTCCGCGCGTTTCTCGACGCGGATGGTGACCACCGCGGGCATCACTCGTTCGACGACGGGTGCGTAAGAGGCCACAGGCGCTGCAGGAGCAGCGGCCGTCGCCGCGATTGGCGCCTCCGCTTTCGCGGGAGCGGCGCTGAGGGTTCGTTCGGGGGCCTTCCACGCCGCCACCGTTACGGTCGCGAGCGCGATGGCAGCGAGGCTGCCTTTACGGAAAAGTTGGGTGTGCATGGCTGCTGGTTTCATACCTCTGTCTACTAAGACGACCAGCAACCTTGCGAGGCACTTACGGGAACATTACAACGGTGAAAGGATCGGGGTGCGGGGTGCGGGGCGCGCGGTGCGAGGTCCGAGGTCCGAGGTCCGAGGTCCGAGGTCCGAGGTGCGAGGTGCGAGGTGCGATGCGCGAGGTCCGACATCCGAGGTCCGAGGTCCGAACATCCGAGGTCCGACGTACGCGGGCCTGCCGCGCCGAAGCCGCAAAGCGGCGAAGGCGGGCTTCCACTCTTTACGCGGCTGGATCTCCCACGGGCAGCCGTACCGTGAAGACCGATCCCCGGTCCGCCTCGCTCACAGCCTCAACCGTCCCCCCGTGCGCCTGGACATACGCCTTGACGAGGCTGAGCCCGAGGCCGAGTCCGCGTTCTGTGCGGCTCCGATCGGCTCGGTATAGCCGGTCCCAGATGCGTGGCAGATCCTCGGCCGAGATACCAGGGCCTGTGTCGCCTACGGTCACGACCGCCTGCCCGTCTGGACTGTGTGTGGCGGAGATGTTCACGGACCCATGCTCCCCGGTGTACTTGATGCCGTTATCGAGCAGGTTGGCAAACACCTGCCGGAGCCGATCGCGGGCGCCGTTCACGACAACGGGGTCGCCGGGATCGACCGTGACCGTCACATGTTTCACCTCCGCGACATCCTCGTAGAGCTCGACGACCTCGTCGATCAGCGCTCGGATGTCGACGGGCTCACGGTGCAGCCGTAACACACCGGTCTCGGCTTCCGAGATGTCCATCAACGTGTTCAGCATCGACACGATGCGTTCGGATTCCTCCAGGCAGTCGGCGAGCGCGTCGCGCGCAGCCGCGGGATCGCCCGACTGCAGTGCGCGCTCCGCCGTGCCGCGCAGTCGTGCCATCGGCGTGCGCAGGTCGTGCGCGACGTTGTCGAGCGCTTCTCCCATGGCCTGAATCAACCCGGTGATGCGATCGAGCATCGTGTTGACCAGCCTGACGAGCTCGTCGACGGTGTCGCCGGTCGGCCCGCGGGACGGGACCCGCGCATGCGTGCGACCGGTCCGGATGATTTCCTGGACGACCTGAATCAACTCGTTGATCGGCTGGAGCGTCGAGCGAGTGATCAGCAGACCGCCCACGACGCCGACGAACATCGCGAGCACCGCGACCCAGCCGACGACGGTCCTGAATTGCGCGAGGAGCGCGAGCCTGATTTCGTTGCTCTTGCCGACCTGGAGGATCGTGCCGTCGATCAGCCGCGCCGATGCGACTTCGAGCACGGCATTCCGTGAACGCGCCGGTGCGCGCTCGACCTCCTGATCGTCCGCGCCGACTTGATTGATGTCGAAGTCCGCCCAGCCCGGGGGCATGCTGACGAAGAGCACGTCCGCGCCACGCCCGAGGACGCGTACGAACAGACGCTCGCGGCGGCCGGTGCGCTGCTCGACCTCGACTGCGCGCTCCAGCGCGGGTAAACCGTCGGACTCGTACCGCAACGCATACTCGCGCAGCGTTGCGGCGATGATGTCGTGATCCCGGCGCGCCAGTGACGAGGCGAGCAGCCAGTATGTGATGCCGACGAGCACCACCATACTCACGACGAACACGACCGCGTACCACAGCGACAACCGGAGGCCGAGTCTGCCCCGCACCATCAATCCCGTAAGACGTAGCCGACGCCGCGCACGGTCTGCAGCAGCTTCTTCGGGAACGGACGATCGATCTTGTCGCGCAGCCGCGAGACCAGCACGTCCACGACGTTCGTATTTGGATCGAAGGTATAGCCCCACACATGCGACAGGATCATGGTCTTCGAGAGAACCTTGCCCGCATTGCGCATCAGGTATTCGAGCAGCGAGAACTCGCGCGGGCGAAGGTCGAGCGCGGTCGATCCCCGCTGCACCTTGCGTGTCAGCAGGTCCAGCGTGAGATCCCCGACGGCCAGGCGTGTCGGCTCGGCCGCCCCCGTCGAACGGCGGATGAGCGCCTGCACGCGCGCCAGCAGCTCGGCAAACGCAAACGGCTTCGTCAGGTAATCGTCGCCGCCCGCTTGCAGGCCGCGAACGCGATCGTCGACGGAACGCCTCGCGCTGAGAATCAGCACCGGCATCCTCACTCCGCGCGCGCGGAGCGCGTCGATCAAGGCGAGGCCGTCCATGCGCGGAAGCATGACATCGACAATCGACGCGTCGTAAGGCTCCGCGGTTGCGCGCTCGAGGGCCGTGATCCCGTCGGCCGCGTGGTCAACCGCGAAACCCGCCTCGCGCAATCCCTTCTTCACGAATTCCGTGATGGTGGGATCGTCCTCGACGAGCAGGAGCCGCATCGACCACCGACGTTATCGCACAACCGTGTAATTCCAGACCCGGCGTCGTGATCCGTGGCAGCCTCAGATCGCATTACAACGATGCATCACGTCCATAACCCCCAGCTGATCAATATGTTCGGACCTGCCCTGGTCCGGTGTTCCGACGGCATCGCGGTTGCCCTGCAGACCTCCGGGCCGGTCATCGGCCGCGGAGGATTCATTTGATGCGTAAATGGGTCGGTTTCCTGATCTGCATCGCGGCATTGTCGAGCGCGTGCGGCGGCCACAGCGCCACGCCGACTTCACCGACGTCGTCCACTTCGGCTTCGCCCTCTGCCGCGACCATCAGCGGCACGGTTCAAGGCGGCGGTGCGAGTGCGATGAGCGCAGCATCCGCGGGTACGGCGCTCACCGGCGTCACCGTGACAGTCGTGGGCACCTCGATCAGTTCGGGCGTGGATGCGGCCGGCCGCTTCACGCTGACCAACGTCCCTCCGGGGGGCGTGCAGCTGCACATCAGCGGAGGCGGCATCGATGCGACGGTTTCATTGACGCCCGTGCAGGCAGCGCAGACCGTAGAGATCGTGGTCACGGTGTCGGGCAACACAGCGAACGTCGAAAGCGAAGTGCGCAACGCCAGCGGCGAGTCCGAGCTGGAGGGCCGCGTCGAGTCGCTGCCGCCCACGACGGCGGCGCTCACGTTCAAGGCCGCGGAACGTACAGTGACGACCGATGCCTCCACGCAGTTCGTGGACGGCAGCCAGACGCGCAGCTTCTCCGATCTTCAGGTGGGCATGCGCGTGCACGTGAAGGGCCGCACATCCGGCAGTACGTTCACGGCGACGTCCGTAGAGATGCAGAACTCCAGGACGACGATCCCGGTCGAAGTGAACGGCGTCATCGACACGGTGACGGGCACGGCCTCGTCGTTCCAGTTCAAGATCGGCAGCCGCGTGATTCGCGGCGACGGCACAACGTCGTTCTCCGGTGACGGCACGTCGTCTGAGGCGTTCGCGAATCTGAAGGATGGCGTGCGCGTGGAAGTCAAAGGGGAGCAGCGCGACGGTTTCATCTTCGCGACGCGCATTCACACCGAGGACAGCGGCGAGAACGGAAAGCCGGATGACAA
>Ga0136846_1231207_pt1 | contig 14227 bp, 11 predicted proteins | sample HopSoiMetagenom2_FD_96841 | JGI IMG/M metagenome (GOLD analysis project Ga0136846, IMG submission 96841) | Grasslands soil microbial communities from Hopland, California, USA - 2 Assembly 2016 (version 4) | ecosystem: Environmental > Terrestrial > Soil > Grasslands | place: USA: Hopland...
GGATACCACTCACCGCGTTGCCCGTCGATGGCCGCTCGCGCCAGTGGCACTCCACCGAGTGGTTCGGTGCGGACGATGGGCTCCGTCATGCGCAGGGCTGCCCGCGCCCGCACGAATCGTTAGGCATCATTTGTGGTACGGTTCGCCGCGGACGATTGTCCCGGCTCGGTACAACTGCTCGGCGAGAACCAGCCGCGCCAACTCGTGAGGCAGCGTCCATGACGAAAACGATATCCTCGCGGTGGCGCGTTGCGCGACCGCGTCGGCGAGGCCGAATGCCCCGCCGATCACGAACGCCGCATCCGCGGCCGCCTCGCGAAGTCCCTGCACCCAGTCCGCAAATTCGGGCGACGACATCCGTCGCCCGCCGACCTCGCAGGCAATGACGCGGGCGCTACCGACCGCCGCGCTAAGCCGCTCGCCTTCGCGGCGCCGGACCACATGCGGGCTCGAGCCCCGCGCCGGGTCATCCTTCACTTCAATGATGTCGACCGGCCAGTAGCGTCGCGCCCGTTCCTCGTAGTCCCGGATTGCCGCGGCGATCGATTCGTGCCTCGGTTTCCCGACTACCGCAACGATCAGGCGCATGACCCAGGCGCATGACCGCTCCCGGGAACGGCCGACGCGAGCACAGTCGCCACCTGCTCCGTAGTTAGGCGTAGATGCCGCGCAGCCGATGCACGGTCGCGACCCGGCTGATCGACAGCATGTACGCCGCGGTGCGCATGTTCACCTTGTGCTGGCGCGCGAGATCCAGAACGTCCTTGAAGCTGCGCGTCATGATATCGCGTAGCCGGTCGTTGACGGTGTCCTCCGTCCAGAAGTACCCGCCGCGATCCTGCACCCACTCGAAATACGAGACGGTGACGCCGCCCGCATTGGCGAGAATATCGGGAATGACGAAGATGCCCTTCTCCTCGAGCACCGTGTCGGCCGCGGCGGTCGTAGGACCATTCGCGCCCTCGCAGATGATCTTCGCGCGGATCTTTCCTGCATTCTTCGTCGTGATGACGTTCTCGAGCGCAGCGGGCAGGAGCACGTCGACGTCGAGGGTCAGCATCTCCTCATTCGTTATGCGCTCACCCTTCGCGTACCCGTCCAGCGAGCGGCGCTCCTTGACATAAGCGACCGCGTCCTCGACGTCGATTCCATTCGCGTTGTGGACCGCTCCGGTCCGATCGCTGATCGCGACAATCTTGCAGCCCTCGCGATGCAGCAACTGCGACGCAACGGATCCTACGTTGCCAAAACCCTGCACCGCCACCGTGGTCCCACGCACGTTCATGCCGAGATGCGCGAGCGCCTCCTTCGTGACGATCATACACCCGCGTCCGGTCGCCTCACGACGACCGAGCGACCCGCCCATCTCGACGGGCTTGCCCGTAACAACCGCTGTGACGGTGTGACGCACGTGCATCGAGTACGTGTCCATCACCCACGCCATCACGCGCTCGTTCGTATTCACGTCCGGCGCCGGAACGTCGGAGTCTGGCCCGAGCGTCGCGATGATGCCGGCGGTATAACGGCGCGTGAGCCGTTCGAGCTCGCCAACGCTCATCTTGAGCGGATCGCACACCACGCCACCCTTGGAGCCACCGAACGGCAGGTTCACCACCGCGCACTTCCACGTCATCCACGCCGCGAGCGCCTTCACCTCGTCGAGCGAGACGTTCATGTCGAACCGAATTCCGCCCTTCGCCGGACCGCGCGACGTGTTGTAGAGCACGCGATGCCCCGTGTACACCTCCACCTCGCCGTTGTCGAGCAGCACCGGGACGGAAATGGTGATCGTCTTTTCCGGGTGACGGAGCACCTTGTAGAGACCGGGCTCGAGATCGAGGAGATCAGCCGCCTTGTCGAAACGCGACATCATCGCCTCGAACGGATTTTCCTCGTTCAGGAAGCGGTCTTTGTCGGGGCGAACGATGCGATCAGTGGGAAGTCGGAGATCAGTCGCCATGGAATTAATCACGTGGCCCGGGCAAGCCCGGCCGTCCAGGTTGAGTTGATGCGGACCGCGCGCGGAGCGTGGTCTCGAGTATGGCATCGACCGCGTCGGCGCCACGCTCGACGACAACGCGCTGGGAAACATACCACAGAGGGGATTGGCCGGGCCACAACGGGCCCAGCTTGACCGCGTCCTTCAACGTGCAGACCGCGCGGTCATGCCTCTTCGCCGTCGTCGCGAGCGCTTCGGCGTCGGCGATGGTGAATCGATGATGATCGCGGAACCGAGCCGGCGTCACCGTCGCACCGCAGGCCATCAACTGCGCGTCGAATGCCGCCGGATCGCCTACGGCCGAAATTGCTAACACGGACTCTCCGCGCAATGCATCGATGGTCGCAGTCCGCGAGCCATTCGCTTCGCGAAGCTCCGAGGGGTCGAGGTGAACGATCGCGCACGGGACGCCGACCGTTCGTCGCACCGCCTCACTTACGAGGTTGGCCTGATCGAGCGAGACCGCTTTCCGCGTCACGATCACGATGGACGCGCGACGCGCCGCGGTTAGGCGCTCACGCCACGGGCCGGCCGGCAACAGGTGACGCTGTTCGCTCCAGCCGTCCGCGCTCACGAGCACCACGTCCGCAATGCGGCCGGCCCTGCGATGCTGAAACGCATCGTCGAGCACGACCACATCACAGCCAGCCCGCCCCGCTTCGACCGCGCCGGCGAGACGATCGGCCGAGACCACAACGAGCACGTCTGGGTTAAGGGTACGATGGACGAGCGGTTCGTCCTCACCGTAGCCGCGCAGGATGATCGCGGGCTTGGCGCCCGCATGTTTGAGACGGCTGGCGAAGTACGCGGCGAGGGGCGTCTTGCCAGTGCCTCCCACTGTGAGGTTCCCGACGCTCAACGCGGGAACAGCGGTTGGGTGCACAGTGAAAACGCCCGACGAGAAAAGCGATGATCTCGCCGTAGTGATGACGCCGAAGGCCAATTCGGCGGGCACGAGCACCGCCCGGGCAACTCGCGCGCCAATGCCGTCGCTCGCCCACAGCGTGTCCAGCCAGTCGCCGTTACGCACGTTCGGCTTCGGCGTGCGCAGCGTTCAGCAGCGACTCGAACCGTGGCGCTTCCCCTTCGGCTTCGCGCGCCGACGTTGCTTCGATGCTCGTCGGCAACGTATAGGCGATGTGCACGCGGCTGAAAGGCTTTGGAATCATGAATCGATCCCAGCTGTTCAGGCGCCACGCGCGGCTTGCCACCACACCGACGCCGACGATCGGGACGCCCACGCGCTGTGCCGCGACGAGCGCGCCACTCGCAAACCGCCGCGCCGGGCCCCGCGGACCGTCGGGCGTCACGGCGACCTCACTGCCGCGTTCGAGCTCCCGAACGATGCCAATCAACGCGCGCGCCGCACCGCGCGACGAGGATCCGCGAATCGTTTTGAACCCAAACTTTTCGACGATGCGAGCGATGATCTCTCCATCGCGATGCTCGCTGATCACGACCGGAACGCCCTCACCGCGGTGCGTCCAGACGAGCGGCAGCATCGTCCCGTGCCAGAACGCGAAGATGAACGGCTGGCCGCGCAGCCGAAGCTCGCGCCACGGCGCCGCATTCGTTATGCGAAATCGCCAGGTGAGCGCGAGCGCGCGAATGATCACGCTGCCGAAGCGGACGGTCAGCGCCAGCTTCCAGTTCCGCTGGCCCTTGCTCACGCAGCCAGCTCACTCGCGATTGCTGCGACACGCTCGGCGGCTCCCGGCGTTCCAAGGCGCGATCGGACCTCCGCCAATTCATCGAGCATCGAGGTTCGGCCCGGATCCCCTGGTGTTAGGAGCGGCGCCAGCGTCTCGGCGATGCGCTCGGGGACGACCGCATGCTGAACGAATTCCCGTGCGACTTCGCGTCCGGCAACCACGTTGACCAGGCCGATGTGCGGAATCTTCACGACGCGCCTGGCAATGGCGTACGTCCACGGGCTCGTCTTGTAAGCCACGGCCAGCGGACACCCCGCGACGGCCGCCTCGAGCGTCGTCGTTCCACTCTTGCATAACGCGGCGTCAGCTGCGCGAAAGACGGTGAACGACGCCGACGGCACGCGCGGGTACGGACAGCGCGACGGATCGATGGTGACCGTCGGCGCCGCGCTCACGACGACACGAAGCCCCGGGCGCGCGCGCTCGAGAATCTGGGCAGTGCGGACGAACGCATCGAGATGCCGCTCGATCTCTTGCGCACGACTCCCAGGGAAGAGCGCGAGCACGTTGTCGTTTTCGCCAAGTCCAAGGACCCGACGCGCCTCGGCGCGGTCTGGCATCTCGTCGATGCGATCGAGCAACGGGTGGCCCACGAACGTCGCGTTGATGCCGTGCGAGCGCAGCAGCGACTCCTCGAACGGAAGAATGGTCGCCGCGCGAGTGACGATGCGTGCCAGCTCGGCCAGTCGACCAGCGCCCCACGCCCATACCTGCGGCGTGATGTAGTACAACACGGGCACGCCAGCCGCCGCCGCGGCGGCCGCGAGCTTCATGTTGAAGCCGGGGTAGTCGATCACCACCAGCAGGGCAACCTGGCCGGAGCGCAGTCGCCGCTTGAGCGACGAAAGCAGCGCGTAATGACGTGGTACCTGTCGAATCACCTCGACGAAGCCCATCACGGCCATGCGGTCCGATCGTTCGAGCAGCGTGACACCCGCGGCTTCCATACGCGCGCCACCGACGCCAGCAAGCGTGAGGTCCGGACGAACGCGTTTCAACGCCGTGGCAAGCCCCGACGCGTGAAGATCGCCGGACGCTTCCCCGGCGATGATCAGGACTTCACGCACGCGTAACCCTACCTGCGTCCGCCGCACGTCCGCCGGCGCTCGCGCCGCCGACGCCCGCGAGCGAGGGCAACGTCCGCTCGATCTCCTTCACGATGCGCAGCGCAACCGCCAACGCTTCGCGGCCATCGTCACCGGACACGACTACCGGCTGCTCTCCGCGCACCGCGGCGACGAAGCTCTCGAACTCCAGCCGCAGCGGCTCTCCCTCTGGGGCCTCGAGCGGAATGCGCTCGACAAAGGCCTCCAGCGCGAGTGGCCCTTTAGCCAGCGCCGCCAGGTCGAGGTCACCGCGCAGTCGATAGAACTCGCCGTCGCCCGCCGCGAGATCCAGCGAGAGATACCCGCTCTGCTGAAAGATGCGAACCTTCCGCATTCGCTCGCGTGACACGCGGCTCGATGTAATGTTCGCGACGACGCCCGAGTCGAACGCGATCCGCGCATTCGCGATGTCGACGAAAGGCGTGAGGACCGGAACGCCAACGGCCGCGACGTCTGCCACGTGACTTCCGACGAGCGTGAGCACGAGGTCGATGTCGTGAATCATGAGATCGAGCACGACAGCGACGTCCGAGCCACGCGGATTGAACGGCGCCAACCGATCGCTGTCGATGAAGCGTGGTGCCTCGACGAACGGGAGCGCCGCCCGAACCGCGCGATTGAATCGCTCGACGTGCCCCGTCTGAATCAACGCGCCCGTCCGCTTGGCAATGGCCAGCAGATCATCGGCCTCGACCAGAGAGGCAGCGAGCGGCTTCTCGATCAGGAGGTGGCGACCCTTCTCGAGCGCGGGCTTCGCAACGGCATGGTGGGCGGGCGTCGGGACGGCAATCGTCAGGGCGTCGCACGCGTCGACGAGCGCGTCGACCGAATCGAACGCGCGCACGCCGAGCTCTGTCGCCACCTGGTGCGCGCGGTCAGGCCGCGCGTCGTGGAAGCCGACGAGCGTCGCACCGTCGACAGCGCGCAGCAGCCGGACGTGGTGGTAGCCTAACGCGCCAGCTCCGACGACGCCGATCCGGATCGGGGCGCTCAAAACCCGACCCCGCGCTGGCTTTCCTCGATGAACTGCAGGAAGTGCTCGACCTCGGGCAGCGGCTGGAGCTCGGAACGCGCGCGCTCCATCGCCTGCGAGACGTTGAGCTCCGATCGAAAGAAGAGCCGGTATGCCCGCTTGAGCTCCCGCACGGCCTCGTCCGAGAACCCGCTCCGCTGCAGACCAACGCTGTTCAGCCCGTACAACTTGACCGGGTTGCCGACGGCCTTGATGAATGGCGGGACGTCCTTCGCGACACGCGAACACCCGCCGACGAAGCTGTGGCGACCGATCTTCACGAACTGGTGCACGGCGGAGAGGCCTGACAGGATCGCGCGGTCCTCAACGGTCACGTGGCCGGCGAGCTGTGTCGCGTTCGAGATGATCACACCGTCGCCCACGTGGCAATCATGGGCGAGGTGGACGTAGGACATGAGGAAGGAACCCTTCCCGACTGTCGTCTTGAACGACTGCGCTGTGCCGCGATTGATCGTCGAATATTCCCGGATGCGCGTGCCGTCACCGATCTCGACCCACGTCTGCTCGCCCTTGAACTTGAGGTCCTGCGGGTCGCCTCCGAGCACCGTCCCGATGCCGACCGTCACGTTCGCGCCGAGCCTAACGTTTTTCTCGAGGACAGCTCGTGCTTCCAGTGTGGAGCCATCGCCGAGTGTGCAGCCCTCGCCGACGATCGCGTAGGGGCCGATCGTGACGTTGTCGCCGAGCTCCGCTCGCGGTGACACGATCGCGGTGGGATGAATCCCGGGCATCACGCCTGTCACGTCGCTCATCGGTCGCGCACCATGGCGGCCATCTCCGCCTCGGCCACCAGCTCACCATCTACCTTTGCCATCCCGTTCATCCGGCAGATCCTGCCGCGAATCTGGACGACCTCCAGCTCGAAGCGAATCTGATCGCCGGGCTTCACGGGCCGGCGCCATTTCACGTTGTCGAGCGACATGAAGTAAACCACTTTCGTCTCCGGGTCATCGACCGCACCCATGAGCAGCATTCCCCCAACCTGCGCCATGGCTTCGATGATCAGAACGCCCGGCATGATCGGGTGGCCAGGAAAGTGTCCCTGAAAGAACGGCTCGTTGATCGTCACGTTCTTCAGTCCGACAATTCGCTTTCCGTGTTCGACCTCGAGTATCCGGTCCACGAGCAGGAACGGATAGCGGTGCGGGAGGACCTTCATGATCTCTTCGATGCCGAGCATGGTGGTCTCCTTTCCCGCCTGCTTGGTGAGTTCGCGAACCAGCAAGATCGTTCCTCGGTGACTCGGTTTGTGTGCAACGACGCGTGCGTGGACCCGTCGCCCCGCCAGCGCGAGGTCTCCAACGCAATCCAGCGCCTTGTGACGAACGAACTCGTCGGGCCAGCGGAGCGTATTCTCGACGACGCCGGCGTCGTCGAGCACGATCGCGTTCTTCGTCGACCCTCCGCGTATCAGTCCTCGTGATCGCAGCGCGTCAACCTCACGTACGAACCCGAACGTTCGCGCCGGCGCGATCTCGCGCGCGAACACGTCGGGCGTTACGGCGTATCGGCACTCCTGACGTCCGATCAACGGGTGCGGAAACTCGATCGAAACGAACAGATCGAGAGTGTCCGATGGATACGCTTCGTAAATCGACTCGCCATCGACCACACGGATCGGCGACCGAAGCGTAAGATACTCCACCTGACCTCGCTGCGGACTCGGCCCCGCCGACGCTAGCGCGTCGAGGAACGCGACCGCGCTCCCGTCCATGATCGGCGGTTCCGGTCCATTGAGCTCGATCGTGACGTCGTCGACCTCCGCACCTGCCACCGCCGCGAGTACGTGCTCCACGGTGTGAATGGCGTCTTCACCGGTGCCCAGCTGCGTTCTGCGCTCCGTCAGGACCGCGTGCTCCACCACCGCCGGAATCGTCGGAGTTCCCCGCCGATCGGTACGCACGAACCGGACGCCCTGACCGGCCGGCGCAGGCGGGAAGGTGAGGCGGCACGGCACGCCGAGATGCAACCCCACACCTTCGAGCGTCACTGGGCGAGCGATGGTGCGACGCGTAGCGCTCATTCTCGTTCCACCAGCTTCTCGAGCTTCTTGATGATCTCCGCAAGGCGCAGGAGCGCCGCACTCGCACGCAACGATTGACGATGGGGACGCGCCGGGTAGCCTGACCACGTCTCACCACCGGGGACGTCGCCAAACACTCCTGCCTGGCCCGCGATCCTCGCGCCATCGCCAATCGTGACGTGCCCCGCAACGCCGACTTGGCCCGCGACGATGACACCGTCACCAACGCGCCCAGAACCGGCGATGCCCACCTGCGCCATGATGAGACAGAGTCGCCCGATGCGGACGTTATGCGCGACCTGAACGAGGTTATCGATCTTCGTCCCCGCACCGATGACCGTGTCATCGAAGCTGCCCCGATCGACAGTCGTGTTGGCGCCGATCTCGACATCGTCTTCGACAATGCATCGGCCGACGTGCGGGATCTTGTCGTGAATCCCATTGCGAAACACGTAGCCGAATCCGTCACTGCCAAGCCGCGCGCCGGAGTGCACCATGACGCGGGCCCCCAGCGTGGTGCCACTGTACACAGTGACCGCCGGAAAGAGACGGACGTCTGCCCCAACGACGGCGCCTGCCCCAATGACGACGTGAGCTTCGAGCCACGAGCGGTCGCCGATGGCCGCGCCGTCGCCGATGACGACGTACGGACCGATCGTGACGTCGTTGCCTAACGTTACTCCCCGGCCAAGTCGCGAGGTCGGATGGACACCGGGCTCGCGGGTGGGCGCGCGGTACAGCTTCGGCAGGACGGTCAGCATCGCATCGTGCGGTTTCGCCACGACGATCCGTGCCGCGGCCGTCGTCGCGAGCTCGGCGAATTCCGGCGCGATGAGTACCGTGCTCGCGCGCGTGCGCTCGTACAGCGGCGCATAACGCGCGTTGGCCAGGAAGCTCAGATCCGACTCGGTGGCGCGGTCGAGCGGCGCCAGCGCCCGGACCTCGGCGCGTTCGTCGCCAGTCAGTGTGCCGCCAACCAGTCCCGCGATGTCCGAAGCGGTGAGAGTGCGAACACCCTCACCGCTTGTGGACTGCCTGTTCTCGACCGAAGAAGTCACGACCTTACGGCTTCGGTCGCGTCACCCCGGCGGGTGCCGGGCGCGGACCGGCCGGCTTGCCGCTGTCTGGCTTGGCGGCCGACGCCGTGACCGGCTTGAGCCGAGCAATGACCTTCTCGGTAATGTCGAGATTGCGGTCCGCCGCGACGATCACGCCCGCCTCGGAACCCGCGTCCAGAATGAACGCATACCCGTCTTCCTGTCGAATGTCGTCCAGAACTTTGCGGATCTGATCCATGATCGGCTTGACGAGCTCCATCTGCCGCTGCTGCATCCGCTGATCGAGCGAACCCGCACGGCTCTGATAGTCTTCCTGCTTTTTCCGAATCGCCGCCTCACGCTGATCTCGTACGGTCTGCGCGAGCGTCGCCTGTGTCTTCTGATAGTCGGCGATCATCGTCTGGAGCGAGTCGCCCATCTTCTGCACCTGCGCTCGCGACGCCTCCATCTCCTTGTTAAAGGTGTCCTCTGCCTGCTGGCGACCGGGCGCCCGCGACAGAACCACCTTCGAGTCGATGTACGCGATCTTCGGCAGGGCAGCCGCCGGTGGCGCGCTTTGGGCGAGGGCCGGGACCGCGGAAGCGGCGGACAGAACGAGCGCGAGCCTGGTCGCGCGACGAGTCAGATTCATGAAGATCTCCAGAAATTAGAACAATTGTCCAAGTCGGAAGTGAAGCACCCACTTCGGGTCCGGACGCCCGAACTTATCCAGACGGTCGAAACCGTATGCGTAGTCGAGTCCCAGCGGCCCGAGCGGAGTGACCGTCGAAACACCAATGCCGGAACCGCGGAAGAGCCGCGTCGGATCGAACTGACGCGCGGTCTCATAAACGTTGCCGACATCCGTAAACAGGTTCACGTACAACGACTGGTTCATGCGGAAACCCAGCTCACCAGTCGCGGTGAAGAAAGCCTTGCCGAATGACAGTCGAGTGGCGTTGAAGTTGTCGGTCCCCGTGACGTAGCCAAACGGTGAGATCGAGAACTCGGGATAACCCCGGAGCTGTTCGCCGTACTGGACGCCACCCAGCGCAAACTCCTGCGAATAGAAGAACGGTCCCGTGTTCCCGGTGACCACGCCAGCCCGACCAGTGAGGCCGAGGACGAACTTCATCGGCTGAGATCCCTGCGCCTTGCCGCCGATTTGGCCGAGCGGCGCGTATGCACGCATCTCGGTCCGGTACTGCTGGAATGTGTACGTGCCGCCTAACGGGCCTCCCGAGAACTGGGCGCTGACCTGCTGCATACCGCCGGAGGTGGCGAATGGCATGTCGGCCCGCGTGTCGTGCTGCAACGTAGCGCCCAGCGTCGAGCGGAACGAGTCGTTGCCGTAGAGGCTTTTCTGCGCTCCCAGCAATCCGGTGTTGCCGAAACTCACGACCTCAGCGCCATACGAGAGTCGGAGCCGCGTGAACGGTGAGTTCGGAATCGGAAAGCCGACTTCGAACGAGCCGCCGGTGCGCAAGCTGCGCCCGAGGTCGGCAACCGTGTATCGAGCCTGTGATCGGTAGGCGGACACCGTCCCCGAGAAGCGAGTCTGGCGGATCGACGGATCGCTATAAGACAGGTTGAAGTCGTTGACGTAACGGCCGAACTGCCACTGCAGCGTGCCCCGCTTGCATTTACCGAACAGGTTCGGCTGGTCCAGACCGATGAACCCGCCGACGCCGAGTCCCTGGCCCACCGACGCGCCGAAGTTCACGTTGCCGGTGCGCTTCTCCTTCACGTTGAAGATGACGTCTACGTCGCCCTGCTCGTTGGCCGGTCGGGTATCGGGCGGCGGTACCGGCGTCTCGAAAAACCCGAGGTTGCCGATGCTCTGCCAGCTGCGAATCAGGCGGTCCTGATTGAAGACGTCGCCGGGGATGATGACGAGCTGATCACGAATGCAGGATTCGACCGTGTAGTCGTTTCCGGCAATCTCGATGCGGTTGATGATCGCGGGCGCCTTTTCATCGATCACCCAGCGAAGATCCACGACGTGCGAGCTGTCGCTGGTGGTGCGCCGTTCCACGACAGGACGAAGGTCGGCGTAGATGTACCCCTCGTTTCGGTACGCCGTCTGGACGTTGTTGAAAGCCTCATCCCAGCGCGTCTTGTCGAACACGCCCTTCGGGGCTCGGCTATCACCGCCCGTCACGGTGCTCTTCAACATCGACGTGAACGACCGGGTGTAGTCGTCGAATGGGTAAAATCGCCGGAGCTCTTCACTCGGGAACCGGTGATTGCCCTCGATTTGAAAGTCGCCCACACGATACTGCGGGCCCTCCGCGACCGTGATCTCGACGAGCGCCTTACCGTTCGTGCGGTCGACGATCATGGTGTCTCGTACGACCTGGAAGTCGATGTATCCGCGTCGGCCGTAAAGCTCCGGAAGGCGATCTCCGAGGTCACCAGCAAACTTGTCCTCGTCGAAGGCGCCTTTCTTGAACCACCAGAAGCCCTCGGGCTTCGTCTTCATCGCCGCAACGATATCGTGTGAGGCGATCCGCGTGTTCCCCAGAATCCGAATGCCCGACACCGCAACACGACGACCCTCGTCGATCTTGAATGTCAGGCGGATCTGTTGGTTCACCATCGTCGTTTCCGGCTTCACGCGAGCCAGATAATAGCCGTGCGCCTCGTAGAGCGAATCGATGCGCTCGATCGCCCGCGTGACGAGCGCCGGATTGAGCGGCCGCGCCTCGGGAATTTCGATCCGGTCGCGGACTGACTTCTTCGAGACGCGGTCGACGCCTTCGATGTGCAGCTCCGCCAGAACCGGTCGTTCCGCCACGGTGATCGCGAGGATCGTCTTGCCACCCGGTGTTTCGGGGTCGCACGTGATTTTCACATCATCGAACTGCCCCGTCGCGAAAATCGATCGAATCGCACGCTGAATGTCGCGATAGTTGAGCGTCGTGCCGCCAACCAGGCCCGCGTCACCACGAATCGATGCCTCATCGACTTGGTTGTTGCCGCGGATCGCGATGGAATCCGGCACGGTGCAACGGCCGGGTTGTTGGGTATCTTGAGCGAACGCAGGAGCGCTCGCTGCTGCCAGACACAACAGCAGGAGGGACAGTCGAGACATGGCGGTAATATACACGAAAGCACCCGTCGGGTTCAGCGTGCCGACGGGTGCTATCCGTTGTTACTGCCTAATCTTGGCGAGCGCCGGGACGACGCCTGTAATCAGGCTTTTGTCGAACTGGTCAGGACTCGGAAATCCAGCTTTGACTTGTCGGCCGAGACATCGACCTCGATCTCATCTCCCTTCGAGAATTCGCCGACGAGAATCTTCTCCGAAAGCGGGTCCTCGATGAACCGCTGAATCGCCCTCTTGAGCGGCCGCGCACCGAAGTGTTCGTCGTAACCGTGCCCGACCAGGAAGTCGGACGCCGCATCGGTAAGGCGAAGCGTGAGTTCTTCCTCGGTGAGCCGCTTCTGAACGTCCTTGAGCAGGATCCCGACGATCTGGGCGATGTGCTCCTTCTGGAGCGGATGGAACACGATCACGTCGTCCAGACGGTTCAGAAACTCAGGGTTGAAGACGTGCTGCAGCTCTTCCTTAACCTTCTCCTGGATCCGCTCGAAGTTCGCGCGCGTATCCGGAGCTGCAAAGCCGAGCTGCTTGCCCTTGGTGATGTCGCGAGCACCCACGTTCGACGTCATGATCACGACCGTGTTCTTGAAGTCGATCACTCGGCCGTAGTTGTCCGTGAGATGCCCTTCGTCCAGCACCTGAAGCAGAATGTTGAAGACGTCCGGGTGCGCCTTTTCGATCTCGTCCAGCAGCACGACGCTGTACGGCTTGCGGCGCACTGCTTTCGTGAGAGTACCGGAGTCCTCGTAGCCAACGTAGCCCGGTGGCGCGCCGATGAGTCGGGACACGGAGAACTTCTCCATGTACTCGCTCATGTCGACGCGGATCAGAGCGTTCTGATCGGCGAAGAGGAACTTCGCGAGAGCGCGCGCGAGCTCGGTTTTGCCGACACCCGTGGGTCCGCAGAAAATGAACGAGCCGATCGGGCGATCCGGATCCTTGAGCCCAGCGCGGCTGCGCCGGATAGATCGCGAGAGCGCCTTGATCGCTTCTTCCTGCGCGACGACGGACGCGTGCAGCTCTTCTTCCATCCGGAGGAGTCGCGCCGTCTCCGCTTCCTGAAGCCGCGTCACCGGAATTCCCGTCCACCGGCTGACGATGAAGGAGATCTCCTCTTCGCCTAACACGGGACGGTACGACTGACGCCGCTTCTCCCACTCGTCCTGCTTCTTGCGAATCTCGCCCTGCAGCTCACGCTCCTTGTCGCGCAGCGATGCCGCGCGCTCGAAGTTCTGATCGCGAACCGCGGCTTCCTTCTCCGTGTTCACTCCCTCCAGCTGATCCTTGAGCTGCGAAACCTCCGGAGGTGGAACCTGCGCCGCGAGACGCGCGCGCGCACCCGCCTCGTCGATCACGTCGATTGCCTTGTCAGGCAGGAACCGATCGGTGATGTACCGCTCAGAGAGCTTCGACGCGGCAACGAGCGTCGTGTCAGGAATCGTGACACGGTGATGATCCTCGTACTTCTTGCGCAGACCTTTCAGGATCTCGACGGTCTCCTCCACGGAGGGCGGGTCGACGATCACCGTCTGGAAGCGGCGCTCGAGTGCTCCGTCCTTCTCGATGTATTTCCGGTACTCGTTGAGCGTCGACGCACCAACGCACTGGAGCTCGCCGCGCGCGAGCGCCGGCTTGAGCATGTTGCTCGCGTCGATCGCTCCCTCGGCAGCACCGGCACCGACGAGCGTGTGCAGCTCGTCGATGAACAGGATGATGTTCTTGTTCTGCGCGATCTCGTTCATGACCGCCTTGAGGCGCTCCTCGAACTGACCGCGATACTTCGTCCCTGCGATCACGGCGGCCATGTCGAGCGACAGGACCCGATGATCACGCAGCGAATCCGGGCACTCACCATTGGCGATGAGCTGGGCCAGACCTTCGACGATCGCCGTCTTGCCTACGCCGGGTTCGCCGATGAGTACCGGGTTGTTTTTCTTGCGCCGCGTTAGGACTTCCATCACGCGCTCGATTTCCTTGAAGCGCCCGATCGTCGGATCGAGCTGACCTTCAGCGGCGAGCTGCGTGAGGTCACGGCAGAAGTGATCGAGCGCCGGCGTCTTGGACTTCTTCTCGCCCTTGGGCGGAGTCGATTGCGCCGAACCGCTGCCCTGCTGTGCCGTCGGAGTGGTCCCCTGCGGCATCTCGGTCCCGAGCAGGCGAAGCGTCTCGGCGCGTGCCGCGTCGAGATTCACGCCGGCATCGGTCAGCACC